>Ga0255132_1000014_pt1 | contig 70593 bp, 67 predicted proteins | sample Law_Law_RepA_8d_FD_188551 | JGI IMG/M metagenome (GOLD analysis project Ga0255132, IMG submission 188551) | Freshwater microbial communities from St. Lawrence River, New York, United States - Law_Law_RepA_8d | ecosystem: Environmental > Aquatic > Freshwater > River | place: USA: New York...
GATTTGCGCCGCCGCCAGGGAGGTTACCGCCTGCGCCTGGTTGATTTGCGCCGCCGCCTGGAAGGTTACCGCCTGCGCCTGGTTGATTTGCGCCGCCGCCTGGTAGGTTACCGCCTGCGCCTGGTTGATTTGCGCCGCCGCCTGGGAGTTGATTGCCGGCTCCGGGGTTTAATCCGTTTGCTGGATCATTGCCTTGGCCGGGATTTGCTTCAGGGACATTGTCAAGATTGGGAAGGCCTGGGAGTGCAGGATTGATGATGCCGATCCCTTGAATGGGATCGATGCCTGGTTTTTGATTTGGTTGTTCGAAAGGGCCTTCGGGGGGTTGGGTTGCATTTGGATCTTCGGGACTGGCAGGATTTTCTTCCAAAGGATCATCCATTGGAGCAGTGACAGGCTCGGAGGGAAGGCTTCCTTCGACTGGATCCCAAACCAGACCACTGGGGGCTAGTTTGAGATGAACCGATCCGATTACTTCTCTTGGAGCTGGAGGTTGGGCTGTGATCTGGGTGATTCCCAAACTGCTAACCAAGTGGGAGAGATGGTTGACTAGGTCGATTGGCAGGCTGGCAGGGGCCAACCGGTCCTCCAATGTTTCCAAGTGCAGCTTACGAGGTGGTTTGTTGGTTATGGAATTTGGTTTGGCTTTGAAGTTGGACCTGTTGCCGGACATGATTAATCTCCCTGAAATAGCAGACAGAGGGTCTAAGAATATTGACGAGGAGTGGGCGCAAGCAAAACAACTATATTACAAACTACCATGTTTGGCTTTAATGTTGAATTAGAAAAATGGGTTATTTGGTGAAAATGGACATCGGGTTAGCTAGGTTTTATCGTCACAGATTAACATTTTTTGGTTTTTTGGTGGTTGGGCTGTGATTTTGAAGGATAGGCTGAAGCAGAAGGTGTTGGTTTTGGCTAGAATTGTTGAGAAGAGATAATTCTCGAAAAATATCACTTGTTGCTTAATTTTAATCTTTTGACGGATTTAACTAGCAATGCCCCGCGATCCTTATGAAGTTTTGGGTGTGAGCAAAACCGCGTCGGATGACGAACTCAAAAAGGCCTACCGCAAATTGGCCCGGGATTATCATCCTGACCGTAATCCTGGTGACAAAGGTTCGGAGAGTAAGTTCAAGGAAGTTCAGGAAGCCTTCGCGATTTTGGCTGACAAGGAAAAGCGTCAACATTATGACCGGTTTGGCCATGCTGGTGAGCAGGGAAATCCCTTTGGTGGCGGCGGTTTTCCGGGTGGTGGTGCTGGCGGTGCCGGCATCGACATGGAAGATCTGATGAACATGTTCGGTGGCATGGGTGGCCGTGGGGGGCGAGGCGGGCGCACCCGGAAGCCTCAACCACCGGAGGCCACCGAGGTTATTTTGGATGTTGCGCTGGAAACGATTGCGAGTGGGGGAAAGCCCAGTTTTCAGTTGGATGGAAAGGATATTCAGGTGACCATTCCCAAGGGGATGGAAGAGGGAAAGAAATTACGGCTGAAAGGGCAGGGACGATCGGGGGGAGACCTTTTGATTCAGGTGCGTTATGCCCCTCACCCTTGGTTCAAACGGGAAGGGTTGAATTTGATTCTTGATGTGCCCCTTTCGCTCAAGGAGTCTGCATTGGGATCGAAGGTTGAGGTGCCGAACCTGCAGTTGGAAAAATTGACGGTGAAGGTTCCTGCAGGTGTTTCTTGCGGCCAGCGCATGCGTTTGAAGGGAATGGGGCTGTCGGGTGGCGACCTTTTGCTGGAATTAAAGCCCACCATTCCTGCCGTGCGAGAAGGGCGAGGTGTGGAACTGGTTGAAGAATTGGAAAAGCTTATTCCCCAAAATCCCAGGGTGGATTTGCCGTGGAACCGTTAGTTGGGCGGCAAAGGCCTGGACAGGGATTTGCGCCTTGGATGAGGCTTCATAAGGGGGCTGATTTTCGCGCTGTATTTGACAACCGATGCTGCTCTTCTGAGGGGTGGTTGGCAGTGCATGGCCTGCTGAATTGCAGCGGTTTTTCGCGATTTGGCTGTTCCATTGGCAAGCGCCTAGTGGGAAACAATTGTCGGCGCAACAGGGTTCGGCGGTTACTGCGCGAGGCGGTTCGGCTTACGCGGCAGCAATTGCCTATCGGGATAGATTTTGTTCTGACTTCGAGGCGAGGGGGAATTCCCTCATTAACCGAGCTGATGGAAACCCTTCCGAAATTGGCCAAGCAGGTTGCTGGTCGACTGGAGGCAAGGGCCAAGCGTGTGGCATTGCCCAAGCCTGAGGCATTACCCAAGCCGGATTTGAAATGAAAGCCCTGCGGTTTTTTTCGGGAATTTTTAACCGTGTGGGATTGTTTTTAGTCTGGTTGTTGGTGGTGGGGTACCGTTTATTTTTGAAACCATGGTTGCCGCAATCGTGTTGCCGTTTTGAGCCAACCTGTAGCCAGTATTTATTGGACGCAGTTGGGAAATATGGCTTTGGATTAGGTGTTTTGCGGGGTTTTATGCGAATACTACGTTGTAGGCCCGGGTGCCCCGGCGGGTATGACCCGGCGTGAAATAGTTTGATTTGAAACTGAGAAAAAAGGCGCATCCCATGAGGATTGCGCCTTTTTTGTTTTAAATATGCTTGATGCGGAAATTAGAGATCCCAAGTTGAAGGGGGCTTCTTCCCCTTGCCGGCGCGGCTTTTACCAGGTGGGGCCTTGCGGTCTGGCATTTTGCCACGCTTAACGGGTTTTGCAGCATCATTTGATTCCACCTCCGGAGGCCGGGCTTTGCGTGGGGGTGGTGCAAGTGCTTCGTCGGGTTCCTCTTCGAATTCATCCAACTCTTCTGGTTGGCCTTTTCGAGGTTGGGGGACGGCAGTTTTGGAAGGGAAGATCTCTCCTTTGTAAAAATCCTCATCATTTTCAGCACTTTTATTTCTGGCTTTGGTAACGCCCTTGCCTTGGATGATCAGGCGAATTGGAACATCCTGAAAGCCCAATCGGTCGCGGATGGTGCGTTCGAGGTAGCGGATGTAGGGTGGATCAAAAATGCCTGAGGCGTTGGTGTGCAGGACAATGGTGGGAGGTGATTCGGCGATTTGGGCGGCGTAGTAGAAACGGGGTGTGCGGCCCAGCCTGTTTGGGGGCTGGTTAGTATCGATAGCCTCGCGGACCACCCGGTTGAGTTCACTGGTTGCCGCCCTGGATAGTGCCTGTTTTTGCAGGCTGCGAGCCAAGTCGATAAGCATGGGAACATTGCGCCCTATTTTAGCGGTAATGAACGCTATGGGCACAAAGTCGAGGCTTGGGAAAACCTTGCGGATGTAATCTCCCAATTCGGAGGTGGTGATTTTGTCGCGGACAAGGTCCCATTTGTTGACGACGAAAACCGCCGGGGTGGAGTGGTCGAGGATGTATTCGGCAAGCTGTTTGTCTACCTTGGAGACGCGCAATCTAGGTTCGAGGAAGAGCATGACGACATCTGCTCTGCGGATAGAGCGTTGAGCGCGGGCTAGGCTGTAAAACTCGATATTTCCCTTGACGCTACGGCGTTTGCGAACGCCTGCGGTATCAATGGCCAGAACGGTATTGCCATCTTTCTCGAAGCGAACATCGACACTGTCGCGCGTGGTACCAGCCACCTCGCTGACAATGACCCGTTCTTGGCCTGCCAGGCTGTTGATAAAGGTGCTTTTACCTGTGTTTCTTCGGCCGACAATGGCCAGCTTTAGAATGGGGTCTTCTGGTTGGGGGCGAGATTCGGGCAGGATTTTGCCGATTTGGTGCAGCAACTGGTCGCGGTTACGGTTGTGCTGGGCGCTAATACAAATAGGTTCGCCAAAGCCCAGGCGGAAAAATTCGACGGATTGCTGGTCGATATGAGGAGTGTCGCACTTGTTTGCGACCAGCATGATTGGTTTTCCGAGGGCGCGAACGCGCTGAGCCACGGTTAGGTCGAGAGCTGTGACACCCTCGCGGGCATCAACCAAGAAAATGATTACTTGCGCCTGTTCCATGGCGAGGCGGATTTGGCGATCGACATCATCGGACAGTTCATCGGCATCGACAATACCGACACCACCTGTGTCGACTAGATCGAACCATTTTTCGCCGGCAGCTACCGCAGTGTTGAGGCGGTCGCGGGTGACGCCGGCGGTTGGGTCAACAATTGCGATCCTGCGCTTTGCAAGCGAATTAAACAAAGAGGATTTGCCCACATTGGGCCTGCCCACAATGGCCACGCATGGAAGGCTCATGATAATCTCTCCCGGATCACAGGGGGCAGGCGGACCCCTGAAACCAGGTCCAATCCACTAACGAATCATTTTTCACCACCTTGCCATTCTAACGCAAGGGGGCGAATCCTGTTGGATTCGGGTTAAAATCGATAGTCTAGTCACCCCTTTTGGTGCCGTTTTGCTCAATAGCCCGGGAAATCCTGATGTTTCAATGGCCTGCTGAGTGTTATGCCCCCTGCGCGATAGGGCTGGAGCGGTTTTTATCTGCCGAGTTGGAGGGGCTTGGGCTTGGACCGACCACCCTATCACGCGGTGGAGTGGGCTTTCGTTCGGATGAGGAGGGTATTTGCAGGGCAAACCTTTGGCTGAGAACTGCGGTTCGAATTTTGATACCCATCCACCGGGCGCAAATTACCGATACCGATTCCCTGTATGAGGCCACCCGGCAAGTGAACTGGTCTTCATATATGCGGGTCGAGCAAACTATTGCTGTGGATGCTGCGGTGCGAGATGGGGAAATCACTCATTCGCAATTCGCCTCCAGAAGAGTGAAGGATGCGATATGCGACCAGTTTCGTGAGAAGGCAGGCGGCAAGCGGCCCAATGTGGACCCTGATGAACCAATGATTCCTATACATCTTCGGGTGGTGGGAAACGAGATGACTCTTTCGCTGGACAGTTCGGGCCAATCGTTGCACAAGCGGGGATACCGTCCGATCCAGCCCAAGGCACCCTTGAACGAGGCGATGGCAGCAGGATTATTGATGGCGGCAGGAGTGGATTCCAATTTGCCTTTTTGTGATCCGTTTTGCGGTTCAGGCACATTGCCCATTGAAGCGGCCCATCGGGCCATGCTTAGGCCACCGGGTTTGAATCGCAAATTCGCCTTTCAATCATGGATGGGGTTTCGACGTGAATTGATGAGTGCCCTGAGGGAGAGGGCAAAACGCCAGATGCTAATGGAGTTGCCCAACAAGGTATTTCTTTCGGACTGGCGGGAAGATGTTCTGGACCTGACTTGGCAGACCCTTCAGGCTGCAGGTGTTGGGAAATTCATGCGGCCTGAATGCAAGGATGCGCGGGAGATAGACCTTGCCGGAGTGGAGCCGGGGTGGATCGTGACCAACCCACCCTTTGGTGAGCGGCTATCGAACGAGAAGGGATTGATGCCGCTTTATCATCAATTTGGAGCCCGATTGGCTCAAGTAGCTAAAGGGTGGAAGGTTGGTATTTACGGCACAAGTGGTGGCCTTGCAGGGGCTTTTGCCCGGGGATTGGGAGTGAGGAGCCTGGAGAGCCATTCTTTTTTGAATGGCCGGCAAGTTTGCACTTTATGGGTTTTCCATATTCCGGTCTGAGTGATCGGTTGTGGTTTCGTCGGTGCGCCAGGCGTGCTTGTCGGCCAGTATTTGCCGGGCCAAATCAACCCGGCTTGGGCCCTGATTGCCACCTGGTAGGAATAGGTCCCCCTGGGCTGGCTCCATGCCTGCGGCGGCCAAGATTCGGTTTTCCAAATCGGCTTGGGTTTCAACCCTGCCACCTTTGCGCAAGTGGAAGGGGATGATTCCTCTTTCAACGAGGGCGGGGGCTATCAGTAAGCAGCGATGGCAGGGGAGGGGGTCTTCCTCGCCACACATGAGGCCTATGCTCATTCGATGCAGGCCATCGATGATTCGATCGAGGCCGCGCAGAAACCTTTCAGTCTTGGCCATGGACTGGAAGTCTGCCCTGCCGGATGAATTGAAAAGACTTGGATTTGGTGGGCGACCACCAACCAAATCTCCCAAATAGACATGGCGAATGCCTGCCGAATCGAGCAGGTTGCCAAGGTTTGGAGAGGAGTAGTGGGGTTGGCGGCCACTGAAAGGGATGCTGCGCACATCGGCGATGGCATCGATGCCAGCGTCTTTGATGAGGGTAATAAAATCGGCTGGGGCCAGCGTGCTGTGGCCTAATGTCCAAAGGCGGTGCATGGCAAAACCTTGAACGTGGGCAGTTAGGCCACCTTGCCCAGAGGAATGGATGCGGTCAAGGGTTTGAATCCCTTCAGGACGACAACCCTGCCGATGACCCGCTCAACCAGCGGAGTTGGAATCCAGCGTAGCAGGCCGGGCATATCGCCGCGCCGCAAATGGCGACGGCGCACTTTTGTTTCCTGAAATGGTTCGAGGAGTTTGCGGCCATCGGCGCTGGTGATTTGGTGAAACACGCCCGATGGTTTGAGCCAGTGGCGCCAGTGCACGCTGTAGCGCGCCCATGCCAAGGCGATGACTTTGCCGCCTGGTTTCAGGCAGCGAAATAGTTCGGCAAAGAGCTCTTGTGCCAACGGTTCGCCTTCGTTGAGCCAATTGACCACGGCAACATCAAGGCTGCAGGACGCCAATGGAATAGTTGTTGTGGGGCCTGCCAGTTGAACAAATTTGGCAGATTTGCCCATGGACTTGAAATGGCCCCGAGTGATTTCCATATGGTTGGGATCGGAATCGCAAACGACCATTTCGGCGCCTTGCCGGGCGTATTCAACCCAGTCGCTGCCGAGAGTGCTGCCCAATCCTAGCACTCTTTCACCTGGATGCTTTGAGAATTCGAGCATTGGAGCGAGCCATCTGGCGTGGCGGTCGTGCCGTTTCAGGCGGAGGTTTTGGTACCAAATATCCGATCCAGGAGCTGGTTGTGGGGATGTGCCTAAATTGGTAGAGAAAATCTCGATGGATTGACTGCGATCGAGCCAATCTTCCACCTTGGCGGCAACCGGCGCATGCATGAGTGCCTCCTCCTCAGGTTCGAGGAACAAGCGAATCGACATTTCAAATTGATCGGCCATGATGCTCCTTCCAAAGGTGATCCCCTCCTGGTGTTGGGGGCTTTGGGTTGGGGGGCGCATACCTTGGCTTGGGCGGTGGAGTCAAGGGGTGTGGTGAGGGCATGGACAGCCAGCTTGACCCAGGGGAGGTGGGACTGCTATCGCTACTTGGCTGAAGGCCTTGCCCGGTAGGGCCAAAGCGAAACGGGATGGGGGCTTAGCTGTGTTTCAGCGCAATTTCATCCTGGCGGCTTTGCTGATTACCCTTTTGACCGGGGGTGTGACAGCGGGGCTAGGGTCGTTGGCGAGGCGTGCCCCGGGCTTTTATGACCGGGTTGCATTGCCTGAAGGGCCAGAGCGCGTTGGGAAATCGCAAGAATTCACCACAGAATTGGTTGAATTGATTGCGAACATAGCCAGCGAAAAAGAATGGTACGCGCATTTTAATCAGGATTCAGTCAACGCCTATCTACAAGAAGGGAAGCTTAGAACCGGGCTGCAGGGCGACCTGTTGCCGGAAATAGCTGATGATCCGCGGGTAGAAATATTACCGGATCGAATTCGGGTGGGTGTTCGGTATGGCAAGGGACCTTGGTCGACCATTGTTTCGATGGAATCAAGGTTTTGGCTTGCCGACGATGAGCCAAATACCGTGGTGGTGCAGTTTTTGGGGATGCGTGTGGGTACCTTACCCATTCATGCCCAGCACCTTTTGGAGCAGGTGGCTGACAGTTTGAGGCAGTCTGGAGTGGAAGTTTCGTGGTTTCGGTATCAGGGGTTTCCGACAGCGGTTTTAAGGTTTGGTGCAGACCAGGCGCGGGCAGACTATCAAATTGTTGATTTGGGAATAGAGAACGGGAAAATCCATGTGCGTGGGAAATCGGCTGACCCCGAGCCGGCACCTTTACTGGAAGGTGGAGCGGAGCCAAGGAAGTGAGATTTGGAAATAACTTGGCCAACTTTTGACAGGCTCCCAGTTGATGGGGGCCTTTTTGGTTTTTAGGCCAAATATTGTTTATGAAATGGGGCAAGCCTCCCAAAGGTGGCTTTCCGTTTTGGCATGAATCAGCAGGGTTACACTGAAGTAGGGACTGGAAAGCTGGACCTGGTAGGCACCTTCGGGTGCTGATAGCCATGTCAGGTTGCCGGAGAACACCCTTTGGACGACACCACGATTGTTTGAAACAGGGCCTTCGTAGTCAAGATAAAGCAGCCTGTGTGTGGGCAGGGCCGTTAGGGGGATGGTAGTTCCTGCCAAAAGTTTATGAAGTGTGTCTGGGGCCGAGCGAAAGGTAATGAGTTGGCCACCTTTTTCTAACATCCAGTCCCAATGAGGATGCGGCCAGGTGTGGTGGTGGACTACGAACCGTAGGCTATGGAATTGCTGATTGGCCTGGTCTGGGCCTAAATGATCGCCTGCAGAATCGTTAAGATCGTTAGCCATTTCCCTGATTTCCCAAAGTCGCATTAGAATCTTGGCCAAGCGATTTTGCATTTTGTTTTCATGGAGCAAAATGAAAGTGTGCCACAGAACAATCGGGACAGCGGCGCATGGAACTCGCGTCGGGGACCATGTTGCGCTGGGAGCCGCTGTCCCGATTTATTTCAATCTGCGATTAACCTGCGCTTTTTCGAACACTTATCAAATTTCTGAAGCTTCGATAACCCTTGCCAGGTCCGCTGCTTTTTCGGCGGTCATTTGTGCGGAAACAATTCCCTGACCGCGGTAGATGGGCATTCCTTTTTTTAGTGAATGGATTTCCCGTCTGGTTCGGCCCTTGGGGGAATCGTTCCAGCGGCCGATTCGTTCGTTGAAATCAAAGAATCGAGCCACCATTTCGCGAATGACAGACCAGTAACCAGCATGATCTGTTTGGACAAAGAACTGCCCGCCTGGTTCCAAGGCGCGCACGCATTGGGCGAGAAAAGTCGGGGTGATCAGTCTTTGGCCGCGCATACGCGGATCATCGTATGGCTGAGGGTGGTAGCAATGGATTTCAGCCGTGGAACCTGGAGGTAGTAAATCGCTGACCAATTTACTGGCATCACATACCATAAAACGCAAATTGGAAAGCCCACGCTGGTTACCCCTTCGTGTGGCGTAGCGGATTACCACCGGGAGGATGTCTGCGGCCAAATGGTCCATTTGCTTGCGAGACCAGGCGCTGCCCAAGGCAAACCGGCCATTGCCACAACCCAGATCGACCACCAATGGGGCCTTGCGGCCAAAAATGTCGTGAGTGGGAAGGTGCCCTGATTCTGGAAGCTTTTTTAGCGCGGTTTGAACCCATTGGTCTTGGGGAAGGATTTCACCGGGGATGGGCACACCCATCTCTCGCTCAATCCGTGGTAATGCGACTGGCTGGGATTTTGCAGGCTTTTCGGGGCGCCTGAAATATCTGTTTTTGCCACCGGGCATGAGTATTTAGCCTGCGGGGTTGAGTGCGGCCACCAATGAGCGTGCCAGAGTGCCAATATTCTTGACAACCTCGGTTATGGGTTGTTTGCCGGGTTGGTTTCCAGCATTTTCACAGAGGCGAACCAAGGCGCTGCCGACAATGACACCATCGCAATGGTTTCGCAGCATTTCAACCTGATCAGGTCTGCTGATTCCGAAACCAACACAAAGGGGCAGGGCGGTTTGGCTCCTGAGCCAATCCAACTGGCCGAGTAATTCTTGGGGAAGTTCGCGCCTTTCGCCTGTGATGCCGGCAACACTAACGCAGTAGACAAAGCCGGAACTAGAATCGAGGATGCGTTTTGCGCGTTCCCGGGGAGTAGTCGGAGTAACTAGCTGAATCAGATCGAGGCCGGCCTGCTTGCAGCTTTGGAGGAGGTGGGTGGATTCATCCACCGGGAGGTCAGGAACTATAAGGCCGACAATACCGGCGATTTTAACCTTGTTGACGAAATTTTGAAGGCCTTGGGGGTGAATCAGGCTGTAGCTGAGCATTGCCAGCCTAGGAACTGTGGAGATTTTGGAATCGTTGCCCAGACCGGAAGCAAATTGGAGCCAATCGGCCATGCTATTTTTGTTAGCCATGGCCCTTGTGTAGCTGGCCTGAATGACCGCCCCATCGGCGATTGGGTCTGAATATGGAAAACCTAATTCAATTGCAGTGGCTCCTGCCTCAGCGAGTTCGCCCAAGAAGATTCGGGTGGCATCAAGATTTGGGTCACCCAGACTGAGGAATGGGATGAACGCTTTGCGCTTGGCGGCCTTGAGGTTTGCGAAAGTGGATTCGAGCGGTGTCATGAGTGGGTTGAATCCCCTTCCAAATCAAGTCCCAAAAGGCGGGCGACCTCGTAGCAATCTTTGTCGCCACGGCCTGAAAAGCAGATAACCAGAATTTTGTCCTTTGGCATTTGTTTAGCCAAGCGCAAAGCTTCGACCACCGCGTGGGAAGTTTCGAGTGCCGGGAGGATTCCCTCCAAGCGTGAGCAAATATTGAAGCCTTCAAGGGCGGCCCCATCCTCGCAAGCGGTGTAGGTGACACGGCCGGTTTCTTTCCAATAACTGTGCTCGGGGCCAACTCCTGGATAATCGAGGCCAGCCGAGATGGAGTGGACATCGGCGGTTTGTCCATCGCTGTCTTGAAGGACGTAGCTGAAGGTGCCGTGTAGGACTCCGGGTTTTCCGAAACTGAGGGTTGAGGCGTGGTTGCCACTGGATGGCCCCCTGCCACCCGCTTCGACACCCACCAATTGGACGGAGGAGTCATCGACAAAGGGATAGAACATGCCAGCGGCGTTACTGCCACCACCCACGCAGGCGATGACGGTATCGGGGAGTCTGCCCAAAAGTTCGAGGCATTGCTGACGGGTTTCGCTACCGATGACCGATTGAAAATCGCGGACTATGCGCGGGAAGGGGTGTGGTCCCACGACGCTTCCCAGAATGTAGTGGGTGTTTTGGACGGTTCCCATCCAATTGCGCATGGCCTCGTTGACGGCATCTCTCAAAGTTCGGCTTCCAGTGGTGACTGGTTCAACAACGGTCCCCATGGCCCTCATTTTAAAAACATTCAGTTTTTGACGGCGGACATCTTCCTCCCCCATGAAAACCGTGCACGGGAGGCCCAGGAGGGCACATGCGGTGGCACTGGCGACACCGTGCTGGCCCGCCCCAGTTTCGGCAATGATGCGGGTTTTACCCATGCGTTTGGCTAGAAGGGCTTGGCCAAGGGCGTTGTTTATTTTGTGGGCCCCTGTGTGGTTCAGGTCTTCGCGCTTGAGGTAGATTTTTGCCCCGCCGGCCAATTCCGTTAGCCTTTCGGCGAAATGGAGGGCAGTGGGGCGACCAACAAAGTGCTTGAGGTAGTGATCGAATGTTTTATGGAACTCGGGATCTTTAATCGCATCCTCGTAGGCAGCCTCTAGCTGGTCGAGAGCTGCGACCAGCGTTTCGGGGACATATCTGCCCCCGAAGTCTCCATATCGGCCTGACTTGTCGGGAACAGAAGCGACAGCCTTGGACATTGGGAAATTTCCACTCAAACCTGATCGAACCCAAATGGGGAAAGCCATTCATGGACATGGTAGGAAGGGTTGAGCCAAACCCAATCCAATTTCCCCCAGAAAGTCTGATAATCTTCGGGCTGACCTTGGGGAGAATACATCCATTACCTAGTTTACCGTAGATTGACGGAGTGGGGTGGTCAAGGAAGCAGGGAAATGGGGACCTCAAGTTAGGGGTCTTTTTCGGCTTAAGCCAAAGTTTTTTTGGTAGCGGAGACCGGGATTTTATGCCCGAATTGCCCGAAGTTGAGACGGTTGCCAGGGATCTTGAGCCCCTGATTTTGGGTAAGTCCATCACGGAAGTGTGGTGGAGTGGGAAAAAAATGCGTTTACCTTGGACCAATTCGTGGGACCGGGCTTTGGAAGGGCTGATTTTTACCAAAGTGAGTCGGCGTGCCAAGTGGCTTGTCCTGCACCTGGCAGAACGGGGGGCAGGTTGGGATTGGACTGGTGGGTCAGCCTTAATTGCTCATTTGGGAATGACCGGGCAGTTAACCTTTGTGCGTCGTGGAAAGGAATATGAGCTTCCCAAGGATCATGTTCACCTGCGGTTCGGTTTGGTTTCTTCGGGGAAAAAAGCAAAAGGGCTGAATGAAGGTTTGAGACGGGATTTTGAGGCGGGCGAGCTGAGATTTAGGGACATCAGGCGGTTTGGGGGGATGGCGTATGTGAAGGATTCTGCCGAAGTAGATTTGTTTTTTGCCAAACATCGGTTGGGGCCAGAGCCTTGGGACTGCCCACTTGATGGGTGGCTTGGGGCATTGTCGGGCACCAAACGGCTGATTAAGGCTGTGCTTTTGGACCAGTCTGTCATTTCGGGGGTTGGAAACATTTACGCTGATGAAAGCTTACATGCTGCGGGTATTCATCCTTGCAGAATGGCATCGAGTTTGAGTGAGGCCGAGGGGGCCAAATTGCTTGAAATGGCTGATAGTGTGATGCGGAAGGCGATTCAAAACCGGGGCTCAACCATTCGCGATTATGTTGGTGGCGAGAATTTGAACGGAGGCCACCAGGATAGCCTGCTCGTTTACGGGCGCGAAGGGGAGGCCTGTTTTAGGTGCGGAATCTTGATTAAAAGGTTTGTTGTTGCGGGGCGATCAAGTCATTTTTGCCCGGTTTGCCAGAAGGCTCCCAAGGAAGCAGGGGCAAAACCAGTCAGGCAGCGGAGGGGGCCCGCCTAATGTCTTACCGGGGATTCAAGCGGCTTTTGGGTGAAAACAGCCTGGAGAGGAAATGCCGGTTTTTGCTGGGTGGATTCATCCTGCTTTTGGTGACCGGCAGTTTTTGGCTTTACGCCTCACAGACCGAATATTTGGCATATGAGCAGGTTCCCAGCATCTGCCGGCTTTTGGTTTTGCAGGTAGTGGGAGAGAAGCTCAGCACATCTTGCAGGGCCGAGAACGAAACCGCTGACAAAGCCAATCAGGCATTGGTTGAGTCGATGCGGGATCAGCTTGAGAAGCATTGGCCCGAAGGTTTGCGGGGCTACAAGCAGCGCGTGATTGTTCCCGGATCGTCACGGGAACAAAACAGTCCCGGGGATGAATTGAGCCGTGAGCGTTTGGGCGCATTTCTATCCAATCCGGAAATAAACGAGGAGAATTATTTAAACCTTTCAAGGTCTACAAATATTTATTTTGGAGCCGTTCGCACCGGGGAAACCTGTCTGAATTGCCACAGGAAAACACGGCCGGACCTTGTTATTGGCGATTTGCTGGCGTTGGTGAAGGTTGAATTGAAGGTACCCACCGAATCTCTGGAGAGTCAGGTGCATTTCAACCGGGCGATTTTGATCAGCACCGCGCTGGCAACAGCCTTGATGATCATGGCGGGATCGTACCTGATTGTGCGGTATGTGATTGTGAAGCCAGTCAAGCACCTTAAGGAGGTGAGTGACGCGATTGCAGCCGGTCAATTGAATGTTCGAAGTGAAATTCAGACGGGTGACGAATTTGAGAATTTAAGCCATGCTTTCAACCGGATGCTTCGGTCACTGGTTTCGATGCAGGACAAATTGAAGCGGGCCAACACTGACCTGGACTCGAAGGTGGATGAATTGGCGCAGGCAAACCTTGCCCTTTACGAAAGCAACCGCCTAAAGGACAGTTTTTTGGCCACCATCAGCCACGAGTTGCGCACTCCGCTGAATGCCATTTTGGGATTTTCTGATGTTTTACTATCAACAGGTGGGTTGACTGACAAACAAGAGCGCTGGACCAGCAATATCAAGGTGAGTGGCCAGGGTTTGCTGGAAATGGTTCAGGATATTTTGGATCTTGCGAAAATTGAATCCGGGAAGATGGAACTGGGGCCGAGTGACTTCAATCCGCAGGACATCTTGGACGGGGTTTTGTCGATGTTTCGGCCAATGGCGGAGAACAAGCAGATAGAATTGGAAGGCGATTGGCCTGAAGGAATGCCCGTAGCCCGTCAGGATCCGGTGAAATTGCAGCAGGTTTTGCAGAATTTGCTATCCAATGCTATCAAGTTTACGCCAAGGGGAGGGACTGTTTCTTTGGATGCGAGGGTTCATGAAGGCAAATTGGTCATGGAAGTGAGCGACACGGGTGTGGGAATAGCGGAAGAGGAACAGGAGTTGGTCTTTGAAAAATTCCGTCAGGGCGGCAATCCATTGACCCGAGAACATGCAGGAACCGGATTAGGCCTTTCAATTGTGAGGGAACTGTGTCACTTGATGGGTGGTGATATTACTTTAAAGAGCGAGCTTGGCCGTGGAAGCAGATTTGTGGTTCGTTTACCACTGCGGTTGACGACAGATCACAAGATGACAGTGGATTTAAGTGGTGGGATTGATTTAACCAAGGCCCAAAGAGTGGATGCGCGGCTATTTTCCAGTGGTGGTACCCGAGCTAGCCAAAAGGATGAGGAAAAAGCAGGGCAAGATGGCGGTTGAATTTTAGGTTAAAACCAGATGATTATTGATTATGTCTTGATTGGTGTTGGTTGTTTGGCAGCATTGGGAAAATAAAACTTTAGAAGAAATCATCCTTTTTTTTGCTTTAAGGCAGATGACGATATCCGTGTTATGCCTATAATAATTCCATCGGAAGATTGAGGAGAGCGGGTTGTTTGCGCAATGTTCAAATTGCGGATCTTAACGGCATAGCCTAGCTGAAGAATGTTGGGTTTGTAAAAAAAGCCTTCATTTTTTTTGAGCCGGCTCTCCCGGGTTATATGGAATTACTGAGGCTTTTTCGGGGTCGTGGTTTTCCGCTTGCGGGAACACTTAAGAAGGAAATTTCGCCAATCACTTCAGGCGGTGGAAGTGGCGAATTCCTGGACTAACGAAAGCTGGGAGCAAAGGTGCACGGAATGGCCCGAGAGAATTTTGAAATGGGTGCAGGGATGGAAATCTCCAACGGATCGAGGGATTGGTCGTTGGAGGAGGAGGCCTCAGCCATGAATCGGACGGATCTGCGAGATTCCGACGCTGTGGGTGGCTGGGAGGAGTCGTTCTCTCGAGGGGGCGATTTGTCAGACCTCCCGCTCCCAGACGAAAATGCGATCAATGATGTTTCGCCTTTGGCGGAGCAGGCTGAGGATGAATCGAACGGCGCAGATGATGCGCTGGGCCTTTACCTGCGGCAAATGGGTGCCATTCCGTTGCTGACCCGGGACCAAGAATTGGCATTAGCCAGTCGTCTGGAATATCGCCGGGGCCGTTATCGTCGTTCCACACTGTTTTCTTGGCGTACCATCGGCCGGGTTATCGAGCATTTTGAAAAGGTTTTGGCCGGTCAAACCCCAATTGATCCAAGCATCGATGTTGTGACCACGCTAGGACTGAACCGCGAAAAAATCTTGGCTCGCCTGCCGCATAACATCAAGACCTTGAAAAGCTTGATTGCTGCTGCTGACTTGGACTTTCAGACACTTCAGCGCGGTGGCAGCACCCTGCTGGTGAACCGGATGATGCGGGCCCTTGGTCGTCGCCTGCGTAAGGCAGTGAAGTTGATTGAGGAGTTTTCTCCCCGTATTGATCTTCTTGACCGCTGGTCAGACGAAATGCGGGCCAAGACTCGCGTGATGGGCGAGCTGAGCAAAATCGGTGAGGGTAATGGCCGGTCCACCGCAGAAAAAGATGCTCGCGCCCGTGCTGCACGCGAGTTGAAGGAATTGGCCCTGGATTTGCGTTTGCTGCCGGAGCATGCATCCCGATTGGCAAAGATTATTTTGCAACGCCGTGGCGAGTACCAAAAGGCTCGTCGCGAATTGGCGGAGGGTAACTTGCGGTTGGTTGTTTCCATCGCCAAACGCTACCGAAGCCGGGGCCTTCCATTCTCCGATCTAATTCAGGAAGGCAACCGCGGTTTGATGCGTGCGGTTGACAAGTACGAACACCGTTTGGGTTACAAGTTTGGCACTTACGCCACTTGGTGGATTCGTCAGGGCATCACCCGTGCATTGGCCGACCATGCCCGGACGATTCGGGTTCCGTGCCATCAGGTTGGAACTTTGGCTGCCGTTGAGCGAGTGCGTGCGGAACTTGCCGCCAAAGAAGGGCGTGAGCCCTCGGTGGAAGAGATTGCAGCGATTCTGGGCGTGAGTGCTGAAGAAACCCAGTCTTTGCGAATTGTTTCGCGTCACCCTGTGTCACTACATGAGCCTCTTGGTGGCGATGGCGAGCGCGCTCTGGAAGACTTCTTGGATGACCGTTCGGCTGTCAATCCTGGCCATGCTGTTGACCAGCACTTGTTGCGCGATCGTATCTCTGAGGTGTTGCGATCGCTCACACCCCGCGAACGCGAAGTGATCGAATTGCGTTTTGGCCTGAAAGACGGTCAGCCTCGCACACTTGAAGAAGTTGCGCGAGCTTACGGGATCACCCGTGAGCGCATTCGGCAAATTGAGGCTCGTGGTCTTTTGAAACTGCGCCAGCCAGTTCGCAGCCAACGATTGGCAGAGTTTGCCGAAATGGACACCATGTGATTTTGGTGTGAAATGACACCCTTCATATAAAACCTTTAAAAGGCGTCCCGATTGAACGGGACGCCTTTTTGCATTGGGCAATATGGTCTATTTGTGGTGGCGTTTTTCATTGGAAATCCATCTTGTTTACTATCTTTTTGTGGCCTTTCGCTGGATTTTTCGGCGGATGGACAGCCTATTGCAACGCGATCCCATGCGGTTAAAGGCGATCACAACTTTGCTGGAAGACCCTGAAAAGGTTCTTGCGGCCGGTCCCACACGATTGAGGGCAGCGTCGCGGTGGTTCAGCTTTTGGCCGCTTTGGGTAATGTTTTCTTTGCTGGTTTGGATGGTTGTTGTGCTGCTTTTGGCCGGATTAATTCAATTGGGTGTTGTCATTAGCCCATTGATTTTTGGATTGGGGATTTTGGTTTCTGTTATTGGTGCATTCGTGTGTAGCTGGCTGGTTTTGTCGGGTTTGGGGCTTAATATTTACCTGTGCGGTGTGGAAATATCATCTCTTGGACGGAAGGTGTGGTTGCCTTGGGTGGTTTTTTCGGACCACAGGGGCGAGCCCGTATTGGATCGGGCTGATCCTACCATGGTGGTAATTCCGTGTGGGCGCGAAAATCTTCGGTTGGGCCTTGCCAAGAGGGGGGCGAAGGTGATGCCGGTGATAGGGGAAGACTCTTTTCCCGTTTATTTTAGGGCTGGGTTAGGGATGAAGATTTTTGATGGATGTGAGATAGCCGGTTTGGAAATGGGGCGATTATTAATGTATTTGGGATTGATTTTGGGTGAAAAAAGACCCATCCGGGTTAACGCTGAAAGCGTACCCAGATGGGTTATCGATTACCAGGAAGGCTTGGGCAAAACGAGCCTTTAAGGGTTTCCCGTGCCCTGTCCCACTTCTTCTTCAAGGTTTTTGAGGAGTTTTTGGTAATTATCGGCCGTGACCTGATCAGGCATCACCTTGCGATCCAAGGAGACCGAAGGTGCCGGGGCGTACATTTTCTGGGCCGCCGCATTACCCATTTTTTGTTTTTGGCAGGATTCGCAGCAGTCGCCTTTTGCAGATTTGCCATTTTGTTTAGTTGAGCAAAGCTGCATGGGGACGCAGCCTTGCAGGCAGCAGACCGCGAGGGCAATTGTCCACAAGCAGGCGATGGATTGCTTGGGTGAATTATTCATTTTAGCGACCCTCGCGCAGGCTGGCAGTTTGGGTCTTGGCATCTTTGGGTGAATTGGCCGGATTTTTAAGCAGATTGCCGGCGGCGGCAGTCTTTTGTGCAGGAAGCTTGTCCTGCAGGATTGCCAGATCGCGGCGAGAGCCTTCGGGTAAACGGATGAAGGCTGTGCGTCCGTTGTATATTTCTTGAATTTTGTCTTGTTGTTGCTCGATTTTGCGCAGTGCCTCGATATCGCCATTACGCAAAGCTTCTTGCATCAATCGATCGCAGACTTCCAAGCGACGGAAATAGTCTTGTTCTTCACGCAGTCGAAGGTCGGACTGTTCCTGAAGCGCAGCTTTGCGATCGGTGGCACTGATTTCAAGTTTTTCGTAGGCGTCCATATCGGAGTCGCGACTTTTACTAGGTTTACGGTTGGTTGGCTCGCCATCCTTGTGGTCTTCTTCGCTGGCTTTAGCTTTGGACCAGGGCATGGTTGGCATAGAAAAAAATGATGATTTGGCAGGTGGCTTACCAGCCTTTTCTGATTCCTTGTCATTTTCCCCGGCATGAATTTGGGCGAAAGTGAGCAACCCTGCTCCCAAGACCAGCAAAAGGCGTCCGCTCATGAAGCGATGCATTGGAAAATCCCCCGTGGACCTGAAGCGCCTGTGGCGCGCGAATAGCTGGACACCCGATCCCCCGATGGGTGGCCAACCGATTGGAGAGGGCAATGCCAATTTTTATTTCTGGTGTAAAGGCCAATTTTGCCTTTTTTATCAGTAAGTGTCTAGGAGCTTTTAACCACATTTGATAGAAAAGACTAAATTAAGTGTGCTATGTTTTGTGCAAGAGTATCGTGCATTGAGCGTGGCGATCATTTTTTGATTTTTGGTGTGAATACATGAAATGGAAGGGGATAGCACTGGCTCCGGGGGTGGCGGTTGGCCACGCCTTCGTTGTTCAGTCACGTTCTGCCCCGCCTGTCAACCGAAGCATTTCCGACCCCTCTGAAGTGGAGTTGGAACAAAGGAAATTTGACCACGCTTGTGCTGTTTCGCTGGTTGAGTTGAAAACGCTTGCATACCAAACTGAAAAGCAGTTAGGGAAAGAAAGCGGGGCCATTTTTCGCGCCCATGCGCTGTTGGTTGAAGATCCTATTTTGCTGACCAAAGTGAAATCGCTGATAGTTGAAAAAACGATCAGTGCCGAGAGTGCGGTGGAGCTGACCCGGCAGGAATTTTCCCTGATGTTTAGCCGGATTCAGGATCCGGTACTGCAAGAGCGCTTGGCTGATGTGCATGATGTTTTTAACCGTTTGCTGAGCCATTTGAGTGATGAGCAGCCCGCCCCCCCCGAGGGTGATGACCCACTGGTTTTGGTGAGTCAGGAAATATTGCCCAGCATGGCGGGGCGTTGGCTGGAAAAAGGCAGGTTTTGCGCGATCATCACCGAATCGGGTGGATCGACCGGCCATGGGGCCATTTTGGCGAGGTCTCTTGGAATTCCAGCTATCACCGGTCTGCGTAATCTGTTGAAAAATGTTCACGGCGGCGGATTGTTGGTGGTTGATGCCCGGGAAGGTCTGGTTCTTGCGGATCCTGGCCCTGAGGCTTTGGGCGCTTACCGCAAGATGGCCAGGGAATATGCCTCGATTTTCGGTCGTTTGGTTGAAAACCGCGACAGAAAGTCCATCACCGCAGATGGACGGGATATCGAGCTTTTGGCCAATGTGAATAACGCCGCCGATGCCAGGATGGCTGTCGCTAGCGGGGCAGCAGGGGTTGGGCTTTACCGTACAGAGTATCTGTTTCTTACTCACCCTACCGTTCCTGACGAAGAGGAGCAGGTTCGGGTTTATCGGGAAGTGATTGAGTCATCCCCAGGCCGGAAAGTGGTGGTCAGAACCTTGGACCTTGGTGGCGACAAACAGGTTCCTTGGCTTGGAACGCATCAAGAAGCCAACCCATTCATGGGTTTTCGAAGCATTCGCATGATTCGGAAGCACCCTGAATTTTTCCGAACGCAGGTTCGCGCCATTTTGCGTGCTGGAATTCATGGCCAGATACAAATTTTATTTCCAATGATCAGTCACCTTGAGGAGGTTCGCCATTTGCGCCGGGAGGTGAGGCGTTGCATGGTGGATCTGGCACGAAGGGGGGTTCCCCATGTGGACAGTGTGCCCTTGGGAATATTGGTGGAGGTTCCAAGTGCCGCCTTCACAATCAGGCAGTTGTTGGCGGAGTCGGATTTTGTCAGCATTGGTACTAACGACCTGATTCAGTATTTCATGGCTGCCGACCGGGACAACCCGCAGGTGGCGCATCTGTGCGAGCCTTTCAACCCTGCTGTTTTTCGTTTACTTCACCATGTGGTGAAGGCTTGCCTCCAGGCTGGCAAGCCAGTGACGGTCTGCGGGGAAATGGCCGGCCGGCCCAGGTGCCTGCTTCCGCTGCTAGGAATGGGAATCACCAAGCTGAGTATGACACCCGCGGTGATGCCCACAGTGCGCGAGGCGGTTTCTCGAACGCGTTTAGACCATTGCGGTGAAATTTTGAGGCGGGTGAAGCGGTTTAAGACCTTTGCTGGAGCCCGGAGATACTTGACCAACGCTACTTTGGAAGTGTTGCCGGATTTGGAAATCATTGATACCTGATTGCCGCATTGCGGGATTTATTATCGATTGCCCTTTGCGGCCTCTTTCTCTGCTTCTTCACGAACATATTTTTTGAACCCTTCGATGTTGTAACTTATAAACATGAAGGCGTGGTGCAAAGCCTCGTACTCGGGATTGGGGTCTTCGTCCTGAAAATCTTTTCGGAGTTCGTAGAGTTTGGCAAGGAGTTGTTCGGGTGTCTTCATAGGGCGCGGCTCCTAAGGGATTGAAAAAGTGGTCCAAAATCGTCATCGGTCTGGATCATGGCGGTGCCTGAAATTGTTTTCAGGGGGATTGGGGGAAGTGGTTCATTTTGCAGGGCCACCTCTATTTTTTCAATTTTACCATTAGCATTTGATGCGGATTTTGCCTCTGACAAAGCATGTTCCTGGGTGTTGCATTCCTTGCTGAGATGAAGGAGTACCAAAGTTTGCCCCTTTGGTGCTGACTTAATAGAGGAAACAACCTGCCCGGCCTGTTGGTTAGACAAATGGCCTTTTGGGCCAGAAATGCGTCTTTTGAGAAAATCGGGCCGTGGTGAAACATCTAGCAAGGGGATGTGGTGATTGAATTCGAGGGCGAGAAGATGCAGGTCTTCCAGCAGATGATTGTGGCTCTTATTCCACTGGCCTAGGTCTGAAAAATAGCCGATGCGGGCTTCATTGGACCGCGAATCTTGTAGGTCACGCACGATTATCCGGAAGCCGAAAGTCGGGTGGCTGTCGTGTGAGATTTCGGCCGGTAGGACCTCAACTCCGGAAATTGGAGAGAAGGTGGTGTTGGGTTGGAAAAGTCGAACGGCGGTTGCTGCCTCGAGGGTATGGACTGCACGGGACTGGCGGCGAAGGTCTGCAAGGTGGGCGGCGTGAAGCCAAAGGGGGATTTGGCGCGAGGCCAGCCAACCCAGCGAGGAATCGCGCCAGTGGTCGCCGTGCGTGTGGGTGAGGAGGCACCCACGGCATTCGGCGGGGTTGAGTTCTGAAATAGCCATGCGGCGGCGCAAATCGGCCACTTGGAGACCCAAGTCGATGAGAAACCAGCCGCCTGGGCCTGTGATTGCAATTGCATTGCCAGTGCTGCCACTTGCCAAAACGACCAGGTTTACCCGAGTTGCCACCAGCGCCTCCTTGCCCCGGTTACTGCTTGTGATGCCGCTATTGAAATGGTAATATAGAGCTTCCTGCCAAACCCGGACGACTGAATTGTCTGGAGTCGAATAATCGGCTGAAGCGCCGACAAAACACCCGAAGAACGGGCACTGTTCTGGAAGGACCTCATGACCCAAGCGCCCAAAACCATTTTGGTTGTTGATGATGATGCCGAACTGAGTGACGGCATCAAAATTATGCTTGAGCACAAGGGGCACCAAGTGATTCAGGCCAGAGATGGAAAACAGGCGCGCGAGTTGGTGGATCGTATTCGTCCTGATTTAGTCATTTTGGACATGATGATGCCGAGAATGGGTGGATACCCTGTTCTTGAGCATTACAAGGACCGCAAGGACGCCCCTCCGTTCATCATGATTACAGCCAACGAGGGGGCCCGTCATAAGGCTTACGCCGAGTTGTTGGGGGTTGTTGACTACATCCGCAAGCCGTTTCCTATGGAGCGCTTGTTGGAGGCGGTAGATAGGGGTTTGTCGCAAAGTCCTCCCCAAGCCTGATTTTTAAACCATTTGGCAATTTTGCGGTGACTCAAGGATGAGCCCGGATCTCCATCAGTTGGCTGGATCACCCGGCCCCAAGCCTAGAACCATTAGGTTGGCGAATGGCACTGTCCACGAGGCTCCCACTGAATGGGAGCTCTTGGAGCCTGGCGATGCGGCTTTGACGCGCAGGGTGAAAGCCGCTGGTAAATATTGGGCTGTATCAGAAAAGCGCGGCAGAAAAGTTTTTTCGAGGGGAATGTATGCCCCCCGAGCGACCTTGGCAGCCATTCGTTTGGACCTTGAAAAGGAGCGGGCTGCCCCTGCATTTGCGCGCAAGAAGGAATCGGACAAAGCTCGGCGGGAAAAGGTTCAGGTTGCTTATGAGGGTGAGTTTGCGCAGGCGGTTCTGACATTCTTGGACTTTCATCCTGTCCATGATGAATTAGGAAAACGGCTATCGGTGCTGGTTACAGTCCACGCAACCCCTGTTGGCAGTGGAACTGTTGCGCGCACGAAGCAAATTCCGGTCGAGCGCAGGGCAGAAGCTGCTGTTATCGCTTGGATGAGGCATCAAACCACCGCCTATGATCAGATGGCCATTCCTAGGTTGAAGGGCATGCGGCGTGAGGTGAGGCGCATGCTGGCAGGCCGTTCTAGGGAAATATTGACCAATTACCGCCAGGGAAATCCTGTCCGGCCCGATTGTCCTCTTTATGTTGCCGTTTTAGGTTCCCGTCCAAAAGAATAGAGTACTGAACAAATTTCCAGTATTTGCACTTGCCAAGTGTGTTGGGATTTTGCATATTTCCATAGTGAACAAAAGAACAGATGGTTTCCCAGGCCATCCTGATTTGGCGCCGATTGCTTTGGAGTCAACCCATGCTTGCGCGACTTCGTTCCTATGGTCTTTCGGGGATTGAGGCTTTTCCGGTTGAAGTTGAGGTGGATGTCACCCCCGGGATACCCAAAACCATTTTAGTTGGATTGCCAGAACAAGCGGTGAAGGAAAGTGTTCACCGCATTGAGCGGGCGCTTGCCAATCTTGGATTTCAGCGTCCGCGCGGAGTAGTAGTGATTAATTTAGCGCCAGCTGACCAGCGGAAAGAGGCAGGGGCTTTTGACCTTCCCATAGCTCTTGGGATTTTGGTTGCAACCCGCCAACTGCCACCTGAGAGTCTGGAAGGGGTGACATGTCTGGGCGAGTTGGCCTTGGACGGTTCGATTCGACCGGTGCGAGGGGCTTTGTCGGTGGCAATGGCGGCAGCCCGGGACGGTGTGGGCCGAATTTTGTTGCCGCGGGAAAATGGCCGAGAGGCTGCAGTGGTGGATTCCTTGAGGGTGGCGGGAGTTTCTTCCCTTAGCGAGGCTGTTGGAGTATTGGGAGGCAGTTTGCCTTTTGAAACTGTGCCTAGTGGTTTGACGGGGCTGGATGCGCCGATGAATAATTATTCAAGCGACTTTGCGGATGTCCGTGGGCAGGAGCATGCGAAGCGGGCGCTGACGGTGGCGGCGGCGGGGGCACACAATGTTCTAATGATAGGTTCTCCGGGTACCGGAAAAACCATGTTGGCCCAACGATTGGCGACCATTTTTCCAGAGCTGACTCCTGGTGAAAGTTTGGAAACCACCCGGATATACAGCGCCATGGGACGGTTGGCGCCTGGGCAAAGTTTATTGACCACCCGGCCTTTTCGGTCGCCGCATCACACCATATCGGATGCGGGCATGGTGGGGGGTGGAAATCCGCCGTCACCAGGCGAAATCAGCATGGCGCACAACGGCGTGCTTTTTCTCGATGAGTTGCCAGAATTCAACCGCCGCAGCCTTGAGGTGTTGAGACAGCCTTTGGAAGAAGGTCGAGTGACAATTTCCCGGGCCCTGAGGTCTACCACTTTTCCGGCCCAATTTGTGCTTGTTGCGAGCATGAATCCATGTCCGTGCGGGTATTTGGGGGATAGCAGACACCCTTGCAAATGTAGCCCGCAACAGATTGAAAAATACATGGCCAAGATTAGCGGGCCGCTTTTGGACCGTATTGACTTGCATTTGGAGGTGCCTAATGTTCCTTTTCAGGAACTATCGAGCAGGCAAGAGGGTACATGTAGTGCTACCATGCGGGCCCAAGTGGATCAGGCGCGTGCCATTCAGTCTGACCGATTTGGTGATGATATGGTGCGGAATAATGGCAGAATGGGGAGCAAATTGCTGCGCAAGCATTGTGTGCTGGATCAAGACTGCCGCAGGATAATGGAAACTGCCATGACAGAGTTGGGCCTTTCTGCCAGGGCTCATGATCGGATTTTGCGGGTTGCCAGGACAATCGCTGATTTGGAGCCCTGTGATTTGATTACTCCGGGCCATCTGATGGAGGCCATCGGGTACCGAACCTTGGATAGGAAGTTGTGGGCTCAGGCTTGCTAGAGTTGTTGGTTTTTTTGAAGGGCTCGGTTTATTTTCGGTTTTGTGAACTTAAGCCCAATTATGTTGCCAGCCTTGGTTTTGAAGTAGGTTGCGTTTGTTGTTTTCGAGTAACCAAAAGCCTTCTGCAACACATTCGCCCACTTTGGTGATGGAAGTGCTTTGCAGGGGTTGGCTGCTTACCAGTTTTTGGCCATCGGCCGGGCTGACGGCCATTAGTAATTCGTAATCTTCGCCATCGCCCAATGCGTGTTCAAGAGGGGTGCTACCAGCTATTCCCAAGGCTGCGATGGCCTGCAGTTGGTGGGCGGCTGAGCTGATGGGGATGTGATCGGCATGAAGGCAGGCACCCAACCCGCTAGCCTCGCATAAGGTGCGCGTATCTCTGGCGAGGCCATCGCTAATGTCCATCATTGCATGAATTTGAACCATATCGGCAATAATTAGTGCTTCTGTGATTCTTGCTGTGAAATCGAGGTGGTGTCCCAAAATGCTGCCCCCCAATTGGCCTGTGACCAGAAGCCAATCGCCCAGTTTGGCACCATTGCGGCGTACGGCCTTTCCTTTGAGGGTGGTTCCTATCACGGTGACAGAAATTGCCAGAGGACCATTCCAAGAATTTGTATCGCCACCTAATAGCGGGCAATTAAATTGCGCAGCTTTTTCCAGCAAACCCTGAATAACCTTTTGGGCAATTGACCTATCACCCGATTTTGGAAGTGCCAGTGACAAAAAGCAGCCTAGAGGGCGAGCCGCCATGGCTGCGAGGTCGCTTAGGTTCACGGCCAGTGCTTTTCGACCAACTCGAATGGGCCCAGCTTGGGCAATTAAAAAGCAACTTCCCTCAAGCAGCATATCGGTGGAAATTACCAATTCATCGTTTGGACTGGGGTGAAGAATTGCGGCGTCGTCACCGATCCCCACTGGCCAAATGCCTGGGTTTGGCTTGGGTAGGCTGCGTAGCCAGGCGACCAAGTCCTGTTCGGTGAAGAAACTCGTTGGAGGGGTATTGGTTGCAGGCATGGTTATTGCTTAGGTTTGGGTGAGAAGATGGGGGGTGGGTTAGGAAACCATCGCACTGGCAAATTGCTATAGTACAACGTGAATTGGCTTGGGCCTATCGGTTTGGCCAAGTGGTTGTCATGGTGATGCTGGGGCGAAACGCAAGATTATAAAGGGGGAAGCGCCGTGGACTTTGAAGGCGACACGGTGGGAGAAAATGGTCCATTACGGTGCCTGCGTTTTGCCGGGGCCCTGATGCGCATGGAAGGTGAGCCCCTGGCTTTGGGGTTTGTTGGTGAAGGGGCCCTGATTTGTCTGGATGAACAAGGGAACCTTAGGGCTGCCAAGCAAATAGGAGGAAAGTGGGAAGCGGGCAAGCCCCTTCTGCTGGATCAGTTGGCTGGTTGTGCCTCGCTGTGCCCTGCTCAAAGGTTGGTAATTCTTTCCAGTGCGAATGAATTAGGTGTGTGGGCTATTGGAAAAACAGACCCACGCTGGTGGATGGATACAGGGGCTTGGATCACCGCAACAGCGGGCCACCCAACTTTGCCCCTAGTTGCCAGCGGTCATGATGATGGGGCTGTTAGGGTATGGGATGCGCTTAGTGGGGAATTGATCCAATGTTGGGAAGCTTCCCACCTTGGAGATAATTCTGGTGAGGTTAAAAACAAGGCCATAAGTGTTTTGGCATGGGATAATCTTGAAAAGCGGCTGCTGGTTGCGGATGAGTCTTTGGAGATCCATCATTTAGAGGTTGGTGAACCTTCGCCACTTTATTCGTGCCTTGGCCATAAGGGTAGGGTGGTGGCTTTGGGTTTTGATCCGTTAGGCCGTTATATTTATTCGGCGGGTTGGGACGGGACTGTGCGGGTTTGGAGCAATGAAAATGGAAGCGCGGTCATCCTTTTAAATAACCATGCGGCCTTGGTGACTTGCCTTGCTTTTTCATCGGATGGGAAATGGCTTCTTGCAGGGGATAATTTACCCTCGTGGAATGTATGGGAAGTGGGGGCCTGGCGGAGGGAGAGGGCTCCCAGTTTATTGGGAGCCGAGCCAAGGCATATTTCATTAAGTCCATCAGGGGCTTTGGCTGCAATAAGCCTTCAAGATGGTCGATTATTGTCAGTGGATTGGAAACGGGATATCAGTGGTGAAGGCCGGATAATAAAGTCTGTGGTGCGCCCCAGGCCTTCCATAAGCTGTTTAGGGAATGGTGATTTGTATTGTCTTTCGCCGGAAGGGGGAGTTCAGCGTTGGCAGGCAACCAAAGGTTTGGCAGGCTGGAAGGGGTCCCACCAAGCCCAGCATGTGGCAGACTTTAGTGGTCCAGTTCATGCTTTGGCGGTAAACCCCAATGGGAGTTCTTTGGCAACCGCACAAAACACTCCGGCGCATGTTCGGCTTTGGAAAAGTACCGAAGGTGAGCCCGGGTTGAAGATGGCGGGAGGTTTTGCATCTGGCCCTGGTGATGGCGAACTTTTGGCAATTTCGTCGGATGGGAAAAAGTTGGCAATTGGCAGTTCCCAAGCCCAAGACATTGTATTGGTTGATGGGGAATCGCTTACTCCTTTTTCCCTTGTACCGGATCCTTTGGAGGGGGCATCCCCGCAAGATCTGGCTTTTTCAGCCTGTGGGCAGTTTATGGCAGTTTGCGGGGTTAACACCCTGGCCAGCAAGGCCGGGGAGGGTAGATTATTGGTTTTGGATGCAAACACAGGGAAATCGGTATGGAAGCTGGCCAGAGGATTTTGGCGTTTGGCGTGGCATCCGGATGGTGGAAAACTTGCCCTGTCGGGCCCCGAAGGTGGATTGGTCATGTTCGATGTTGGGAGTGGAGAGCCAAAAACGCTGCTAAATATTACCGAAATGCCTTTAACGGTTTTGGGTTTTAGCTCTCAGGGGCACTACCTTGTTGCCTCTTGTGGCAATGAGGAGTTGTTGGTTTATTCCATTGCCAAAGGTAAGCCTTTGGGCACACTGGCGCTTCCGGGATCGGTAGTGGCAGTTTCAGCCGGAATGGGGCCAGACGAGGTTGTGGTGCTGTTGGCCGGGGGGGATGGGTGGAGTATTGATTTGCCAGCTTGGCTAGCCGAACAAAGTGGCTGATATGGCTCTAAATTCCAAACCAAAAAGCGCAAAGGCCAGGGAGATCCCCGGCCTTTGCGCTTTCTAAGACCAGCAAGAAATTCAGGTCACTGAGGTAGCAAACTCTTCAGCATTTCTGCATCTACCGTCATGCGGGCTGAAACTGATTTACCCTTGGTTTCAATTTTCAGTTGTTTAATCATAGCATCACGGCGTTTGATTTCGGAATCTCCCCCTCTTGCAGGGCGTTCCTTAAGGAATGGCAGGAACTTATTTTCGGTGAGATCCTTCAGGGCGCGTGCAGTTGCGGCATCTTTGGCGTAGAGGTCGATAGCAAACTTCATGGTATCCACCATGTCGAAGCTTGCCGCCCAACTTTCCATTTTATCGGCCAAAGGCTTTAGGTCGTCTTGGCGGTCCATACCTTTGCGGGCTTGTTCGGTAATGACACCAGCGGCCCATACCGCTTCTTTGCCGTCCACTTTTTCCAGAGCGGTTTTCAGGTCGGAGTTGAGCGATTCCTGGAAGCCATTCGTGAGACAAGTGATAAGGTTTTCCTTTTTATTGGTGGCAACAACAGCTTTGTTTTCCTGAAATCCAATAAAGATGGAGGGGCCTGGAGTTTTCAATTCCCACAATGTGACGCCATTTTCCTTAAATTTCTTGACTGGAGCGCCGCTATTTTCGCCTTGCTCTTCCACAGCTTTGGAGATTTTTTTGGGATTCAGTTTGCCGCGGACGACAATCATGAAGTCTGCTTCTGGACCTTGGCCCTTGGAAGCTAATTGGAGTGACTCGATATCTTTAAATGGGTCTATGCCGGTTGTTTCAAGAATAGTTTGCACTGTGTCGTTGGTGGCGAGCACGGTTTTGAGCAAAATATCCCAACCTTGGGCCTTCAGGAAAGGGCTTTCCAGCAATTGTCTGGGACGCGCAGCCATGACAAATTCTGAGTCGGGCGGGACCATGGCATCTGGTTCAACAGCCCTGACCGATTGTTGGGTAAGGATGAATCCCAATGCCAAGGTTGAACCAGCAACCAAACGGGTTAGCTTTCTGGAAAATGGGAAAGTCATGACGGCAAAACTCCAAAAGGGAAAAAGCCTTCATATATCTGTTTAACCAGCCTAATCTAGTACCGCCCCATAATCGCATGAGTTTCGGTGGACAGGCAACAATTAAGTTTATGGTTTATTATCCAGGGGAAAAACTGGGCCGTGGGGCTGATTTTTCCCCCAAATGCAGCACCAGGCACTTTAGGTAAGCCGATTCCCGGCAACTTGCTGCCACTGGATGGTCGGGAGATGGGCCAAATTTTTGCAAGATGCGGATGTTGCGGCGCTCCTCGGCTCCAACTTGTTCAACCAGATTTTCGAGCATATCCCAAGTGATGAGGCCGGTGCAGCAACAGACAACTAAAATGCCGTTGGATTCGGTGAGGCGCATTCCCAAGGTGTAAAGCCTGCGGTAGCCGCGAAGTGCTTCTTCGACAGCGGTTTTGGCTTGGGCGAATTTTGGGGGGTCTAGGACTACCACGCCGTAAGATTCCCCAGCTTCTTCCCGGCGGGCAAGTTCTTCGAACACATCAGCCCGGGTCCAAGTCATGCGATCGGCCAAGCCGTTCAATTCAGCATGTTTTTTGGCTAATCCGAGTGCTATTTCAGATTGATCGATGCCAACAACCGAAATTGCGCCCTGCTTGGCTGCTTGGAGGCCGAAACCGCCTGCGTAGCAAAAAGCATCGAGCATAGTTTTACCAGCGGCAAAACGGCCGACTTCGCGACGGTTCGCTCGCTGGTCGAGGTAGGCCCCAGTTTTTTGTCCTGTAAGTGGTTGGACCAAAAGCTTTATTCCTTCTTCCATGTATTCGAGCTGTTCTGGCGGTGGTTCGCCCCAAATGGTTTTGTCTTCGCCCTCCATCCCTTCGAGGCGACTCATACTTTTTTCGTGGCGAACAACGATGCCCTTTGGGGCGGTAATGCCTTTGGATTCTTCAACAAGCAGCTTTGCCAACAATTCTTCGCGTTGGCCCATTCCCAAGGAAGAGACCTGCATTACCAGCCACCCGGCATATTGATCCACCGTGAGGCCGGAGAGAAAATCCCCTTCACTGCTAATTAACCGGCAACCTGATTTGTTATCCAGCATGCCCAGATTTTGGCGGAGAAGGATTGCTTCCCGAATTCGAATTCGGAAAAGGCTTTCACCGGGTTTTTCTTGCGGATTCCAGCTGTAAACTCTAACCCGAACTTTGCTTTTGCTGTTGAAGATGCCCCAGCCGACAAATTTGTTGGTGTGCGAAAGCAAAGCAACCACGGATCCATCGGCGGGCGAACCGACAATGCTGGCAATTGCTCCGGGAAAAACCCAAGGGTGTCGGTTGTAAAAAAGCCGTGATTTACCAGGTGACAAAATCACCCTGCTCCCTTCCAACCAATCAGGCCGGGGGGAATTAACCTTAGATGTATTTTGCATGAATCAGGCTCCAGCTCTTTCTACGCTTTGGATATAGCGCAAAGAGCGTTCCATGGCACTTGTGGGGCCCTTGCGGACCACATCTAGCAGGGTTGCCAAGCGGGCCATGAGATCCGCCTTGGAAACGGGCTTTGTTAAAAGGTCATCGGTGCCCGATTGTACCGCACGGTCAATATCGCCTGGTTGGTCCAAAGCGGTGACCATAATCACCCCGATTTCTCGGGTGGTAGGATCTTCCCGCAATTTTGCGCAAACTTCAAAGCCACTAATACGCGGCATCATCACATCCAAAAGAACCAAGTCTGGTTTCCAAGTTTTGGCGATTTCCAAAGCCTCGTCACCATTGAATGCAACTTTGGTTTCATAGGGCTGATCGGCTAGATAGGCTTCTAGGAGTTCGGCACCTGGTGGGTTATCATCGGCAATCAAAACCTTAGCTCTTGATGAGTTGGCCGCTGGCATAGAAGTAATCCTTTTTTGCAATCTTTGGCTATTTTTGCTGTTGGCTGTTTTACTGTTTACTGATTGAACCCTTTAAAAGCATTCGATTCGTTTATTCTAACCCATTTGGTTATTCATTGGTTGTGAGGAATAGGGAACAGTTGAAAGGTTACTAATCTTTAAGGAAAAAAGTTGGCCCCATCCCACAATTCAAATCGTTTATTAATTAAAGAGAATAATTGAATTGTAGCTTTTTTTGATAGAGCCCACTTCTTAATTTTTGGAACCGACCTAAATGAATATTCTTATATCTGGTGGCGCAGGTTTTGTTGGTTCACACCTGTGTGATCGCTATTTGGCAGAAGGCAATCGGGTTTTGGCTGTCGACAACTTCATAACTGGCCAAAAGGACAATATCGAACATTTGGTGGGGCGAACAGACTTTCGGTTTATCGAACACGATGTTTCAACGCCGCTTTTCTTGGATGAAAAAATTGATCGCATTCTACATTTTGCATCACCAGCCAGCCCTGTGGATTACCTTCTACTACCCATTCAAACTTTGAAGGTTGGATCGCTTGGTAGCCACAATATGCTTGGTTTGGCCAGGGCCAAAGGAGCTCGTTTCTTGCTTGCGAGCACCTCGGAAGTTTATGGGGACCCGGAAATCCATCCGCAACGAGAAGACTATTGGGGCAATGTGAACCCCATCGGGGTGCGCGGGGTTTACGATGAGGCCAAGCGTTTTGCCGAGGCGATGGTGATGGCCTATCACCGTCACCACGGCATGGAAACTCGTATTGTTCGGATTTTCAATACTTATGGCGACCGAATGCGACTTGATGATGGGCGGGTGTTGCCTAATTTCATGGGGCAGGCACTGCGGGGCGACCCATTGACCATTTATGGAGACGGGAAACAAACCAGAAGTTTTTGCCATGTTTCAGATTTGGTGGACGGAATTGTGCGTTTGATGGAATCTGACACGCCTTTCCCGGTGAATATCGGTAACCCTTCCGAGATCACCATTTTGCAATTTGCTGAGGAAATATTGGAGCTGTCCGGGTCGAAAAGCAAGCTTGATTTCAAGCCATTACCCCAAGATGACCCCAAGATTCGCCAACCAGACATAACGCGTGCCCGTCAGATTTTGGGATGGGAGCCCAAAGTTTCAAGGCGAGACGGTTTGGCAAAGACTTTGGAGCATTTCCGTAAGCGGCTTGCCTGAGTTTAGGGGAATTTCTTTTCTTGGCTCGGTTACCCCACTTTTGTTGCTTTGGCAGTTTTTGAACCATGTCGCTTGACTCGAGCCCCAGAATAGGTTGAATTCGAATTCGACCCTAAAATTTTTTGAGATGCGGTTTCCTTTTGGGAAAGCCGGTCTCTGGAATTTGGTCCCATGGCATGCTTGGTTGCCAAACTTGTTGGCAGCATGGTCCCACGTGGATGCAGGTCAACCAAATTGAGGGCCGGGGATGATTATGCTATCCTGCGAACAGAAGGGCAGATGGAGTTTTTTTAGCGGGAAATTTGTTAGGCTTTTTGTTTTTTGTCCGCTCTTAGCCATTCTGGCCCTTTTGACCGTTGATCCTCTGGTGAGTCAGGTGCATGCTCAGGATGCCAGCACACCCGAAATATCCGCTCCCGCAGATGGGGGCGACAAATCTTCGAAGAGTTTCATAGCTCATGCCTTTGAATCGGCTGGGGTGGGTTGGAGTTTGTTGATGGGGGTGATTTCCATCAGCATGGTGGCTTTGTCGGTATTTCTTTTAATGGAGTTGCGACTTAGCGCGGCGACTCCGGCCGAATTGGTGGAGGAGTTTTCCAAGCAGGTAAATGCGCGGCAGTTTAGCCAAGCGCAGGCCCTTTTGGCGGAGAATCCATCCCTTTTGGCCAGGGCGCTATCGGCTGGTTTGCCAAAATTGCAGTACGGACTGGATGAAGCATCGGAGGCGATGAGCCGAAAAGTTGAGGAGTTCAGGGCTGGCAAAGAATTGATCATTTCTTTCATGGCAGTTATAGGGCAGTTGGGCCCGCTTTTAGGACTTGTCGGTACCGTTTATGGGATGATCAATAGCTTTCAAAAATTGGGTACTAGTTCTGGAAATGTCGACACGAAGTCTTTGGCGGGTGATATTTCCCATGCCTTGGTAGTGACACTCATGGGTGTGGGCGTGGCGGTTCCAGCCATTTTCTTTTTCACTTTTTTTAGCAAGCGATTGATCCAATTGACGGTGGAGGTTAACAACACGGCTATGGACCTGCTTACCCAGGTTTATAGCGCCATGCGCAAAGCATCTGGCACAACGCCTGCTTCCGGTGTTTCCGGTCAAATTCCCCCGAGTGGCCGCTAACTTTTCCGGAGAGATCGCCATGAGCGCCGGTTCGGGTGGTGGCAATGATGTGGCAGAACCCAACCTGACTCCGTTACTTGATTTGGTGATGCAACTACTGATGTTTTTCATCATCTGTGTGCGTTTTGTCACCGATCAGGTCAAGCAGGAGATTCAGGTTCCGGTCAACCAAGAGGCCCGTCCCGCTTCCAAAACCGCAGACCAACCGATTGTTCTGAACCTGATTGGCTGGGACAGTACGGTGAAGCAGTTTTTCAGCCAAAGTGGTGGGCGATGGGTGAAAAAAACTGAAAAGGAATTGGGCGAGCTGCGAGCCACTTTGGGTGATGGAAGGTATTTTCGCGCGGAGAGGTTGTTTAATCTTTTCAAGGAGGACGGTAGCCAATTGATGTTGGCCGATGCCAATTTTAAACCTGGCGAATCGATGGTAGTCACCTTGACTGAGCCTAATCCCATGACCTTGCGCAAGGGGGTAGGCAGAAGGCCTAACCCGGATCGCTTTGTCGATGTGGGGAATTGGTTGCGGGTGACCCAGCAGGATTTACCCAAAGATGCCAAGGGACAGAAGGTGGAGCGCCGGGTAAGAATTAGGGCGGACAAGGATGTTGAATACCAAGATGTTCATCAAATGGCAGAAGTTTGCAGACGCAACCAGTTCACTAACCTTTATTACGGCGTGATGTTACCTGCTGCTCGCTAGTTGCGATTGAATCAGCTCAAGGTCTTTAGGCCGGGGAAACGGTAGATGGAAAGGTTCAAGATCACCGCAGTTGATCCGCGTTCTGGGCGCACCATCGAGGGCTTTCTAGATGGCGACTCCCCTGATGCAGTTCGGGCCTTGGCAGAGCAACGTGGTTTGGAAATTTTGACGATTGAATCTTTGGGAGAAACACCGCAAAACCAAGTAGTGGCGGCAGTTGCAACTACTGCAGCGCAGGTTTCTTCCGGTTCGGTTGCGGTGCCTGTGGAAGCTGCGGCGGGCGGTATTTCCAACAAAAATGACTGGACCAATTTCGCTGGTGACGGCCATTTTGCAAAAAGGAAGCACCGGGCGGTGATACCTTCCTTACCCGATCCGGTGATCCCGATCACGCCTATGCTTGATATGACTTTTCAACTGTTGTTTTTTTTCATCATGACATTTCGGTCTCCATCTGGCGAAGAGACTGAGATCCCGTTCAGTTTGCCACCAACCGACGATAAGCAAACGGCCACTCAAAGTAAGGAGCCACCTCCTACAGGTGATACCCCGCCCAAGTTTGAGGCCAATTTAACTTTGGTTTTGCGCTCGAATGAGGATGGTGACCTTCGCCGGGTAGAAATTAGTGGTTCAGGCGCAGGGGATAGCTTGGTGGTTCCTGAAGAGGACTTACGTAATCACGCCAAAGTGGGTGACTTGATTAACATGGAATTAGTTGCCAAATTAAATCTCCCATTCTTGGCACATTTTGGTGACGATAAAACTGCAGCGAAAAGTCGGGCGGGGATCAATATTAAGCTACAGGCATCATCGGGAATCAAGTGGGAGATGGTGGTTTTGGTCATTGATGCCTGCCGGGCTACTGCCCACCGGGTGGCGGATGATCCTAGCAAAGCTGTTATTGCCCTTCAAAAACCAATTGATCAGGCAGGGCGGTGAAATGGCGAAAGCCGTCAAACAGGGCCTGTCGTTTTTTTTTGTTCTCCTTTTGCCATTCTTTGTGTTTGCAAATCCAGTTGCCCGTGTGCAGGAAGGGCTGGTTCGGCCCGAGCCTTGTCATCTGGCCAGCTTGTTGCTTGCTGCCCCTTTTGGGGAAGGGCGGATTGGGGCAATTGGCTCACTAAATTTATTGGCCTCGGGTGGGGAAAACGGGTTTTCACTTTGGCACCTTCAAGCCCCGCCCGGTTTGGTTTCGCCTATATTATTGGGCTCAGTTCATGGTCAAGCGGCGGCCCAAGTGGCGCTTGGCGACGGAGCGTTATTGTCTTGTCTCAGTTTTTTGGATTTGGGCCACCAATATGGGGTGTATCAGATTGTTGATCCTGGGCGGGTTATGCCGTTAGGTGATTTTTTACTGGACCAAGTGCGCGACCGGGAGCCAATTGGAGAAGCGGATTACGGTGCCTATTTGCAGGCGGTTGTTCAAGCAGGGCGCGTTGATTTTGATGCCTTTTGGCAAGCTGGAGGTGCCAACACAAACATGCATCGCGGGGACCTGATGAACCGTCCGGCCCGATTGCGAGGGCAGGTTGTGCGTGGGGAAGGAGTTGTTCGGCGTATTCGCAAGCTGGAGCCTTTGCCAGAAGCCGTGAAGCAAGGGGTTGGAGAGCTTTATGAATCTTGGGTTTTTCAGGACCTTTACGGTGCCAACCCTGTTTGTGTTATCACGGCCAGATTGGGGGGGAATTTGGCACCTGCGGAGAATTTGCAGCGCCCTGTTCGTTTTTCCGGGTATTTTCTGAAAGCCTATCGGTACCAGGCGGCAAAAACTGTTGGGGGTAAACCAGTGGAGAGGGAATGCCCCCTTTTGGTTGGTCCTGAATTGGTGGGGCTAGTTGAGCCTCCCAAGCCATTGGCTGATATGGGGACTTGGCCACGGGATTTGCTGTCTATTATTTTAGGATGTTTTGCCTTGGCTTTGGCTTTGGTTTGGGGAATGACTTGGTGGATGGGTTCGAGCGACAAGCGTGTGCGCGCACGGCTGGAAAAAGTTAGAAGACAGAACCGGTTTGAAGGGACTGATTTGGGGAACTTGGACCGCGATTTGCGGGATTTTAAGGCCATTTCGGGCCGAACTGGCAAGGGTTTTAATCATGGGGAAAAGGAACATCGTTTTCCTGCTGAATGAATTGAGGTTAGAATTAAACAACCGCTTCCCCGAGCTGTGTCCTAAATGTCAGAAGGTTGAAACCGAGCAAATTGGGTGACACCTAACATGCAAAACCATTACCTTCCAGCCGCAATTGCCGGGTGCGTTAGCTTGGTTATGCATGGGTTTTTGTTGTCAATTTTAATCCTGGTTCCCAGCCCCATTCCTGAGGATCAAGTAGGGAACCATGGGCTTGAGGCGACTGTGGCCCAAAAAATTGAAGAAAAAAAGACAGACTTTTTTGAGGATGTAGGCGATCCTGATAAAGAAATCGGTGGCATGGACCCCATGCTTGCGGAAATGAAGGACGATGTTGTAGCCCCGTTGAAGGAAAATGAACCAACAGGGACAATGAATGAAGCTCCCACGGTATTGAATGATGCATCAATTCCGCCGCCGCCCGGCTTAGAGGCCGGGGTTTTTCAGGGCCCTGAGGCGATGGGCGACATCGGTAACGCCTTGGGGGCGGACAAATCCGCCGGGTTGGGAGGAGTTCAAAGCGCGGGGGGGATTGTTGGTCGATCTGGCGGTGGCAAGAAGGTGGCGTTAACCCAAGGGGGCGGCAGCGAGGTATCCGAGGCCGCTGTAGCGCGAGGGTTGCGTTGGCTTGCTGGCACGCAGAACAAGGATGGCTCTTGGTCGATAGACAAGTTACAGGGAAATACTAAAAACGATGTGGCAGGCGCGGCACTGGGTGTATTGCCGTTTTTGGCAGCAGGAATAACCCATCGACCCAATAGCGAGAAGGTTGAGGAGGCCATGGACGGGGGCCGCAAGGCCCGGGTGGACCACTCGGCTGTGGTGCAGCGTGCGCTGAATTTTCTGATGCTGAACCAGAATAAGCGGTCTGGGGCGTTCAACGAGAACGCCTACGCTCATTCATTGGCAACCATTGCGGTTTGCGAGGCTTGCGGTTTAACCGGTGACCCCCAATTGAGGGCTTCAGCCCAAAGGGCCATATCTTATGTGATCGAATTTCAGGATCCCAAAGGTGGAGGCTGGCGGTACACCCCCAAGCAAGAAGGGGACATGTCAGTCACAGGTTGGATGTTCATGGCCCTGAAAAGCGCACAAATGGCCGGCGTACGTGTGCCAGCGGAGCGATATAAGCTGGTTGAGCATTTTTTGGACCAATGTTTAGACAAAGCAAACGGGGGCTACGGTTATCAGGATGGCAAGGGTACCTCTCCTGCAATGACAGCAGCGGGAATGTTATGCCGGCTTTACCTTGGGACACGCCCAAATAATGAGGCCTTGCGGAAGGGGGCCAAGATAATAATTGAAAATTCACCATCGAAAAATAGCGACATTTACTACCTATATTATGCAACGCAAGCCATGCATCATATGGGGCAGCAGGATGAATGCTGGGATATTTGGAACCTTGGCCCAAATCGCAACGGGCGTGGCGGGATTCGCGATTATCTGATTGATAAACAGGTTGGCGGGCCCAAGTCGGCAAAAGGTGCTCCAGTCGGTATGGCTGGAAGCTGGAATCCGGAAGGCGATTCTCATGGAGTGAAGGAAGGGGGCAGGTTGATGACGACTTCCTTGGCCCTTTTGACCTTGGAAGTTTATTACAGGCACCTGCCACTTTACATGAGCGATGCTGGGCGTTGAGTTTGGAAAAGCTGATTGAAATGGCCAATTTCCGCGCCTTCAACCACTAATTTAGCAAGGTTTATTCCAGCCTGTGTGGTGGCGAGATTTTGGGCATTCCATTCGGCAAAATATCGGGTTGTTAGCCAGTTTGCACCAGATAAAACATCCTTTGAAGATAAGCCCAAGTGAGTGCAAAGGCTCTCAAGGCTATTTTCTATGGAGTGATCGCCTTTGATTTCGTGCTGCCTTACATGGACCAGAAGTAGGCGAGCCACAAAGCGGGTTCTGGCTTGTTTGGCGGAAATTAATTTGGGGAAAATGCCGTAATAGGGTGCGAAAGCCAGAACAGCGGCTGCGAGAGTAACAGCCATTAGGCCAATGGAGCCGGCAAGATTCAGGTCTAGGGTGCCGGCCATACCAACCCCTGTGACAACAGAAATTTGGCCGGCAATTACAGAGGCAAGGAAAAATGTTGGCAGCCTTTTCGTTATTAGCCAGGCACATATTCCTGGGCCAGCAAGGAGGGTGACAACCAAAATAGGGCCCATGGCATCAAACGCCAGGACGATGACAGTTGTGGCAGACAAGACGACCAATATTTCAACCAGCCACATTGGGCGGCCCAAAACCTGTCCCTGTTGTGGGTCGAATAGGTGAAGTTGCAGGTCGCGCCGACCAAGCCAACCTAGAGTAGCGATAACAATCACCGCCAGGCCTAAATTCCAGCTAGCAGTTGGGCCAAAATCAATATCCATTAACCTGGTTCTTTCAAGCCAGGAAGCTTCGAGATTCCCCGATAAAACCTGGTCAACATCCAGGTGGGAGTCTGGGGCTGCCAGGGCCAAAATCAGCGCCCCAATTGAGAAGAAAAATGGAAAAACCAAACCCAGTGCCGCGTCTGCCCGGCCTCGCAGGACTTGGGTCAATTGGGAAGCGGACCAAGCCGCCAAACAGCCAGAAACAGCGGCCCCCACCCTTAACCAAGGAGAATCAAGAACCGGATGGATGAGGTAGGCAACACCAATTCCAGCGAGCAGGCTGTGGCTGACAGCATCACCCAAGAGAACCCTTTTGCGCAAAAGGAGGACCGGGCCGACTAAAGAGCAGGCAAGGGCTGCCAAGGAGCCAATCAGGGTCACTTCCAAAAGGCCAGCAAAAATCGTCATGGAGTTGGCAACTCTTTTGGACTTTTTCGGGCAAAAAAATGTGCGACCAATAAGGATGTAAAGGCCAATAAACTTGCGGCAAGGACAAAAATGGGGCCTGTAGGAATGCCCCGCCCAGAATTACCAAACCCGCTTTCGAGGCTTATGACGATCCAGGGAGTTGCCATTCCAATCATGGTTCCCAGAAGGGTGGAGGCCAGCAGGAACGGGCCAAACCGATGTGTAAAGGGGCGAACCGCTAGGGGGATTGCCACAAAGAGGGCACTCAAAACCACCACTCCAACAATGGTTAAGCCTGTAACTACGGCTATCGCAAGAAGAAGTTCGAGGAGCCATTCGATCATTTTTACAGGGCGGCCCTGAATAATGGCTTGGTCACGATCGAAAAGAACTCCTGGTAAATCCCGCCAAAAAAACAAAACGGATAGAGTAGCCAGGGCGAAAACCAGAATCAGTGACCAAGTGTCTTGCCACTGAACCGAAGCCGCTTGACCGAGCAAAAAGGATTTGAGTCCGGCTTGGCCCAAGCCTTCTGTGTGCCTTTGCATGAGGCTCCAAATAACTGATGCAACTGCAAAGCTGCCAGACAGCAACAAGGCAGGAGCGGCATCTCCTTTCAGTCTGGGAAATTGGCGTTCCAAAAAACTGATCAAGTAATTCATGCCAAGGGCAGAGACTAATGCACCCAAGCCCAAAATGGCTGGAGATCGCTGGCCTGTCAAAGCGAAAGCCAGAAGGACACCTGGCCAAGCGCCATGTGCCAAAACATCGCCCCTAAGCGATTGGCGACGCAGGAAGGCCATGCTGCCAAGCAGCCCATAAAGGCCGCCAGCAGTCAAACAGGCAAATGCCACGGCGGCGTCCGGGGTATTCATCAAGAATCCCGGAGTTGAACTGACTGAGGAGATTCTGAAGTCCTTGCAACATCCAAACCAAGGCGTGGTCCGTAAGTTGACCGGAGATTTTGGTCGGTGAGAGTGGTTTTAGTGGGTCCCGAGGCAACCACACGCACATTCAAAAGAACGCAGTGATCAAAGAGGTCGCGGACCGTGTGAAGGTCGTGGTGGACCACGATGAGTGACCGACCTTCCGCTTTCAGGTCCTGAAAAAGTGCCAGCATGGTTTTTTCGGTCAGTGCATCAATACCCTGAAAGGGTTCATCAAGCACCAAGAGGGGCGCATTTTGGGCTAAAGCCCGGGCTAAAAATGCCCTTTGTTGTTGGCCGCCTGATAGCTGATTCAGAGGCCGATGAGATAGGCTGGTCAAGCCAACTTGGTCTAACGCCAGTTTGGCCCGTCCTTTTTCGTTGACACCCAAAGGTTTCCACCAAGGCAGTCCTGCGTGGGTGCCCATGAGCGCAATGTCTGCAACGGTAGCTGGAAAATCCCAATCCACCGCGCCGCGTTGGGGAACAAAAGCAACCTTACCGCGAGCATCCCTAACCGGAAGCCCTAAAATTTCTACACGGCCTGTTGCTGGTTTTAACAGGCCGAGCATGGTTTTCATCAGTGTGGTTTTGCCAGCGCCATTGGGGCCGACCACCGCTGTGAGTGATCCGGCGGGAATATCCAGATCGATATCCCACAATGCTGGGCGATCGCCATAGGCAACCGTCACATCCTCAAGCCGGACAACCGATTTTGTTTTTTTAGCTTCTTTTTGGCGTGGCTCATTCATTTTTCAATGCCCCAACAATCACCCGTAAATTGTGGCGCATCATGGAAGCGTAGGTTGCAGCACCCGAGTTGGGGCCACCAAGGGAATCGGAGTAGATTTCACCCCCCATGCGAAATTCAAGGGGCATTTTTCGAGGGGACCGGGCCCTGATCAGTGAGCGCAATTTCTCGAGGGTTCTGGGTGACACGGTTGATTCCAAAAACCCGACATTGACCTGTTTTTGGCATGCTAATTCCGCAAGGTCGCGCAGGGCTGATTCAGAAACTTCTGCCGCAGTGCTTATTCCCTGGATCGCATGCACCTCGAGGCCGTAAGCCTGACCCAGATAACCAAAAGCGTCATGGGAGGTTATTAAAATCCGCTTATTCTCTGGAATAGAGGAATAGCCTGCTTGCATTTCAGCATGAAGTTGGCCAAGCGTTTGAAAGCATTTGTTGGCTTTTTTCGCAATTTCAGCCCGCAATTCAGGGAAAACTTCTTCAAGGACTTTGGAGAGTGGGATAACGGTTTCGGCCCAAAGGCTTGCATCAAACCAGATATGCGGATCCCATGCGTGGTCGGATTTGCGTAGCCTTTCAGGTTTTGAAATCTCGATGGGTCGGGTTATCAGGCTGACACGATGTATTGCCCCTGATTTAGATGTCTCAAGCAAGTTTGTGAGGCGGCCTTCCAAATGAAGGCCGTGGCCAACAATCAACTTTGCCTGTCGGATATGGGCGATTGTACCAGCTGTGGGTTCGTAGGTATGTGGGTCAATTCCTGGTCCCATCAACAAGCGGACAGGAACAGTGGAGGGCAAAATTTCGGTGACGAGATCAGCCACAAGTGTGGTTGTGGCTAGGACATGGTTACTTTTTTCCAAATCGGCGCAGGCGGAACCCAAAAGAGTAATGCCCGCCAGAGATGAGGTTCCAAAGAAAGCCCGGCGGTTAAGAGTCATAAGTGTAGGCTAGGCTAAGTACATCGTTAGTCAAGCCTAAGTCAATGTTTAGGTGTGGGGCAGGGGGGCTGAAAACCATTACAAAAAGCTTGTTTAATTTGAAACCTGCTCGAGAGGCTGGGTGGCGTTTTCAACCAAGGCCTCACGCCGCAGCTGGCCACAGGCGGCCGAGATATCGGCCCCTTTTCGTTTTCGAACCGTGGAACTAACCCCGAAATTGTCCAAAATGTCGCGGAATTCGCGTACCGAGTCGGGTAGCGGCCTTCTGAATTCGAGGCCCGAAACGGGATTGAACGGGATGAGATTCACATGCGATTTTCGGTGAGAGAGAATTGAACCTAGTTGTTCTGCTTGCATCGGACCATCATTAAGCCCTGCTAGCAGAATGTATTCGAAGGTGACCTGCCTGCCGGTGGTATCAAAGAAATAATCGGCCGCCTCGAGAATATTTTGAATTCCGGTTTTGGCGTTTGTGGGCATCAGGTGGGTACGCAGGTTTTCCTCTGGGGCATGAAGGGAAACTGCCAGATGGTATTTTTTGCCAGCATCAGCCAGCTCGCGGATTCGTTCGGGAAGGCCAACCGTTGAAATGGTGATGTGCCGTGCTGACAAGCCAAAGCCATCGGGATGGCATGCAACTTCCAGAGCTGCCATGAGGTTTTGCAGGTTTGCCATGGGTTCCCCCATGCCCATCACCACGATATGGCTAAGTCTTTCGTCCGGTTTTAACCTGGTACGGACATGGACCAACTGCTCTAAAATCTCACCCGCTTGGAGATTTCGGGAAACTCCGAACATTCCGCTGGCGCAAAAAACACAACCCATGCCGCAACCCACCTGGGTGGAAATGCAGGCTGTTCGGCGATTTTCCTCGCGCATTAGAACGCATTCGATTTCTTTTCCATCCGCCATACGCAGCAGGAGTTTTTCGGTTTCATCAGAAGAAACTTGGCGGTTTGCGATTCGGCTGGATAAGGGAACCATTTTTTCGGTTAGTTCGGCGCGGAAACCGGCCGGAAGGTCGGTCATTCGGTCAAAATCGAGAACCCCTCTTTGGAGAATCCATTGCCTGATCTGTCGAATTCGCATTTTGGCCGATTTACCCAGAGGCTCGGCTAAAGCTTCTAAGGCCTTGGTATCAATTAAAACACCCGGTTTTGCGACTGAGGTCGTTTGGGTGCCGGGGGTTATCTGCTCGAGTGGGATCATTTCCATAAGTTTAACCTAACGCCCAAATTTACGAGGGGCCAATTTATATTATTTTCAAGTCCAAAAGATATTTCTTGATAGCTGCTATTTTGTTTAGTTTTTTGTGAAAAATCTTTTCATTTCGCCGGATCATCCATTACGAACCGGCCAAGCCAATTAGCTAGCCCGAATTTCTGCCTCAGCCTTCTTATTTTGCCCATATTTTAAGTAGGGTATTCAAGTTGGAGGCTTGGTTACACCGAAATTTGCCTTGTTGATTGTGCAACTCAAGCATTGGTTTGGGGGGAACTTAGGTTCAGCCCTGCACCCATTGCTTGAGTTTGCCAACAGTATCGCCTCCAATTTTGTAGGTATTTACAGGCAACTTTTGAATTGAGGAAAAAACCGTGGGTGAAGCTGATGGAAACACCACCGCATCTGCCAGGGCACCCATTGCGCCGGGGCTGATTCATTTGGGGTTTCTAACCATTCAGCAGGAGCAAGGTGCTTGGCTGGGTGGGTATTTGGTAACCAATGCGTGGGCCCGTCCCCTTGAATTTCGCCTGACCAGTGCAGTGCAGCCGAGCCGGGTCCAGCAAATTCTGTATGGTCCCACCTTGGAGCCCCATTTGGTTGCCGACCTGATTGCAAAAACCCTTTTGGATAAAACGGCTGTTTCAGCTCAAGTGGTGGTGTGTGACCACCCGCATGGTTGCCTGCTTGCGGGAAAGGTTGATTCTGCGATGACCTATTTGGCAGCAGATTGGACGCCGGAAGGGTTTTCGGCAATAACCGGGCTTCCAGAATGGGCGTCTCGTTTGCGGATACAAACGGATGACCGTGAAGGGTGTGAAGCCACGGCACATGTTCTGGGGTGCATTCCCATGCCTGTGGATTTATCTGAGCCTTTTCAAAGGCTACGAGAGGCGATGCAAGAAGCACGCCGATTAGGTGGTTCATTGCCACGAGCAGCAGGCTGATAAATCAGATTAGCCGGCCCGCCGCATGAATCGATCCCTGAGGCGGTTGACTTGCTGCCTGCGAATGGCTTCGGGGCCGGCCGGATCGAAATCCAAGCGTTCATTTAAAACCTTGCAAAGAAGTTCGTGGACCGCCATGCGGGTGGCTTGATCTTGCCGTTCCATTCCATCCAGCAGGGATGGCAGGACAGATGGCCCCATGCTGGCCAATTGGGAGGCGATTTTAGGCCCATCGGGGCCCTTTAGCTGGTCTACCAAACTATTAGGAACAAGTGGAGAGGATGTATTGCTGGGAGGCCCTTGGCTTTCGTCGAGTTTTCCCAATCCACCGGTGACTTGACGGGCGGCTTCATCTCCAGCCCTTGCCAGGCCAAAAGGATCATCTGTGAAGCTGTTACCCAAGTAACCTTCGATTGCAATCGGATCCCTAACCAGTTCCTGAGGGGTTCCGTGCGTGAGAACATTACCTTTTTTGATGAGGTAGCTTCTGTCGGTGATGGTCAAGATTTCACGCACGCGGTGATCTGTCACGAGCACGCCGATGCCATGATTTTTCAGGTCACGAACAATCATTTGAATATCTTCGATAGTTTGCGGGTCGATGCCGGTGAACGGCTCATCCAGAAGAATCAAAAGTGGATCGCAAACGAGACAACGGGCGATTTCAAGGCGACGCTTTTCACCACCTGAAAGGCGGGCGGCATTATTTTTTCTCAAATGAAGCAAGCTGAATTTGTCGAGGACGCGATCGCAATGATCGATTCGCTCGCTGCGCGTAAGCTTTCGCCCCGAACTGCGGTGGAATGGTTGTGCTTCAAGAATCGCATGAATGTTTTGTTCAACTGTAAGCTTGCGAAAAACACTAGTTTCCTGAGCCAGATAACCCATGCCTAATCTGGCCCGGCGATACATAGGCAGTTGTGTCACATCTTTGCCATCAAAGATCACTTTGCCGCCGTTTGGGGTAACTTGGCCCGTAGTCATGCGGAAGCTGGTTGTTTTGCCGGCTCCATTTGGCCCGAGTAAACCGACCACTTCTCCCACATCGACCTGAAAGCTGACCCCATCGACCACCTTGCGGCGACCGTAGTACTTCACAAGCCCCTTAACTTCCAGAATGGCCATGCCTTCTCTCCGGTCGAATCACCATGACTGGTGATAGCAACCCAACAATTAGCTTTTTTGGCCAGCATGGCACAAGGTGAACCATGGATCAGGAGCGTCCAAGGTTAACGGGGAAAAGCTTGGTAAATTTGGCTGGACAGGGTGGGAACCCATCGGAGTACAGTGCCATCAAGGACGGGTTTGTTGAGGGCGTGCCCTGAATTAGGGGAAATATTCTGGGGCTATAGTGAGGGGGTTGGAGATGCAGCTGCTTATATCGGCAGGGCGGATTTCAGAGCGTTTGGATGAAATGGCCACAGCTTTTAGCAAAATGGTGTCACCTGAGCGGGAAATTTTGGTGCTGGTCGTGATGGATGGTGCTTTGATGCTGGCCGCTGACTTGGTTCGTCGGCTTCGTCATCCAGTCCGTTTGGCATTTATAAAAGCAACCAGTTACCGCCAGGGAACGGTTGCAGGTAAGCTAGAACTTGATTTGGGTGGAATGCCCTCAGTTACTGGATGTGATGTGTTGCTGGTGGATGACATTCTGGATTCCGGCCAAACTCTCAGCTCTTTGCACTCAACAATTTTGAATATGAATCCCAAGAGCCTTAGTACTTTGGTTCTGCTGCAAAAAGATCTTGGGCGGCCAACCTTCCAGACGGACATGGTTGGCTTCAATGTGCCGGATGAATTTGTTGTTGGTTATGGAATGGATTGGGCTGGCCACCTGCGTCATCTGCCGGGAGTCATGACACTAAGCAGGGAAGATTTGGCCCTGTCACCTGTGGCGTTGGCGAAATTAATCGCTGGGGAGAACCAAAATTGAGTGCTTCCTGGTGGCTTTTTCCTGATGACAACCCGGTTGGCCCGTGGCTATGCGCTGAATTGCTGCTGGACGCGTTGGGAGGATGTGAATCCCCTGTTGCATGCTTTCGTCGCGAAGCCTCACCTGAAACAAAATTGGCTATAGAAAAGCGTGGGATTACCTGTGTTTCCCTTGGACGATCTGGGGCCAATTTATTGGGGGTGTTGTGGAGTTTAAGGGGTAAGCTGCGCGAGAGGCCGGTGGGGCGTTTGCATGTTTGGGACACTGCCGATTTGCCTTTGGCTGTTGCTGCCATTTGCCCGGGCATTTTTCTTTCCTGCGAGGTGCATGAGGCGCAGAAATGTCCTCGGCTTTTTGATTGGTGGCCTAGTGGGCTGGAGAGGGTAAACAATTGGCTGTGTCGGGGCCAGATTAAATGGGTTCGGAACGCAAAAGAAACACCGGTATCAGGGGTGGTAAGTTTTCCAAGACATTTGCCTCAGGCCTTTAAAAGCCTTGAGGAAGGCAGTCTTCGGATATTGCTAATCGCGGATAGTCCCCGCGCAATTCGGGAAGGGTTGTGGGCCTTCGACATATTCAGACACGCTTGGCTTGGGGCGCGTTTGGAAATACTTTCTGTGGGCCCAAATCGTGATGCCGCAGCAGCATTTGGGGCTACCTTGGCCCTTGGGGGCAGCCTTGGTTTTAGTGATCGATGGCCAGAATTTTTGCCAGATGATGGACCTTGGGCAGTAGTAGTTTTGGGGCATGGCCCCTGGATTTATGATGCAGCTTTAAGGGCCCTTTCGCTTGGGGCCCCTGTCGTGGTGGAGTCTTCCCCTAGTGTGGCCAAGGCGATTGTTGAAGGGGCACCTTTGGTTTCTATTGCCGGTGGGGATCGTGCAGGGTTGGCAGCGGCCTTGCAGCGACTGGTAACTGAATCTGGCCAGTTGGAGCAATTTCATGAGGAAATAAGGACGGCCAGCTTGGGAGCGTTTTCCTTGGCCAAAGCCTTGACCGTTTATGGAAATGGTCAAGGGCGACAGACATGAAATCAAATGGCTGGCGATTCTTTTTTGTTTTTTTATTACTTGCTGGTTTAGCTGCCGGTTTGATTCCGGTTTTATTTAATCGAGAACGGCAGCTTTCCTTGGTTGAAATAGAAAAGTCCAGGCTACTCTGGGCGAAAAGTGGCCCAGTGGATTACACCTTATTGGTGCGGCTGAAAGAACAGGCAATGTCTTTGGGTGGTGTTAAAACTGAGCCGATGACCGATCGATTGAAATTGAGATTTCGCCAAGGCCAGTTGGTTGAGGCTAGCAAGAATGGGGCGTTTATACCTGTTAAAGAGGCCATCGGCTGGAATGGTCCCGCACTTTTTGAGCGACTTGAAACTTATCTGCTGGGTTTACAACCAAGGGATTATTTGACAGTTGATTTTAACCCATTAAATGGGCACCCAATGCGCTGGGTGCGGGTGAATAGGAGAGGTGAAAACGCGGGCAGGGAAGAAGTTGATTTAGTGCTGGTGCCAAAGGGGGAGGAGAGGCCTAACGCAGCTGGAAATGATCAAGAGACTCAGGCACACACGGGTGAATGAGTCCGGGTAGGCCGGGAATAGTGAACCATCGGGCTTGGCGCACTTCGGCAAAGTTGATGGCCAAGGCTTCCAGCGGGATTTTTTTTGCCAAGGGCAACATGAAGGTTCGCCAAGGCCGGCCTGCGGGAGTTGTGTGAGATTGGCATTTTGCAAGGGAGCTGGCCGAATCGCCGCCAAGAAATGGGCGCATTAAAGGCTGAAGGGCAATGCCTTGAAACAACTCTTCGCCCAATTCGCGGAGGGCTGTATCGAATGGGGCTGCATCAGAAAAATGGCTTCCACCGCCGGGCACAGACCAATATCCCAAATAAGGTGGCTCATTTCGTTCAGCCAATAGAACTTCCCACCCTGACACGCCCTGCCAGGCTAAAAGCAATCCAGCTCCGCTCCAATCCTGATGGGCCATATGCTGTCATCCAAACTATGAATCAAAATTTAAATTTATCAGACTTATGCATATGAAACCAGTTTTAGGCACATCTAGTCGTTTTATCTTGTCCAAGAGTACCGGCGGGTTAGAGTAATAACATCTCCATGCATGGAGGGGAGTGTTTGTACGGCTGGTGCCGGCCCTGGTCTTCAAAACCAGCGGGGGGTCTGAACAAGGCTCTCAGTGGGTTCGATTCCCATACGCTCCCGTTTGTAGTGCGGGCAATTTTTGGCCACAGATTTGCCTTAAAAGATCAAGGCGGGCCTGAAACAGGCCCGCCTTGATCTTTTAACAGCATATTAGCTTTTTGAAATCAGTTCTTGGGAGCGGGTGTCTTGGACTTCGCATCTTTTAAGTCCTTGGCAGTTTTTAAATCCTTAGCTGCTTTTGTATCCTTTGCATCATCATCTTTATCTTTGGCTGTTACTTTTGAGAAAACCACTTTGGATTCGCCAACAATGGCCTTGAACTCGGCAGCAGCCTTAAGTGCGTCGTTTTTATCTTCGTAACCTGTGAGAGAACCAGCCAAATACTTGTCATCGGCGTTGCGGACTTGGAAGCGGAATTTTCCATCGGCTCCTTCACGAACCTGAATCTCTCCTCCCTTTTTAATGGGGGCCTTCTTTTCTTGGGCGTTGGTTGCCAAAGGAATTAGGGTCAAGGAGGCGATTGCTGTGCCCAAGGTCAGAGTGCGAATTAGGTGAATCATTTAATTAAATCCTGCAATTCCTAGGGAGATTGACTATAAGACGGGGCGCTGTTCCCGCAGAGCTCATTGTTGACCAATGCGGTCCACTTTTCAATTCCCCCAATAAGCTTTTGTTTTTAAGTGGAACTAATTGGTTGAATTTATCTTAATTAGGCGGGTCGCCATGCCTGAAATCACTCAAATGCAATTCAAAGGGATTTTTGCTGAAAGATAATGGTTTGCCCGTCTTTGGATCTAGTGGCTGCATGTATTTTTAAATTATCAGGCAAGATTTTTACTTTAAAAGGCCGGTGGAATGATCAATTCATGTCTGGGTTGCCTCACTTTCTTGGCTGTTTTACAGACCCAGGAGTCAGGACTCCCTCAAGGGGAGCCTGGGCTATCACCTATTAGCACAGTTGTAGTGGGATCGTGCGCCAGGCAGGATCGTCCCGCACCGGTTTGGGAAGCCATGGCAGCGGCTAAGCCGGATGCGGTAGTGCTTCTGGGTGACAATATATATGGCGATAGCGCAAATGTTGATGTTTTGCGGGCCAAATACCAAAAGTTGATTGATAATCCGGGGTTCGTAAAGCTGCGTCAGGGGCGGCCTCTGCTGGCCACCTGGGATGATCATGATTACGGCGAAAATGATGCTGGAGTGGAGTATCCCCAGAAGGTTCAATCCAAAAATTTGTTTCTGGAATTTCTTGGCCAAGGAGCAAAGGATCCCCGGGCTGGCCGTGAGGGGATTTATGAATCGTGGATATTTGGCCCCAAAGGCCGAAGGGTTCAGGTCATTTTGTTGGACACTCGTTGGGGGAGAACACCACTGGCAAAAAAGGAAGGAAGGAAAGGTGAATATGTGCCTATCGATGACCCGAAATCAAGGATTTTGGGTGAGGACCAGTGGGCTTGGCTGGAAGGTGAATTAAAAAAGGAGGCGGAAATCAGGTTGATTGGGACCAGCATTCAGTTGGTCTCCGAAGACCACCCGTTTGAAAAATGGGCAAATTTCCCAAGGGAGCGGGCAAGATTTATAGATTTGGTTGATAAAACCGAAGCTAATGGGGTAATTCTGCTGAGCGGTGATAGGCACTTGGGTGAAATTTCTACTATGCCTGCCAGGTCAGGTGGCTACCCGCTATTCGAGTTGACTGCCAGCGGCATCAATCAAGGGGCGCCCAAGTTTCGCATGGTGGAAGCTAACCGGCACCGTGTCGCAGCCATGCCTTGGGGCAATCATTTTGGAATAGTGCGAGTCGATTGGTCTAAAAAGGATCCGGAAATTCGTCTGGAGCTACGAGATGATTTAGGGGAATTAGTGGTTTCATCGAGGTTTTCACTAGGTGTGATCCAGCGCAAAGGCCCTGCTGCTCTGAGGCCTGAATTGCTGGATGGGGAAATTGAACCATCCGGTGTTGCATCGCGGATTGGCCAGGATGTCCGTTTGCGTTTTCGGGTGGCTTCGGCGGGCAAGGCTAAGGATGGTTCCAGAGTGTTCCTGAACACGCATGACAATTATCGTGACAAGTCGAATGTGACAGTGGTCTTGGAAATGAAGGAGTTGGAGAAGGCGCTTGACGAAAAGGGAATCAAAGATCCGTCCACAGATCTGGTAGGGAAAGAGGTTTTGGCTATTGGGAAAGTGGAGGTTTTTCGGGAAAGCCCGCAAATTGTGATTGTGAGCATGGAAAAATTGAAGACGGGACCCTGATCAATCATAGTTTTTGTCAGCCTGATGGGATTTGAGGCTCTGGCGGTGGTATTTAAGGCCAGGGATAAAAAAGGAAAGCCCCAGAACGATGCCAAAAAGGAGCTGGTTCATTTCTGGCAGCAATGCCATTGGAATGACAATGAGGAAATTGGCTAAGGCGAACAGGTAAAATTCGCCCGATAATGTGCCAGCCTTGACCACGAAAAGCATACCGGTGATGACGGGTAGCATCGGGGAAAGTTTCAAAGGGGGTAATTCCATCAAAATTTCCGAGAAAAAAACCAAGATTACCGCGACGACCGACCCAGCCCAAGCGTGGGCCACTTGGCGCTCGACAAACAAAACCGGGCCACCTCTAGTGCGTAGTTTCCAGAATATGGCACCCCAAATAACCAATCCGCCCCCCCAAAGCGCCAAATATCCAAGAGGGTGATCCATTCCGCCTTGGTGCATGAGCCAAGTGAACACACACAGCAAAAGTACCATGGCCCCGTGCCACATCCACAAAAGTCCCCAGTTCTCCAACACGGTGGCGTGGTGGGTTTCCCTCAGCATGCGGGAAACCCACACCCGCGGATTGAAAAGGCCGCCCTGCTGTACCTTGAGGGGTTTCTTTTCAAGCCAGGCGTTCAGATCAAGGGCCAAGTCGCCTGCTGATTGGTAACGCGTGGCCGGTTGTTTCTGGAGGCAGGTTAGACAGACAAGTTCAAGGTCGCGGTTCACCTTGGGGTTTAGCAGGGTTGGCCTGACAGGTTCTTGGTCTAAAACCAGAAGCAAGGTTTCAACGGCACTAGCGGCCCGGAAAGGGGGGCGGCCTGTGAGCATTTCGTAGAGGATGACTCCAAGGGAATAGACATCGCTTGCCGGGCTTGGATTGCCAAAGGCGCGGTTTACCAGTTCGGGGGCGACATAGCAGGGAGTGCCAATTATTGCACCACTCAATGTCAGGCGTTCAGGTTCGTTTCCTGGTGTATCTCTTCCAATATCCATGATGCTTGGAATCACTTTGGATAAGCCAAAATCGGTAACTAGGGGTATTCCAGAAGGGTTTAGGAGAATGTTGGAAGGTTTAAGATCGCGGTGGAGAAGGCCATGCTGGTGGGCGTGATGAATGGCCTCAGCGACTTGGGCGATGACCTTGGCACATTCCCTTTGCTCCATAGGCCCGCCAGCCAAACGGACCGCCAAGGTTTGTCCGTGAATTAACGGCATCGTGAAAAAAGGCTGGTTTTCAGCAATACCTGATTCCAGCACCGGAACGATGTTGGGGTGGTCGAGCCGTGCTGCAGCAATGATTTCAGCCTGAAAGCGGGCATGCTCCAAGGGGGCGGCACCTTCGCCCTGCCGGATCATTTTGAGGGCGACAACCCTAGAAAGGCTTTTTTGTCGGGCGTGAAAAACAACACCCATGCCGCCCTTGCCTAGCATTTTAACTAAAAGGAAATCTCCAAAATCGCGCGGGAGTTGCTCAGCCCAATCGGCAGAAAATTTACGATCCATGGAAGTGGCACCGGGGCTCCATACCGGCGTTTCATGCTTGTGTTGTTGTCTGGGAGATTTTCCATGCGATAGGTTCCCGGCCAAATTAGCGGTGGCCCATAGTTCGTGAATTTCAGTGGCCAATTCTGGGTGTAAGCGCGCAAGCGCAGCCACATCAGGAACAACCCCTTTTTTCTGGGTGTCAAGGAGTGATTCAAGCAGGGTGGCCAGGAGTTCTTCACGATCGACCGGCAGTTGGTTTTCGGGCATTTGGGAATTAACCGTTTTCTGTTTCCGGGGCTAAAACCAGCTTTAATTTTCGTAGGGCCCGCAGATGTCGCATGGAAGCTGCCGCTTCCGTCAAATTCAAAACCTCGGCGACCTCCTGGTTAGACATTTGTTCCATGCCCCGCATTAGTATGATTTCACGATCATCGGGTTCTAATTCATCCAAGGCAGACCGGACGCGTTCCGCCAATTCTTTGCGAACAGCCTCGGAGGCCGGTGTAATTCCGCCATCAACCAAGTGGCGGGCAATTTCCATGGAGGATTGATCGGTCAGTCCGTTACGGACAAGTGGTTGCTCCCTATCGATGGAACGGCGTTGTGCAAGGCGATGCCGCCTATGGGCATCAATGATGTGGTCTTTGGCGATATGTCTGAGCCAGAGGTGAAAGGGCATGACGGGGTTTTTTAGGTAATTTTCAATTCGTTTATGCGCCTCAAGGAGCACATCCTGAACGATGTCACTTGCGTCTTCCCGGGCGGCGATAGCGGGATCAAGCCTGAGGCCGATCATTCTCCGCAAAGGTTCGCGATGGCGGTCTAGAAGGGTTTCAACAGCCGGTTTTTGGCCCAAGCGGATTTTTTCAAGGAGCAATTCAACACTAGGAGGAGTGGTGGGCAGGTCTTTCCCCGGTAGCTTTTCATTTTCTGGTTTCATGGGGCGGGACCATTCGGGTGGGCGAACTGCTGTTCCAAATATTTAGATAGGCGTTGATGGTGGCGTTGTGTCAATCGCCTGTGAGCTGGTTTTAGAACAATCCCCCAAATTTGCAGTTTGGGAGTGGTCAGGGGTTTGATTTTGGCAGTTCACATCATGATGGCGCCTGGCAAGTCGTTCCTGAAAAGCTGGGTCAAATCCGCCGCGCCTTTGAGAGGCATATGCCTTTTTTGATTCTACCCAGCGTACTTCCAGTTCCGGGTATCTCAATGCAGTGAGTCGGCCTCCAAAAACGCATCCGGTATCGATGTTAATGGTGCGGTTAACAAGGATTGATTCCAAAACTGGTGTATGGCCGTAAACCACGAGTGCTTTACCCCTGTATTGCTGAACCCACTCAAGGCGAGCAGCATCCGGCTCATCATCGAATCGGGCATTTGGGTCGCCAAAAAGCGCCTGGTTTCGAACCAGTGCGGAGTCCCTTCCTTGGAGGTCTTCGCGTAAACCGGCATGTGCGGCAACCAAACGACCGTTATCCAGAACAAGATGGTGTGGCAGGTGCTCAATGAATTCAACGATCTCGCGAATGATTTCTTGTTGAACCTCTGCGGCCTGTTCCTCAATTTCGCGAAGTGTTTGAAGGATGGATGGCCTGGGTTCGGGTTTGGCAGCCTTGAAGTGCCTATAAACTTTTAGCTCGTGATTGCCCTGCACAGCCAAACCGGTGCCTGCGAGAACCATGGAACGGACCAACCGGTAAGTATCGAGTATTCGAGGACCCCGGTCGAGCATGTCTCCTACAAAGACCGCCATGCGACCTTCCGGATGGCTCCAAGTTTTATCTGTGTGGGGGGAATTTTTCGGGACGTAGCCCAAGTTTGCCAGGAGCGACTCGAGTTCATCGCAGCAACCGTGAATATCACCAATGAGATCAAAGGGGCCCAGTGCGTCTTTGCGATTACAGGCCAACTGTTGAACTTGAATAACGGCTTGGTCCCGTTCCCCTGTCGAAGAGAAGAAGTAAACTCGATGAAACCCTTCCTGCCCCAACCGCGGAAGAGCTTCACGGAGCGCTACCAGTTGATCTTCAAGAGGTTCTACCGTGAGCCCGTCTTGAAAGCCGGGAAGAGCAGGCACCAATGCTGTGAAACGGTTGCCATTGGCTTTTGCTTCATCAGGAAGGTCAAAAACAATTGCCACAACGGGGATATGGAATTTTCTTGCCAGCGCAAGAAGGTTTTGCCGGGTACGAAGACGTAAATTAGTGGAATCGACAACGGTTAACCTGCCCCAAGCTAGCCGCATTTCAGCCAACATGGCCTGGAGTTCGGATGCATCGTTGGTGGCTTCGAGTAAATCAGGTTGATCGCATATAAGTTTGCGAAGTTGGGGTAACGATATAACCTGCCCCGGCTCAAAATGCCGGGCTGCAAACTTGCTTTTGCCCACTCCCCGTGGGCCGATCAATAAAACCAGCGCAATTTCTGGAATGCCCAGCAGCATCCTGATTCGAACCTTTCATCAGGGCCCCAAGGTGGCCGCCACAGCCCCTTGATCCCAAAGAATGGGCACCTTCATTCTAGATGAAATGCGATCCGGGCAAAATACGACATGGGACTTATAGCATTCCCGGGAAAAGGACTGATTTGCAGGAAAATAGGGCTGCGCTGGTCAGGCGGCCCGGAAAGCAGATAATGAACCGCTTGGGCTAGGTTTCTCTAGCAAGTTTGAAATTGGAATTGTTTCCCTGAATTCCTGAGCTGATGCCGACCTTGCTGAAAGCTCGGAGGTAACTCTTTCCATTTCCTCGCGCCAAAAGGCAGCCTCTTCCTGGTGCCTGATGAGGGAAAAAGCTGAACTGTCGTCCTCTTGGCCCCGATTGGCCCGTTGCTTCAGAGCCTTTTCGAGTTCATCGAGGAGATCGGCAAGACTCTTCCAAGTTGACCGGGATATACCAAGATCGGTGGCCAATTTTTTCCTTTGTTCTTCCAAAACACGTATCCAACCGGCGGTCCGTTCTGCAGCCGTAGCCCGGGCAGCTTGCAAACGGCTTGCCAAACCATCGCTTTTTGACTTGCTATGACTAAGCAATTCAGCCCGAAGGCCTTCCAGTTCGGCTCTCTCAAGCGCCATGGATTGCCAGTGGTATTGGCTTTCGCCGAGCTGGTCACGCAATTCTTTTTCGAGAGATTCCAAGGTCTTTTCACGAATTTCCGCCCTGGCGGCAGCATTCTTTGCCAGTTCCAGAAAGCGCAACACGCTTCCATGGTGCCTTGAGGAGAGCCGCTCCACTGAATAATCGAGTTCACGCAATCGTTCTTTGCGTTCCTCGAGGAAGCTTTCCTGGGCGGAAAGCCGAGCGTGAAGCCCGGCGGCATTTTCCATTTCATGGCGCCGTTGGGCCGATAGAGCCTTGTTTTTTTCGTCTAAACGGGTTTGAAGCTCGGCGTTTTCTTCCATCAGTCGATCTAGTTGGGCATGTTTCTCGCAAAGCATATGTTCTTGTTGCGAAAGTCGGACTATACCATCCTCCAGAACAGCGGACGCGGCCTTTTGTTCTAAAATCCATTCAAGGTCGCGTGCTGCAAGGGCCTCGGCTTGCTTCATCAGGGTTTCTCTTTGGCCTGACAGTATTGCCAAAGATTCTGTGAGAATTATTGCCCAATTGTTTTGGTCCGCCAAGGGGATGGGCGAATTTGCAAATCCGGGTGAGGCTGTTGGAGTGCCACCATCGAGAGAAAGTTGGGGCAGTGGTTGGGAAATTTGGTTGGCAAGGTTCTGTATCCGCCGCTTTAGGCCAGTTTCTTCGCAGTGAAGGGCCTCGAGCCGGCTGATCCATTCGCGTTGGCTGGTGCGAAGCCTTTCGGTTTCCTCGCTGATACGACGATTTTGTGCGGAGGATTGTTGCTCCGCATTTTTCAAGGCTTTTTCGCGGATTTGCAGAGACTGTTCAGTTGCAATCAGGCGTTCACGAAATTCTGCCTCGCGACGATCGAGGGAGCTTACTGTATCACTTGTTTCCAGCTCTTGTTTTTTGTGTTTTGAAACTAGAGCTTGCCAGCTTCTTTCCAGGGCAGATTCCCGGCGTGCCAGAGCTTTTTCCCAAGCTAGGAAGCGCTTGGAAATTGATAATCGCTGACTCCAATAAACCTTGGCTAAGCGTTTACGTTGTTCCTTGGTTCGGTTTTCAATGGCCCCGATCAGGGCAAGTGGGTCTAAATTGGAAACAGTTTGTAGTCCGGATGCAGCGGGTGCGGAGGTGGAAGGAATCTTGGATGGGGCCTGCATAGTGAGGGCAAATTTTTGAAGTTGTGCCGTTTTTTTCCTTAAGTTTTCCTGGCGTCGTGAAAGCTCTTTGGCAATTTGGCCACAACGAATTTTCCACCGTTGTTTTTCAGTGATTAGTTGGGATTCTTTTTGGTGCAACTCCATATGTGCCGCTGAAAGGGCAGCCGCATGGATTCGAAGGGCTGCCCGCAAATTGCCAGTATCTTCGAGGTTAGAGCGGGTTAAATTTTCAGTGTTTTCCAATTGAAATATAAGCTTACCCAAACCTAATCGGTCGCCATTTTCAAGATTTGCTGTTGAAACTGGAAAACCATTAACCAAGGCTGGAAAGGCTGGATCCAAGGACTTGATGAACCAAGAATTTTCAAGTTTGGCAAGCAGGGCATGCCAAGGCTTTATATCTTCTTGGGGTAGCCAGATGTCGCAATTTGAGTCTGAACCTATGTGGATTATTGATCCATTAAGGCTGATCCTGTTTCCCGCAAGCTTTCCCTCGGCCAAAACCAAAAAATTCCCGGTTTGGCTTTTGTCCAAATCGTTGACGGGAATCGAGTTTGGTGCAGACAAAACCATAATCACCTCAAGAGAAACTCTCTATCCGTATCGGCTGCTTTAAAGCAACACCATCACGGGGCAAAACTTGATTGAGGAAGAATGGGCATTCGGGGGCAACGACTAATTGCATTAAAAAGTAGTTTCTCGGGTTTCGGTAAGAAAAAACGCACCCAATGCACAAGCCGCACCCAAGGCCCAGCCCGCAATAATGTCAGTTGGCCAGTGAACTCCTAAGTAAAGTCTGGTGATTCCAATGCCAATTCCAAATCCAACCAAAAGGGGCCAAGCGAGAAGTTGCCATTTAAATGGAGTTTGAATCCGTTTCATGGCGAGCAATAAAGCCAAAGCAAAGGCCATGGAGCAAGAAGCGTGGCCACTAGGGAAGCTGGCCGATTCTGGTTTAATGTAATTCCCTGCAGTAGATACGATATCTGGGCGCTCTCTACTGACAATTCGCTTAGTTAATTCTGTTATTCCAATGCAAAGAACAATACTTAAAACAAGACCTTTAGCTGCGGCGGGACCATTTGGATTTTTAATGCGCAATAATGGTATAGCTAGTATTGTGGCCATGGCGATAACAAATTGCCACTGGCCTAAAAAAGTTAGAAGAATAATGCGGGATGTTGCCGAATCATTTCGGGCTCTTTCTAATCCGTAAAGAATACCGTGTTCAAGACCGAACCATTCCATAAAGAGGCTGCCTTTCAATGGCTGCTCTCAGCAGGTTAGCAAAATTGGCGGAGCAGGTTCCAGGTTAACCGGTTTGTTTTTTGGGGAGAGTGATGTGAGTTGATAGGCCTTTCTTGGATTAAATAATAAATAAGTAGTGGATGTTTGAATCAGGTAGCGGAGTGAGTAAAGCCAACTTGGAGATTTTCTTATGGCAAGCCGACCTTTGGTAGTGATTCCAGATTATTTGACTGAAGATTCAGTGGAGCAGAAAATTCTCGGTGATATCGCAGATATTCGAATGCTTGTTGCTAGCTCGGAATCAGCGGCCCAACCTGGATTGAAAGATGCAAATGTTGTTCTCCTCTACCACGATGTAAATATATCGTCAAATACAATAGATATGATGAATAATTGCCGGGCAATTATTCGATGTGGTGTTGGGTATGACAATGTAGATACCAGCGCTGCCGCAGGGCGGGGAATTGTGGTTTGCAATGTTCCTGACTACGGCACTGAAGATGTGGCGGACCATGCCTTGATGATGCTTTTGGGGGCAATAAGGCGGTTTGGCGTTTTGCACGAAACTATAAGAAAAGGTGGATGGGCCCCTGAGGGTATGTTTGGGGCCCCAAGGTTGCGAGGGAAGACTATTGGCATTTTGGGTTGCGGACGAATTGGGACTGCCATGGCGCTTCGCTGTAAGGCTCTGGGAATGCGGGTGGTGTTTTTTGATCCGTATCTGCGGCCGGGTGTTGAGAAAATGCTGGGTCTGGAACGTGCAGACTCTTTGCAAGAATTATTGCCTCAGTGTGCCGCAGTTAGCCTTCATTGTCTGCTGACACCTGAAACAAAACATATCATTAACGACCAAACCTTAGCACTTTTGCCGCCAGATTCTGTGGTTGTGAACACGGCACGGGGGGGGTGTGTGGATACCAATGCTTTAGTTAGGGCCTTGGAATCTGGTCGTTTGGCGGGGGCGGGTATTGATGTAGTTGAGCGGGAACCTCTTGATGTGGAGGCACTTAGAGTTCATCCTAGGGTGCTTTTGAGCCCCCATTCAGCCTATTACAGCGTGGAAGGATATTGGGAAATGCGATCAAAGGGTGCCCAAGAGGCTAGGCGGGCTCTCACTGGTCAACCGCTTTTGAATCCGGTAAACCGCAACCAATTAAAAGGGGATCATTTGCCGTTGCGCAAGGAGCAATGGGCTCCCTAACAAAAACTGTTAGCCTGTGCGCAATCGTTAGGACACAAACCTATAATTGAAAATTGTGTCAGGCACCCGTATTGCCCATATTGCGCAAGGGTCCTGTTTTTTGTGTGATTGGTTCTAACCAGTCTGTTAGTCCATTGCTCGAGTTTGGCAGTGACTATAGAACACCTGCTAGATGGATTTCCCGGCAGGTGTCCGCATAGGGAATTTATTAACAATGTGGCTATTAGGGCGTTTATGCGCTTTCACCTAATTGATCGGATTGTAGCGGTAGAGCACTCCAAGAGCCTGAAGGCTTGGAAGAATCTAACTTTGGGTGAGGAATACTTGGGAGATCATTTCCCGGGCTTTCCAGTGATGCCTGGAGTTTTGATGCTTCACACTTTGGTGGAAGCTGGAGCTTGGTTGCTTCGCTTAAGTAGTGACTACGCCAATAGTGTTGTTGTGTTGCGGGAAGCCAAAAATATCAAGTACGGCACTTTCATGGAGCCCGGCAAGCGAATGATGATTTTTGTCGAGTTGGTTGAGAATACCAACGGAATGGCAGTATTTAAGGGTAAGGGGGAAACTTCCGCCGGAGGAACTACAGTTTCCGGGCGTTTCACACTTTGCCAGTACAATCTTGCCGATAAGAATCCTGCGCTTGCTTCGGTGGATCACCGTTTGGTCAGTGATTTGCGTCAACAGGAAATGGTTTTAAGGGGCACTAGATAGCTTAGTATGGCGCGGTGTTTCCTGTGATTTTTTTTGCTGCTTTTATCTGGCATTTTGGCAGATTGAAAACCTTGGTGTCATTGCTGTGGTAGGCTAGTAGATCGAAAACTTGGGAATGGGCGTGAATTGGGGCGGATCAGACAAGGGCGACAAGAGGGTCAAGGATGAGGCTCAAGGGTAAAAATGCAGTGGTAACCGGTGCTAGCCGCGGTATTGGCAGGGCCATTGCCGAAGGTTTCGCTGCCGAGGGGGCCACTGTAGTGGCAATCTACCGCGGCAGTAAAGAGGCCGCCTTGGAAATTGAGAAGTTAGCCACTGAAAAAGGCCAAAGGATCATTGCCCGCCAGGCAGATGTCGCCGACTCGGCTCAAATCAATGAGTTGTTTGACGCTTTAGAAAAAGAGCTCGGGCAAATTGACATTTTGGTCAACAATGCCGGAGTGATCCACGATGACCTTTTTGTTCGTCTGGAAGAGAAGGATTGGGACAAGGTTATTAATACAAACCTTTCCGGCACGATGCGCTGCTGCCACAAGGTGGCTTTTCCGATGATGCGTCGCAGGTCTGGCCGAATTATCAACATTTCAAGCGTTGCGGCAGAATTCGTTAATCCAGGCCAGACCAATTATGCCGCGAGTAAGGGAGCTATCAATTCATTCACTCGAGCCCTAGCGGCCGAATTGGCACCTCGCGGTGTGACAGTGAATGCGATCGCACCAGGTTTTATTGAAACCGACATGAGTGCCGCTGTACGGAACAAGGCTGGTGACAAGTTAAAAGATTTCATTCCTATGCGCCGGCTTGGACTTCCCACTGATATTGCAAAGGCGGCTGTTTTTTTGGCTACGGATGATGCCAGTTACATCACTGGTCAGGTGATTACGGTTGATGGTGGTTTGAGTCTTGGGCCGTCTCATGTGAAGTGAGTTGGTCCTTCGGTTTTGAAAGGGTCAGCCGGCTTGCGGGGCAAGGTTGACCTTATAGGGATTGGGCTCGTTGCCTAATCAATAATTGTTCCCGCTTTTTCGAGGTGAATTCGATGGCTTCCCAGGACGAAATTTTCGAGAAGGTTTCCGCCACCCTCGTGGAGGCGCTGAATGTTGATGAAGACGAAATTCGCCCTGCTTCGACCCTCACGGGCGACCTGGGTGCCGAATCGATAGATTTTTTGGACATTGTTTTTCGCCTTGAGCGCGAATTTGGGATCAAAATTCCCCGTGAGGAATTGTTTCCTGAGGTTGCCGAAGGTAACAACCCTGAATTCATGCAGGATGGCGTGGTGACTCCCAAAGGAATCGATGAGCTCAAAAGGGCGATGCCTTTTGCCGATTTCAACGACTTTGAAAAAGATCCTCGAATGACCGAATTTAGCAATCTATTTACAGTCAAGATGATCACCAACTATATCCAAGACAAGCTGGCACGTGGCGGCCGCTAATTTTTTTCAGGGGCGGATTGGTGTCAAGCACCTCCGCCCTTTCGTTGGGCTCATTATGTATGGGCCATTTTATTTTTGGTGTTCAACTGGGCACGAGGCCTACGCGAAACCTTTCGACAATCCGGGCAGGTAGCGATGCGTTGGATTTGGCTGGATGGGTTCACCGCTTTTGAAAGCGGTGTCAGGGCCCGTAGCGTGAAAAATTTGTCGCTTGCTGAGGATCATTTTGCCCAGCATTTTCCAGGTTTTCCTGTAATGCCTGCTTCTTTGATAATTGAGGGTTTGGCCCAAACCGGTGGCATATTGGTGGGTGAGAAACTCGATTTCAAGGAAAAGGTTGTTCTGGGTAAGGTTTTGCGAGCGAAATTTGAGCGCGAGTTCTTGGCTGGTGAAACACTGGAATATGATGCCGAGGTCTTGATGATCCGCCCTGAGGGATCGACTGTTCTGGGTAAGGTTTTTTGCGAAGGCAAATGCGAGGCCGAAGTGGAGATTTTCTTCGCTCACTTGGGCCCTAGTTGGTCCAAATCCGACGCAGCCCCAGCAGGAAATGAAGAAAATTTTGTTTTTTCCAGCGAACTTAAGAGTTTCATCAATCAGGCCAGAAGGTTGGATGCCCAAGCAAAAGCCAAAGCTGGATCAGTCTGATTGCAGTGTTGGCTTTGGTGAGCGATTTGGTCTGATTTAGGGTTAGGGTAGGGTGAAATTCCCAAGAGTATTCCGAAAGGGATCGTGGTGAAGCGTCATGGTGAATGACTCGCGTAGGGGAGTGGTCACCGGCTTGGGTGTCCTTTCTTCCATTGGTTCAGATCTTGACACTTTCTGGCAAGGTTTGCTTGCCGGTAAGAGTGGGATCAAAAGGATAGGCCTTTTCGACCCTTCCGAGCTTCCCTGCCAAATTGCCGGGGAAATGACGGATTTTGATGCCAAGAATTTTCTGGAAAAGAAAGACCGTAAGCAACTGCGGGTGATGGCCAGGACCATCCAGCTTGCTGTGGCCTGTGCCCAATCAGCAATTACCAACAGTAAAGTTGAAAAATCGGCCATTAATCTCACTAGATTTGGGGTAATTTTTGGCGCTGGCATGGTTGCCATGGAACTGCCAGAAACCGCTGATGCAGCCGCAGTCTGCCAGATGCCTGAGCGTGGCAAAATTGATTTGAAATTGTGGGGCACCAAGGGGCTTGAGGTTATTCAGCCATTGTGGATGTTGAGATATTTGCCAAACATGTTGGCCTGTCAAGTTAGTATCCTGCACGATGCCCAAGGTCCCAACAACACAATCACTCAAGATGATGTTGCTGGTTTGTTGGCGCTGGGTGAAGCCTTGCGCATTATGCGCCGTGATCATGCCGACTTGTTGATGGTTGGTGGTGCTGAAAGCCGTGTCAATCCGCTAAGTATGACCCGTCAGTCCCTATTCCTGCCACTTTCCACCCATAATGCTGATCCATCGAAAGCACTGCGTCCATTCGATTCTGCTCGGACGGGTTTGGTTTTGGGTGAAGGTTCTGGAATTCTCTTGGTTGAGGAGATTGGCCACGCGAAAAAGCGGGGTGCCGAGATTTATGCCGAGGTCAATGGTTTTGGTGCCGCTTTCAATGGGACGGATCAGGCTGATGCCATTGAGAGATCAATTCGTATTGCAATGGCTCAGGCTGGAGTAAGTGTGGATGATGTTGACCATGTGAACGCCTCGGGCATGGGCACCGATAAAGAGGACCGTTTTGAGGCCCGTGGAATCGCCGCGGCATTCAAAGGTAGCAAAGACCCAATTGAAGTCACCACCATCAAGGCCCATGTAGGCCATTTGGGTGGGTCTTCCGCCACGGTTGAACTTGCATCTGTCGCGTTGAGTCTTAGACATGGCGTGGTGCCTGCCACACTGAATTACAATAGCCCGGACGCATCGTGCCCTGTGAGGGTGATTTCGGGTTCGCCTCGCCCTTTAAGAAAACCCTTTGTGGTCAAAACTTCATTCACCAGCGCGGGCCAGTGCGCGGCCGCTGTGCTTCGTCGGCACGATGTCTGACAGAGAACAGGATTCAGGCGGTTTTCGGGATGGGACGCGTAAAAGTTTGAAACGGCAGGCAAGCATGAGTCGGAAATACCAAAGAAGGATCGTCATCACGGGAATGGGCGTTGTAACCCCCTTGGGTGATGACATCGACACCATGTTCAAAGCCCTGCTAGAGGGGCGTTCCGGTGTCGGGCCAATCCGGAATTTCGACGCTTCAACTTTTCCAACCAATTTTGCGGCCGAAGTGCATGGATTCCAGTTGTCGAGCTGGATCAAGGATTGTTCCCGTTGGGAGCACAGCGGGATAAACAGCAAGTTTGCCGCAGCCGCTGCCAAACAGGCTTTGGCGAATTCGGGCCTAATTGAAGGCATGAACTCCGGCAAGGTGGACCGCAATCGCTTTGGAGTTTATCTGGGTTCTGGTGAAGGAATCCATGATTTCCACAACCTGATGTGGGAAACTGCCAATTCGTATGATCCGTCAACCCGCAAATTTGATTATGCAAAGTTTTGCAAGGGAGGACGCGAGTCCTTTCATGTTGGATCAGAAGCAGATCAGGAATTGCACACCACTGCCATGCATTTGGCAGCCTATTTCGGCTTGAACGGGCCCAATTTCAATTGTCTGACAGCGTGCGCTGCAAGTTCCCAGGCGATTGGCGAGGCTATGGACCTCATCCGCATTGGCGACTGCGATATGGTTCTTGCAGGCGGTTCTCACAGCATGATTCACCCTTTGGGGGTCACCGGTTTCAATCTGTTAACCGCCCTTTCGACCAATAAAGCCAACCCGCAGGGCGCATCTCGTCCCTTTGACAAGGAGCGCGATGGTTTTGTTCTGGGTGAAGGGGCTGGCATGCTTGTTTTGGAAGAATTGGAGCATGCTAAAAAGCGCGGTGCCAACATCTTGGCGGAGTTGACTGGATATTTTTCAACTGCCGACGCTTTCCGCGTTACCGATAGCCACCCCGAGGGGCGAGGCGCCATTGCCTGTATTGATGGTGCGTTGAAGGATGCTGGCGTCACGCCATCCCAAATAGGCTATGTCAATGCCCACGGCACGAGCACCCAAGTCAATGACCGGGTCGAATCGCTTGCTGTGAAACATGTGTTTGGAGAAGCAGCCAAGCATGTTCCGGTGAGCAGTATCAAGAGTATGATGGGCCATCTTATCGCGGCTGCCGGGGCGGTTGAACTGATCACCTGCGTAGAGGCGATGCGCACCGGTTGGCTGCCCCCAACCATCAATTATGAACATCCTGATCCTGAGTGTGATCTGGATTACATTCCAAACAAAGCCCGTCAGTCCAAGGCCCTGCATTGCCTGAGCAACAGCTTTGGTTTTGGCGGGCAAAACACATCCTTAGTGGTGAGCGCCTTCACGGGTTGATGTTTCAGCCGGGGGGCCTAATACTTGGACCTGATACCTCTGATACTGTATATTTTCGTGGGGTTGGTTGCGACTGTCACGCTTAGTTTTTTTACTTTTTGGGTGGTAATTGTATATAACTATCTCAAGTATGTAACAAGGATTTTTCAAGAGCGTCCCATATTCTCTATTCCCAGGGGCGTACCTTCGCCGGATGCCGAGGACCTTGTCGTACCGACCATCGATGGCCAGAATCTCAAAGCCTGTTACCTTTCATCGCTAGTTGAGGGTACCCGTAAGGGGGTTGTGCTCTTCGGCATTGAATTCGGTTCGAATCGGTGGTCATGTCAGCACCATGCCGAGTTCCTTCGCCGGGCAGGTTATGATGTGCTCTCTTGGGAACCCAGGGGGCAGGGGGAAAGCGATAAAATTCCCGGGTACACTCCGTTGCATTGGGTGAGTGAGCACGAGGTGGCGGACGCTTTGGCGATTGTGGAATACGCTTGCAGGCGCCCAGACGCCGATCCGAGGGGGGTTGGGCTTGTTGGCCTTAGCAAAGGTGCTGGCGCGGGTGTTGTTGCTGCATCCAGGGACAGGCGTATTCGGTGCTGTGTGACTGATGGAATGTTCGCGGTTTACACCACTGTGGTTCCTTACATGCGTCATTGGGTAAAAATTTACAGCCGATTGACTTGGGTTCAAAAGGTGGCGCCTGACATTTTTTACGGCAGCATTGGGATGATTGCGTTCAAGCGGGTTGAGAAAGAGCGAAATTGCAAATTTCCCCCCTTGGAAACCGCTCTTTCCAATTTGCGGGGCCAGGCTTTGTTGATGATTCATGGCGAGAAGGACTCTTACATTCGCCCGACGATGGCACAATCCCTTTTCAGGAAATCCATGAGTTGGTGGGGCGGAAAGCGCGAATTTTGGCTTGTTGAGGGTGCCCGGCACAACGAGGGGCTTTCGAAAAAAAATGCGGAATACTCTGCCAAGGTAAGCGGCTTTTTGGACCGATACCTCGGTGAGGCAAGTGATTTTCCGTCCAGCAAATGATCTTGGTTATTTTTAGATCGGTCATCCAAACGGGGCAGGGGCCAAGCCATGTTTTCCCTAATCCGCAAGTCATTTGAAAAGGCTTTTCTCGATCTGGTGGTGGCGCCACGGATTCGACGGCGCCTGAAACAGTTTCACAATGCACTGGGAAACCCTGAAGAAACCCAGGCTAAACTGCTGGATCGCATTTTGCGCCGGCACGAGGGGACAGCGTTTGGCCGGGACCATGGTTTTTCTTCGGTTCGCAGTCCGCAAGATTTCCAAAAAGCTTTGCCTGTGGCGGGCTATGACCGTCTTGCCCCATATATTGACCGGATGCGTCGGGGTGAGCAAAATGCCCTGATAGCTGATCCAAAAGTTTTCATGTTTGCCTTAACCAGCGGCACCACAGATACCCGGAAATATATTCCGGTGAACAATTCCTATTTGGAATCATACCGTCGCGGTTGGAACATGTGGGGTTTGACCGCCTTTCAAAAGCACACCAAGGTTCCACTCACGCCTATCTTGCAGCTATCGGGAGATTGGCAGGAGGAATTCACCGATGGTGGGACCCCGTGCGGAGCCGTTACCGGCCTTACTGCCACAATGCAGCGTTGGTTTATCCGCCGACTGTATTGCATACCGGCGGTGGCTGGCAAAATCAAGGATCCCGTGGCGAAGCAGTATCTCGCTTTGCGAATGGGCCTCACACGCGATGTGGGCATGATACTGTCGGCTAATCCATCCACGCTCGTCAATCTTGCCCGTTTTGGCGACGCCAACAAAGAGGCGCTTCTGCGTGATATTCATGATGGCACACTGGACAGAGGGCTTGATGTTCCTTCCCTGGTCCGTCAGGAAATGTCCAAGGCCATTCGTCAAAGGCACCAAAAACGGGTAGCCCAATTTGAAACAATCATTCGTGATACGGGTTCTTTGCTTCCCAAAGATTATTGGCCGGATTGGACTCTTTTGGGGAACTGGACCGGCGGGAGCATGGGGCCCTACTTAAGGCAGTACCCCGCGCTTTATGGGGCCAAGCCTGTTCGCGATGTTGGCTTGATAGCCAGCGAGGGGCGCATGACCATTCCGCTGGAAGATGGCACTCCTTCTGGTGTACTTGACATTCTCTCGCACTATTACGAATTTGTGCCAGTTGATGAGATGGACAGCCCAACCGCCCGGGTCCTTTTGGCCCATGAGCTTGAGCAGGGTATGGATTATTTCATTCTCCTTACCACGGATTACGGGTTGTATCGTTACGATATTCGGGATGTGGTTCGGTGTACCGGCTTCATGGACAAAACTCCGTTGTTGGAGTTTCTCAACAAGGGCGCCTATTTCTCCAGCATGACTGGCGAGAAGCTGAGCGAACACCATGTAACCAGATCCATCGACAGGGTGCTCGCGGAGCATGGAGCAACATTGGCCACCTATTCAGTCGCCCCTGTTTGGGATGATAAACTACCCGGTTACGGACTCTATATTGAAAGAGGCTCTTTAAGCGAAAACGGGCTTGCCGAGCGATGCCGGAGCCGCCTTGAGGAGCTACTTTGCGAGAGTAATGTTGAATACGCTGCCAAAAGGTCTAGCGCGCGTTTGGCTCCATTGCAATTGATCTGGATGAAGCCCGGAGCCTGGTCAGTTTGGGATAGGGAACGATTGGCCAAAACTCGTGGAGCCGCCGAGCAATACAAGCATCCTTGCTTGATTAACGCTGTCGATTTTCGGGAAACTATGGCAGGCGAAGGTCGTTTGGAGTGAGTGGGCCAGAGTGCTTTGGGGGCTTGCCCATATGGGGCCCCTAGTTATTATTAGCTGTATTATTCTTTTAATTGGGGGGGGGGAATATCATGGATACAATTCTTAATTTCCTTAGTAACACTTATGTTCTTCTGGGTTTGGTTGTTGCCGCCGCAGGGCTGATTGCTGTCTACTTTTTCGCGCTGAAAAAGACCGACTGACCCTTTGGTCCACTATCTGGCTTTGGCCCTGAAACGAACCACCACGGTTTCGCCGGGTTGTACCAATCCGGTGATTTCCCACCGCAGCTTCGAGCTTCGCACTTCGTTTTCCTGAATCAGGAAAACGGCATCCCTGCTGCAATTGGCCGAACCTTCATCAAATTCGAGGCGACCTGACAAGTTGTCAACGATAGCAACATCTGCCAAAGCCTTGCCAGTTTGATTGGTCAGCCGCAGGGTAAAGGTTACGAACTCTCCCGGAGCAGCTTCGCAACGGTCTGCCCATTTGTGCAGTATGAGGGGTTGCTCCAAAACCCTTACTTCTTCCTTGCAGTCGAGGATTGCCTCCCGTGCCATAGCGCGGGCTGTGATCACATTGGGGCCTTTTTCTACCCGCGCGACCGCCGTGACAACTTCTTCGTTTTGTAGGCCGGATAGCCTCCAACCACCCATCCTGATTGAAAGGCCTTCGCGCTGTTTTAGCCTCATGGGGCCATCCACCTCAAGCACCATGCCTGGGTTGCGAACATCCAGGTTGGCAAAGGGGGCGAGTACAACCGTTTGAGGCGTTGGGGGTTCCAGGCGTTGTGATTTGCCGGGGACTTGGCTTGCCCTTGATCCGCTGGCCCGCTCCCTGGAGCGAATGCCATCCAGCCAAAGTTCGCCGGTGGTGGCGTTGCTGGGCTGTGTGAGCCTGGCTAAATCAGGTCCGTTTTGCACCACGGTACCTCTGGTTCCAGCATCCATCACAACAGTATCTAGTCCACTGATTTGCCTCAGCCACGCGTAGCGTGGTGCGAATATGCAAACCCTGTTCGACGGGATCACCAATCGTCTTGAGCCGGGAATGGTGAATTCAGCGACAGCGTCTTCGGGATTCACTCCTTGAGCCCGGCCAGTCGAGTCAATTGCTGCCCTTTCTAGGCGGTCACCACCATCGTGGATAATTTCTTCCTCGCATTGCTTTAAACCAAAGCGTGGATCACCGGGTGTGAAAGGTTGCCAGGGGAATTGGGGGGGCAACATGGGTGATCCTGGGGGCGGATCGCCAGCGCGCCACAGGCTTCCTGGAACCACGCTATTGACAAAATCTTCGGTGGTCAACTTTCTTGAGCCTAGCCAAAGACGGGCCACTGGGCGGCCCATGTCTTTTGCGGTTAGTAAAATATCACTTCCAAGTGGGATATCGGTTTGGGGAGGAAGTAAGCCGGCGTTGGGCTCGGTTGGGGCTCGCTCGCTGTCTTCCAAATACAAAAGTTTGCTAATCAATTTGCCTTGAGAGGCCAGTTTCAGCTCCTCAGCAGAGAGCACTATGGCAGCAGGGTGATCAAATAATTTCAGGCTGGGTGGCATGCGTACGCAGCCAAATACTTCCAGCGTGGGGTATAGGGTATCTCCCCCTCGAGGCGTGCTGGGTTCCAGCTCAAACCGGTACCTGTAGCCGGGCCTCAAACCAAGGCGGGCTTCGCCTGAAATGGGGCGTGAATCTCTGGGGGCCGTAAGAATGGAACCTTCGGGAAGGACCCATCTAACTGGCAACCAAGGGGCTGGCGCGGCAAGCTGGGCCTGTGAGGCCATCACTCGTGGACCTGCTGCGGGTGGTATTGGGCCTGGTTGGCCTGCTGGTATTGGCTGGGCGGTTAAAAAACCGCTAGCAAAACCGTTAAGAAGACAAAGCAGGGCTAATCGCTTGGCTTTCAGCATGTTTGGCCTCACAGAAAAAGCGGGCCGGGCGCATGCCAACCGGGTTCCACCCGGGGAGGCGGATTTCCCTTCTGTCACGCGCCCGATCCCGCTTGAGGACGGACTCCTGGATCCTAGTTCAGCCGTTACTTGGCGGGAGTAACAGCGGGGGGAGCGGGAGGTGCAAGGGGTAGAGCTGGAGCAGTGTCTGCAACAACGGCAGGGGCAGGGGGCAGGTTGCCACCAGGACCAACTGGGCCGGGAGCGGGGACAAGGTTTGGTATGGCGTTCATTGCTGCGCCTATCGGTCCACCTGGTCCACCTGGTCCACCCGGGCCCATGGGGCCCATAGGTCCTATTGGGCCGGGAGGAGGGGCCATTCCGCCTGGAGGAGCATCCATGGCGGGGGAGTGATTCAACTCCAGATCAATTTTACCCAATCGAAGGATAGACAGGATACTACCACGCTTTTGGGCTTCAAGGATTGGGTCAACACCAGGTTCCAAGCGGCTGCTGACCAGTTCGTCTGGGCCACCGGCAAGAGCCAAGTCCTGGAATTGGGGGTCTGGAAGGTAGATCACCTTCACCACGAAGTTGCCTGCGGAAACCTGTTGCAGGTCTTCCTGGGTCACACTGATTGGTACAGTGCTGTGGGCCAGAAAAGTTCCTGATTTGGCGTTGGCTGGAACCACTTCGAGGGTGGGATAGAGGTCTACCTCAGGCATGTTGGGAATTTCGGATACCTTGAGACGGTATACCGCACCTTGGGCAAAGTTGTAGCGTCCCGGGGTTGCGATCGACTGCTGGGTGAAGCCTGGCTTGCCATCTAACCCGGTGGCGTACCAAGAGACTTTCATACCGGGCAGTTCGTTGAAAAGTATTTGGGTTCGGCCTGCGGGCCCGCCCATTCCGGGGCCGCCTCCGCCCATGGGAAGTGCGCCATTAGCGGCTACTACCCCTGGCATGCTTGGTGGCATGGGTTGAATCATCCCGCCCATGCCAGGGTGACTTGAGCCATTCACCTGACGAATGCTGCCGGGGGGTGGCAATGGGCCGCCTTTGGCCAAGTAAACATTGGATGGTGTTGGGCTGCTGGGCATTCCGGGTGCAGCGGGCACGCCGGGGGGGGAAATTCCCAATGAGGAAGGCACATGGGAGCCGGGGATCAACCCGTTACCGCGGGGACCGCCTTGGGCCAGACTGCTGTTGGCCTGGTTAACAGCCATCTCTTGGCCGAATTTGGTTTGTTGAATTACATCCAATGGCTGGCTGGATGCAAGCATGGCCATGGCGGCTGCTTTGCCTTGAGGGGCCGTAGTGGTGTAGGGGGCAGCCACCTGAACCGGTGTTCCCCATGGCCCTTGCAAGCCTGCAACGCCTTGGGGAACCCGCACTCCTTGGTGTATGCCAGCTTGTGCAGCCATCGCGCTACTGCTGTCAAAGGCGTTGGACATGAATTTCCCACTACCAGCGGCAGGTGGAGCACCCATGGGAGCTCCAGGAGCCCCGCCTTCGGTGGAAACACACCCTGTAAGGGCTGCGGCCATCAGGCCGCCCATCAAAACATAACGCTTCATGGCTAGTTGCCTCCTGGGCCCATTTACCGGCTGCGCCGGGCGACGGCCTTGTCGGAAAAATCATTTCGGCGCCCTGCCTGACGGCAGGCCCCGAGCCAAAACAAACTTCTCCATAGGCTTATCGGCCTCAGAACCATCGGGACTTTCGCCAAAGACGGCAAGATTGGCCAAATCTTCGTTTTTGGGGTAACCGCTTCAGGTGATTTTTTCGGAAAAACCAGAAATTGGCAAAATACCCCGAATGTTTGACCAGTTTTAACTTCAAACCGGAAGAATGCAGATAATCAATTGGGGCGGGTGAGGCCTCCGGTGTGCGAAGAAAAACCTGGCCATTTTTCAAATCGCTTGACCAAGTTTTTAAGGTAATAATTGGGACGGGATGATCAGCTAACCGGTAAGTGGAACCCAGGTGCGTATTCCCTTCGCCAAAGGCCTTGGGCCAATTCCTCTAGGGGTTTACCGCTTTCTACATCAATTTTTAGCGTTCGTTTTGTTCGGTGAGCTATGTTGCCAAGGTGGCAGAGCATGGTGCTGGGAACAGCTTCTTCGGGCGGGCAGGTAAGTTTGTTATTTCCCCTGATTGCGCCCAAAAAATTAGCCAAGTGTACTGATTCCCCAGAGGTACCTTTGCCCTTTGCGATTTCCTTGCCGTTTAAATCTTGCACCACATAGCCGGGTCCGATGATGGCCAAGCGGCCCTTGGAGCCCATGAAAAGAACATCCGGGCCATCCTTTCGCGGCTCCTTTTGGCAGCTATGCCCTTCCCAAGTGATGAGTTTCTTGCCGGGAAATTCAAATGAAACTAAATGTGTATCTGGTGTTTCCTGATCATCGTTGAAGTAGTACCGGCCGCCTGTAGAGAGGCTCAGTTCAGGGTGGGTGACACCCATTCCCCAGCGGGCCAAGTCTAGCCAATGGACCCCGTTATTGCCCAACTCACCATTTCCCCAATGCCAGAACCAATGCCAGTTGTAGTGTAAATAATTTGCCCGGAATGGCATATGGGGGGCCGGGCCTTGCCAAAGTGAATAATTCAGGCCTTCTGGAACTGGGCCTGGCAATCCTTTTCCAATGCTGCCCCGGTTGGCGAAGTACCAAGTTTGGGCGGCGTGAAGGTCGCCGATTTCTCCTTCGCGAAGGCGTTGAATGGCTTCCTGAATGCCAGTCCAGCTTCGCCTTTG
>Ga0255132_1000017_pt1 | contig 67056 bp, 57 predicted proteins | sample Law_Law_RepA_8d_FD_188551 | JGI IMG/M metagenome (GOLD analysis project Ga0255132, IMG submission 188551) | Freshwater microbial communities from St. Lawrence River, New York, United States - Law_Law_RepA_8d | ecosystem: Environmental > Aquatic > Freshwater > River | place: USA: New York...
GGGCCAACTGTTCTGGTGGACGCGCAGTCGCGACCTGCCCGATGGAAGCCATCAGAAAACCTTCCAGTTCGAACCCGGAGGCAAAGAATATGCCATCGAGTTCCGCGCTGAGGACGAATTGGCGGGAGTGCGGCTGGACCCGGGTGGCGAAAAAGCGACCATCACCATAGATTGGATTCGCCTGAGCAGGGAAGACAAACCGGCCGGCCCGCATTCGCAAACCGAGGTTGCTTTCAGCGCCCGCCCCAGCGTGCCTGTCACCTTCAAGGTGGCTGAATTTGATGGCACCCCCTGCACCGCCGCCTTCCTGATTCGCGATGGCGAAGGGCGTGTTTATCCCGCCCAGGCAAAACGCCTCGCCCCTGACTTCTTCTTTCACCCCCAGGTTTACCGGGCCACAGGAGAGACGGTGCGGTTGCCAGCGGGCAAGTATGCGGTGCTGTGCTCGCGGGGCCCAGAATCAATTCCGGAAGCGAAGGAATTGGTGGTGGGTGAACAACCTGTCACCTTCAGCTACAGCGTGAAGCGCTGGATCGACCCGAGCCTCCAGGGTTGGTGGAGCGGCGACCACCATATCCACGCTGCGGGATGCCTGCACTATCAGAACCCCACCGAGGGAGTTGAGCCCTCCGACATGATGCGCCATGTGCTGGGCGAAGACCTGAAGGTGGGTTGCTGCCTCACCTGGGGGCCATGCTTTGACTACCAGAAGCGATTCTTCACCGGCAAACCGGACAACGTTTCCAAATACCCGTACCTGCTGCGGTATGACGTGGAGGTGAGCGGCTTCGGCTCGCACGCATCTGGCCACCTGAATTTGCTCAAGCTGAAAGACCAGATCTACCCGGGTGGCGAATCGAAAAAACACTGGCCCACTCTGGGCATGAACACCCTGCGCTGGGCCAAAAAGCAGGGAGGCATCACCGGGCCGGCCCACTCTGCTAATGGGCTCACCCGGTTTGTCGGCAGGATCGAGGAGGTGGAGGACGGACCGAATGGCTTGCCCAATTTCAACATTCCCGCCTTCGATGGCATCGGCGCCAATGAATACATTGTCGATGCCACCCACATGGTGCCGGGCCCCGATGGCAAGCCTGTGCCTGCTTTGGACTTTATCAGCGCCATGGACACCGACCGGGTCGCCGAGTGGAACATGTGGTACCACACGCTGAACTGCGGTTACCGAATCCGTGTGAGTGGCGAGACTGACTTCCCCTGCATCTCGGGCGACCGTGTGGGAATGGGCCGGGTGTATGTGAAGGTGCCGGGCAAACTGGATTTTGACCGGTGGGTCGATGGTATCCAAGAGGGACGCAGCTATGTCAGTGACGGCACCACCCACCTGATGGATTTCAAGGTAAATTACCCTCTAAACCTTCAGAGCACAGATGGGCCCTCCCTGGAATTGGGCGAGGCAGGAAGCGAACTGAAGGTCCAGAAAGGCGATGCAGTCTCTTTCTCAGCCCAGGTTGCCGTTTACAAACCTGGCAAAAAAACCGTGCCGCTCGAACTGATTATCAATGGCAAAGTCGCCCAAACCAAGGAGATCCCAGCCGATGGCAATTTGCAAAAAGTGCAATTCCTCAACCCCATCAAAGAGAGTTCCTGGGTTGCACTGCGGGTGTTCCCCGGAGCGCACACGAACCCCTTCTTTGTGCTGGTGAATAATCAGCCGATCCGCGCCAGCAAAGACAGCGCGCGCTGGTGCCTGGCCGGGGTGGAACAATGCTGGAAGATGAAGCAGCAAACCTACGCGGCGGCCGAGCAGGAGCAGGCCCGGGCCGATTACGACCATGCCCGGCGGGAATACAGCCGTATTCTGGCGGAATGCGAACGGTAACGCCCCCGAGCCAACCGGTAAACACAAAAGGGCCCGGCCTAAATAGCCGGGCCCTATGCATTTCAACCTTTTGAGGAATCCTCAATTGGAGCTGGGCGGGGGGCCCTTGCCAGCTTCAGCGGCCTGCTTATCGAGGAACTGCTGGAAGGCCCGCTTCATCGTATTGAGGAACGGGGGTACCTGCTGGGCTGACATGAACACCCGGGCAGAAACAGCACTGCGTGGGTAGAAGGTGGCCAGAAAATCGAAGACAAAGTCACTGGGGCTGTGGGTGATCATCACAGCGTTGCTGTAAGTGCCGCTCAGCATTTCGTCAGGCAGCTTAAGCTGGCTGTATAGGTCGTCGATGGGGGTGGGTTTGGAACCAGCAGGAGGTGTGGGCAAGGGCGCGGGGGCGCCAAACTTTTGCTCGAACATGCCCATGTTCTCGTCCAGGGCACGGATAAAACTGGCCAAGGTCGGGGGGTTCATCACCACGCGGGTGGCCACTTTGGGCGGCTGAACCAATTGCTGCAAAAAATCGAGAATGAACTCGTTGGGCCCGTTGAGCAGCAACACGCCTGAGGCATGCACGCCTGGCGAAACCTTGTCCGGCACCCGGGCACTAACTTGCGAGAATTGCAAATCTTGCGTGATGGTTTCGGGAACCTTGGGGTCCTTGGGCTGCCCTGATGCTTCGTCGCTCATGTCTCACCTGTTAGCTCACTGGATCAGAATCCACCGGCCTGGGGCGACCCAAGCCAGTTCGTCATCACATCATCCTACGTTAACATCATACGGCAAAAGGGCCCACAAACAGCACGAAATGCCGATTTGATGGGCAAAAATGATTATTTTGCCGGGTTTTCCAGCACCTCAAGCTCCACCTTGCGAAAGCGCACCTCCAAGGGGCCACCCGAATGAACCTGCAAGCCAACCTGACCTTTGCGCGAGATTTTCTCGTCGGTCAGGTCAACGCATAGCTGGCCATTGATCCAAGTACGAACCCGCGAGCCGACCGCCTCAATCACATAGTCGTTCCACTCCCCGGGCTTCACATGACGCTCGCCAGATTCTTTCCACAGAAGGCCGCGGCCGCTCTCCTCATAGAGCTTGCCCCACCACCCCTTGCCCGCATCAGCCTGGGGGCCACGCATTTCGCCATCGGGCAATGGCTCGCTGCGAAATTGGATGCCGCTGTTCTCCTCGTTGGGTGTCAGCTTCACTTGCAGCTTGAGGCGGAAGTCTCGCAGCTCCATATCCGATTTGAGGAAACTGTTGTTCTTTAGGCCAGTCGACTTAGCAACAATTTCACCGCCCGACTCCCCTTGCACAACGCTCCAGAGCTTCTGGTCGCCATTCCAGCCGGCAAGGTCTTTGCCGTTGAAAAACGCCTTGGCAGTTTCAACCGTTGCGAGAATTGGGGTCTGCGAGGGGTGACGCAGGTAGCCCAGCAGGTCGCGTAGCTGGCGATTGTCCAGATTGGCCACGAGGTTATCGGGCATCATGGACAAGTCAGAAGCCTTGCGATCTTCAATATCAGCCTTGGCCAGCGTGAGCGTCTCGTTAGCCCCGACCACGGTGAGGGTGTTGGGGTTTTCGTCACGGATCATGCCCGTAAGAAAACGGCCGTTTTTCAGCTCGATCACCGTGGCTGCATACTCCTTGGGGATGACCGCGGAGGGATCGAGAATGTTCTCGAGGAGGTAATCGAGACTAGGCCGGTTGCTTCCGGTCAGGTCAGGGCCCACCTTGCCGCCCGCACCATACAGCGTGTGGCATTGGGCGCAAACCTTCTGGTAAAGATGGCGACCATGAGCCAAATCCACCGGGCCTGGGGCTGAGGCCAATTTGCGTACCTGGTTAATCTTTTGCAAGCGGTCAGCCGGCGTGGCACGGATGGCCCCCCAAGCCTTGGTAATACGATCCCGCAGCTTGGCGTCACCCACTGTGTGCAACTGGCGCACTGTTTCAGCCGGCACATCGGTGGTTTTCAATTGGTTCTTTTCCACCGCACCCAGCAATTCAACCGCCCATGCCGGGCGGGCAGCCAAGGTGGCCACCACCTCCCGTTTGGCGGAGGCGTCCAGCTTGTCCCAGGAGGCCAGCAGTTTACCTGGCACCTGATTGTCGGATGTTGATGCCAAGGCGCGAATGGAAGCCAGCCGCAAATCGGTTGGACTGTCCGGATTGGCTACCACCTTCAGAGCCACCTCCGCAAGCGGGGGATGGGCCGCCGCGCGCAAGGCTTCCAGTGCCTGTAGTCGCGTCTGGGGCTTGGCTGAGGCATCAGCCGCGATGACTGTAAGTTTGTCCAAAGCCCGCTTGTCTCCAAATTGGGTGGCCAGCGACAACGCGCGGTCTCGGGTGATTTCATCGTTTTGGGCCAAGGCCGCATCGAGTGCCTTGTCCCAGCCAGCCGGCGCCATCAGGCCCTTGCGGCCACGCAGGCCAATACTCATGCCCTCAATCATCGCTGGCAGTTTGGTACCGGAGGTTGGCAAAAAATTGGATAAAGCGTTGAGCGCTGATTCAGTGGCTTCACCTGCCAAACGGCGGGCAACAAAACCCGGTAACGGGTCATAGCTGGAGGCGGCTATTTTTAGGGCCTTTGTCGGATCGAGCACAACCAACGGTTCCAGGGCGTACCAGATCATCAAAGGCAGGTTGAAATCACTCGCGTCCTCGGTGTGGGCCGCAAGGGGCTCCACCAGCGCCAGGCGAACTGGAGGTTCTTCACGAATGGCCAAGCTGGCTAACTCGCGCCGAACCACCGGTGAAGGGTCGGCCTTTGCCATTTCCACCAGTTTGGGAAGCAACACATCATGGGTACCTGATTCGGTGGATAGACGAATCGCCCAGCCCCTCACATGGTCATCCTTGTCGGCCAGAAGTTTGGCCAACACTGCAGGTTCCAAACCACCAGTGGAATGCAAAGCCCAAAGGCCACGCAATCGTTTGAGCGGGTTTTGATGCTCGGTTGCCTGATCAGCCAGTTTGGCCCGCACCGCCGCGCCGGGCTTGCGCTCGGCTAGCAGTCGGCGGGCATGACGCACAAACCAGTCATTGTTGTGAGTTTGGTAGCCGGCAAGCTCGTCGTCCGTTGCTTTCGCGAGATCAACTTTTACCTTGGGAGTATCTTTATAGCTAATTTTGTAAACACGGCCGTTGGTGCGGTCGAAGGCCTTCACATCGCCGGTGTGGCAGGCTTGTTTGTCGTACCAATCGATCAGGTAAACATTGCCATCGGGCCCATAGCGAAAGTTGATGAATCGGGCCCAGGCGTCGTTGGCCATAAGAAAGTCAGGGCGGTGGCTGGCCACATAGCCCGAACCCTTGGGCACCAATTGTTCCACATTCAGGCGGCGGCCATGGATGTTGCCCAAAAAGAATTGGTTGTGATACTCGGCAGGCCATGTGCCACCCTGATAGATCATGGTGCCACAATGGGCATGACCACCACCTGCGCTGTCAGAACGGTTGTTGCCACCGTGCGGGTTGGCGCCCACATAGTGCAGGTGATCGGCAATGGTGCCGATATCGGCATAGGTGTTGGGGTTAAAATGACTGCCCGCCTGGCGCAAATAACGGGCACCGGGAATCATGTGGAAAGCGTGGGGAATGACACACGCCTCAATGATCGCCTCGCCGTGCTGGTCGAAGTCGAGGCCCCATGGGTTGGAAGTGCCGTGCGAGACCACCTCGAACACTTGGCGGGTAGGGTGGTAACGCCAGAGGCCGGCATTGATGGCGACACGCTGTGCATCGGATGTGCCGGGCTTGCCCACGCGGCTATGCGTGAATATGCCATGACACCCCCACAGCCAACCGTCTGGGCCCCAGATGAATGTGTTAAGAGTCTCGTGGGTATCTTGCAGGCCCCAACCATCGAGCACCACTTTGGGCTCCCCGGCTGGCTTGTCACCGCTTGGGTCCAATGGCACAAAAAGCAATTCGGGAGCGGCGCCAATCCACACGCCGCCATGGCCCACTTCCAGACCGCTGACCAGATTGAGCCCTTCCATGAACACGGTGCGTTTGTCAAACTTGCCATCGCCATCAGCATCTTCCAAGATCAAAATACGATCTAAGCCTTTGCCCTTGGGCCGCTTCTGTGGGTAGCTGTAGGCCTCGGCAATCCACACCCTGCCCCGGTCATCCAGCGCCATGGCAACGGGCTGATTCACATCAGGTTCGCCGGCAAACAAACCGACCGAAAAACCCTCGGGCACAGTCATGGCCTTGGCTGCTTCTTCGGGAGGCAGGCCGGCGAATTTGTAGTTGTCAGCGGGTCCGGCCAGTTGGCGGGTCTTGCGGTCTTCGCCTTGGGGACGCCTGGCATGCAGTCGAAAATCATCGAAGTTGATATGGCCCCAATGCCCAGAATAGTCGTCCACCACCCGAACGCGCACCACCTTGTTTTGGTGTTTGGCCAAATCCACCACCACGCGCTTGAGGTTCTCTTCTTCAATACCGCTCGTGCGAAAGAGAACCGCACCGGTGCCGTTATCCACAATCTCTACCCGGGTTTCGGGGTTGGGGCCGCCACCTATCAAAAAACTAGCCCACGGTTTGTCAATTTTAAAAGGCTCACTGGTCAAAGTGCCGGTGGGCGGGTCTTGCAATTTCTCAAAGCCGCCCAGCCAAAAGCGGCCCTGGTGCTGGCTACTGCTGTCACCACGCCTTTTGGCGACCACGTCCCCCTCAATTGGTTGACCACTAAATGCCTTACCCTCAGCTTTCCAGTCGCGCAAATCCCCGGTTTCAAAATCAAGATTGAGAACCCGGCCATCCAGACCCTTTGGTAATTCCCCGCCTATCGATCCGCTAGCCGGCAACTGAGCCAGGCCGTCGGACAAAACAACGACTACAAAAAAAGTGGCAAATTGGAACATGGGAGGAAGCTCCAGGGCAAAAATCCGACAAGCCTACATTTTCCCTTGCGAGGAACACTTTGGCAAGCGGGCAGGCCTGATTTTCGTCTGGTTTAATGAATTTAAACAGCCAATCACCTGGCTGTTTTCGAATGAAGGGTGGTATTTTGGCTCAAACAAGAGGACATAACCGTCTCGCCACCGTCCCGGTTTGTCCAGGAGGCGGAATATGTCAAGGTTTTTGAGGCCAAATTATGGAGGAAGGAAACAGAATTCTATGGGCGTCCGGACTGGCTGGTTGCGGGTCATTTGAGATGCGCAAATATTCACCACAACCTAGCCACAAATTTTAATGCCTGCTAGGGTCTTTGAAACGCAGCACCAAACTAGTCAACAAAATTCCCGTTAAAAACATGCCCATTAGCACCGTCAGAGGGTACGACTTGGGTGACCGCCATTTGGCTTTACCAAAAAAGTTTTCGGCCATATCGAGTGTGTCAAATTCTGTCGCGGCTTTTTCCTTGCCGCCAACAGGTTCTTTTTCCTGGCTTGTAGGGGCCGGAATAATGGCACCCTTGGAATCGGCGATTTCCTTTTGCATTTCCTTTTTGATCTCACCCAAACGCTGCTCAATGCTCGCATTGGCCTTGCTTATCTGGTCTTTGGTTTTGGTCTCGGCATCTTTCCCGCGCTGCTCAAATTCGTCGCGCGCTTCTTTCAGTTTTTTCTCCATTTCAGCCCGAGTCTTGGTCTCGGCTTCTCGGGTGCCCTTCTCAAAACGGTCTTCAGCCTCTTTCAGCTTCTTTTCAATTTCAGTTCTGGTTTTGGTCTCGGCATCTTTGGCCCGCTGCTCAAATCCGTCGCGCGCTTCCTTGAGCTTGCCTTCAATCTCCAAGCGCAAATTCGCCTCTGCTTCCTTGGTTTTTTTCTCAAAACCATCCATGACTTCTTTAAACTTTTTCTCCGTTTCGGTTTTGGCTTGGTCCTTCATTTCAAGGGCCTTGCGCTCCAGCTCCCCGCGGGCCTGCTTCTCGATTTGGAGGGCCTTTTCCTCGGCTTGCCTGGTTGCTTTGCGAATCTCTTCCTCCACCATAGCAGCGGCCTTTTTCAGCTCATCGTAAACCTTCTGGCGACCTGGCAAAATGAAGCGCCGGTTCGGCAAAGGATTTGACGGGTCTGCAGGAGGTGGCTCTTCCATTTGCACCAGGGTGGCACAAAGGACAAAAGGTAAACGCGATGCCTCGTCTGCTACCCGCATAACCCACTGGGGTGCACTTTCAGCCAAAAACTTGGTTGGGCTGAAATTCCAAGATTGCCGAGGCGGAATGATCTGATCGCCTGTCTCGGGCTTTTTCCTCAGCACCCGCAGTTGCTCTCTTTTTTCCGCTTCAGGCAGCACCAACCCCTCAAACGCCCACCGGGATGGCATCGCAGCAGCGAGAGGTCGGGTTGGCGCTGGAAGGTCGCGCAGTTTGACCAAAATTCCACCCAGCACAATCATGGGCAGCAGCATCAAGGGCAAAATGCCAGCAGCCCCCTCCACCGTGCGAAAAGTGGCCGAAATGAACAACCCAATGGCCCCACCCGCCAGCCCCGAGGCAAAAAGCACCACATACAAGTCCCACCACGAACTATGCAGATCGCAAAAAATAAAAACAACCGATAACAGCAGGGCACACTGAATGGCGCAAACCCCAACCAACACTGTCACCTTCGAACCAATATAGGCCAATATCGACAGGCCCACCATCCGCTCGCGACGGTACACAGGCAATTCATTAACTATCTCCCTGGCGGTGCTCGAACAGCCAAAATAAATGGCCGCCAAGGCCATGACAAACATGGTGGTGGCCAGGTTCACCCCCACCTCGAACCAGTCTTCGCTGTTATCAGGATGCGACCTAAGCACTTTGGAAAAAACCGCACCAATCAGAAGACCAACCAAAGGCGCCTGCAAAAACAGGATGACCGTGCTCCACAAATCGGCTGCCTTGATACTCAGGGCGCGCTTCACCAGCGTCGACCACTGGCTGAATAAGGCAACCGGGTGGGGCTTGTGCTCCTCCTGCGGCATCGACAGTTTGGGCAGGGCGATTGTCCGCCTTTCCACCCAAATTGATTTTGCCACCGAGGCTTCCCACTCGGCAACCCATTCGGCAACCGGCCGGGCCGAAAGTCCCCGCAAAAGCCCTTCGGCATTTTTGGGAAGGCTGAAGCCCGGCTTGGACGGTGGCTCAAAAAATTGCACCGCATCGGGCCAGGCGCGGCCATACCATGCCAATCTGCCAACTTGGTCGGTTGAGGCATCCCGTGCGATCACTGCCACCGCGTCGAATTTTTGAAAAACCTCCAAGCTTGGCTGATGAATCGCCACCAAGATAGTCTTGCCTGAATCGGCCAAGGAACGCAGCAACTCTATCACCGACAGCGCGTCGGTACTGGAAAGGCCCGAGGTTGGCTCATCCAGTACCAGGATGGGTGGATCGGTGAGCAATTCCATCGCCAAATTGACACGCTTGCGCTGCCCGCCACTAATACCCCGCTTGCGTTGGTCGCCAATGCGCGTTTGCTCGGTGCCCTCCAGCCCAAGCTGGGATAACACCGTACGGATACGGTTCGAAATTTCTTCGTCGCCCATGTCCTTGGGCAGGCGCAGGCGCGCCGCATACCACAGGCCTTGCCAGACCGTCAGGTCTGCATGCAGGATGTCATCCTGCGGAACATGGCCTATCTTGCCCCTAAATAAGTCGTAATATTCATACAAGTCGTGGCCGCTGATCAGCACACGGCCGGCAGACGGGGCCACCTGCCCATTCAACACCGACAAAAGCACCGTTTTGCCAGAACCGCTCGGCCCCATGATGGCGACCAGCTCGCCCGGCTGCACCACCATGGAAACGCCTTCCAGCAGGCGCTGGCCGGCCCCGTTCACCGCCACGCCGTTTGCTACAATATCAAAGGCGTTGGGCTTCACCGGCTCCAGTGCCCGGCCATCGGGCGACAGTCGATAACCCTGGTCACCTATCTGCAAAAGCGTGCCCGGCTTTAATTCCACCGGGCCATCAATGCGGTGATCATCGACAAAGGTGCCGCTCATGCTGCCCAAATCGGTGACTATCACCCGGCCTGCACGCAAAGTCACTTGGGCATGCCTGGCCGAGACCATGGGCTTGTCGATCAAAACTCCAGCATGCTTCGACCTGCCAAAAACCACCCGCACCGACTCGAACAGATGAATCACTTGATCGGAAGGAATTTGAGGCTGAGTACGCGCTATAGTTTCGCGAAGTGCGTTAATAGGCAGCGGCGATTCACCCAACACAATCGGATCATCTACCGCAATGCTTGCCTTGGAAACGGGATGCGGCGGATCACCCACAAAGGTGCCATTGCGGCTACCCAAGTCTTCGATCCAAATTTTGTCTTCTTCTACAGTGACTTTCGCGTGCCGCCCCGAGACACTAGGATGCTTGATCACAATGTCATTGGCGGGGTCCCTGCCAATGTAAATGATCCGCATTGAGAAACTCTCGGCGTAGACTGGTCCATGTGCCAGATCTCATCTTCTCTCAAAATGAAAAATTGTCAACTTGGGCAATATGGGCCAAAAGAGTCAAATCTTCTGTTCACCAATGTTTGCAGGCAAAAATAGACATATAAATATATTTTTCTAAATCAATAAACTTTTTAAAAACATCCCAATATACCCATATTAACTAATTTTGCCGGCCCACACCCTTGGCCTTGGCCCCGCCGGATGGGTTTGGCATTGTCGTTAGAAGAGCACCGTTTAATTTTTTTCGGGAGTTTTTTCCAAGGTATGGATGGCCAAATAGCCAAATCGCAATCGGCCAACAAACGCTGGCCCTGGGTGATCCTGTTGCTGGCGTTGATGCCCGTGACCGGTTGGGCGTGGTATGTCTGGGCTGGCGGGAACTTCCATGTGGTGAAGGCAGACCGCCTCTATCGCTGTTCCCAACCCAAAGGCGACAGGTTGCAAAATTTGGTCGCTGAGCACCAAATTAAAACCGTCATCAACTTGCGTGGATGCTGCGACCCGGTTGCCTGGTACCGCGACGAGGCGCGTACCATCCAAGAAATGGCTATCTCCCTAGAAGACATTTCCCTGTCAGCTCTCAGGCTGCCACCACCTGCCGCTCTGGCCAGACTGGTAGAACTGTTCGACCATGCAGAAGAGCCCCTGCTGATTCACTGCCACCAAGGGATAGATCGCACCGGCATGGCATGTGCCCTGTGGTTACTTTTAAAAACCGATACCACCCTGCAAGAGGCGATCAAGCAACTGAACCCCTATTACGGCCACTTCCCTGTTGGTCGCACCGGGTGGATGGATGAATTTCTCTACCGCTACCGCCAGTGGCTGGCATCGCAAGGCAAACCCCACGAACCCGACTTGCTCCGCGAATGGCTCGCCCGGGTGTATTGCCCAGGGCCCATGCGGGCTGCTTTTACCTGGCAACAACCACCGCTTAGCCGTGTGGAAGCCGGCAAGCCTTTCACGGCCCAAATCCGTTGCACCAACACGTCCAACGAAGCATGGACCATGCTGCCTGCTACCAATGCAGGCATTCACCTGATCTGGCGGTTACAAAATGACAGCCGAAAGGTGATAGCCTCAGGCCATGCGGGCCTTTTTGAGCGCACCGTCGAGCCGGGCGAAAGTGTGGACTTGCTCATCTCCTGCCCCCCTGTCGAAGAAATTGGCTCGCTGGTTTTGCGGGCCGGGATGGATAACCCCCAACACTCCACATTCGCCCAAGTGGGCAACGCCATCGCAGAGGCAACCATTGAAGTGGTTCCTAAGGGCAAGGCAAACGAATGAAACGCAGTTTCCGCTGGAAAACATGGCTTCGCGTGGGAGGCACTCTGGCCTTGGTTGGCTTTTTGGCCGCCCGGCTCAATTGGACAGAATTGGCCCAAGCCATCACCCATCTAAGTCCCATGGCATTTTGGGGGTCGGTCGGGGTTTTCTTAATGGCGCAGTTTGTCAGCACTGTCCGCTGGCGCCAACTGGCACTGGATGCCCAATTACATGCCAGCTTAGACCGTTTTGGCGTTTGGTATGCCGCAGGCATGTTCTGCAATCTGGTTTTGCCCACCTCGGTAGGGGGCGATGTGGTGCGTACTTGGTATTTGGCCCAACAAGCAGACGGACCGCCTGATGGCAGAACCCGCAGGGCCGCCACCAGCGTCTTACTAGACCGCGGCACCGGCCTCATGGTGCTCATCGCCCTGGCGGGTGTAGCCTCAATTCTTTGCCCTGTGGCTCTCACTCCACAAGTTACCTGGTTTCTATATGCGGTTTTGGCATGCACCGCTCTTGGCCTCGCAATAGGCCTCACTTCCAGCGGCTTTATTGGCCGCAAAGTGCCCAAGCTTGCCCCACTCATTAGCCAAGCATGGGACTTTGCCAGAAAACCCGGCTTGGTTGCCAGCTCGCTGGCACTTTCTGTACTTGTTCAGGTGGCTAGCGTGGTGCAAGTGGGACTGATTGGCAAAGGCTTGGGGCTCGATGTGCCATGGGCCGTTTATGGCTGTGTGGTACCTTTGGTAACCCTTTTGACCTTGCTCCCATTGAGCGTAAGCGGCATGGGGCTGCGTGAAGCTGGCTATGCGGCCTTATTGGCCGGTTTTGGTGTCACCGCCCCTCAGGCGGTGGCCCTAAGCCTTTTGGGATTCGCAGCCACCAGCTTGGTGGCCCTGTTGGGCCTACCCGTGATTATTTGGGGCGGCTGGCCCCGCGTGGGAACGGACAGTAAAACTCATTCCGCGCAAGCAGCCAACGAGTCAGCCGAACATTTGAAAACGGAAAAAATCGAGGGGATTTCAGCATGAACACGATCAACAGTTTTCACCCCGCCAATCAGGACCGAACCATGGGTAAAAAAATCTCGGTTGTCATCCCCATTAAAGAAGAGGAAGACAATCTGGGCCCACTGCACCAGCGCCTCACCGAGGCTTTGTCACCCCTGCTCGATCGGTCGAAACCCAATCCGGCCGGCGTGACTGACTATGAGATCGTCATTATCGATGACGGTAGCCGCGATCGTTCTTACGAAATACTTTGCGCCCAAGCAGCGTCCGATCCCAGGTGGAAGGTTGTGAAGTTGCGCCGCAACTTCGGACAAACCCCAGCCCTGCGAGCCGGCATCGACCACGCCACTGGCGATCTGATCGCCACCATGGATGGCGATTTGCAAAACGACCCGGCCGACATCCCCATGCTGCTGGAAAAATTTGCCGAAGGCTATGATGCTGTGTTCGGCGAGCGGGCCAATCGGCAGGATGCCTACCTGATCCGCAAGTTCCCCAGCAAAATCGCCAACTGGATCATCCGCAAAGTCACCGGGTCCACTACACGGGACATGGGTTGCACATTGCGTGTACTCGACGGGCAAATCGCCAGGGACTTGCCGCTCTATGGCGAAATGCACCGGTTCATCCCAGTGCTCTGCCAGATGCAGGGTGCCCGCATGATTCAGGTACCCGTGAAGCACCATGCCCGCACCGCAGGGGTGACCAAATACAACCTCACCCGCACCTTCCGCGTGGTTCTCGACCTAATCACCGTGAAGTTTCTCAATAGCTACCTCACCCGCCCAATGCACTTCTTGGGTGGCCTAGGAATGATGTTCATCGTACTGGGCTTTGCAAGCCTGATAGCCACCCTAAGCATGAAAACGCTGGGCGGGATCGATATGACAGGCAACCCATTCCTGCTGCTCAGCATGCTGTTGGTGCTGCTAGGCACCCAGTCCATCGGCCTGGGCATTTTGGGCGAGGTGCTCAGCCGCACCTATTTCGAAAGCCAAGGAAAGCGCAGCTACACCGTGGCGCAAACACTGAACCTCGAAGCGCAGCCCGCACGCAAGGCGGCCTGAGTCAGCAAAAAGTATCTATAAAATATCTCACTCAACCCGGGTGCTTAGCACCCGGCTACCGTCTTCCAGTTCTCCCTGATTGGTTAAAACCAGATCCTCTTCGCGGGCCAATTCCCGACGCATATCACGCCCGCCTTCCTTGTCCAGCCAAAACACGCGCGATAGCAAACCGTCATCTAGCTCGACCGCGATAGGCCGCAGACGCGCCACACCTGATTCAACCAGAAATAGATAAGCCAAACCGCCACGCCTAACGATCGCGCTACTAGGAATCACAGGCGCGTTCTGGAATCGCCTAAGCCGCAATCGCATCTTCCCATACATGCCCGGCAGCAACCGCGCTGCTGCACCCCCCTCCAGACCCTTCGGAAACTCCGGCAAGGTTCGCCCCTTCAGGTCGGCATTCCGGCTCAGCTTGGCCCTTTCCAGAAATTGCCGGTGCTCCTCGGCGGTCCCGTTGTACAGGTCCACCTCCAGCACCAGTGTCCGGTCTGCCGGGTCCAAAGACGGAGCCAAACGGGTCGGCTTGAAACGCAACACCTTGCCAGGCATCGCATCCAGTCGCAATTCCGCCTCGGTATCTTTTCCCACCTGGGCCACATACGCTTCGGGCACGCGCATCGAAATAGTCACTATGTCGGTGCGCTCCACCACCAGAAGGGGTGACACCCCCGAAACAATGGCCGGGTTCGCCACAAAAGTTCCCGGGTCAGCCGACCGACGCGCGATCACTCCATCAAAAGGCGCTGTCACCACACCTTTCGCTTTACCTTCACCCGCACCTTCCACCGGTTCTATCTCCGCCAACCGCTCTCCAGCAGCCACCTTATCGCCAATATCCTTCTCCAAAAATTTCAGCGTGCCCGCCACCTGCGACTGCAACTCAACACGGTAATAGGGGGCCACATCCGCAGGTTGCTCCACGCCCACTTCCAAATCAGAGCCAGTCCTCGGCCTGATGGTTTTGACACGAATGACCGGCCCCACCGGTGTCGATGCCGACGGTGTCTGCGCCAAGGCCACACCCTGCCACTGCACCAAACCTGCCGCTATACCTACTAGCCCAGCAAATACCGCCAACACCAACCAGGCAAGCTTCTTTTTCGCTAGCATCGGTCAACCCTCCTAGCCCAGTTCACTTTCCAAATGCGGATCAACAGCCGGATTTTTGCGCGCTAACAGCGTGTACAAAACCGGCACCAGCACCAGTGTCAGGCAGGTGGAGCTGATCAGGCCCCCAACCACCGCCCGTGCTAGTGGCACATTCGCCTCGTTGCCTCGCCCGGTGCCAATGGCCATGGGGGCAAGTGCCAACACTGTGGCAAGGAATGTCATCACAATCGGCCGAAACCGCGTGGCCGCCGCTAGGCGAATCGCCTCCACCGCCCCCTTACCCTCCAGCCGCAACCGGTTGGAAAACTCCACCAGTAACACTCCATTATTCACCGCAATGCCCACCAGAAATATCACCCCCATCAGCGACTGGGTGTTCAGTGTGGTGCCGGTTAAAAACAACATCCATAAAACACCAATGAACCCCAAGGGCACCGTGAACATGATGACAAACGGGCCTATCCACGAGCGGAATAGTGTCACTTGCAACAGATAGACCAAAGCCGCCGCCAGTACCAAACCCAGCGCCAGCATGCGAAACGACTCATTCATCCGCTCGAACTCACCTTTCAGCCGTATCCGCATCCCCTCGGGCAGCTCCAAGCCGGCCAACCGCTCCTGAATATGTCCCGCAACAGTACCAATGTCAGCCCCCTCGGTGTTCACCAACACATTCGATACCCGCCTAAGCCCGGCATGATGCACCTCCACCGCACCCGACTTGCGCCTGGGGGTTACCACCGTACCCAAATTCATTGCCGCCCCTTGGCCCGCACCCTTCACAGGCAACCCCAGCACATCCTCCAGCCGCCGGTCGACATCTTCCGGGTATTGAACTCCCACGAAGTATTGGTTGCCAGATTGGTTATCAACCCAGAAGTTTCGTTGCACCGAGACGCTGGAGTTGAGCGCCACAACCACCTGCAAAATCACATCCTCGGTCGAAAGACCCAGCTCCGCCGCCTTTTGGCGGTCGACATCCAGCACCAAATAAGGAGCGTCATCCCGCTGTTGCACACGCACATCAGCAGTGCCATCGATAGGGCTAACCAAGTCGCGCACACGACGCGCCACTGTCACCGACTCCTCAGGTGTGCCCCCCTCCACCTCCAAATCAATGGGCGACGACGAACCCATGTTCAGCGCGGTGGAGATCATGCCTCCCGTGTCAAAGTCGGCGCGCAAATCGTTGAATTCTGCCTTGGAATTAAAACTTTGTCGCAGCATGCTGGCGTATTCTTGCGCGCTGTGCGACCGCTTTGCGTTCAACTGCACGCGAATGATCGCGTCCTGCTGGCCCGAGTTGGTGGTGTAAGCGGCCGACCAGTCGGGGTTAAGCCCAATTTCCGAGACAATCATCCCACAGTCCGCCGCAGGGATTGTATCCTGAATAAAAGCTTCCACCGCACGCACCCGGGCATCCGTCGAATCCAACCGCAGGTTCGAAGGTGCCCGCAGACGCAAAGTGATCTGCCCGGCATCCACCTGCGGAAAAAACTCCCTACCAATTTTGCCAAGCAAACCCAGCGACAAGATAAACAAAAGCAACAAAGCCCCAATCACCAACCCACGCCTGGCCAAGCACCAATCTAACAGCGCCAGATAAGCCCCAGTCAAACGGTCCAACCAGCCTTGGAAGGCCTTGGCCACCCGGGTGAACCAACCGCCAACGGTTGGCTTTTCCTTGACAGCACTTCCGCGGTGCTCATCGGGTAAGAAATAAGCGCACAAGGTGGGCACCAGCGTCCGCGACAACACAAACGAGGTGAGCATGGCAAACCCAACCGCTAGTGTCAGCGGACGAAACAAAAAACCGCCCATGCCAGGCAGCAGCGCCAGCGGTGCCAGAACAATCACCGTGGTGCAGGTGGCCACCAGCACCGGCACCAGCACCTCTGCGCAGCCGTCCAGCGCAGCCCTTACCCGCGACTTGCCCATATGGTAGTTGCGATGGTTGTTTTCCAGCTCCACAATCGCATCATCCACCAGCGGACCCACCGCAAGCGCCAAGCCAGCCAATGTCATCGCATTGATGGTATTGCCCGTGGCATACAGGCCGATCACCGCGCCCAATAGGGCCAGAGGGATCGACAGAGTGGCAATAACCGTCATCCGCCAGTTGCCTAAAAACAACAAGATCATCGCCGACACCAGCACAGCCCCAGTAGCCCCTTCCTCCAGAAGCGCCCGTAATGCCGAGCGCACCGAAACCGTCTGGTCCATCACCAGGTCAAGCTTGGTCCCTTTTGGCAGGCGCTCCTCCATGGATGGGATATTTGCCATAGTATTGTCCACTACCGCCAGGCTGCTGGAACCCCGCTGACGGTAAATGGGCACAAAAACTTCACTACTCCCATTGATCCTCACCCGCGAGGTCTGAATTGCCGAGGCATCTTCCGCTCTGCCCACATCCCGCAGGTACAGGTTGGTTCGCCCACCAAGCGACAGGGGCAGATCATTCAGTTCCTCTACCTTTTCCACCATCGTGTTACTGTCCAGCAGCAACTGCTCGCCGCCAAAATACGCCGTGCCCGGCGTCACCATTAAGTTGCCTCGCTTCAGGGCGCTCACCACATCCATGGGTGCGAGGTTTCTGGCATCCATCTTTGCGGGATCCAGATAAATCATCACGCTACGGTCACGACCACCCACCACCACAGGGGCTATGGCCCCCGGCACCGCACCCAGCATGTTGCGCACCTGAATGCGGGCAACATCCTTCTGCCGGGCATCGTCCATGAATGGATTACTCACCGTCAAAATTCCCACCGGTAGTGTACCGGTTGCATCAAATGGCAAGGCGACAGGCGGCAGCGTGTTGGGTGGCAAGTTGGGCAAAGCACCAAGCGCCAAGCTGTTCACCAGCGTCAGCGCCTCGTTAGGATCGATATCGTCCCGAAAATAAACCTTCACCACGCTCACGCCCGGCACTGAACGCGATTCCACCAACCGGGCTCCAGGTGCCTGATTAACCCAACGCTCAATCCGGTTGGTGATGGTTTTCTCAATGGTGGCTGCCGGCATACCCGGGTAATAGGTGAGCACTTGCACTGCAGGCGCCTTGAAAACCGGCAAAATATCGATGGCAATGCTAATCAAAGACAACACACCAAGAATCACAATCATCAATACAAATGCCGCCACCATGTGCGGATTGCGCAGCGAAGCCTTGATCAGCCACATGGTCACTCACCCTCCGCACGGGACCGCCAAGCCTGCACCATCCCTTAAAGACTAACGGTTCCCGCGATCCCGTAAAGCCCGGGGGCCGAGGCACCTGTTGGCGACCCGGCCCCCTTGTTTGTCCAGAAGGCAAATGGTTACTTCTTGAACATCGAATGCCCCTTGTCACCCTTGGCTAGCATATAGGCCATTAGGTCAAGGATCTCGTCGGTCTCCAGCGTGTCCAGCAATCCCTTAGGCATCATCGAAACCTTCGAGGATGTGACCGATTCAACCCGCTTGCGGTCGATACTGGCCATATCGTTGGGATCGAGCATGTTGGTCATCACCATCATGGTATCGCCGTTCAGGTTCACAATGCGACCGCTGACCAGTTTGCCATCCGTGGTTTCAATGATCACCGCCTCATACTGGTCCGAAATCGTCTTACTCGGCTCAAGAATGCTCTCCAGCAAGTCCCTGGGCGAGAACCGCCCAGCAACACCTGTCAGATCCGGCCCTTGCGCCCCGCCCTCATTGCCATATCGGTGGCAACTGAAGCATGTGGTCTGGCCAAACAGCACCCGGCCGCGCTCCCAATCGCGTCCACCCTTCAAGCCGCTTTCCAGTTTCCCGGCAAGGTCCTCCAAGGCATATTGCTTCACCAGCTTCCGGGTAGGTGCTGCAGGCTGGTTAGACACTACTGCAGGCTTTTCGGTTAACAATTCCTTGAAGGCTTCCTTCTCATCAGCCGTCAAGGTTGCAACCGTGTCGCGCTTGATATTGGCGATGAACCCGCCAAAGCTGTTGCCACCCTTATAGGAAAGCGCCTTACGCAGCCATTCGAGTTGCGCTTTGCGCAGCTCGGGGGTCCACCCAGTTTTCAACATGCGCAGCGCCCGGGCCAAATCCATCTGCTCTTCCTGCGTGGGCGCGCTGGTCAATAAAGAAGTGATTTTCTTCGCCGCACCAGGAGCCTGCAAAAACACCAGAAACGCGGCAAAATCACCATCAACCAAACGCTGGTTAGTTGGAAAGCGTGGTTCAAACGCTTCCACCAGACTGGCGCGGGTAGATTCATCGGGGGCGCCATAACGAACGCAAAGGATCGCATAGGCCCTCAACAAATCAGCACGGGCCTGCTCGGTGGCCTTGTCCCAGCCCGCCTGCAATTTGCCCATCGCCTCGAACAATTTTGCTTTCAGCTCGGCAGATGGCTCCTTGTCCCCCGGCTTGCGGTGCGCCGGGTCACTCGCGGAAACACGCATCAAGGCCACCAAAGCGGCAGTCGCCTTGGAAGGGTTCGCCTCGGCAAGCGCCTTGTCCGCCCAACGATCAACCGGTTGGTGCTCAAGCGCAATCCGGGCGGCTGAACCAATTACCCGGTCCGTGTTGTCAAGGTTGCTCCAAATCAGCGGCAGCAAGCTGGCCTCGGGCTTCATGTGGCCCGCCTCCAAAGCTCGACGCAGGGCCCGGGCAGCCTCGTTACCATCATCTGGATTGCCAGCGGGAGCCGTCGATTCAGACCCGACATACTTCACGCGGTACAGTCCCGACTGTGTGCGCCTGCCACCAATGGTGAAATACATGTTGCCATCAACCGGGTTGACAATCACATCCGTAAGCGGCAGGGGCATGCCCGAGATGAACTCTTCCAGTTCACCTGTGTAACCGGCTCCATCAGCCTTCAAATGGGTCGCGTAAAGTTTGCCATAACTCCAGTCGCAAATAAAGAAAGCGTTCTGGTACTTCGCGGGAAACTTGGCACCGGTGCCAAAGCAGACACCTGTGGGCGACCCAGGGCCAATATCCACCACCGAGCCCATGCTGTCCACATAATGGGCCGGCCATTTACCAGCACCGTTGCGCCAACCATAATCCACGCCGCTCAACACCTGGCAAACCCGCGTAGGCCGGTACCAAGGCGTGTTCACATCCCATTCCATGTCAGCGTCATAGGTGAATAAATCACCCTTGGCGTTGAAGCCCGCGTCAAACTCGTTACGAAACCCGGTGGTAATTATGGACCAATCCTTGCCATTAGGAGTCACCTGATAGATGGTCCCTCCTGGCCCAAGCACCCCGGCCATAAAGCCGCGGCCATCCGGCATGCGGGGCAGAAGGTGGTCTTCTCCCCAATGCTGGGGAACCCGGCTTTCAGTGAAAGGAACCAGCTTCGATTGGTTGCCACACACCACCACCAGATTCTTGCCATCCGGAGTGAGTAACACCGCGTGGGGGCCGTGCTCGCCCGCACCGCCTGGAATCGATTTCAAAAACTCCACTTTGTCCAGCTTGTCATCGTTGTCGCTGTCGGTAACCCGGTATAGGCCCGACTCATACTTGGCACCCTTGTTCACCACCACATATAGGCTGTCAAACGCCCACAACAGTCCCTGTGCTTCGCCGATGGCCGCCGGCACCGGTTCCACGGTGGTTTCCTTCCCGTCCACTCCGGGAGCCACACGATAAAGGCCACCGTATTGGTCGGAAACTATCAGGCGGCCCTTGCCATCAGCACACAAGTTTACCCAAGAACCCTGCTGCTCTTTGGGCACCGAGTAAAGCAACTCCACCTTGTAATCTTTTTTCACCTTCAGCTTGTCCGAAGGGGTGCTCGTCACCGCACGGGCCTTGCCTGCCCCATCGAGAGCTTTTGCGTCTATCGAGGTCCACATCGTACCGCCAACCTGCGCGATCACTTTGGCAGGTTGCCACTTCCCCTCAAAACCAACCTTTTTCCAACCCTCAGCCGGCTCAGTGCTAGCTTGCCAAGTCGCGTTGGTCATCACGGTGCCCTTTTTTCCCGGGCTTTCCAAGTTAAGCTTGGCAACCACGCCTGCAGGGCCGTCAGAGTTCTCCGCCTCTATGGCAATCACATGCTTGCCCGGCTTGTCTTTCAGCCTTTCAGCCAAATCAATCCCAACCGGCTCCTCCCAGTTATCCGAGGCGAGCACTTTCTCACCATCCAAGTAGGCAACAATCTTGTTATCGCCCGAAGCGGTCAAACGAGCCGAGGTCAGTCCTGGTGTGAGATTGAACTCTCGCCGAAGAAACACCTTTTGCCTGTCCTTGGGTGCACCGGCCCAGATCCACTGCGGACGCGGCGCAGGAACCCGGGCTCCAGTCGTGCCACCCTCGGCGGGCAGGCGCTTGAGCTGAATATCCTTGAACTGCACCACCATTTCCGGCCCAACATGGATCTGGAAAGCAAGGATGCCGCTCATTGCGCGGCCCTTGGTATCGTTATCAACCACTTCCGCCATGGTGCGCCCATCGATCACATGGCTCAGCTTGTTGCCGTTGGCGGTGATTGTGTAGCTGTGGAACTCCTTGATATCCACGCCTTCCAGCAATGCTTTGGGGTCGCCAGTGCTGCCGGTGACTTCCTTTTTGCCACCTTCCGCAATGGTTACCTTCTGGCCACGCTCGGCCAATATGCCACGCCCACGCTCTTCATAAAGGATACCGGTATAGCGGCCAGTAGCATCGATGTCGGCCTGGTAACCGCCCACCACATACTCACCCTTGTCCTTCAGGTGCTTTGAGCGATACTGAACGCCAGAATTGCCCGCGGTCATGCGAAACTTCAGCTTCAGCTCGAAGTTCTCAAGAGGCTTGCCGGTGTACAGAAGGAACTTGTTATAGGGCAGCTTGCCATCAGTTTTGCCGGTGATTGCCCCATCTTCCACGCTCCACAGCTTCGTATCACCTTCCCAGCCGGTCAGGTCCTTGCCATTGAACAAAGATTCCCACTCTTGGGCCTGCCCAGCCGTGGCCAACACCACCGCCAAGGCTGCGCCAATCCATCCGCGACTCACCATGATTTGCTCCACTAAAATTGCAAGGAATAAAAGAATGTAAGAACCCCTATTCAACCCCAGCCAGCAACCCGACGCAACCAATTGGTAGATCCCTTCTCGCCCCGACTGAAAAACGAACACCCGTGGCATATCCTTAGATATCTTATGGCTTGCCCAACAACTTATTTGATTAACCAACTGAAGCACTTTGGCCGATATAACCATTATGATCCGTTTTTTCGTTATTCTTATCCCAAATTACCGCCATTTTTCACTGGAGGGGCACATGCTAGTTTTTCCCCCCATGAAAAAACACTGCTTGGCTACCTTGGCATGCCTCATTTTTGCTTTTTTCTGCCAAACCACCCAGGCCCAAAAACAAGAAGATCCTGTCCAAGAACTGCGCGACCTGCTCAAGGCCCAACAGGCCCGCCTTGAAGAATTGGAAAAACAACTCCTAAAAACAACCGCCCCAGAACCCGAAAAAGCGGCCGTATCCATTCCCCCCAACGCACCAGCCGAAAACGGGCCCATCCCGGCTTTAAATGGCATTCCAAATCCAAGCCCTGAAACCACATCAAGTCTGGTGACAGATATTTTGGCCGGTCCGCCTAAAAAACCCGTTAAAGATGACGGCATGCTCGCCGTCTGGGGCAAAGATGGCCGCCTCACTTTCACTAATGAAGACAAAAGCACGGTTTACCGCTTCGGAGGACTTTTCCAGTTTGATGTCGGTGGCTACATCGTTGGCGACAATACCAATAGCTCATTGAACCGACCGCTGGAACAAGGGTCCGATCTGCGCCGGGCCCGCCTTCGAACCGACGGATACTGCTACGACAACCTCGAATGGGTCTTTGAGTTCGACCTGTCCAGAGCGGCAGATAACGACCGCAACACAAACACCCTGGCAGCTCCCGAACCCAATGTCATGTTCAACAATGTTTTCATTGGTGTTCGCGACATCCCGTTTTTAGGGGTCATCCGGGTGGGCCACATCAAAGAAGAGCTAAGTTTTTACAGCGCCTCCAGCGGGAGAAATATCCCGTTCATGGAGCGCCCCGCCGCCTGGGACGGTATCGAAGATCCCTACCTCTTCGACAACGGCATCACCATGAGCAACACCTACTTCGATGATCTCCTCTACACTTGGCTCGGTTTTTTCCAAACCAACACCCGTACCGGCGCCTTTGCCATCAACCCAGAAGGGGCATACGCCTTTGACCTGCGCGCCTGCCTCATGCCCATCTATGAAGATGACGGGAAAAACTGGCTAAATATAGGCGCTACTGGATCATTCCGCGGCAATCCCGATGGTATTGCAAACAATTTACCCACCGTCCAGGCTTCCGCTGTCCAACCCCAAATCCGGGTAGGTTCTTCCGTGCAGGTGCCCAACCTCATCAACCCGGGCAACATTTCAACCCAAAATGGCACCCAGTTATTCACTGTCTGCCTCAACCGGGGCCTTGGCCCCTGGTCTTTCGGTGCCCAATACGATGGCCAACATGTGGGCAACGCTTATTTTCAAACCAATATCGAAATTGGCGCAGATAAACTGAAAAAGACCATCTATGCAGACATAGGCGACATTTACTACCAAGGGGCTTCCTTTGAGATTCTCCGCTTCCTTACCCCCGGCGACCATCGTGGCGTCAACAAACGCGACCCATCCTTTTTGCAAGTGATACCTGAACACTATTTGTCTTGGGGCAAAAATGGTCGCGAGAAGGGAATAGGAGCATGGGAGGTTGGGGCCAAGTACGATTTTGCCCAACTGGAATATTACCTACCAACCGAAGCTCCCGCACCCGGCAGTGCCCAATACATTGCCATGAAAGAAGCCGCAGCACTCCCTGGCCCCAGGGGTGGCAATCTCAGCGCCTTCACTTTAGGCCTAAACTGGTACCTCAACCCAAACGCACTGATCATGGCGAATTATGTCTACACCACTGGCACATTTAACGCGAAGTCAAGCCAGTCTCTAACCCCATTTGACACGGGATTCCACTCGTTTGGCACGCGCTTTCAATTCGTATTCTGACAAACGGGCAATGAATCAGAAGGCGAAGGCGGTACCAAGGTAAAAGAGCGTGTCAGGAGCTGATTGATTGAGGCCGGCCCCGGCCTGGCCCCACAAAGCAATCCGTTCGAGCGGGCTCCACAAGAAACCACCGCCCATCACCATGGCGTTGGGATTGCCGCCCGAAACAGGGGTCACATACTGGGGCAATGCAGCATCATTGACATATCCGTGTACAAAGAAACTTAAATTATCCGTAATTTCCCGGCTAAGCGACATCTGGTAGCTGGTGGTGTAGGTGACAAACTCGTCCCCGGACCATCCACCTACGATTCCCACACTCCAGTTCAGGTTCCATTTCTCGCCAAAAGAGTGGTTCACAAGCAGGTTCAAGCCAGGATGAATACCATTGGAAAGCTCTTTAGACCCAAAATCCGTCTGTATGTAGGCTTCGAGGCCCAATGCTGGGATGAACCATTCCTTGACCTCCTCCTGCAGGTGGATCTTCACATCAAAAGTGACCGGGTTGAAACCAACAGATTGCTGGACCTCCTCATTTCCCATGGTCACTTGAAGACCTTGTGTGTAGAGGCGAAATTCCAAGTAATCTGTCACGCCGTACCGGTATAAGGCCTGGAAGTTATAAGCCGCATTGTCATCCGAGGTCTGTCCCGTCCAAGTGAAGGGGGTCAACTCGACATAAAAACGGCCCGCCGGCAACGTGTAGGGACCGTTGGGAAAATCACTTGAATCCGGGCCAGGCTGACGGATGGTTTTACGCCTGGTCTCCACATCGGCTTGGCGAAATCTCATGCGTGGAAACCAATATGGATCTTCAGGGATAGTCTCGGCCTCATTAGTTGGCCCCATTTCCGGGTTGCCCTGGAGCACCTGCGAGGGCTGCAACTGCATTGCCACCACTAAAAGACTGACAATAGACATGTTTATCCACCCCTTTCTCGGTTAAACAGGAAGGGTTGTTACCTTCTGTTCAGCGAACCTGTCAAGGGAGATGAATAAAATTCATATTGCCGGGAGAGTGGCAGACTCCGTTCAATCTTTGTCACCGTGAGGCTCTTCACCTCTAGGACCTTTTCCCTTGCCTTTGGACTGACCTTTTTTTCGGGTCAAGCCCTTGGGTGTGGGCGGAGGCAGGAGGGGCCGAGTCAGCCGGTCCACCTCCTCACGCCAGTCTTCCATCGTTAGTTCCACGCGTGGAACTCGAAGAGTGCGCTCAAGATCATCGCCCAAGCCCAGGCCTTCCAACTGCACCCGCTGAATCTCTGCATCCAGCCGACGCAACCACTCGGGCACATCCCTCCCCACCCCAACTGGCTTGACCGCAAAACTGTCTACCTCTTCCTGAAATTGGGCCAGAGCAGGGCACGCATAGCGCTCCCGGCTCAACGATGCTCCCTCACAGTCCTCGCTGGCCAACCAAACCTTAGCCTCCTCTTGCACCGGTTTGACTAGCGCACAAATGCGGTCGAGAGCCATTGGTTTGACAAATCGCTCCTCCACCTTGTCCCGAACTGTGCCCAACCGCGCCGCATGCCGACCCTCTATCTGCAGCAAACGGGCCACCTGAGCATCAGCCTCGGCCTTGGTACTCTTCTCCAGCCTCTGGGCCCACAACCTGGCCGCTCCCGGCCTTCCAAGCCGGGCCAACTGCTCGTGTGCCACCAGAAATGGCCGCAACTCCCATGCCCGACGGTCATAGCTGGCCTTCAATGCCAGAAAATCAATTAAAATATGTAGATTTTGTCCATAATCAGAAAGCGTTGTGGTGGTGTTGTAATCCTTGAACTCTTCGTAATTCTCAACCAGCGTCCGCAAAACCAATTCCAGTCGACGGGCAGCCAGGTTGGCATCGGCTTTACCTTCCTCAATGTCACGCACCAGCTTGATCCGGTCATGGGTCTCGGCCTGCCGACAAAGATCCTCCAAATATTTGCCAGAACCCCGGTGCAATATGCCCCGCAAATTCGCCAAAGTCATGAATCGCGTGTGAAAAAGGTCATTGCCATACGAAAGGATGAATGACCGCAAATCAGCATAGTCTTTGTCATTGGTCAGGTTTTCCAGCGGGCTCATCTGCCCGCTCCGGCTATGCTCCACCCACAACTTGGCAAAACTCGCAAGCACCTTTTCCAGAGTGTCCACCAACAACTCGTCACCCGGCACCCCCGTCTCAAACCCCTCACCGACAAACTTCTTAAGCGAGTTGTCCAGCTTCAAATAGGCATTCATGGCATTGGGCATGATCACATCGCCCAAAATACTCTCAGGTTTGGCGGACAATTTGCCCTCAGGTGGGTAAGCCGCCACCACCGCTTCCACAACCGAAACCAATCCAGATTGATAATAGTGCACAAATTCCGTCACGGCTGGAACACGGGGCCGAGGCCTGATTTCCATCTCCCGCGCCAATTCCAGCACCCGCAGCGTCTCAGCCAGCAACCCAATTCTGGGCAGGCTCCCCACCAAGGCACGCAACACTGTCAAGGCCGTGCGGGTTCGTAAAAGCGCCTCGGGCGACCCACCCTGCGCAAGCGGCGTATACAAGAGGTTTTCTTCCTGAAAACTCTCCAAAAAAACAGGCAACAACTCCCGAACTTTTGCTCGGCTTCCCTGCAAGAAGGCCTGCTCCAGCTCCACTCCCATGTAGACCCAACTCGGCTCGGCTACCTGCCTACCAGCCCGCTTCAAGGGGCCAGTGGCAAGCCAAGCCTTCTTACCCTTGTCCAGGCTTCGCAGTGCCATCGAGGCCATTTGTTGTTCCAGCGTCGCATTAATCGCCTCTAACGTCAGACGCTCGCGCAGACTGCGACGACGCTCAAAATTCATCAACGCATCCACCTCGGCAGAAGATGGCGCGGGCAAATCCTGGTCATGGATCCGCAGGGCCAAATCCATCATCGTCGACTGACGCCCAATGCACTCTGCCTGCCAGCCAGAAAGCCGTTCCATCAATTGCGGGGCCAACTCCAATTCCCTGGGCAGCAACCGAACCGCAAGCCGCGTCAACCGGCCAAGCACTTCCTCAAACTCCAGACGCCGCTCCAGTTCATCCGCCACCTCTTCGAGATCAAATGGCCCCTCAGGCGATTCATCCTCACCCGCCAGCCCAGCGGCTGAACCACCACCACCACCACCTGATTTGTCCCACCCCGGGGCCGATTCCAAAAACTCCACTTTTTTCCCAAGATCAGGCCCTTCATCACCCTTTTCGTCCGATTCGCTCATGCTGCCAGGTATCAGGTCTTCCACTTCCATCAGCGAACCCGCGTTCGCCCGCACCAAATCAATGAAACGGGTCAACAACCATCCCGGGCCACGCGACTGATCATCAATACCGCCACCTTGCGCGGCCTGAACCAGAAAACGGGTCGCTATCCGCTCAAAGCTGAAATGGCCATCCTCAAGTGGCACCTTTTCCGAACGGCTCACCCAATGCACCAACAAGCCCTGCGCGCTGTTCAGTTCATCGCGACGCAATAGCGCCTCAAGCACCAGGCAATAAGCTTGGGGAGTATTCAACCGACTGACCCGCTTTTTCCAAAACTCCAGTTCGCCGGTGCCTTCACCATGCTCGCGCCAATTTCCAAGGGCTTCCGAAACCCTCTCGCCAGTGCGCAAAAACTGGGCGCCCCGCACTGAACGGGCATCCGTCACCCGATAAGTGGCATGGGGGTCCCACCAAGCCGCCAATTCCTCCAACGATGCATGGGCACCATCTGCCACAACCTTGTTGCCGGTGGCCGCTGCCTCCCCCCACACCATCACCCCAAACTGAAACAGCATTTCAACCGCCATCAGCAACTCATCGACCCGATGGTCGCGCGTTGCGTCTTCACGGGCCTGCCCCAGAGGGAACATCCCCTGAAATCCCAATACATTCCACGGGTCAGCAAATGCGCCCGAACGTATGCCGCGCTGAATCAGCAGCCTGATTTCATCTATCCGTTTCAGGGCCCTTTCCAAATGGGCACGCTGAACCTCACCCTCGCCAAGTTTCAGGCCACCCAGCACACGCGACATCAGTCGATGCGACAGTGGCTCTATCTTTTCCGCTTCCTGAGTGCTCGCAGCGGTAAAACCCAAGCGGGCGTAAACAAGTGACAAACAACGCTGCTGCATCTGCAACGCCCGGTTGCGGGCGAGCCAAGCATTGAGAAAATGGCGAACACGCCCAAAAGGTTGCCGCACCTGCTTCGCTTCCGCTTCCAGCCTTGCCCGATGCGGACCATCCAAAATCCGCAGGGCCTCGTGGTAATACTGGTCACGCAAACGCGCCACCTTCGGCACTAACACACTCAACGATTGCGACGAATCCAACATTCCCGGACCACCACCCACCAATCCAGCTGCCATTAGCAAGGTGCCACCCAAAACCGCCGCGCATTCCGTCTCACGCTCCCCCAGAGTGCCTCCACCCTCAGGGCCTCCAGAACCACTAACCTGAAGCCAGTCAAACAAGGACAGAAGCACCAATCGCCTCACAACCATCCTGCAGTAACGGCCCTTGGAATCGATCGCAGCCGGATCCCACTCCCCAAAAACATGGTTCGGCCGTAAATTTGCCGGATGACCATGGTCATAGGCACGCATGTCAACCGCCACTTCCTCCACCTGCTCAAGGTCCAAACCAGCCTCAGCAAGAACACTGGGAGAAATCCGGCCAAGCAATTCCATAGCCTTGCCAACTAACCGCCCCATGTCACCCCAAGAACCACCAACATCCCGCAACCAAACCGGAACAGGCCGGTGCCGCTCGTTGGTATATGGTTCACCTAAATTGCGGTTTTCCAATAGCGCCAAAGGACGATAGCCCAAAAAGTCATTCAGCCGCTTCAACACCTCACCCACAAATCCGGGTTTGCGCTGCTCCCACTCAAGCGGGGCCGATTGGCTCCCACGCTCCTCACGCACCTGCAAAACTGTCTCTATCACCCGTGCCAAGAAAAATGGCTGAAAAAGCTCCGCCTCCCGCCCTTTCAAATGGTGCAGCAAGTCATCATGGTGAATAAGGTAAGCGTCAAGAACTTCGGCAGTCACAACAAGGACTTCACGGGCCTGAACGCAATCTTGAAAGGTCGATTCTGTCGAAAGCGTATCAAGCCACTGCAGCAACAATCTCGGCAAGGTCACCCAAACACGCGACACCCCACTTGTCGCCAGTTCCCCATAAACCTTGTTCAATATCCGCCGCCAACGGATGTCCGGCGCGCCTTGCGAAAAGTTGCAGTAACCCACCAGACGAACAGCGTCTTCCCTGCCGATTGCGGTTATGGAAGTTTCACTCAATGGGGGGCACCAATTCTGTTCATTTTGCACCTTCGCCAATATCGCCCTTCCACCTCATCTCGATGGATAACACGCCAATTTGCGAAGGTAAAAAAACCTACCCCGCCCAAATGCGGGAGTATCAACGCTAACTTTTTGCCAGGTCGGGGCCAAGCCCCATTCTCCTGTCACAAATTATACATAGAAAAAGAGCCCGAGGGCTTGACCCCCGGACCCTTAAAATGACAACCCGCACACTAAGCGGTTTTTCGAAGTGGCTATCAGGCCTTGGCGGTAGCCGCCTTGGGTTCCTTAACCGCATCGGCGGCCTCAGGTGTACCGCTGCCACCAATCTCGACATCAACAAAAGCAATCATAGCTTTGGCGCCACCATCACCAATACGATAACCATGAAGCTTCAGAACCCGAGTGTAACCACCCGGACGCCCAATGAATCCCTTGGCGCGCTCTTCAAGCCTCTTCAATACGGTCACTTTCTTCCAAGCTTGCTCCACTCCCTCGTTGGCCTTTTCAGACACAAGGGGGGTGTGGGCTGTAGGCCCAAGACGGCTAACAACCAACCGCTTGGAAGCCAAGTCACCGCGACGAGCCATGGTAATCAGTCGCTCGATAAACGGGCGAAGCTCCTTGGCTTTGGCTGGTGTTGTTTCAATCTTGCCGTGCTCGATCAGAGCACATGCCATGTTGCGCATCAGTGAACGGCGGTGAGCCGGGTTGCGATTGAGCTTACGGCCGGCTTTGAGGTGTCTCATGACTCTTCAGGCTCCTATCTTCGTGACCAGCGCGATTAGCGTTTGGCGCCAGGCATCTTCATGCCAAGCGAAAGGCCACTCTCTTCCAATTTTTGGATGACTTCTTTCAAGGTCGTCTCGCCAAAGTTGCGGACTTCCAAAAGCTCTTGGTCAGAACGCGATACCAGGTCGCGAACCGTCGTGATGCCTTCTGTTTCAAGACAATTTGTGGCGCGAACAGAAAGCTCAAGCTCAGCCAAGCTCATGGCCAACTTACGCTCAAGGACCGAATCGACAGCGCCGCCGCCAGTTTGCTCAAACCGGTCATCCAAAGAAACTTCGGGGCCAGGCTCGGCATACTGAACAAACGGGTTCAAATGCTTACGCAAAATCTTGGCAGCTTCCACCAATGCCAACTGCGGAGTGGTGGTGCCGTTCGTCCAAATCTCAAGCACCAGCTTGTCATAGTTGGTCCGTTGACCCACACGAGTGTCCTCGGTCTCATATCGGACCTTAGCCACAGGGCTGAAGCTGCTGTCCACAGGAATAACGCCAATCTCGCGATCCTTGCCAATGTTCTCTTCAGCAGGGCGATAACCACGACCATTGCTGACCGTGAGCTCAACATGAAAATCAATGTCGGCAGTCAGGGTGGCGATCACATGCTCGGGATTGATAATTTGGACTGTGGCATCAGTGATGATGTCCTTGGCAAACACAGTACCCTTCTCAGATCTCTCAATTCGAACAACCTTAGGCTGGTCAGAAGTGTTACGAACAACAAGACTCTTGATGTTCAAGATGATGTCCATCACATCTTCAACAACACCAGGAATGCTAGTGATCTCATGGGCTACGCCACGAATCTTCACCTGGGTGACAGCACTACCCTCGAGACCAGAAAGAAGAATGCGGCGAAGGCTGTTGCCTACAGTCACTCCCAGTCCGCGCTCGAATGGCTCAATTACGAACTTGCCATAAGTGTCCGAGACAGTCGCGCGATCAGGAAGAACCCGGCTGGGCAATTCCAATCCACGCCAACGAATACGCATGGTCTTAACTCCCCTGAATCAACCAACAAAAAAACCGGGTTCGCCCATCAGCTCGGGGACAATTGCCCGAGCACCGACTCCCCCAGTCAGGTAAAAAACCTAAATAAAATTAACGTGAGCAGAATTCAATGATGAGCTGCTCTCGCAGTTGATCAATATTTGGGTCAACATCGGTACGGCCGGGAACTCGGGTAAGCAAGCCCCTAGGAGCATCGCTGTCTGAACCCTGGCGTTCAAGGAAAGCTGCCACAGGGCGCTTTTCCCAATCAGACAGATATCCACGGACAATCTTAAGGGAATGCTCGCGATTCTTCACCTCAACAACATCACCAGGCGAAAGAACACGGCTAGGAATGTCACAGTGCTTGCCATTCACAGTCAAATGACCATGGCCAACAATCTGTCGAGCAGTGGCACGACTTGGAGCCCAACCCAAACGATAAACGACATTGTCCAGACGACGCTCCATCAAAGAAAGGAGCTGTTCGCCGGTGTTTCCGGTGGCTCGCGAAGCTTCTGCAAAGTTACGCGCGAACTGACGGTCAAGAAGACCGTAGAATCGCTTCAGCTTCTGCTTTTCACGCAGACGAGTGCCGTACTCAGATGGCTTAGAACGCCGGGCACCATGCATACCAGGAGCCTTGTTACGGCGCTCGATGGCACACTTGGCTGACTCACAACGAGTGCCCTTAAGAAAAAGCTTGACACCTTCGCGGCGACACAGCTTGCAGACGGATGTCGTAATACGGCCCATGTCTCGGAAAACCACCATTCAGAAAGACAAAGTGATAACCAAAGTAAGGTTGTTTAAACGCGGCGCTTCTTAGGAGGACGGCAGCCATTATGAGGCAACGCTGTTACATCTTCAATCATGCGGATAATCATGCCCGAAGCCTGCAAAGCTGTTATGGCAGATTCACGACCGGATCCAGGCCCTTGAACCCGTACTTCAAGCTCGCGAACGCCAAACTTCGATGCCTTCTCAGAAGCAATCTCTGAGGCACGCTGCGCAGCAAAAGGAGTGCTCTTGCGGCTACCCTTAAACCCAGCCACTCCAGCTGAGGCAAAGCAAAGGGTATCGCCCATCTTGTCGGTGATGGTGACAATCGTGTTGTTGAAAGTGGCTTTAATATGAGCAATCCCTTGGCTCACATTCCGCCTTTGTTTCCTCTTCTTTGCCTTTGCCACGATCTAACCCCTCAAGCCAGCCTGTTGAATAACCTATTTACCATTCAACCAATCAGAGCCTAACGGCCTGTCGGTTATTTATCCTTCACGCCCTTCTTGCCGGCAACTGTCTTACGCGGGCCCTTCCGGGTCCTGGCGTTCGTCTTGCTGCGCTGGCCACGACAAGGAAGATTGCGGCGATGACGCGAACCGCGATAGCTACTAATGTCCTTCAACCGAGCAATATTCTGCTGGATCTGGCGACGAAGTGGCCCTTCCACCGTGTACTCACGGTCGAGGATTGTGGCCAAACGGCTCACATCATCCTCGTTCAGCTCCTTTGCAAGACGCAAAGGATCGACTCCCGCCTGCTCACACAGACGAAGAGCCATCGCTGGCCCAATTCCATAAATATAACGCAACGAAATGTGCGTCTTCTTGTCGTTGGGGATGTCAACGCCCAAAATACGGGGCATCTTGCGCTCCTAACCTTCAAAAACCGCCTATGTGTCCGCTTTTTCCAATTGCCTCAAACCAATAATCAGCCCTGACGCTGTTTATGGCGAGGATTCTCGCAAATCACCAAGATCTTACCTTCGCGACGGATAATTTTGCACTTCTCGCAAATCCTTCGCACGCTTGACCTTACCTTCATCCGAGCACCTCTTACCTTCCCGAACTCGTCGTTCGGAAAGCCAATTGACTTATTTCCGTCCGCTTAACTGGAAACCCGAATATTATACCAAATATGGTTTTACCGCAAGTGGTCTCCACTCCAATGCTTCCCCAAAAAACCGCCAAAAGTCAGCACCTACTACTCTAAATTCACACTGAAACAATCCGCTCATCCTTTTGATCGGCAGTAAGCACCCAAACACCCTGATCGGTCAAACCAAGCGTGTGTTCCACATGGGCACTCGATAATCCATCACGCGTCACCACAGTCCAGTGATCACGCAGCACTTTTGTCGAAGAATCGCCCATATTCAGCATCGGCTCCACTGCCAAAACCAAACCAGGCTCCAAACGAAAATCACTCCGCTTGGTCTGCCTATCCACATAATTCGGCACCTGCGGCGGCTCATGCATCGCACGACCTATCCCATGCCCAACATATTGTGTCACCATACGGTAACCAGCAGACTCGGCCCTCAGCTGCATCTTCCCAGCCACCTCGGACCAATTTCCCCTTCTTTTCAGCTGGATAGCTATTTCCAAGATTGCTAACTCAAGAACTTCCCATGCAACCAAGCGAAGACGTTCCTTCGCACTACTGATCGCCCCAACACCTACCGTGATGGCCGCATCCGCACACCAACCATCCAACCGGCAGGCAGTATCAACTTTCAAAAGGTCGCCTTCAATTAACTGCCTGTTACTGGGCAACCCATGAACCACTTGGTCATTCAAAGACAAACAAGTGCTGCCCGGATACGGAACCTTTCCCGGGTATCCCTTGAACAGTGGCTCCGCTCCATGATCTCGAAAAAAAGTTTCAACAGAACGATCTATATCCTCAAGCTTCGTGCCAACTGTGGCCATAGAATGCGACAACCGTAAAGCACCTGCCACTAAATGGCCGGCTTTACGCATTCCAGCCATCTCTTCGGCTGTTTTCAATTGCGGCCCATCAGGCCTGCCTGAGCGCAACATTCCCTAACCCTTCCTCCACTCAAATAAAAAACAAATTCACCAAACGACCAATCATCATTCACCGATGGCAGACCTAAGAAGTTTACCCACCTGACTGATCTCCTCAGTCCCATCGACAAATCTCAATAGGCCCTTGGCCCGGTAATAGGGAAGCAAAGGTTCGGTATCTCGATGGTACACCAACAATCTAGCTTCAACGGTACCAGGGGCATCATCAGATCGCTGCACTAAATGAGTACCACAGTCGTCGCAAATCCCGGTCAACCGGGGAGGGTTCGAAATAACATGGTATGTAGCTTTGCAGCCAGCCAACGGGCAACTCCAACGTCCACTAACACGCCTAACAATTTCACGATCAGGAACGCTGATCAAAACAACGCCATCCAATGAAAGATTATACTTCGCTAGAATAGTATCGCAAGCCATTGCTTGCGGCAAGGTTCTTGGATATCCATCCAAAATGAATCTAGCTGGCCGATCAGCCCTAGCAAATCTCTCTGCAATTAAGTCATTGACAACTTGGTCTGGAACCAAATTGCCCTGGTCAACATGCCGGGCCGCTTCAATGCCCGCAGGGGTTCCGGTACGCATCGAAACACGCAAAAGATCACCAGTACCAATGTGCTCAGCTTCAAGCTTCTGGCAAAGAAGCTTGGCTTGAGTGCCCTTGCCGCAGCCAGGTGGTCCGAGAAAAACTAGACGCATGGCCGCCCCTTCAAAACAAATCTTTCTAATAGGCGGATGGTCAAGGCGGGAAATTAATCTTCTGTCAAACCCTTGTATTCACGCATAACCAGATGGCTGTTAATACGCTGAACAAGATCAAGTACAACGCTAACAACGATCAATAAACCCGTGCCACCAAAAAATTGGGCAACCTCAGGACGAACCTGCATAAAACTGGAAACGAGGCTTGGCAGAATAGCAATCAATGAGAGAAAACCAGCACCCACATAGTTCACGCGCGAGACAACACGGTCCAAGTACTCTTGTGTCCTAGGCCCCGGACGAAAACCAGGAATAAACAAACCAGTTCGCTTGAACTGCTCTGAAATCTCTCTGGTATCAAAAGTAACGCCTAACCATATATAGCTGAAAACATAAATCAAGATCACCTCAGCAACCATGTAAACCCAACCCTGACGCTGAAAAGCATCAGCGAATTGGTAAAGCCATCCGGCCTTGAAAGTATTGCCCAAACCCAAGAAAAGCATGTAGGGAACAAGCATCAAGCTGGATGCAAAGATCACAGGCATCACATTGGCTTGGTTGATCTTAATTGGAAGGAAGTTTCTGTTGCCACCACCAAAGACACGGGAACCGCGTACAAACTTTGCCGATTGCATCGGGATTCGTCGCTGGGCCTTACTCATTAAAACAGCAGCAAGAACAACAACAAGGAATAGCACCACAAGCGCCAATACACGCTCAAAACTCATGTCTTGGCCAGATCCGCCAAGAGTAAGAACAGAGCGTTTAAAGACCCAACCACCTGATGTCTGCTCGAATAGCAGTTGTAAAATGGCAGCAGGCAATCGTGAAACAATACCAGCCATGATGATCAAACTGACACCGTTGCCAATTCCGTATTCATCAATCTGCTCACCAACCCACATCAGGAACATAGTGCCAACCACCATGCACAAAATAAGGGTCAAAAAGTACCACCAACCACTGGCACCATAGACCTCCGGAAAACCCATCAGAGCACCAGAAGACTGGGAACCATAAAGGAGAAAGTTAAGGTAAAAACCGGCTTGAACCATGCAAATAAATACAGTTAACAATCGGGTGTAATTGTTAATGATCTTCTGGCCTATCTGCCCCTCTTCTTTCATCAAACGATGTAGAGATGGAACAACAAAAGCCAAAAGCTGCATGATAATGCCGGCAGAGATGTAGGGCATAATGCCCAAGCCGAACACAGTGGCGTTCGACAGATCACCACCTGAAAACATCGAAACAAAATTGAACAAGTTATCCAAACCATCACCCGAACCCATACCACGATGAAGCGTGGATTGGTTCACGAAAGGTAATGGAATGGAAAAACCAATCCTATAAATGGCAAGGAAAGCTAGCGTGAAAAGCAGCTTCCCCCGAAGTTCAGGAATTTTAAAAATATTCAGCAAGGCGCCCATTGGCCGCTCCGGCGTGTTCAGACGATGCGAAGGGCGAAAATCAATTCTTCGCCGGCTTGGGCTTCATCTTGTTGCGCACAGGGGGTTTTGGCTTGGCAACAAGCTCAGCCTTGCCGCCAGCCTTCTCGATTTTCTCGCGGGCTGACTTGCTAAAATGGCTGGCAATAACGGTAAGTTTGCGGGTTAGTTCGCCGGTCCCAAGAACCCTGATCCCATCGGCAGGCCCTTGAGCATGTCCAGACTTGTCCAGGAATGCCTGATCCACAACCGAACCTTCAGGCAAAGCTTGAAGATCACCCACATTCACAATGTGATAGTCCTTCGCCCATGTTCCATTACTGAAACCGCGCTTAGGGATGCGTCGGAAGAGGGCCATCTGGCCACCTTCGAACACCTTACCAGGCATCTCAGCACCTGCTGAAGAGTACTGACCCTTCATACCACGGCTGGCGGTTTTACCATGGCCTGAGCCTATACCACGACCAACGCGCTTCTTCTTGCGCAGGCGATGAACGCCACTCGAAAGATTTGAAAGATCCATATTAGAGAGCCACTCCTCTCAAACGCTGCACTTCTTCGCGCGAACGCAGATTTCTCAGGCCATCCAAGGTGGCCTTCACAAGATTGATTGGATTGGTGCTGCCATGCGATTTGGTCAGGATGTTGCTAACACCAGCAACCTCAAGAACCGCACGAACGCTAGCGCCAGCTTTCACACCGGTACCAGGACCCGCAGGAACCATGATCACCTTACTGGCGCCGTAACGGCCAATAATGCGATGAGGGATCGTGAAGGCACCACGCTTACCAGTTAGCGAAACTCGCTTGATACGACGAACGCCATCAGTGGCATCTTTGGTGGCCTTCTCAACAGCAGGCGGAACTTCGTTCGCCTTGCCGTAACCAACAGATACCCGACCGTTCTTGTCGCCAACAACAACTAAAGCGTTGAAGGTGAAACGACGACCACCCTTCACGGTTGCCGAACTCCGGCGCACCTTGATCAGCCGATCCTCAAGGCCGCCTTCGCCCTGCTCGCGCTGTTCCCTTTCCCTAGCCATGCTCTCACCTCACCCGTTGTCCGTCTTAGAAATCGAGGCCGCCCTTGCGGGCCGCGTCGGCCAAGGCCTTGATCCGCCCATGATAGCGGTATTGGCCCCTATCGAAGCACACCTTCGATAGGCCGGCCGACTTGGCCTTTTCGGCAACCAACAGACCAACGGCTTCCGCCGCCTTGATGTTGCCGCCGTATGTTAATTTGCCCTTCAACTCGGAAGATGAGCTGCAAGCTGCAACCAAAGTCTTGCCCTGATCGTCGTCGATGAGTTGCACATAAATATGCTTGCTCGATCGGAAAACGGTCAGGCGTGGCCTGGCTGCTGTGCCTCGTACTGCCCTGCGGACGCGATTGCGCCTCCGCTCCTGAGATACTGCTTTTCGCTTCTGCGCGTTCATGACGCCCCTCCCCGGGCGTTAACCTTACCGTTGTATCAATGTGCGCCCTAAGCGCCCTTTGTTTTGCCTTCTTTACGGCGAACATTCTCACCGAAGTAGCGAACTCCCTTACCTTGGTAAGGTTCAGCAGGCTGGGCGGCACGCAACTCGGCCGCATACTGGCCAACCTGTTGCTTGTCAGCTCCCCTAACGGTGATGCAAGCGAGCTTTTCTTCGCCGCCACCACCTTCGATCTTGTAACCAGTCTCACCCACCTCGACAGTCACACCGTCTGGAGCTCGAACTGACTTGATGTTGGCAAAGCCAAGCTTCAGCAATACGTTGCGCTTGTCTTTTTTGTCCAATTCAGCCTTGTAACCAAGGCCATAGACAACAAGACGACGCTCAAAACCTTTGTGAACGCCTTCGATCATGTTGGCAATCAAAGTGCGGGTCAAACCATGCACCGAGCGCGAAAGACGATCATCACCCTTCCGAGTGACATTCACCTTCCGAGCAGCAGCATCAAGACTGACCAACACATGGCTATGGGCATCAAGAGAAAGAGTGCCCTTGGCACCCTTAACCTCAACCTTTTGGCCGTTCACTTTCACCTCAACACCTGCCGGGTAATCAACAGGTTGTTTACCGATTCGAGACACGAACAGCCTCCCCTTATTCCATAATCGCCACGCGCCGGAAACCGGCCGAAATTCATAAGCCACACAAGGGGTCTAAACCCCTTCAATCACCAAACAGTACAAAGAACTTCGCCGCCAACATTTTGGCTCTTGGCCTGGCGATCGCTCATGATACCTTTGCTTGTGGTCAACACACGGATACCTTGGCCGTCAAGAACACGGCCCAGCTCACGGCGCGCAACATACACACGGCAACCGGGACGACTCTCGCGTTTGATAATGCGGATAACCTTCTCGCCTTCTGAACCATATTTCAGGTAAACACGCAGAACGAACTTGCCGTTACCAATATTGTCCGAAGGAACTTCAGTGAACGAAGAGTGACCGTGATCGTCGGTACCAACCTTACCCACCTGAAAGTCGAGAACAAAACCTTCTTCACGAAGAACGCGGGCAATGCCCACCTTCATCTTCGTAGCTGGCATGTCCACAGCAGGACGCTCAACCCTGTTTGCATTTCGCACGCGAGTTAGCATATCCGCAATCGTGTCGGTCATCATGGCTAAAAAAACTCCAATACCCAAACTGTGCGATTGACTACCAACTGGCCTTGCGAACGCCAGGAATCAAACCCTCACTGGCCAAATTCCTGAAGCAAATTCGGCAAATACCAAACTTGCGATAAACGGCACGAGGACGACCGCAAATTCGGCAACGCATACGGATGCGAATCTTCTCTCTAGGAGCCATCACCTTACTGGCTTGGCGATCCTCAGGCTTCTTCTGCATTTGTTTGTGGTGCTCCTCAAGGCGAGCAAGCGCCTTTTTGAAACCCGCATTTTTGCCGTCGGTTGCCATTTCCAGTTCTCTCCGCTACCGTCCACTGACTAATGTTTTGATCTTAACGCTGTGTTAACGGTTCAAAAAGCTGTTTATTCGCGAAAAGGCATGCCAAAGGCGCGAAGTAGTTCGCGAGCCTCGTCATCCTTGGTGCTGGAAGTAACAATTGTCACATCCATACCCTGTGTGAAAGTAATCTTGTCAGGATTAATCTCAGGGAAAACCGCTTGTTCAGTCAAACCCATACTGAAGTTGCCGTTCCCGTCAAAACTTCTTGGATTGACACCACGAAAGTCACGAATTCTAGGAAGGGCAAGATTAATCAGACGATCCAAGAACTCATACATCCGCTTGCCACGCAGCGTTACTCGGCAACCAATTTCGTTGCCTTGACGAAGACGGAAACCCGAAACAGCTTGCCTAGATTTGGTAACCTGAGGCTTTTGGCCGGCAATTTGGGCAAGCTGCTCAGCAGCCTGTTCCATGCGGGATTTCTCCTGCAAAGCCTTGCCAACACCCATGTTCAAAACTACTTTTTGTAGCTTGGGCAAACTGTTCACATTGGTTCTTCCCAGCTTGGTTGCCAAGTTGGGAACAATCTCACTGCGATACTTTTCCAATAACCGAGCCATCAGACTCACCCCTCCAGGGTCACTTCGCTGCGTATTTAGGGTTCGCCTTCGCAATGACGCGCAAGACACCGGATCGACCGGCCTTCTTACACCCCTTGCAGACCAATTGCTTCACACCTTCAGTAGTGAACGATATTCCTGTACGCACGCCTTTCTTGCAGGCGCCACAGTAAAGCAAGACATTACTGTTATCTACAGGCAACTCAATCGAGAGACGACCACCCTGAGAGTTCTTACCTGGCCGGACATGCTTGTAGGTGCGGTTGACACCCTCAACAACCATCTTGCCCTTACTGGGCATGGTGCGAAGAACCTTGTGGGGCTTGTTGTCTCGATTGTCTCCGGCGATCATTATGACAAGATCGCCCTTTCTGATAGTCATGGCTTGCTCTCCTGGATCTGAACGACACTCAAGTCGAATCAGACCACTTCCTCCGACAAGTTGGTGATTTTTGCAAATGCCTTTTCGCGCAACTCACGGGCCACTGCGCCAAAGATGCGTGTGCCCATTGGCTCGTCTTCTTTGTTCAATAAAACAATGGCGTTGCGATCGAAACGAACATAAGTGCCATCAGCGCGACGGGTTGCTTTCTTGCATCGAACAACCACACCACGAACCACTTCGCCCTGCTTCACATCACCGCCTGGATTCGCCTTCTTCACGCTGGCAATGATCACATCACCCAAACCAGCATAGCGCCTGCGTGTGCCACCCAAAACCTTGACGCACATACACTCTTTGGCGCCGGAATTGTCAGCAACATCAATGTAGGTATACATCTGAATCATCGGTCAATTCCCCTTGTGGTCAAATGCTCAGGAGCTGGCTTTCTTCTCACCAAGGCCACTCCCGGCTGAGCGCTTCACCACGCGAACCAGACGCCAGTTCTTGGTCTTAGAAATAGGGCGCGTTTCCATGATTTCGACGGTATCGCCAATCTTGGCAGTATTCGTCTCATCATGGGCGATAAGAACTGTCCTGCGACGAATGATCTTACCATAACGAGGGTGCTGGATCTGACGCGGAATTTCTACACGGCAAGACTTCTGCATCTTGTCGCTCGTTACCACGCCAATCACAGTCCTGCGATCGTTCCGTTCAGTGCTTGGACTTGCAGCCGCCGCATTATCCGCCATTTCAAACCTCTGAAAAACCAGTGCTGATTCTGAAGCCGATTACTTCTTGGGTGCCGCTTTGGCCTTAGCTTTGTCAGCCTTTGGCTTTGCCTTCGCCTTTTTCTCTGCGGCCGCAAGACGAGCCTTGTCGTTTTGAACTATAAGTTCACGACGAGCCAAGGTGGCCGCCTTCAAACCATCGACAAAAACCTTTTGCTTAGCGTCAATGCTTGCATGGATGGCAGCATGACGCTCCTTGACAACCCCTTCATGCATGATGGTCTTCAGACGAGCAAGAGCCCGGCGAGCCACTTGCAATTCACTAGTCGCACTAAGCCGATTAGTGGCCTGCTGAAGGCGCAAGTCAACGATACGACGGGCCAAATCGGCCAGCATCAATCGCCTCTGCTCATCACTTAGGGTCCGCATCGACTGCGGTTTCAAACTCTTGTCCGCCATGGTCCTGAAACTCCAACCCGGTCTGATTAAACCTTAGCAAGCAAAAATTGGTCAATTAACCAACTGCCGGCCTGCGGGTCACAAACCTGCATTTGTAAGGCATCTTGTAAGCAACCTTTGCCAAAGCCACACGGGCAGCAGCCTCAGGAATACCACCAAGTTCAAAAAGCACCGTTCCTGGCTTCAGGACGGCTGCCCAAAACTCCGGTTCACCTTTGCCCTTACCCATACGGGTCTCAAGCGGGATGGCCGTCACAGATTTGTGAGGGAACACCCTGATGAACATCTTACCTTCGCCACGAATTGCATGGGCCAAAGTAATGCGACCGGCTTCAATAGTCTGGGCGCTCAACCAGCCACCCTCGAGGGATTGCAGGCCAAACTCGCCGTAAGAGACTGTGTTACCCCGGTTCGCGTTACCTTTTACCTTGCCGCGCTGGCTTTTTCGATACTTTACCCGTTTGGGCATGAGAGCCATCGCTCTTCTCCTCTGTCAGGTAGTCGCCGTTGTTAACCCACACCTTGATACCAATGTTGCCTTGAGCAGTCGTAGCCTCGGTGAAACCATAGTTCACCTTCGCTCGCAATGTGCTCAAAGGAATGGAGCCCAACATGCCACTTTCGCAGCGAGCCATCTCGGAACCGCCCAGGCGACCCGACAACTGAATACGAACACCACGGGCGCCGCCGCCCATAGCCATTTCCATCGAACGCTTTAGCGTCCGGCGGAAACTCTGACGCTTCTCCAGTTGATCTGAGATGTCCTCAGCAACCAGTTGGGCGTCAACCTGCGGATTAGAAACCTCCACAGTCTTGACATCGATCAAGCGGTTGGTCAGGTTTTGGAGCTTATTGGTCAACTCCTCAACCTTGGCACCCTTGGGACCAATAATCAAACCCACCTTTGCGGCGGTTATGATCACGATCACCTTCTCACGGGTACGTTCGATCCTAACACTTGACACGCGAGCGTCACGCAGGTTCTTCTTGATGAATTTCCGAATCTTAAAGTCTTCGACCAATAGTTCCGGGTATTCCCTTTTTGTGGCGCTCCAGTGACTCTTCCAGTCAAGCTTCACGCCGTTTTCAAGGGTCACCCCGGTCCGGAAACCATTCGGATTGACCTTCTGACCCATCAGACCACCCCTCCAACGCGGGAACCTAAAGGTTCCCTGACCGCGCCACTCATTGTCATTCCAAGCCCAGACCCACATGAATATGAGCCAATCGCTTCATGATCGGATATGCGCTGCCACGAGCCCGTGGCATGCTACGCTTCAGAACCGGGCCGCAATCCACACGGGATTCAAGCACGATCATTTCTTCAACATCTTCAATCTCTTTGAACTTCGCATTGCCAATCGCACTCTTTAAAACCTTCTCCATCAACCGAGCACTACGGGTGATTTCAAAGGAAAGAAGCTGCATGGCAACATCTGCTGTCTTGCCACGAATCAAGTCCGCGTACAGACGAATCTTGCGGGGGGACATGCCAGCGTACCGGTATGTCGCCCTGGCTAAAACTCGCTCTTCCACTTTCTTGCCGCTCATCTCTCAAATCTCCCAGCCGCCAGCAAAACTGACGATCAAATGTCTTTACTGGCTTACTTCGAAGCGGACTTCGATTTCGCTGTGTGACCACGGAAGGTTCTGGTTGGTGAAAACTCACCAAGTTTGTGTCCCACCATGTCTTCGGTGGCATAGACCTTCAAAAACAGCTTGCCATTATGAACCAAAAAAGTAAGACCCACAAAGTCGGGAATGATCGTGCAATCACGGGCCCATGTCTTGATAGGATCGCGGTTACCTTTTGCCTTCAACTTCTCGACTTTCTCGAGCAGCCTCAGGTCCACATGAGGGCCCTTCTTCAGCGATCTTCCCATTTAAACCGCGGCCTAAGCCGCCCTCCAATTCAATCCAAAATTCAAGAAGAAGTTTTCAACCGCCTGCTTGTTAGCTTGGCAACCCACGAGGTCCAGGACGGCGACGACGAATGATCGCCTTGTTGCTTGGCTTGCGCTTCTGTCGGGTCTTGCCACCCTTGGCCAGAACACCCGTCGGTGAACATGGGTGACGGCCACCCGAAGTTCGACCTTCACCACCACCCATTGGGTGATTGACAGGGTTCATCGAAACGCCGCGATTGTGCGGTTTACGACCAAGCCAACGCTTACGACCAGCTTTGCCCAAGCTGATATTCATGTGGTCAGCGTTACCAAGCACACCAATGGTTGCCCGACACTCACTGGGAACACGACGCATTTCACCACTGGGCAAAGTAATCTGTGCCCACTTGCCTTCTCGGGCAGTCAACACAGCACCACATCCAGCCGAACGAGCCATCTGACCACCGCGGCCTGGTTGCAATTCAACATTGTGCACAGACATGCCAAGCGGAACCTTCCGCAGAGACATGCAATTACCAAGCTTGGGCTCAGCAGTGTCACCGGACTGGACCCGGTCACCTGCCTTGAGTCCTTGCGGTGCCAAAATGTAGGTCTTCGCGCCATTGTCATACTGCAGCAAAGCGATACGAGCTGATCGGTTAGGATCATATTCAATCGCCACCACCACAGCTGGAACACCGTCATGGACTCGCTTGAAATCAATCAAACGATAACGACGCTTGTGACCACCGCCACGGAAACGGGAAGTAATAATTCCCTGATTGTTACGACCACCAGTTTTCACCAGCGGGCGAAGCAACGACTTTTCCGGTTTGCGACGTTTGTCAGTGATGTCCGCAAAGTCGCTAACCGACATTTGGCGTCGGCCTGGCGTTACCGGTTTGAATTGTCTGATACCCATCCCAATCTCCTCTTGGCCGTTGCCGGCTTAGAACAGCTCGATCGGCTTGCTTTCCGCATCAAGCGTCACATAGGCCTTTTTCCAGTTGGCCAAGCGACCCATGCGAGAACGATAAGCCCGGGCTTTACCCCGACAGTTCATAGTGCGAACATGAGCAACAGAAACTCCGAAAAGTATCTCCGCCGCTCTCTTGATTTCTGGCTTCGTTGCCCATGGGTTCACTTGGAACGCATAGGTACGCGTAGACTCAGACATCGCATTCATTTTTTCTGTAACAAGCGGTGCCACTATCACTTGGTGCGGGTCCAAATTGGGACCGCATGGGCGGAGGGCTGCGGGTTGCTTCTTGGTCGACATGATCCGATCACTCCTCCTGATCAGGCGCTCTCTGTTAACTTAGAACCCGTTCGCAGGGCCTCAAGGGCATCACGTGTCAAAATCAATCGCTTTTGACGCATAATGGTTAACGCATTGAATTCATTAACTGGCATTACCGCAATACCTTGGATATTGCGTGTCGACAACCAAATGTGCTCGTTTGCCTTGTCTATTCCAACCAGGCAAGTCACACCATCAATCCGCTTGTCAAAACCTTTGCCAACAACATCCTTCTTACCGCGCAGGTTCAGTGCGCCAAGGATTTTGCTCATCTGCGATGTTTTGACAGCAGTAAAATCAAGTTTGTCCAGGATGATCGTTTCTTGATCCTGAAGCTTACTCAAAACGGCCATGCGTGTCGCCGCACGAACCGCTTTCTTGGGCATGTGGTATTCGTAGTCTCGAGGCTTAGGCCCCTTCGCTGTACCACCACCACGACGCTTGTTCGTTCGTTTGGTACCGGCGCGAGCACGTCCAGTTCCCTTTTGACGAAAAATCTTTTTCGTGCTACCCGCAACTTCACCTCGACGCAGAGTCGAGTGAGTTCCAGCTCGCTTATTAGCAAGTTGCATCAACACCACATCGTGAAGAAGCTGACGATTCACTGATCCGCCGAAATCGGCAGGATCCACTTGAATCGTTCCAACTTCTTTACCTTCGGTGCTCATCACCTTCAGGCTCAACATTGCACTACCCCAACCTTGTTTCTCAAGCGTCAACAGGACTCATTCCATCACCCTTTGACATAGGGTGACAGCGAGTACCCTCGGCCCAAACCTACTCCCGGGAACGAATAGGGCCCGGCTTAAGGCCGGACCCCTTTTCCCACAACCAAGGGTTAAGCCCCGGTTGTAAGCACGCGAATCTTGATGTCCACACCCGCTGGCAGGCTGAGACCCTTGTTCAGAGCCTCCACCGTCTTACCTGTCGGGCGCAGAATGTCGATCAGACGCTTGTGCGTACGAATCTCGAACTGCTCGCGTGATTTACGGTCGATGTGCGGGCTACGCAGAACCGTGTATCGCTCTACCCTTGTCGGTAGAGGAATAGGCCCGTGCACATCCGCCTCGGTCCGCTCAGCGGTTTCCGCAATTTCCTTGGCGGTACGATCCAACATCTCGTGGTCATACCCTTCCATCCGAATGCGAATCCGCATGCGCTCGTTCATGAAACCGCCTTCATTCCCGCCAATGCATTCTGTAAACCATAACCGATTTTTTCACAAAACCAAACAAAACCGTACAGCGACCTTGCCGCTGGCGGTCTTTTGCCTAGTTGCTAGTTCAACCGGGAAGTTGCAAGACTATCTGATTCCTTTCGTACCTGTCAAGGCACTCTCACCATCCAACTATCGTTTCTATGCTGTTTTTCCTTCAAAAATCGCCTGCAAGCGTGCCTCAACCTTCCCAGCCGGCCAAACCCGTAAATATTCCGGATCTAGCAGCACTAATCGGTCACCAGCCCTTTCTGCATGGTTTAAAGGGCCGTACCGAACAAATCGGCTTGATGATCGACCCGCATGAATGGCCCGGAAACCTTCTCCTAAGGCAAATCCCTCACTCCACCTTTCCCGAATTACCATTTCCTTCACAAAACCTTCCGGGATTCCCAGTGGGATTCGATAAAAGACCGGAGTAAATGACAAATCCCGTTCTTTACCGATAAATTCAGTTATTTTATTCAGCTGACCTTTTCTATTATTTTTCAAATTCTTCAATAATTGACCCACCAGGGCCGCCCTGGTTGCCATCTCATCATCATGCGTTTCCAGCTGAGCTTCCAATGCTGCCAACTGCAAAACACTTGGTGTTGCCAAGGCAACCCCTCGCGAAACTTTTAACCAGGCCCTCTGACGTAGAACTCCATTGCTTGTTACCAGTAAACCACCCCTGCCTACGGATATAGGTTTTCCACCACCAAAGCTATATATTCCAATATCCGACTTTGTTCCAAAATGGGTTCCGTTTTCTTGTGCACCAAAACATTGGCAGGCGTCTTCAATCAGTAATATTGAATATTTTTTGCATACTCTAGCTATTTCATTCATTTCAGCCACACCACCATAAAGGTGGCTCACAATCACCGCCTGAACAGTTTTCCCAACTTTTTTTGCCTCCTCCAGCGAAAATTCCAAGCTGCTACCACACATTTGCGGGCTGTCAGCCCGGATATCCACCAAAAGCGGTAATGCTCCAAGCGCATGAATTGTGTGAAAATTGCCCGGATAATCGTAAGCCGCCATCGCGACCAATCCACCCGGCTTCACTCCTGCCGCATGAAGCGCCAACTCCATTGCCAGTGTCCCGCTTTGCGCCAAAAGCACGTGCTTAGCGCCTAGATAGTTCGCCAGCTTCTTCTCAACCCTTTCGGTTCGCTCAGGTTCATACCTAGCCCATGAACCATCCAGCAAACAGGCTTCTACCGCCTTGCGAACTGACTCATTGGCCGGCCGCGCCCCAAATGAAGGTGGAAGAACGGCACCCGGTTTCACTTAGTTTCTCCCTAATGAACCTTCCCCAGTCAGCCATTTCTCTTCAAATCACCATCCCTTTCACCGCCTGAATTTGCCTCGCCCTTGCAACACTTCTTCAAAAGGGGCCTTGGGCACCACCACCACCATTCCTGGCAAGGTTGTCACTGCTGCCGCCAAACCCGCTCCCTCCGGCCTACCCAAATTCAAGCGCACAGGGTCTTTTTGCCCCGCCACATTCCATTCAATAGCCAATCCACTTTTGGAAGGATCTAGCCCCAATCCCGGGTCACCTCCACCGCTATATGCCATCACCTTTTCAAAGCGCAGCATTTTTAAATTCTGAAGCAATTGCGTCACCTTCTCCTGCGCTACTGGAAAATCGGTGGCAGGATCTTTGGCCGCCCACTGATCATTTTCCTTTTCTAGAACCAAATTCAATGGCACACCATTCACAGATTGCCACCCGGTTAGCTTCAAACGGTTCACTTTTGCCATGTCCATACCCGAAAAAAGCTGACGGTTTTCCCAAGGGGTTTCCATAATGGCCCGAAGCGATAGATCCACGGTAAAAACACGGTCAACCCAACTGGCTTTGGCAAAAATCCCACCATCCCCACTTTCTTTGCCCAGCGAAAACACCCGGGCAAGCGGCTTGCCATCCCCGCCAGTAAAGTTCACCGTCAGGCTCATAGCCGCCGGTTCCAAACCCTGCGAGACAAGTTGCTGGCTCGTGGGTTTTTCCACAACCAGCTTCCTCGCTTGCAAAGCATTCAAATTCACCAAAAGCGCGCGAATCACTTGCGCATCCACCGGCAAACTTTCCCGCTCTTTAGGCCCACTAAACTTCCAAACCTCTGATTTGTCCTTGCGGCTAACTGTCAGGGTTTCCGCCCCCTTTGCTAGCGATATCCCCGTCACAGCGTCCAATGCTGCCTCACCCGCTACGGCATCACCGGCAAACGAAGGCACCTTGCGGTCCAAATATGCCAGCGGCCCCTGCTCCACCAAATCGAGAAGCGCCTTGGGCACCATCAAGACTGCCTGATCCTTCCCCATTACACGTAACAAAGCCGCTTCCTCACCCAACCTGCGCCCGAAAACCACCTCGGCAACTGGTGCGGTTTCTTTGCGCACCGGTTTGCCTGTCGATGGTTGGACCAATTTGTCTTCTTTTTTCGTCTCCTTGTCCGCTGCCCCCTTGTCCACCCCGGCCGTCCACAACCGCACAGAAACCTGCTGACCTGCAGGCTTGTTCAGTTCCAATTCCGCGCGCTTGGCAACGTTATCTTCCACAAAATGCCCCCGGGCGTTTTTCATAGCCTCAAGAAGACTATTCACTGCCACCAAATCCACAGCCTGCCCTTCAGCAACACCAGGCCTGAACAGCTTGTATCCTCCTGGCAAATCAGTACGCACCAAATCCATGCGGCCCAAACCGTTGTTTATCTCAATCCAATCAGGCTCACCACTCAGCCTCAAAACTGCCCGATCCCGAATCAGACCCGGATCATCCAGCAAACGGACCAAATCGTTCACCGGGCCCCCCGGCACCAAAACCACGCTCCCAGTTCCTTCGATCGTTGCTTGAAATCCCTTGAAAGGCAGCCCTTTTTCCCCAGGTTTTTCAACCGTCTTGTCCAAACCAACCAACAAAACCACCCTACCAACTGCTAAATCTGCCTTTTCGCCAGGCTTCCCTTCACCAGCTCCTTGCGCCCGCTCCACCTCCACACGCAACACCCTGTTTTTGGCGGCGTCCAGACCATAAGCGGCCAGGTCTTTCACCCCGTCAGCAATAAAATCGTTGCGCTCTCCAGCCCGTTCACCAACTTGTTCAACACGCAAGCTTGCAATCGCCTTCAAAATAGCCCCGGTATCTACCTCCGGCACAACGGCTCCACCCTGGGCCGCCACCGATGCCGGCCCAGCCATCCCATAGGCGGGTGTTTCATACTTCCAAGCACCCTGCGCCTTGCGCAGGCCCACCGCAGGCTTTGCACCCTGCGGCCCGCTGCTCAACTGAAACTGCTCGATATCTGTCTCTGCACCCAGTAAGCTCCGCTCGCGCAACGCACCCACCGCACGAAAAACCGGCTCCAAATCTCTCTCAAGCATCACCTGAGGGGTGGAGCCACGACCGCTTGCCAAAACAAAAGCCAGATTCCCCGCAGCTCCAGGAACCGATTTTCCCACCACCAACGAATGTTCTTTGCCATCTTTGCCTATCAAAGTCACCCGGGCCACGGGCTGGGACAGGCCAGTCTGCTCATCCGCCACTTTCGCGTCGCGATCCTCTTCCCTTCGCCCCTCCAAAACAGCCCGAACCAAATTGTTCACCGCGAAACCATCTGCAGCCCCTTGAAAAGGTTGCTCAAAACTCCACTTCCTCGTTTGCCCTTCACGCTTCAAAACCAGCGCCTGCACTTCGGGGCGGCTCCGCTCCACCCTCAACCCGACAATATTCTCGCTCGGGTTCACATCCACACCCGTCGCCTTCAACAACTCGGGAAAAAGCGCCCTTCCCTGATCTCCATTCTCGGGCCCTATGGAGATGGCCACCGCCAGCAACAGCAGCAGGGCCAAAAATATCCCACCCAAAATGAAGGTCGTGCGAAAATTCATCTGTCAGATACCCCAAAGGCTTCACCAAATGGCCCTGCATGAATAAACAGGCCCGCATCCACTCAGTTGCGTCGCACCAACCACATGCCCGCACCCAGTCCAAAAATCGCCACCATCGCCAAACCAAGGGGAAGCCAGCGCATGCGCCCCAGCTCAAGGGTGTCTCGCCTCGCCCTAAGTTGATAGGTTTTCCGCTCGAACTTCTGGCTCGACTCAACCGGCTTGCTGCCAATCCCCGGCCTTTCACGCAACCACCCACAGCAACTGGCAACCAATTCCAAACTCGCTGTATCGCCCACCCGTTTGATAAATTCATCTGTCACAAATTTGGCATTGCCAATCACCACCGCCCTAGGCGCGCCCGATTCCTGGACCGTCACGCCCAAATGAATTAGGCCGCTCGGCTTGGCCGGGCTCTTACCTTCTTTCCAACCTTCACTCTTGACCAGTTCCTCAAAAGAAGCCGATGCATCGGCAACCACACGGCTGTCAAATTGCGGATATGCCACCAAAAAAGGCTCAACCTCTGTGGCTGATGCGCCCCCTGCCGGGTCCGCCGGCACCGTCAAACCCTTCAGCGGTCGCGCATCTCGCATGGGAAATGGTGTGGGCTGCCCTTGCGAGATGAACGCCTTCGCCAGCGGCGAATTCGACCGCGGGTTCGAGATCGCCAAAGCATCCGTCGGCGGTTTCAACCGGCCCGACAAAATGACCGCGTCTTCAACTTCCACTTTCAGTTTTGCCAACAGCCCCTTGAGGCGCGGCATGGGGCTGAAAACCTGCCGCCCACCCTGACGCTCCCGCGCGGCATCCAACAAGATCACCAGTTTGCCCTTTTTCCCACCCTCGCCACCGCCCATAAAACGGTCCAGCGCCGCTATCGCTTCCGCAGGTGGATCTATCCGCGGGCCGGCCATCAGCACAATGTCCGCATCCGCCGGCACTGACTTGGTCGAGGCATCCAGCACCAGCTTGTCAACACGGTAGTTGGCCTTCCCCAGTTCGCTTGCCAACTCACCAATTGTCCCCCCTTGGGCTGCAAGCTCGCCCCCCGTACTCTCATATTCCCCATTGCCGGTGGTCAAATAAATCACACCCTTCGATTTGTTTTCACCCAAAAATACAAGGGTGTCGAAAAGTTTAGCCTCCCCCAAAAATTGCAGGGTTGCCGGAGGTGCGGGCTGCCCCGGCTGCGCCATCGGCCCACGGTCCTGCCGATACAGGTCAGTCAGCTTTACAAATTCATGATTCTGCTTTCCATCCGGCCCATAAACAATCAGCATGCCAAGTTCCTTGGGGAACTGGTATTTCTCACCCAAACGATCATATTCTTCCAGGTCGCTGGGCACTTCCAACAGCTTGAATCGAACCAAATTCGGCTGCACACGCCGACAATTCTCAACCAGCGTCGCCATCTCCGTTCGGACAAACTGGCTGGCGCCAGAAAACGGGTTCACAAACAAATACACCTGCACCGGATCGCTCAACGCTTCCAAAAAACTGGCCGATTTCGGACTCAGCGTGTATAGCGAACTTTCCGTGTGGTCAAAGGTCTGGTTGAAAAGATCAAAACGACCCAATCTCAAATTACTGAACACATTCACAAACAGCAAAATTCCAACCAGCAGCATGCCTGCAACCAGCGTGTTGGCCCCATACATCAGCCGCCGCATCGCCGGCCCCTGGTGCTCACTGCCACTGGCTAACAGGCTCGCACCCAAAAGCAAACCCACCCCCATCACCAACAACGCGCCCGTCAAGATCAGTGGCATCGGCTGGCGGCGCCATTCCAACAAACCACCGCCAAATACCTCACGAAAAGGCCCATGCGCAAATGGCAGCACTAGCCCTATCACAAATAGGGCCAATCCAACTGCCGCCAGCGACATCACACTCAGAAATTTCTGCGACGCCTTCGCTTCTTCCACAGGCAAAGCCGTCTCCGCCTGGTTCACTGGTTCGCTCATCGGGCCACCTCCAGACGCACGCTTGTCCACCCGCTTGTTGACCAGCTCATTGCCATCTCCTCGCTTCCAAAACCTTGGTGGCCACAAACAGCGACAACACCGCCAGGCTGATGTGGAAAACCAGTTGCCTGGGCACAAGCTTCCCCTCCAGCGAGCTTTCCCAAAGGTTCAAAAACGAAACATGCTGCAAAACCGTGCTCCAGGCCGTGCCCTCTATTCCTTGGCGGAACTGCAATATGTAGGGCGACAACAACAGGATCATTGCCGTCAGAGTCAACGCACCCGAAATCAGTTGGTTGCTCGAAAGCGAACTGAGCGCCAAGCCAAGGGCGATAAAGCCCGCACCGCTCACCACCAGCGCCAATGCATAGCTCATGAGCGGCCGGTAGTCGAAACCTGGCTGGTTGGTAATGGGCAAAGCCAGCAAATACAGACCAAAAGGCAGCCAAATAATAAGGTAGGTCACCAAGGCGGCAAAGAACTTGCCTAGCACAATGGACAACTCGTCAACCGGGGCCGTCAGCAACACCTCCAATGTGCCCGAACGCTTTTCCTCGCTCAAAAGGCGCATCGTCAAAAGCGGCACACCAAACAGCACGCACAACACAATGAAAAGCTCAATCACATAGTTGCCCAAAATCGGCTCCAGCACTTGCCGATCCGCCAGTCGGTCTAGAAAAAGGCTGTAGCTGGTCCAGGTGCCAAGGGCAAAAGCCATCATCACGAAATAAGCGATTGGTGATAGGAAAAAAGCCGCCATTTCCCTGCGAAAAACCACCACCGCCGGGCTTTCCGATACCAGCGCGAACGATCCCAAACCCACCAGCAACGACAGTGCCAAAATAATCCAGCCCCCTGGAATAAAGTGGCTGGCCCCCTGAGCCCTCCACACACCCCAAGCATGTAAACCCGACCGGACTATGACCGCCGCGGCCAAGCCCATTCCCACATAGCAGGCAATCCAACCCAACTTGTAAGCCGTGTCACTCGAAAGCCCTACTAGCCCAAGGTAGCCCAATACCGCGATAAGGCTAAAAAGCGCCACCAGAGTGGGCAAACCCAAATTGGTGAAGTCCCCTCGCTCGGCCAACATGAAAAGCCACAAAATACCGGCAAGCGCACCAATCGCACCCAAAAGGCCAATCACCCTTGGTGCCCAAACAGCCGCCAATCTCACCGATTGGTCCTTACGTTTTTTTTCACCTAGCCCCAACGACCGCGATGCCGCAAGTGCCAGGGGCAAACCCACCAAAAATCCGCCTGCTCCCAAGGCCCTGCCTTCCAAAAAAAGGCTGCCGCTCACCAGTGCAGCCATTCCAGCAACCATAAGCAGTGCGCCAAGGCCCAAATAGGCGAGCAAAATCGCCTCGCTCCGCTCCAGTGCCGCATGCACCATCAACAACAAAAATCCTAAAAGCGCACCCACCAGCCCCACCGAGGGGCCAACTGGGAATGCCCGCTCGGCAAAATGCATGGCCACCCCGAACAGCCCCACCATCACCATCACCGCCCCACAAGCGCCAAGCGTGGGCGGTAGCGATCGGTCCTCGGCTATCAAGTCCGATGGACCGCCAGACGCGGTTATTCCGGATGAATTCGAGCTCAATCGATCAACGGGTTGGCTCATGATTAATCAACCCTCGCTATTTGCGGTTTTCCACGGTTTGCAGCTCCCGGCGCACCCCCACTTGGAAACGCCTCAGCATTGTTGATTTCGTTCCAACGGTCCTGCAGCGTGCGACGCCGAAAATCCAGCCTTCGCAACGGAAGCGATCGCTCAACTAGCAGCCGGGCCACTTCTGCGCGGGGGTCAAAACCCTCAGGCAACCTCACCGAGCATTCCACCCAACCTTCTTCCAAGCTCTGGGTTTCAATAGGATGGCTGGCAACCACTGCACGCAGCGCCCCCACAATAGCCCCGCTCTCACCTTTGGCTTCCACCAGCATCAGTTGGTCCCGTTCAAGCGCAGCCAATCGCTGATTGAAGGCCAAGTGACCCCGTTTCAAGATCAGCACCCGGTCCACAATCGCCTCAACCTCCACCAAAAGGTGGGAACTAAAAAGAATCGTGCGATCACGACCCAATTCTTTCAACAGCGCCAATGCATCCTGCTTCTGACCCGGGTCCAAGCCATCGGTCGGCTCGTCAAGAATGAGCAGCTTCGGGTCTGCAAGCAACGCATCCGCAAGCCCCACCCGCTGCCGGAAACCCTTCGACAGGGTGCCCAAAAGCCGCTTCCTCACTCCGGTAATCCGACACCGCTCAATAATTTCATCAATTCGCCCATGACGAATCGAACGGTCCATACCCTTCAATTGCGCCCGATAAACCAAATATTCCTCCACCCGCATTTCCGGATAGAGCGGGATATTCTCGGGTAAATAACCAATCCGATTGCGTACCTCCATCGATTGATTCAACACATCAAACCCGTCCACCTTCGCCGTACCTGAGGTCGCCGGCAAAAAAGTGGTGAGAATTCGCATTAATGTCGACTTGCCGGCCCCGTTGTTGCCCAACAGGCCCACAATCTCGTTTCTCTCCAGCCCAAAGCTCACATTGCTCAGCGCCAGCACCTGCCCAAAATGTTTGGTGAGCTGGCTGACTTGAACCATCATCTCGGCCATGGTGGTCACGCTTCTCCAAAAACTGTGGCAAACCCATATCCTATAAGAGCTTACGCTCGAAAAATCACCAATGCAACGCCCTGCGCCAACCAGAACACCCGCACACCCATTACCCGGGAGCGAATCCAATCCTTAGACTATGATTGGCTACGCGTTCCAATTCGGGGAATGGTTGGCAAGTTGCCAACTATTTATCCGCCCGATTACCAGGCTCTCACCTAATTGTAGGAATCTGAATTATGGCAGCATTTGTCACCCAACCCGCTCCAGACTTCACAGCACAAGCCGTTGTGGGTGAAGATTTTAAAACCGTCAACTTGCACGATTACCTCGGCAAGAATGTGGTCCTCTTCTTCTACCCTCTCGATTTCACGTTTGTTTGCCCCACCGAAATCATCGCTTTCGACCACAAACTCGAAGAGTTCACCAAACGCAACACCCAAGTCCTCGGCGTCTCCATCGACAGCCAATTCTCCCACCTCGCATGGAACAAAACCTCTCGGAACGAGGGTGGCTTGGGCGGAGTGCGCTATCCACTTATTGCCGATTTGACCAAATCGATTGCAAAAGACTACGGCGTACTGCTTCCCGATAACAGCGTCGCTCTCCGCGGTTTGTTCCTCATCGACAAAAAGGGCGTGCTCCGCCACATGCTAGTCAACGATCTGCCTTTGGGCCGCAGTGTCGATGAAGCCCTCCGCCTCGTCGATGCTCTCACCGAATTCGAAACCGTGGGCGAAGTCTGCCCCGCCAATTGGAAAAAGGGCGACGCCACCATGAAAGCCGATCCCAAGGGCTCGAAGGAATACTTCAGCAAAACCAAGTGATCCCTTCCCAGCCCAGTCAGGCAAACCAGTCAGGCAAGGCAAAAAATGAGGTGCTACCTGAAACGGTGGCGCTTTTGGCCGGCTCGCGCATGCCGCTTATTCTTGCCTCGGCTGAGGTTTCAAACTCCCAACGCCAACTGGCCGATGGTCTGTTGGCGTTAGGGGCTTTGCTCCTGACCAACCATCCCACTGGTTTTTTCCCTGGCAACATCCTCGATCTAGGTACGCCCGAACCAGGTGCCCCATTGCCAGAACAGGCATGGAAGCACGCCGAGGAAGCCTGCAAAAAAACTGATTTAGCTTTAGTTTTCGAGCCATTAGACCACGAAATGACAACTCTGGCTGATCTCATCGCTTGGTCAGGCAACCGCGTTTTGGTCGTCCCCCCTGAGGGCGCCACTTCCACCAGCCAAACTCCAGAGTCTCCCTGCCTCGATTTGCCAGCGGCACTGTCATGGCTCCACATTGTGGGCATTTATAAGGAAAATAGACCGTGACCTCTCCGCTTATTCTTGATGGCAAAAAACTGGCTGCCCAAGTCCGCCTTGAGGTGGCCGAAAAAACCGCCAAACTCAAGAATCTTCGCGGAATTACACCAGGACTTGCCGCTGTTTTGGTCGGCGATGACCCCGCAAGTCAGGTCTATGTGCGAAACAAACGACAAGCATGTGCCGATGCCGGTATGGCCAGTTGGCTGCATCAACTGCCCGCCAGTACCACCCAGCAAGACCTATTAACCCTCGTCGACCAACTCAACGCTGATGTTTCTGTTCATGGCATCCTCGTCCAACTGCCCCTGCCAAAACACCTCGACACCGCCCTCATCCTCGACCGCATCAGCCCCAATAAAGATGTCGACGGCCTCCATCCAAACAACCTCGGCCTTCTCGCAGATGGCCGCCCCCGCTATCTCCCCTGCACACCTCACGGCGTTTGGCTTCTTCTTGAGCGCAACGGCATCTCATGGGCCGGAAAAAATGTTGTCATCCTTGGCAGGTCCAGCATTGTTGGCAAAAGCTTGGCTCTCTTGCTGCTCCAAAAAGGCGTCGATGCCACGGTGACTGTCTGCCACAGCCGCACCCCCAACCCCGCTCACCACCTCAAACAGGCCGACATCATCGTCGCCGCCATCGGCCAGCCGCTATGGCTCAAGGCCGATATGGTCAAGCCTGGCGCTGTCGTGGTCGATGTGGGCATCCACCGCAAACCCGAGGGCGGCCTCTGTGGCGATGTCGACTACGCCGGGATTTCCCCCATTGCCTCGGCTATCACCCCCGTCCCCGGCGGCGTCGGCCCCATGACCATCGCCATGCTGTTGGTCAATACTGTAGAATCCGCAAAAAAGCTGTAAAATAAGCGCTAAACTACAACCCCAGGGCCTGCCAAGCCCTTCGGCTGCAGCCGTTGGAAACTTAGTAATTATTAAATATACAAATTATAGATTTATATTAATCAATATCCCGTGCCAAGTTCTGCCCGTTCAGGCCTCTCAAGACAATCCTGTCGAGGCCCTAACTTCCACCAACCGCCCAGGCCGGTTCCTGCCCATCGTCTCCCAAGCATCGGCCGCGGCCCTCAAGCAATCCACCGCCTTGCCTTTCCCAGCCAAACAACTGGCCACCTGCTTACCAAGCTCCGCATCAAGCTGCTCAGCGTCAGGTGTGCGCAAAACCACAGCCGGATTCACCGTTTCAGCAGGCGAAAGCGTTGTCCGCAGGGTTGTCTGCCACTGCCCCAATCGCCGCAAATCAAGTTGCAACCCATCCCATGGGGCCCCTGGCAACTGCTGCTCGCGAACCGGGCCACCAAAATTCGGATCAAGCACCAAATCCAACTGCGTCTTCGGTTGGATCAGGTAGCTCAGCAAATCCCAAACCAAACTGATCGCCTCGCTAGAGGCCACCGCCATGGCACCACCCGTTCCCACAAGCGGTATGAAATTCCCCTGACCAGCCTGCAATTCACCCTCATCGAGAAAAACTTTCTCCGCCCCGGGCAATGGATGAATGTCAAATCGGTCACGCAAGGCGCCACGCTGCAACCTCGCAATCACTTGCGACGGAACAATAGCCGCAAAAGACTCGCCACGCTCAAACGCCTGCCATGGCTGGCCATCCGCTTTGCCGGGCAAATATGCCTGCAAACGGCTCATCCACTCAAGTGCATATACAAAAGCCTTCCCCGCCACTTTGGGCTTTCCCGTCAACAGTTCAAAATCAACCGCATAGTGGCTGTTTTCCGCCTCTTTGCCTGCCCTCAGCTTCTGCCCGGCTGCCAATCGCTCCACCGAATGGCTGGCTGCCACCTGACGCAGCAATCGCAACTGGTCCTCTACTGCGCCGGGCAGGGCACCCAAAGCTGGTGCCCCTTTTCGGCCCGGCAACTTGCCGTGCAAGGCTTTGCCCAGAACAATCCACTCTTCCCACAATCTGGGCGCCCGCAAGGGGTTGCCACTAAGATCCCCATGCGCTTTTTGCAGGGTTTCATCGGCCATCCAGTCAGAGCGGACCACCTGCACCCACAAGTCACCCATCAAAGGTACAGCAACAGTCTCACCCCGCCAGCGACCCAAACGCTCCCGCCAAACCGGCAATAAATCAGGCCAGGCACATTCCGGACGGCCAATAAAATCACCCGGGACCTTGCCCAATTCGCCAATCAGCTTTCCAATCGCTCTGGGTGGCACAATAGCCAGCTGGTTTTTGCCAATTTTCCCCTCGGGTAGCCCTACCCGCATAACAATTTCCACACCCTTGCGCCGGGCCCAGGGCTTGGCTGTTTGTTTTACCCATTCAGCCATTGCGGCGGTTGGTGCGGCCACTTCGAGGGTGCTTCGCGATGAAGAAACACCACTCTCGGTAATTTGGGCATATCCAGCCTGGCCTGCACGGCCCGCTAGAGCCATGCCACCAACAGTGAATGCCCCTGACAAAAATCCGCGGCGAGGGATCATTTTTGAATAATTGTTCATGTGCCTTATTGCTTTTCCCATCCGTTTCCATTCTACTAAATCTTAAGGACAGATTACCGCCTAAACTGTTTGAGTGTGCTTTGCTTTTCTGAATTAAGAAAATCAAGCACCGAAAAGTTTTCTTCAAATCGCTCCCCACCTGTTCCATACTGGTGGTAACTACTTGTTCTTGAACGGGAGAACGGGTCGGAATGAGAGTTCAGCTAGTCGTAAAAAATGCCGGTAAGCAGCAGGGAATGGTCATTCCTGTGACCGTTCGTCAATTTGTTATCGGCCGCGAAGAAGGCTGCCAACTGCGCCCCGCAAGCGACCTAATCAGCAAAAAACACTGCGCCATCCTCATCGCCACCCAAGGTGTTTTTGTCGAGGATTTTAAAAGCACCAACGGAACCAAAGTCAACGGCACCGCCATTGATGGACGCGTGGCCATCAAGCATGGCGATTCCCTCTCCGTGGGCACCCTCGAATTCGAGTTGCAAATTCTTGCCGATGCCCCCGCCCAAGCTTCTGCTACTACTGCCAAGCCCACCGCCCCAGGTGGACCAGCCAAGCCCGTCAGCATCGCCAGCCCCACACCCATACCGCCCACAAATAAAACCATTGCCGCTCTCGCAGGCAAAGTGGCTGTCCCGCCCCAACTGGCCGCCCAGCCAAAGCCTTCCGCGCCTGCGCCAACCCCCAAAGTTGTGGTTGCGACCAGCCCGCCCAACTCCCAAGAGCCGTCCGCCATGGACGACGACTTTGCCGCTTTGCTCATGGACGACGATCCCGTCAGCGACAGCAAGGCCCCAATCATGGAAGCCCCGACCGTTGCTATTCCCATTGACGATGGAAAACCTGCCGACGACGCACCCCAAGGCTACCAACCCTACGGCGGTGCCCCGCCCAAGCCCATCCCATCCATGTCCAGCGCCGACAGTGCCAAGGCACTGCTCGACAAGCTCATGCGCCGGCCTCGTTGATCTCGCTGCCACGGTCTATTTCTGTGTCAAAAAAAATTAATTCCAGCCTACCTAACCGCCTCCCCGGGTCGGTCAACCCCGCCGAAATCCAACCAGCACTCACCAAAGCGTTGGTCTCCTGGTTCAAAAAAGCTGCCCGTGATCTCCCTTGGCGCCATAGCAACGATGCCTACCGAATTTGGGTCAGCGAGGTCATGCTGCAGCAAACCCAGGTCAAAACCGTAATCGCCTACTTCCACCGCTTTCTGGCTCGCTTCCCCAGCGTCACCGATTTGGCTCACGCTCCCGAAGAGCATGTTTTGCATGCCTGGGAAGGCCTCGGCTACTACCGCCGCGCCCGGGCTTTGCACCGCGCTGCCCAATCTCTGGTACAGGCGGGCCACCAGAATCTGCCCCCCGACCCATCCCTTCTGGCAACCCTGCCAGGCATGGGCGAATACACCCGCAATGCCGTGCTCTCACAGGCCCATGCCATGCCCCTGCCCATTGTTGAGGCAAACAGCCAGCGGGTGTTGGCACGCATCCTGGGGGTCAAAGATGACCCATCCCGCGGTCCGGTAAAAAAATGGCTCTGGCAGTCTGCTGCCCAACTGGTTTGTCACAAAAATCCCGGCACCTATAACCAAGCACTCATGGAACTGGGCGCACTGATTTGCACACCGCAAAAGCCTGCATGCTTGGTCTGCCCCGCAAGGCCATGGTGCGCCGCCGCCGCTAGTGGTGACCCGGAATCCCTACCCCTCAAATCCGTGCGAGCCCAAATCACCAAAGTTTCAGAAATATGCCTAGCCTGTTCCCAAGGCCCCCAACAATCCCGCCGCTGGCTGTTGCTCAGACGACCTGCATCCGCCAGCCGTTGGGCCGGTCTTTGGGAATTCCCCCACTGCGAAGTGCCAGAAAGCGTTACGCCCGGTAAAACCATGCTTGATTTAGCCCAAAGCCTTTTCCAAGCCCCCCTTCCAGCCACCACCATTACCTTGGGCCGGGTAAAACACGCTATCACCCGCTACCAAGTGGAAATGCAGGTTGAGGTAGCCCACCTGAAAAACCAACTCCAACCAACTTCGCTCAACCACGATCAACACCAATGGTTCACCGCGCCCCAAATCGTCCAACTTCCCCTGAGTGCCCCCCAGCGCCGTGTCTGGAAACTGCTCTCTAATCTTTCAGAATAAAGCCATAAGCCATTACCAATATTTGACTTGTGAAACCAAGCCCATGCAACTTCCCCAAGTATGTGGCAACTTCGCCTCCCGCACTTCGGGGTGGCTTCAAAGGCTCGTTTTGGGCTATGCATGAATTTCGGACGGAACCTCGATGGGCCCGCTAATTGAAGGCAAAACTGCCATGTCGCCCACCACTCACCAAACTGCCGACACCACCATCATCGGTGGGGGTTTTTTCGGCTCCATGATCGCCTGCCACTTGGCCGCCAAAGGTCAGCGGGTCATCCTCCTCGAACGCGGCGAAAACCTCCTCGAGCGCGCCAGTCACAACAATCAGGCACGCGTTCACCAGGGCTACCACTACCCGCGTAGCCTTATCACCGGGTTACGCAGCCGCGAAAACTACACCCGGTTTGTCGCCGAATTCGGCGACTGTGTTCACCGTGGCTTCGATAAGTACTACGCCATCGGCCGCGAATTCTCCAAGGTCAACGCCGCCCAGTTCGAGCTGTTCTGCAAACGCATCGGCGCCCCACTCTCCGAGGCCCCTATTCAGGTCAAGGCACTGTTCGATCGCGGCCTTATCGAGGAGGTCTTCCGTGTCGAAGAAGCCGCCTTTGACGCTCGCAAACTTACCGCCATGGTTTGGAACCGCCTCGAAAAAAGCAACATCCTCGTCTGGACCAAGTCAGAAGCCACGCGTGTGGAACATTCCGCAGGCGGCATTCGCGTCACAGCCAACCGCTTGGGTCGCACAGTTGCCATTCAGTCCAACCAGGTATTCAATTGCACTTATGGCGATCTGAATGGAATTTTGCGCGCAAGCGACCTGCCCCTCATACCTCTCAAACACGAACTCGCCGAGCTTGCGCTGGTCCAGCCACCTCCAATCTTGGCAAAACTCGGCATCACCATTATGTGCGGCCCCTTTTTCTCTCTCATGCCTTTCCCCTCCACGCCTTGGCACAGTTTTAGCCATGTGCGCTACACACCCCACGCCGGCTGGAACGAAAACACCGCCGACGACATGTCCCCCCAAGAGGCCCGAGCCATGGGGGAGCCTGTCAGCCGCGTGGAAATGATGCGCCTCGATGCCCTCCGCTACATGCCCGATGTTGCAGCAATTATTCCCAAAAAATCCCTGTTCGAAATCAAGACAGTCCTGCCAGTCAATGAAAAAGACGATGGCCGCCCCATTCTCTTCCGCCGCGACTGCGGTCTGCCCGGCCTGCACTGCGTGCTCGGCGCCAAGCTCGACAACATTCACGATATTCTCGATGAGATCGACAACGCCGGGGCACTAGCCGCCCGCCACGCTGCCTAAAACCACCTTCTCCCGGAATACACATCATGCGCACCGCATTAGTCGGCTGGTCCGGTTTGGTTGGCGGTAATCTACTGGCCCAAACCTCATTCGATTATCGGTTTCGCTCAACCGACATTGCCGACTTACCCAACCAGGCATACGACCTCTTGGTCTGTGCTGGTGCCCCAGCCGAAAAATGGAAAGCCAACCAAGATCCACAAGGCGACCTGGAGCGGTTGGCGCCGCTATTCGACGCACTGCGCCGGGTGCAGGCCAAAAAGGTGGTACTCATCTCCACCATCGATGTCTTCGCAAAACCGATCGATGTGGATGAATCCTCCCCCACGCTAAGCGATACCGCCTCAGTCTACGGCAAGCACCGCGCCTTGCTAGAAGATCTGGTACGCGGGCGGTTTGACACCACCATCCTGCGGCTGCCAGGCCTGTTCGGCCCAGGCCTGAAAAAGAATGTCATTTTCGATTTGTTGCACAACAATCAGATTGAAAAAATTCACCCCGGTGGTGTCTTCCAGTATTACCCACTCAGTCGCCTGTGGGCGGATATCCAAATCTGCATGCGGGAAAATCTGCCTTTAGTCCATGCCGCAACCCAACCCGTGGCAACTGATCGCATCGCTCGCGAGGTCTTCGGCTTGGAACTGGCACCCAATGAGGCAACACCCGCCCGCTACGACTTCCACAGCCAGCACGCTGCCTTGTTCGGCGGACAATCTCATTCCTCCTACTGGATGACAGACATACAGATCCTCAATGCATTGAAAAATTTTGCAACCATCACCCAGCAACACCAACAAAAACCAAACTGGTAACAGGGTAATCGGGCACCTTTCTCAATTTACCCAAGCCCAAGGCGGTGCTCGCTTAAAGAAAACCCTCTGCCATAGCTCAAATTGTTTTGCTTTGGGGATTTAGCTTTCAACCTCCAAACGTAGTATCGCCTACCCTACCTCCCTTGCAACACAGTCAGGCCGAGCACTGCCATAGCAAAACAGTATTGAAAACGAGTTGCGCTTTCAAAAATCAAAAAATTATTTTTCAAACAGCTCATCTGGAACAACACTGCCGTTACAAATTCAGGTCCTTCCGACATTTTCATGGGTAGAGGCTCAAACCGCCGCAATGGAAGTAGATTGCGGGTTTGATGTTTTCGATGTTTATGAAGCCGCCAGCTTTTCTCTTGATGGACATTACTTTGCTGTTCAAGCCTTCGGCGACCCCGTTGGTGATTGGATGTAAACAATAGGCTAGGACATTGTCCAAGCGTTTATGGATCATTTTGCAGAGTCGTATGATTGGTTCCATTTTGCACAGGTCCACCCATTTATTCCATGAAGCAAAAAACCGTTTTGCCCAAGGAACGCTTTTGTATTGCCAAAGCCTTCTCATGGCTTCCTTGATGGACCAAGCTCTGGCAGTTTTTAATTAGCTTTCCTTCAGGGCGTTGAATTCTTCCTGACGTTGCTCAGGAGTTTTCTTCTCCTTGTAGAGCCAAAGTTATTTGATTTTGCTTAGGGTATTGCTCCTCTAGGCCATCAAAGCCCGGGATTCTTCCTTGCGAACATTGTCCACACCTTCGTCCATCTTTTTCATGATGTGAAATTTGTCAAAAACCATCTTGCCTCTACCAAGTAGCAGGAATTCAAGCGTGGTCAGCATTTAGGTCTCCCACATGTCCATCGCAATGAAATTGGCAAGTGTTCAGATGGCGCCAGGCCTGTTCCGGAGAATGGTCGTTACAGCCGTATTCACGGGAGCATTTGGAGCACTTGAATTTGCCAGCCCAATCATGCTACAAGTCTATGTGTATAATCTGCAATTCCACATCAAGCCCGCACATTCACCACTTTCCATGGCGAAGAAATGCCTAGTATCTGATGATAAATCTCGTTGTTGCTTTCCATCGGATTCCACCAATGGAAAAGCACAATCGATCAAAACTCACCAACAAAGTTGCCAAAAGGAACAAAAAATCACTGAAAATCTTTTTGAAAAATGGCTTACCCAACGCTACCAGCAACGGATTGTTTGGCGTATTGGTAAAGTTAGCAACACAGCACAAGGCCAAGCTCTTAGCCACGCCTGACCATGAAAGGCGGCACCCGCACTTCCACTTCCTTGATCCCCTGCAAATAATCCAACACCGCTTTGGCAAAATGGCCTCCAACAGTGGCATGAAAATGCAAGCCAAATCCATGCGGCCCCTTCGCGTCGATCAACCCCGGTTCCATTTCCAAAATGCCCTTTACCACTTCCAGCTTGCCTAGCATGGCTGCGCAAAAAATATCCGGCGTGGCGCCATGCGCCATCAGTAATTCAACAATGTCTGCACGCCCCATGTGCGAAGCGGCGCCAATCGCAGTCTCCCAATCGCCTCCACCCCAATCCATGGTTGCATTCGCCAGACCGGGTTCGCGACCTAAAAGGTGCCTAACCAGATCCAGATCCATATGTGCTGCCACCACGAAATCCTGGGCCATCAACCGGTTGATTTGCGGCTTTTTCCAAGCGGGCGTGAATTCGGGCGCTGGATAATCTCGCTCGAAGGAAGCCTCGACTGGGCCCGTGTTGGATGATTGAATCATGAATATTTCCATCCTATAAGTCGTCTGAAGCGGAATCACCATGGCCATACGAAGCCCGCAGCCTTAAGGTTCTCCAACAATTGGAAAACTCCCACGCCTTTTTGCAAATCAATCTCCCAGCCGCGCACCCGGCCAGACCAGCTCATTGAACCGGTCGACCGGTTCATCTGCCGCCCATGCCATGCTGCGCAGCAGCAGTACCCGAAACAGCGGATCATCAAAGGTCCAACTATAGTGGCCAGGGATCAGCCCCACCACTCGCCCCTTTCCAGCCTGCTTGGTCCATACCTGGGGCCAGTCCTTGCCTTCCTCCTTCGAACGGGCCAGCACCTGCACCGAATCTTCCCGCCCTGTCAGTTTCCAATAACTTTCATCATGGATCTTCAGGTCGCCCAGGTTTCGCAGGATTGGATGGCTTAACGCATCCTTCTGCAGATTCAGGCTTAATGGCCCATGTCGGAAGCCTATTCCACCGCCATGGGCGGCAAGCCCAATCCGCTCGGCAAACGCTTCCGCCTGCCCACGGCCATCTACCGCCCAGTGCAGCAACACCACCCCGCCACCTCGTTGTAAAAAAGCGTCCATGTCTTGCTGGCGTTGCCCGTTCCAATCGCCCCGCTGGAACAGTACCAGCAGTTTGGCTTTTTCCAGTTGCTCCTTCTTCGGCCATTCCCAGGCGGTGTCCACCTCCACGCTGGGTGCCATTGCCATCAGCCGAGTCCATACTTTCTGCCACGCTGGGTAATCATGCTCTTGTGGGCCATGGTCCTTGGCCCCGGCTGTTAACAAGATTGGCAGTAGCCCTTTCTTTTTCTCGCCTTCCTGAGCCCCGGCCAGAACCTTCAGCACCTCCGCGCGGGTGCGCGCGGGATAGGGCACTGGTTTGCCTTCCAAAGGCATGCTCGGTGCCCCGGTCAAAAGAAAATGGATCAGGTCGTCCATTCCTTCTTTACCTAATTTTTCGTCCAGCTTGTCTGGCATCACAGACTTGGCTATAGGTTCCAGCGATTCCACCTCGCTGCGCGGGACCGTATGGGTCACACCATGCGAGTCGCCCACCAACAGGGTTTCCCCTTGGCTCCGCAAGGTGCCCGTCAGCACTTTGCCCGATTTCAGTGTCACCACATGCCCCAAATAGTCAGGGTGGATAGCGTAGCTGGGATTCACAATGTCCCGCCTTACCGATACCGGATCACGAAAAGCGAGATTGCTCAGATCTGGGCCCAGATTGCCACCAGCCCCGTTCATCGAATGGCATTTAGCGCAGCCGATGTTCATATCGTTGAACAGTTTTCGGCCCCGGGCCCAGTCGCCCGGCAAGTTTTGCGCCACCGCCGTCGCATTCTGGCTGGCTTTGGCGTTGGGTGCCCAGGCTGCCAAAAAACGGGTGGTGGCCATAGGCCGCCACCTTTGGCTGTCCTCCTTGGTGCTCCAGGCTATTTCCACCTGAGGTGCTCCGTTGGCTGGAAGGAAGTTAACACTCCAATCAAGGGGTTTAGCCGGGTTTTCCAAGCTCACAGTCACAGCGCTGCCATCTTTTGAGGAAGCGGTTTGGCTGCCAACTTTCCAAGTGAATGGACGGTCAGAAAACAACCGCAGCGTCACCGTTTCGGGCGGTGGCACATGGTCGATACTTGCCCCTGGCTGAACCGCAGGGCGCAGCATATCTTTTAGGTTTAATTTTCCATCAAACCGCCACATATGCGCTCCGGTTACACTCCGCAGCTCTTCCAGTTGTTTGCTGCCCGCCATGAGGGCATCGGTCACGCCCGCATGTGGGTGCGGCACCCATCCCTGCCACAGGGTTTGCGTTTGTGCCAGCACCATGGCCTGCACTCCACTCAGGGTGTAATCCAGATCCAAAACCCCATGCTGCGGCAGTGCTCCAGCAGGCTGGTTCTTCAATCCGGCCCTGCCCAAACCGGGCAACTCCAGCGAATACCAGGTGTCCCAGGCATGCGCATCGGTTTCCAATAGGAGCGACCTTCTATCCGGACTCACCCGGGCCGCAGTCACTCGCAACGAACGCCTCGGTTCCCGCAGTTGCCTCGCCACCACCTCATACCCGGGTCGCATACTTTCAAAACGGTCACCAGCGCGTACCGCATCGCCGGCAGTGATGCGGCTGTTGGCAAGCAAACCTTCCACCGCGTCAGCGCTAAGCGGCTTGTCAAATGCCACCACCACCTCGCGCGGACCCGCTGGCCACACCGCCACAGCTTGAGGCGCCTCGCCGTCTATTTGCCGTAATCGCAACAATTTACCTTTGCCAGCCGGGCCTGTGCCCCAGTCGGGTGGCCCCGAATGGGTTGCCACAATAAGGTCACCCTTCGGGCTCACACAGCAGTCCACGGTCAGAACATTCAGGCAGGCCAGAATGCGGTTTGCGGCCACGAAGCCTGCATCTGTTTTGGCTAGGGTGGTCCGGTAAATTTTGCCGCGCGATTCACCCGTCATCAGCACATCGCCTCGCCATAACTTGTGGCCAAAGGCAGGTCCGTTGTTCACTCCCAAATTGAAGTTGAAGCCGCAGGTTGATTGATGTTGCGGGCTATAGTCCCACAGGCTGGGTTCATCCACCACATTGGGCAAGTGTTTCGGGTGCCTTGGTGGGAAGCCAAAGTGTAACCCCTTTCGAATATGCAGCAGCTCATCAAATGGGTTGCCATTGGGCAGCCAAGTCGCCCCCTCCTGCTCGCTGCAAAACAGCTCACCCCCCGGGCCCATGCGAAGGGCCACCGGAAATCGAATACCTGTGCACACCACCTCCCGCTTGCTGGCATCGGGCGATAGTTTCAAAATGGTGCCGCGTTCCGAGTTCAATTGGTAGGTGGACTTGCCGTCTTTGCCAACCTGATGGCCGTTGGAAAAATCTGCACAGCCCAGGCCAAAGTAAATAGCGCCATCCTTGGGGTCCACGGCCACACCCAGTGCGTCCACATTCAGCGGCAGTTCCACCCAGCCTTGCGCTAATATCTTTTCGGTAGCTTTGCCGTCGTTATCTGGATCATGCAGCAGTACCACCTTGCCCTTACAGGCAACCACCAACCCTTCTCCCAATGGGTGCCCCTTGGGCAGCAGGTCCATCCCTATGGGCGAACGCACACTGCCCTTGGGGTTGTCGAACCAAACCGAAGCCTTGTCTTCCAACCCGTCGTTGTCGGTATCTTCCAGCAGCCAGGCCATGCCGTTGTAACCCAGTGCGATCAGTTTGCCATCCGGTCGATACATCAGGTTGTTGATGTTGGGCAAATCAATCGGCAGCCAACGAGCTTCAAACCCGGGCACCAGCACCTGGCAGGCCACCACAGGCTCCAGCAGCTTGATGGGCGCGGCCGCCTCGGGCAGCCCCAGCGCCAAACGATCCGCTTTCAGCAGCTTGTCATGTTTGGCTTCAAGGTACTTTTCAATCTGTTGCCGTTCTGCATCGTTGAGCGCACGGTCATAAACCAGCAACTCCGCAATGTCACCTGGGA
>Ga0255132_1000018_pt1 | contig 66417 bp, 49 predicted proteins | sample Law_Law_RepA_8d_FD_188551 | JGI IMG/M metagenome (GOLD analysis project Ga0255132, IMG submission 188551) | Freshwater microbial communities from St. Lawrence River, New York, United States - Law_Law_RepA_8d | ecosystem: Environmental > Aquatic > Freshwater > River | place: USA: New York...
CTCCCATCCCACCCTTCTGCCAGACCGTGCATGGAATTGGCAATCATCATCGGGATTGCGTGGAAGTGTTTTGATGCGCATCAATTCTCCACCGGCATAGAGATAATCATTCACCGCAAAATCTTTCCAATTTTCAATTCGAATACCTGGTACCACTGAGTCGTGATCCCGCAGCACAACCACAGTCTGGCTGGAAGGGGCAAGCCTTCGGCGTACCAAATCTGCCCCGTTTCTGCTGGTGATTCTTAGAGTTGTATCAACCGTTGAGCCAATTCTTTGGCCCAATGTTTCAATCCAAAGTGGCTCACCTTTTTTTGCTGAAAACTCCCAAATGTCCTCATCGGTTTTTTCCGCCAGATCGGATTGAACCAAGGCTGGGTAGCTGAGAATGGGTTCTTTTTTGGTTGAAACTGGTACGTTTGAAACAATTAATTTGGGAGCGCCAGGAATTGCAGACCAAGGTCTGGGCAAATCAACCAATGTTCCAGTTGGGGAAGGCAACGGTGTAATTTTTATTGGACCAGCAGGTAAATGAATCCCCTTTGGAACTACCAACGTTTCCTTTCCAGTGACCAGTGCCCGAGGAACCAGGTTTTCAAGCATGGGAATTGGGCCTATATGAAGGCTGTAATTTTTTCCGGTTCCCCCTGAAAATTCATTGTCATGCAGAAGAAGCCGGCAACGAAACGGTTTGCTTGAAACCGGCAAAATCATTTGGTTGGTGGCAGTTTTGATCATAGTTCCGTTTTTTTCAACCAAATCCAATTCGGCTGACCATTTAGCGGGAGGTGCCGGTAGGACCATCAATCCCCAAGATTCAGCTGCAGGTATGGTAAGAAGAAAGCTGTCCACTTCGCCTGCCCGGGATAAATCACCCAGAACGGTTACAGGGTTAGTTATTTCTTTGCTGTTAGCTTTTGCCTCCTCAACTGGGTCAGACAGCATCACTTCGATGCCCTGTATAATTGAACTGGAATTAGCAGATGAAAAAGAAATGTTAAAACGGCCTGGAACCATTGTGGCGTCAGCCTGGCAAATCAAATCCCGGGTATCACCACCGCTGTAGGGGGCAAGTTTGAGGGAAAGGCCAGCAGGTTGATTTGAATTCAAAGTCAAGCTTGCCAAACCGGTACCTTTTAATTTAAGCAACGTTGAACTGCCCCTGACTACATGAGCCGGTGTGATGGCATTCACTTCAGTTTTTATTACAGGCTTATCAGCGGCAATTGATTGGAGGATTTTCCCGGTGTCCAATTGAACCAAATAGATGTTTCCATCCCTAGCGGTGATTGCCGCTTTATCTGTGCCAACCAAATGCACGCTGGTGACCGGTGCTGGCACGGATTGAGAGGTATTTATCAATTGGAGAGGGCTATGCCGGAACAATTTCAAAACAGAATCTTCGCCTAAGGTGACAAAAGTGTTTTTGGAATTGGCTCGGAGAGCGCCAATAATGGCTTTGGTATGGCCAAAAAGTGTTTGAACAGGTGTTACATCAGTGCTTGCCACCGGCCTTTGCCTGAGGGAGCGATCGCCTCCACCAGAAATCACAGTTGAGCCATCGGCTGTCCAAAGAATGCAATGAACAGCATCATTGGCATCGTTGAAAGAGTCTTTCAGCTTACCGGTTGCGGTATCCCAAATTTTCACGGATCGGTCTGCGCCACCTGTGGCCAAGTTTTTACCATCTGGGGAAAATGCCAAAGCCCGAACCCAATCGCTATGGTCTTTCAAGGGTGGTTTTGCGGCAGGATTTTTGCCAGGTGTAAAGTTCCAAAGGTAAACCATTCTGTCATAGCCAACCGCCGCAAGGGTTTTCCCATCACTGCTAAATGCAAGGTTCATGATGAGGTCTCTAGGGCCGCTTAGGCTTGCAGTTCCTTCCAAAAAGCCGGAGTTATTGATTTTGAAAACTTTAATAACGCCAGATTCGCCAGTTTTACCCGTGGCGGCTGCCAGGATTGAGCCTACCGGATCGAATGCCATGGCGGTTGCGGGACCATCGACCATGGCAATTGTTTGCAACACATCGCCTGAAGGAATGTCAATAACCGAAAGGCGATCCGATAAGCCGGCAAATATTCTCTTGGTTGATTGATCAACCGCAGCCGAAAGGACCGGAGGCCGAATGGGATTTTTTGCTGGAGGCGCCTGGAGAGAAACAGCCAGCAATAGGATAGAGATTATCATCGGTTTACCATGAATTCGGTGGAGGATAAGATTGCCCAGGCAATATCTTCCAGAGCTTGGCGTAGCTTGGCTGGGACTGATTCTTCCAACAGGGGTAAAAACTTTGCTGATTCGGTTGGTGAAGGTTCACGAGAAAGAGCCCGCCTAAACAATTCATTCAACATTTTTTTCGGGGATTCTCCTTTAGAAGCCATTTTTTCGAGGATATTTTCTTTGGCAACCAATTTGTTGTTCAGAGTAGGCCCATTGCTTACTTGCAGAGCTTGGGAAACATTGGGATCGTTCAACCTCTCGCAAGAACAGGCCTGAAGGCGTTCGGGCCTACCGAAAGTGTCAAGAAATTGCGAAACGACAGCGGTATCAGGCAATTGAATGGCCCGGGTGCCTTTGGGATAGCCGCCGTATGGGGAACTGCCATTTCCTCCGCCCGGAGTGACATCGGTGAACAAGGTTGGAGCGGCTAGCACCTGAGCGTAAGCATCGAGTAGAACTTCAGCTTCCAATCTTCTGGGTTGGTAGCGGGTAAAAAATTTCAAATCATCAGGGTTTGACTGATTGGGTAAAGATGCCCTTTGGTAGGTGTCTGATAGAACTATTGAGCGAATGAGTTCGCGGTTATCAAAACCACCGCGAATCCATGAATCAGCTAGGTGGCTTAAAAGCTCCGGGTGGGTTGGTGGGTTTGTCGCACGCATATCATCGTCCGGTTCGACAAGGCCCCGGCCCATCAGCAGGCGCCAGATTCGGTTGACATGTGTTTTTGCAAAATAGGAATTTGCTGGACTTGTCATCCAATTAGCCAAATGTTCACGACGATCCAAAGGGGAATCGAGCGGAATACCCACGGCACCTAGAGGCGCCGGCGGCATGGGAGTTCCGGTACGCAAATGTGGTGCATCTCCTACTTTCATTGAAACAACCACAATTTCACCGGAAGTGTTTCCAGGTTTAAGCGCGGTGCGGCCAAACAAGTTAGCAAACGCCCAATATTGGTCTTGGGTCCATTGGTCCTGAGGATGATTGTGGCATTTGGCGCATCCAATTGGTTGACCCAGAAAAGTGACCGCAACGGCTTCAGCCAGAGTGGCTGGGTCGCGGTGTAGGACATGCAAATTGAGCAGGCCGTCCTTCAAGTTGCTGCCCTTGCCAGCAATCATGCGGTGAACGACTTTGTCCCATGGATTATTGTCGGAAACCGCCTGTCGCAGTTCCTGGTGAAAGGACCAGACCGCAGACTGTTGCAGCCTTCCTGTGCGAACCAGGAACAGATCTTCGTACCGGTGGGTCCAATAATCGACATACAAGGGGGATTTAAGCGCTTTATTGACCCAATCTTGCCGCTTGTTCAAGTTGGTGTCGGCCAAAAATTCCAATTGCTCTTCGGGAGTGGGAAGAGTACCCAGCAGGTCGATCCAGAGGCGGCGCAAAAAGGCTTCGTCGCCAACGCGTGTACTTGGCTCCAGACCCAATTCGGTCCATTTGGCTGATATCAATTCATCAATTCGGTTTTGGGGATTAAACTGCGGCCAAGCTGTCTTTCGTTCCAGATTGAAAGGTCGCCCCACTCTTGCAACGGCAACCCGGTCTGAATGCCAAGCTGTCAGATGGCCTTCTCCGGCACCAATTCCAAGGACATTTCCATCTTCATCAACCCCAGCCACCGCTTCATCGGTGCTATTGAATTTGGCCCAATGGGAGGAGTCTTCCATGGAGCCGTCAGCATATCTGGAGTGGACCAAAACTTGAATCTTTGATCCGCTTTTTGGCTTCATGACAGCCGGGAGCAATTCCAACTGTTCAGGTTTTTCCCTTTTCTGATGATTGTTGCCAAATTCTGTAAATGGACCGCCTGCCGCAATCCATTTGGACAGAATATCGTGTTCAAGGCTGTTTTCTCGCATCTTCTTGCCACCACCATGCGCCACTTGGTTGAGGGGCTTGCGAATCATGAGGCTCCGCTGGGGTTGCAGGACATCGGACCGCCTTCCAAGCAAATCCTGAACTATGGCATGATGGTCGGCAGCGGGGTTGTAGCCTCGCAGTGACAAACGCAACCCTCCCTTTCCTGCCAATGCTCCATGGCAAGAACCTGAGTTGCACCCCAATTTGGTTAACACTGGTTGAACATGGCGCAAAAATGATGGCGCAGCCTCTGCCATGGAGGACACCCGCACAGGGATGGTTTTGGAATAACCATCTTTTTCCAGTCTAACAATCAGGTTGGTTGCGCCATCAGCCAGAGGGCGAAGAAAATTGCCGGCCTCGGCTTTTGCAATGGCAGGGGATTCAAAAATTAAGGAGCATTGACTGGTAATATCTTCAATTGCGGCACCAGCCACTTCCCTGACCACCAAAACCCGCTGGGCGGAAAATGGTGTATCCAGATTCACTTGATCGGGATAAACCCTGATGGTCGAACCTGATTGCACTTGGGCAATTAGGAGGGATGCAACACATAAGATCAAATGGCTCACGCTTAACCCCCAAACAATTCATTAAGCGGCTCTACTGAATGATCCACCAGAGGCATTGGGCGCCCTTGGGGACCAGCCAGTTCTGTATGAGGATTGACACCCAATGCCTTGTAAATAGTGGCAGCAATCATTTGCGGGTTGGCAGGTCGACTTTTTGGGGTGTAGCCAAGTTCATCCGAAGACCCCACAACCTGGCCTGGACGAATTTTTCCACCTGACAAAAGAATACTCCAACAGCCGGGGTGATGATCCCTGCCGCCGGCAGGATTAATTTTTGGCGTTCGTCCGAATTCCCCCATGGCCGTGACCACAGTTTTTGACAGCAATCCGCGTTGGGCCAAATCTTCCAAAAGGGCGCTATAACCCTGATCGAAACTTGGAGCGACCAGCTTTGCCATCTCGTTGATATCTGTAAAAGGGCGGCTCCCATGAATATCCCATGTCACTTCGTCGAAAACCGTTTCAAACATATTCACGGTCACAAAACGAACACCACGCTCAACCAATCTTCTGGCCAGCAGGCAGGATTGGCCGAAACGAGTGCGGCCGTAGCGATCACGGATAGAATCGGGCTCTTTATGTAGGTCGAAGGCCTCGCGAGTTCCCGGGCTCGACATGATTCGGAAGGCTTGATCAAAACTTTCGCGGGTTTGTTTGCCGGCCATGGAAGATTCTGCCAGTTTGAGGTGATCTTCCACCACCTCGCGCAATTTTTTTCGGCGGTCTACCCGGACATCGCCTAAAAAATCAGGGGGTAATAGGTCGGGAACCTTGAAATTTGGGTTGGACGGGTCTGTTCCTAAAACAAAAGGATCGTATTTTCGTCCTAAATAGCCACCCGACTGGCCGTGGGGCTGATTACCTCCGGTTTTGCCGATAGGTCGTGGGATTAGCACATGGCCTGGAATTTCATCCGCCCCGGAATTTAAAAAATTGAGTGCGGACCCTATGTGAGGGTGTTCGATTCCGCCACTGAAGGCCCGTCCGGTCTGCATCAATTGATGGCCAGTATCGTGAACTGCGGCCGCTTGGAAATTTACCGAACGAATGATGGAAAATTTGTCAGCTTGCTTGGCCACTTGGGGCAATATTTCGGTGACTCGAATTCCCGAAACGGCAGTCGAAATGGTTTTGTAAGGGCCGCGAATTTCCAAAGGCGCATCAGGTTTTGGGTCGAATGTGTCAATGTGACTGGGGGCACCGACCAAAAAAAGCATAATGCCACTCATGTCACCACTTTGAGACGCTTTTTCTATTGCCTGTAGTTTGGAGGCCACCTGAAGCCCGCCCAACATTCCCGCCAAAGAACCAATGCGAAGAATTTCCCTTCGCGAACGCATGGCAGTGCCTGGCAACGGGCGGTCTGTGGAAAGGGAGAACATTTGCGTAAAATCTCCTAGAGGATCGTTTATAATCCCCTCATGGTGCCATCTGGTCAAGCATTCAGTAAGGTGGGAAGTTGAGATGGTGTCAGGAGGGGCTGGAATATTTGGTCCAGCCACCACTCTTCATTTTTGCCGAATTTTGGATTGACCAATTAAATGCCCGCCGAATCCACACCAATTAATCAAAATTCAGTCCCGGCACCTTTTGCCGATTTAGTGGCATCGAGGTTTGCCCAGGAAGCTAAGGGCCGTGGATTGGGAATATGGTCTCGATGGTTGAGCGTGTCACGAATTTTAGTATTTGTTCTTATTTTGGCAGGTTTTTGGCAGGTTTTTGGCTCGGGCAATTGGCGGTGGTATTGGTTGTTACCCCTTGGAATTCTTTTTTTGGCCCTTTTGGCCATTCATGAAAGGTTGCATTCACAATTTCGGGGCCATCTTTTTCGCTTGAAGTTGCACGACTGGTCGATTGCCCGGCTGGAAAATCGTTGGCATGGGCAAGGGGTATCTGGGGTAGGTCTGTTACCTCAGGATCATCCATATGCAGCAGACTTGGACATTATGGGTGTAGGGTCGTTATTTGAATCCATTTGTTTGGCCAAAACCCAATTAGGCCAAAGGACTTTGGCCAATTGGTTAGGGCATCCGGAAAATCATGACCAAGTACTGAAGCGGCAAGAGGCTGTTCAGGAATTAGCAAAGAGGTTTGAGGACCGGCTTGATTTGGTTGAAAAATCAGGGGGGATGCAATCGGGGCAAGACTTGGACCCCACCTTGCAATGGGCAAATCAAAAGATCGCAGGTCCGCACTGGGCAGTTGTTGCTTTTTCCGTGGTTTTGGGAATCTGCAATCTTCTGGCCTTAATTCGATGGATTTCTGGTTCCAATGATTCGCTCGAAGTGGCAGTTTGCTTGTTATTAACTGCAATTATTTACGCATTGAACTGGAAAAGAGTTCGTGAATCGACCAAAGGGTTGGAAAAGCAAGCAGAGGCGTTATTGGCCGCCCGTGGAGCTTTAGCCTCCATTTCCGCAAAATCTGGTTGGAAATCTGAAACCTTATTCAAGCTTCGCGGCAGGCTTCAGTCGGATTTGGACCCTCAATCCGCCAGCAACGCTGTGGACCGGCTAGTAACTCTGGTTCAAGCATGGCAGGCCAGGAAAAACCCCCTCATCACCATTCCATTAGTCCTGCTGTTTTGGGATTTGGTGTTTGCCTGGCTTTTGTCTAGATGGCATAAAAAATATGCTGTTGGATTAAGCGGTTGGCTAACTTCCTTGGCTGATTACGAGGCACTTCAGTCTCTTGCTCACCAATCCTTTTTGTTTCCCCAGGATGTTTTTCCCCGACTTTTGGATAAAGGCCCGGCGACCTATACCGCCCGAGATTTGGGTCACCCGCTACTTCCGCTGAGCCATTGTGTTCGCAACCAGGTTGAATTGGCACCTCCTCGGCAAATGTTGCTGGTGAGCGGTTCGAACATGTCGGGAAAAAGCACCTATCTACGATCGGTTGGCGTTTCAGCGGTGCTGGCTTGGGCTGGTGCTCCAGTGCGGGCCTCCTCGATGGAAATAGGGCAGTTTCAAGTAGCGGCAATTCTTCACGCTGAGGACTCCCTTCGTTTGGGAATGTCGCGTTTTGCCGCTGAATTGGCACGCATGCGGAGGGTGATCGAACTTTCCAAGGGTGAGCTGCCCCTGCTATTTTTGCTGGACGAAATTTTTAGTGGCACCAACTCCAGCGACCGCTTGGCTGGGGCAGAAGCTTTGATTTTTCGATTGGTGAGTTCTGGCGCGGTTGGGATGGTGACAACCCACGATTTAACTTTGGCAAAAATAGCAGATGAATTGCAGGAAAAGGCGGGAAATGTGCACTTTGTTGATAGTTGGTCTGGTGGCAGGATGAGCTTTGATTATCGGCTGCAGCCGGGGGTGGTTCCCAGGAGTAACGCACTTGGATTAATGCGGGCGATTGGCCTAGAAATTTGACCAGTTTTAGGCATTTCCAGTTTCGGGCCGATGGACCGGCAATGGGACTCCGGGAATGGGGTGAGGTTTTTCAACTTTTCGGTAACCCAGAGCCCGAATCACCTCAAGCACCTCGCTCCATGTTGGGAATGGGCGTCTGTTGGCACGCTTGTAGGAATCAATAGCGGTGAGGAACTCCATTTCTTCTTCGGTGTAGTCACGCTCACAGGTGGTTGGGTCCACCATGCGGCGTTTTTCGGTACAGCCTTTTGCTTTTTCGGCATCTGCCCTTCTATCTCTGCCACTGCGTCGATCAAAGGCGACCGGGATTTCTTGCTGGCGCCGGTCTGGGCGAGCACGGCGCTGATCCTTATCTGGATCTGCGGTAGGTGAATTAGCTGATTCCATTTTTTCATCCGGTTTAAAAGCGGATTCGGGGATTTGTTCACTCATCCAGCTTGCCGTCTTTCTTTCAGGTAAGAACGCAATCCTTCACGCCAATGTGCTATCTCGGGCATACCGGTGTGACCTTTATAAACCGAGCCCAGAACACTCCAAGAAGGTCTTTGGGCTTTGGCACCAAATTCCGAGCTGGAAATGGATTGAACTCTGATTGGAAGGCCTTCCGCATCGAAAATTGCTTGCGCGAATTCGTGCCAAGTGCAGTATCCCCCACTTGTTAAATGATACAGCCCGGGAGACTTCTTCTCTATGAGTTCCAAAATAGCGGGAGCGAGGTCTGCAGCGGGTGTAGGAGTGCAGGTTTGATCTGAAACAACCCTAATATTTTTGCCTTCTGATGCCAACCGAAGCATGGTTTCCACAAAATTTGTTCCTTTTCCCCCGGTACCATGCCGGCCATAAAGCCCACAGGTCCGAATGATCCAGGATTGATTGTTTCGCATTCGAACCAAGTGCTCTCCTGAAAGCTTGCTTAGAGCGTAAATGCTTACAGGTAAGGGGCTATCGGTTTCTAACCAGTGCTTGTGGGCAGCATTAGACGATTGGGAAGGTGAGGTACCAAACACATGGTCGGTGCTGATTTGAACGAAGGGGATGGACTTTTTTGCGCATTGATCCGCCGCATGGCCCGCAGCCCAGCAGTTAGACATAAATGCTTCGGCTGATTGATCTTCCGCTTTGTCTACCCAGTTATATGCGGCGCAGTTAATCACACCGTAGGGCTTTTGATTGTCGAGAATTTTTTCCAAACTTCCCGAAACCGTAAGGTCGGCCTGCGATCGGGTAACTGGAATTCCCTTATCCCCTAGCTTTGACATTAGGGCCTGCCCCAATTGACCGGCGGCCCCCAAGATCATCCAGCGCATGAAAACTGCCCTTCAGGCTAATTTGCCCTGAAATGTTTTTTCTTTTTTGCCAAGCACTACCAATAATGAATATAGTTCCAGCCAGGCCCAATTCCGGCTGACATGGAATATCCCCCTTGGATATAAGTTACTGGCTATGGATCGTTTCAATAAGGGTTCGTCCAAATCGGTTATGAAATGCCTGGCCACCCGTAGGGATTGGCTGGTGAAGGGTATTGGGGTACTGGCAGGAGGTGCCTTAGGGCCGGTTTTGCCGGTAGTAGCCCAACCGGTTTGGGGAAGGTTTTCATACAAGCCAAATCAGGGAAAAGGACCGAACGGGGTTCGCATCATCAACGGAACCCCGGTTTTGGTTATTCAGGAAGCAAAAGCTGAGGATTTGGGGGCGGCAATCGGAAAGCTGGCGCTTGAGCAGGCCAAGGCGATAACGAATTATCCAAAATCACTGATTTCCCATTTCAAGGTACAGCCGCTCTGGCCGTTTCTGGTTGGGATGGGTGAGCGGATGGTGAAAAAATTCCCCGAGCGGTTTCAGGCTGAATTGGAAGCCATGCACCGCCACTCTGGGGCGAGTCGAGCTGACTTGGTAGCAGGAAATACCCTGTTTGACCTTAAACAGATGGTGTTGTGTTCGGGCATTGGTTTGGATCGAAGCCGAAGTTCCACGGGAGGGACTTTGTTGGGCCGCAATCTCGACTACCCACCCGTAGGTGATATTGGGCAGTACACGCTTGTTCAGGTTATTCGGCAGGGAGCCGGTTTTCTCAATTTTGCCTCTGTTGGTTTTCCAGGCTTATTAGGTGTTCTTTCTGGCATGAATGAGGCGGGCTTGGCGCTTGCGATTCACGAAGTTGTGGATATTCGCCCGCCCAAAAGAAAATTCAACCCTGGAGGCCTACCCTACGCCCTTTGCTATCGCATGGTGTTAGAGCAGTGCAAAACCGTGGAAGAGGCGAGGAAGTTCTTACTTGCGCTGGAACGATCCACCACCACTAACCTTTTGATTTCTGACCGTGAAAGAACTGCGGTTTTGGAAGTGAGTCCGGATGGTGTGGCACTCAGACAGTCGGAAGCTGGTGCCACTTGCTGTGCGAACCATTTTTGTTTGGCTGAAAACAGGGCAGATGACCAGGCTAACCCTTATCAGTCGTTTGAAAGGTATAGTACTTTGCAGAAAGGCTGCAACATTCCCGGGAAGCATAGTGTTCAAAATATCAAGGAAATGCTCCACTCTACCAACCTTGGGTTTAATACCCTTCAAAGCATGGTTTTTGAATGCGATCCACTCAAGCTTCACTTGGCTTATGGCCCGCCGCCCTCCTCCTCGGGGCCATACCGGGAGGTGGATTTGGCGCTCTTACTCAAGCCCTGATCAGGTGAAGGCGCGCCCTTCGAAAAGCGCGCATTAATCTCATTCGAGCGGCATCCTGCCCTATCCCAAGCAGATCGCCAATGGAATCGGTGCCCAAGCCCATAGAAATGCGCAATGTGAGAAGCAGTTTGTCGTTCCCCCTAAGAATCTCTAGCAACGAATGGACATTGCTCACTGAGAGTGCGTTTTGATCGTTTGTTGGGTCTTGGTTGCTGGACAAAGAGTCGAGAATTCCATCCGGAAGACCGACACTAATTTGCCGGGAAGCAAATGACCGTCTCCAATCTTCTGAGAGGTTGATTGCGACGCGCACCAACCACCGTTCTGGATGTTCGATTTTGGTTCCACTTCCAAGGGCTTTCCAGTACCTGAGGAAAGTTTCTTGGACCAAGTCTTGGGCGAGGTGCCTGTCGCCCACCCGTCTAAGCAAGACTTTGCTTATATCCTCACAAAACTCCAAATGGACACGCTGAAAATCCCCGGAAAGGGATCGTTCGCTGCCATCGTGTCCAAAGGGCTCCATACGCCTCTCCAGAATGCGCGCCCGATTGGTGGAACGGGTGTTCTTTCTGTTGGACGAGTACGAGGGGCAAACGGATTGAATTGAAAGGGGCCAAGGTGACCATTTCCCTGCTGTCGTTAGCTGGAATACACGATCAAAAGGTTATTTTGTTCGCCAATCTTTCAGCATTTTTCTGCATATCGTCCAAAAGTTTCAGGCCCTGATCCCAAAAATCGGGTTGTTGGATATCCATACCCATGATGGCCAGGAGTTCGACGGGGGACTTTGATCCGCCAAGGGACAGAACACGCATGTAACCTTTGGAAAAAGCTGTGGGATTTTTGCTGTATTGTTGGAAAAGTGATAAGACCAGAAGTTCGCCAAAGGCGTAGGAATAGCAATAAAAAGGCGAATGAATGAAGTGGCCGATATAGCTCCACCACCATTTATAACCGTCGTTCAGTTTCACTGAATTGCCGAACATTTTTTGATTGGTGGAAAGCCAAAGTTGATTGAGGTCGTCAACCGAAAGCTCGCCCCGCTTCAAGCGATGCTCGTGAACCCCCATTTCAAATTGGGTGAGAACCACCTGGCGAAATACCGTAGCGATTGCATCTTCAATTTTGCCCATGTAGAGGGCAAGGCGTTCCTTATCATCGGTTGCAGATTGAACCAGTTTTTCGAATAGGAGCATCTCGCCAAAAACACTGGCCATTTCGGCGGTGGTTAAGGGGGTGGATGCTTGCAGGTAGCCCACTCCTTGGGAAAGGTATTGGTGAATACCATGTCCCAATTCGTGAGCAAGGGTGGCCACATCACGGGTGGAACCGTGATAGGACATCAAGATATAGGGATGGGCGTCCGAGACGGTTCCCATGGAAAATGCACCCGACCTTTTACCCTTGCGCGGGGAAGCATCGACCCAGTTCTTTTGCAGGAATTGGTTCACCACTTGCCCGGCCTGTTCTGAAAGGCCGCTGTAGGCACTGTGAACCAAGTCGCAGGCATCGGGCCAACTAACTTTTCGGGCTGATTGGACCATTGGGGCGTATCGGTCATGGTCTTGCAGGTCAGGGATTCCCAGCAGTTTCCCTTTGAGCCGATAGTGATTTTCAACCAATCCAAAGGCGGATTCAACGGATTGCATTAAGGCTTTAACCACTTTGGGATCAATCTCGTTTTCGAGATTTCGGGGTTCCATCGGGTCGGTATGGCCACGCAACCTGCAATCTTCCTGATGGTCTAAAACAAGTGAATTAAGAATAAAAGCGAAGGCGGGGGCATTATTTTCCAGGGTTTGGCTGATTCCCTCCGCCGCCATTTTGCGTTTTGTCCGATCGGTGGCGTAGAGGTGGTTAAGTGCTTCCTGAAGTGGCACGCCAGTTTTATCGGCTGGTTGAACTTGGGCCTGTGAAATATCAACAGAAACCGATAGGCGGCCAACCATTTCATCGAACAGTCGGTTAAAAGCAGATCTTCCGGAGAGATTTTTAACTTCGATGATTTTTTCTTCTGGTTCGGTCAAAAAATGGGGGGAGCGTTTACGAATTTTTCCCAGCCAATTGGTGTAGGGTTGCAATTCGGAAGATATCATCATGGTGTGGGCTATTTGGTCTTCCGCTTTTCCCCATTCCATCTCAAAAAAAAGTAAATGACTGAGCGCCCTGGTTCTGGCTTCTTTTGCCTTGGCTAACAGAGCGCCCCGCTCTGGTTCCAAGGTGGAAGCGCTATGGTTCAGCTGAGCGAAAATGAGTGGACGGTCTAACTGCTCCAAAAGCAATTCGTATTGCCGAACAGCCTTGGAAAAATCTTCCGGGAGGGGTTTGGCTGATTTTGTCCAAAATCCTTTCCACCGAGAGGAAAAATCCATGCATAACTTTTCGGCTTGAAGTATGCCCTTATCGAGAATTGGGTCTGTGGGACCACCTTGAAACAAGTCACCCAAATTCCAGTCTGTAGCATTCTCAACCCATTTGTTTTTTGAATTCTCAGCCATAGTTCTTTGTCCTTGCCTGATTGATGTTTGTTTTTTGCAAAATGTTAAAATAACGGTCTGCTTCTTTGTAATGCCACCCAGATTCAATGGTAAAATGATTCGTCGGATTTCTGTGAACGGGGAACCTTTGCACCATGGTTGAAGTAGCCGAGGGGCAAAAAAAGCCTGAAAACCTACCCACCCTGCCTAGCAGTGCGGCCCCAGTTGGGTTGGGGCAAGCATATAACCCGGTTCATCGGACCGCCTTCGGGTTATTTCTGCGAACTTTGGATGCGATCTGCTATTTCGTTTGCATCTCTTGCATCATTGCTGGGGCTGTTTTCCTTGTTTTGAACCTCTGGGGGCTGGTCAGCCAAAAGATAGTCTTACAAAGCATCGCCAGTTTTTTCTTTATCACCATCGCCTGCTTGCTGGTGTTGGGCTTGAACCGTTTTGAACGACTAAGGCACGATGGCAAGCCTCTTCCTTAAAATGTGTGCTGCTAAAGGGATACTGTTATGGTTTTTCAATAAGCGGGTTAGATAGAGTTTCTTTGGCAGACGAGCCTGAATCATTGGGCAGGTTTTGGAGAAAGTGCATGTCTTGGGATAAGGCCATCATTGGAAATGTGACCCTGAAGCAAGGCGGCCCATTGCTATGGATTGTGGGGCCCTGCGTTCTTCAGGATTTGGACCTAACTTTGGCCATCGCTGAAAAAACCGCGAATCTTGGTGCCAATTACAAATGCCCCGTAATTTTCAAAGGATCCTTTGACAAGGCAAACCGAAGCTCCGGGTCAGCTTTCAGGGGACCGGGGCTGGAATCAGGGCTTCGCATGTTGGAAACGGTCCGCCAAAAGACGGGCCTCCCGATTACCACCGATGTTCATGAATGCAGCCAGGCTACAGCAGCCGGACAGGTGCTCGATCTGATTCAAATTCCGGCATTTTTGGCCAGACAGACTGATTTGGTTTTGGCAGCCGCAGCCACAGGAAAACCGGTGAATATCAAAAAGGGTCAGTTTATGGCACCTTGGGACATGAAAAATGTAGTTGCTAAAGTTAGGCAAGCTTCAAAAGCCCCGCTTCTCTTGACGGAACGGGGCACAACTTTTGGCTATAACAATCTTGTCAGTGATATGCGATCAATTCCCCTGATGGGGGCTTTTGATTGCCCGGTGATTTTTGATGCCACCCACAGTGTTCAAATGCCTGGTGGAGCCGGTGATAGGACTAGTGGAGATCGCCGTATGGTGCCGGTTTTAGCAAGGGCCGCAGTTGCGGTTGGTTGTGATGGACTGTTTTTAGAAACACATCCCCGGCCGGAGGAAAGCCCATCGGATGGGCCGAATATGGTTCCTTTGGACAGGCTTGAAGAATTGGTGCGTTGTTGCGTGAACCTGCGTTCGGCATATCTGGCCGATCCCGGGCCAAACCTTAGCTGATTTTAATTTGGAGTGATTCCCTTGTTGGACTCGAAAAACCAACCCGTATGCACCAACTCCCCAATAGAATCTTCCGAACCTGGCGGTGTTCCCCGTTGGTTTTGGCTTGTTTCGACAATTGCCCTATTAGCAGTATTGGGGCTAGGCTTTTTGTCTTTGCAGCGGCCTGACAATAAAAAAGACATTGAAATCAAAAAAACAGAAAACAATGAAAAGGCCGATCCGATCAAGGAAGGCAGGGCTATTTTTGCCACCAACAGAGATATTGATTCCTGCAAAAAAGTTTTGCAGCTAATCAATCAGACTCCAGCCCAAGGTATGGCTGCCCCACAAACTGAAATTCCGGGACTTACAGCAATCGATTCGGAATACATCAAAAGCTCGAGCTTTCCACCCGCAGATGCTTGGTTTTGGGCTGAACAATACCTTTTGCGTGGGATTGTTCAGGGTAACGATTTGGCCCCCCAAGGGGCAAAACAACTTTCAAATACTCACCTAACCGATACTTGGGACTGGGTGATGCGTTCGGTCAGGCTTTCTGAGTTGGCTGTTGATGCCCCGGACCTTCGAGGCATCGCCTCCTTGCTTCAGGTAATTCGCAGGGGAACCGCCACGGCTGAAGAGCGTGGGTTGATCTTTCTGGAGTTACTCAATCAGTTCAAGACAACCAACGGCCCGACCGGCTGCCTGGTGGCCACCCAGCGTTCAGCAGATGATCCTTTGCATCTTTTGGTCGCATGGCAGCTTGAACCTGGAAGCCCTATTTTTTTGGGCGAACCGAGAACGGGCAGAATCCTTGGAAAACCTGGTGAGTCTGCCTCTCTCGAGGAGCTACTCAAAGACGCTAAATGGCTTAATGTATTTGGCAGTAAAGGTGATTCCCTGAGCGATTTCAAGCTAAGTTTGAATGGTGCCACTTTCAAAGTGCCTATTTCACTAGCCGCACTTTCTGAAAGGCAAAATCGCGCTCAAACAACAGTTTTTCCTCCCAACGATTCCCCTATTTTGTTCCGCGATTGCCAAGCGATCATTAACCGGCTGAAAACGGCGCTAGGCAATGTTGGTCTGTCCGAACCCAAAGTGGTGCTTGACCAAAACTACCTCCTGCGGTTGATTAATTTCCTGCCAAAAAACGAGGGAGGACGCGATTCGGGAATCAATCGGCAAGCCACCGATTTGGCTCTTATTCCTTGGGATGTGATTCCGATTGAACTGGTGCCCCAAGCGGTTCAGAGTGTTGCAAATTTGGTAGCAAAAAATCCCCAACCTACATATCAGGGTGGTACCGATCTTGATACTTTGCCGCGCAATTTGGTTGCGGATAGGCCTGATCGGCCACAGCGATTGGGATCAGCCATACCGGAAAACCTGAATTTAAAATTCACCTTGGGCATTTTTGGCGGAGTATTTTTGGAGTGGAAATCGGCCTCGAACAAAGGGCGAGACCTTCTGGTTCGGGGTGATTTCAACCGCATCGTTCCGGACCTGATCCAGGAAAAAGAAGATTTGGAACGCAAGGTTTCTGGGATATCTGGCCAAAGCCGTCAGGACTTGGTGGTATGGCTGAACGAAGGAGTTGGCGGGCTGGCCAGAAGACGCGATGCATCAGATCCTGGTGAAACTCAGGAGGATCAAATGATTCGCCAGGCTGCACCTTTGATGGTTTATCTGTCCGATCGGGTTGCATTGGCCAGAATGCCCGATGTGCAATTGGCATTGGCACAAGCCAGACACGAACAAGCAGCTATTCTTGATCGAAAAACCCGCACTAACAAGCAGTCCCAGCAAGGGCAGGATCGTATTCGTCAATGGAAAGCGGCTGCTTTGGCATGGGGAATATTGGCCAAAGACCAGCAAGGCAAGCAGTTGGGATATTACGCCCGCTTGTGGCAAGGGATCGCTTTTTACCAAGCTACTGATTTGGATAGCGCCAAGCAGGCATGGATTGCCGCCGGTGATGGCCAGACCATATTCCCTGAGCAGTTGACTGCCAAGTGGTTAGCAGACAGCTTGGGCAAATAATATCAAGGCGATGTGTTACTTTTGCGCTACCCTGTTCAATCGTTTGCGAGCCTTGGACAAAAGTGGACCGACACTGTTGACTGGGATTCGCAACTGGCTAGCAACCTCTGAATAGCTAAAGCCCTCAATGTGATGAAGTCTGACAGCTTCTCGTTCGCTTGGGGGCAAATGTGATAGTAGTTTCCCTAGTTCTTCCCCAATTGCCATGGGCTTTTCGATCGGGTCTTTATTTTCAGGGATATCAGAATAATCAGCCAAATTGACGGTGTGCGATGAATCTTCCTTTCGCTGAACCCAGAATTTGGCAGCCCTACGTTGGGCAATGACCAAAAGAAATGTCCCTAAACTGCTCTCACCTTGAAATGATTTCAGGCAACGGAACTGATGTGCCAAAATTTCCATGAGGATTTCAGCAAGACAGTCCTCCAATTCTTCTACTGGGGCTGAAATTCCTGCAAGATGGGCCGTTTTTCTTGCGGTATGGTGGAAAAGAGCCAAGTATTTTTCCAAAAAAGATTCCCACGCACCTGGCTGCCTTTCCAAGCAACGTTGCACAAGTAAGCGTTCTTCGGGGCTTTCAAACATCGCGGCGGTCCAATCGTGGGACTTAGAAGCAACATTGGCTTTCGTGCCCTAAGAAATCTTGTTGATTTCCCGATCTCATTCTATGCGGGTTGGAGGCAAGGCGTTTTCCTGGTTTTTGGGCAATCTGGCATTCAGGTCTTTTTGAAGTAAATTAGACCTAACGGGCATTTTGTGGATGGTTGCCCAAAATTCATTTGTCAGGAGCTTTCGCATGTCAGGTTTGAGTTCGGTTGATCCTTGGTTTCAAGCCCTTTTCGCAGATCGTATCGGTGGAGCCAACTACGGCAAATCTGACAAAATTTACAAATTTGAAAAAATCAAACGTGCCAAGAGAGCAGCATTGGCAGCTCATCCGGAGCGCCAGTTATTGGACTTTGGAATTGGCGAAAATGATGACATGGCTCCAAAAGTTGTCCGGGAAGCTATGAAACAGGAAATCGACCGCGTGGAAAACCGCGGCTATGCTGACAACGGCATCATGGAATTTCGGGAAGCAGCGGCCCGCTTCATGAATCGCATGTTTGGCGTGAAACTTGATCCTGCCACTGAGATCAATCACGCGATTGGCAGCAAGCCAGCTTATGCGATGCTTCCGGCCGTGTTCATCAACCCGGGTGATGTCACCCTGATGACCGTTCCAGGTTACCCTGTTGCAGGCACCCACACTGGTTATTATGGCGGCGAGGTTTACCGTTTGCAGTTGTTGCCTCAAAACCAATTCTTTCCTGATTTAAATGGTATTCCGGCTGATATATTGCGTCGGGCCAAATTGCTGGTGATCAATTATCCCAATAGTCCAACTGGCAAAATCGCTACCTTGGACTTTTACAAAAGGGTTGTTGATTTTGCCATCAGGCATCAAATTGTCGTGGTTCAAGATGCGGCCCACATTTGTCTGACCTATCAAGGTGACCCCTTGAGCTTCCTGCAAGTTGATGGGGCCAAGGAAGTTGGTGTCGAGGTTCACTCGATGTCCAAGGGTTTCAACATGATTGGCTGGCGGATTGGTTTTGTTGCTGGCAACGCTAAAATCGTCCAAGCTTTCGCGGATGTTAAAGACAATTCGGATTCAGGCCAGTTCATGGCCATCCAAAAAGCTGCGGCAGTTGCGTTGGATACGCCTGAAATTCCAGTTCAGGTGAAAGCAAAATATGAGCGTCGCTTGAAAAAACTGGTGGAGACGCTTCGTTCGGTGGGCTTTGAAGCAACCATGCCCGAGGGGACTTATTTTCTTTACACCAGAGCTCCCAAAGGCTGCGCAGAAATTGGTTTTCCCATGGCTGAAGATGCATCACAATTCTTGATCACACAGCAATCGGTTTGCACTGTGCCATGGGATGATGCCGGGGCTTATCTGCGGTTTTCAGTCACTTACACTGCAGCTACGGAGCAGGAAGAAGATAGAATGATGGAGCAAACCAAACACCGCCTAGGCGCCTTGGGATTGCGTTTTTAGCGAATTAAACCAAGTTGAAAATCAAGAAACACCTGCGGCCGCTTGCCTTAAGTTTAGGAGCGGCCGCAAATATTTTTGCAAATCAGTCAAGGAATGGAGTGGGAAAGCAAACTCTCTCGACAGGACCATTTTCTCCTCGCTTATAAAGCGCCTCAGAGTATCTACATTTTTAAAACCATTTTCTATGGCTGGGCGGACATTTTCACGCAAATATTCAATCAAGTTTCTCAATTCGTGGAATCGCTTCTTGGAATGGCGGTCTTGACCGGTTTTTTCCATTCTCAAGGTTGCCAACCTAGCCAAACAATCGGCAAGCCGATTGTCCACAGCGTTGGTGAGTAAAAGGTCAGGATTCCACATCAGGTGGTGTTGGGAATGCAGTGTTTGGCTAAGCTCTTTTTTGGTTGATCGGGGCGGTGGCAAAGGGAGGCGCATGGTGAGGCTGGCTGCAACGCGCGGTTTCAGCATAAACCCCAACCATTTCATTGCCCAATCTTCAGTTACCTGATCATAAAGTGCTCCGCCAAGGCCGTGAACAAAGCAATCAAATACAAAGCCCCGAAGGTACAGTGTGGTGGTCAGGGCGCGTGGCCAAATCTCCCATCCATTGGCCAAAAGATTCTTGAGTCCATCCTCAATTTCCGATATTTTGCCAATGCGGCATGCTTTGCCAAAATCCTCCGACGGGTTGGTGGTAAGGAAAAACACCGCGCCCTCCCTGCGAAGCCAAAATCTATAGCGTTGTGGATTTTCAGGAATTCTTAGCCATAAGGGGAGTTCTAGCCATGAGGAATATTCCCCTAAAATTGGTACCGGACGCCCCTCCTGGTTCACTTGGTGTTTTAGTCGAAAAAAGTGCACTGATTCGTTGTAGGTGCTTCTAGCCAATTCATGCTGACAAATCATCAGGGCGACAAGTTTGATAAATGAAGGAAATTGAGAAGCGAAACTTAAGGGAATATTTTCTTGTAGTAGCCCCCATTCATTCTCTAAAAAAGATCTTGATTTTTTAAAATGCAGCCAAGCCGGAATTGAAGCCTGTCCGGAATCCACCAATTCCAGGTGCTTTAGCCAGTGGCTCATTGCTGCACCAAATCTGGCCTGACTTGCCCAGGCAAGCATTTTTTCCCGGAATGAAATAGCCAGATTCGCATCGGCTTTTATTGATTTCCATGGCGTTGTACCATTCTGGGAGGCAAACGGGACCCATGGAGCCTTTCGAGGTCTTTCTGGGAGGCCAATTTCCGGAAGGCGGATGGCGGGTTGGGTTGGGCAATCGGTATCAATTACCAGATGCAGGCTTGTGCTTTTAAAGCGGGAAGAGATTCCACCAGCTATAAAATTTTTGGCCCAAACTCCAGGGTGAAAAATTTCGGGCTGGTGTCCAGTCCCTACCCAATAGGAATCAACTTCAAGGCCATTCGCCCGATTACCAAGGTGGGTTAAAAAGTCTTGGCGGGCCTCCCGGGCGAGGCTTGAAATTTCATGAGATTGGGATCGAATTTTTTTAGTCCCAATCATTCCCGATAATTGGGAAAGAGGTGGGTCACAGGCCAATTGGCCATGGTTATTTGGAGCCCGAATGACAGAATTCATCCAGCACTCATCGAACGATTGGCTGCCAAAGGATTTAAAGGAGGTGCTACCCTTGGCGGGAATGGTGAATTGAGAGCATCATCGATCACGGACATATAGTACTGCATGCGACTATCAGGATTGGTAAGGCCAACACCGAAAGTTCGATTGGGATCCAGGTAAATGCGCGGTATTGCAACTTCCACGATTTTCAGTCCCAAACGCGCCGCTTGGACCCAAACTTGCAGTGGCATGCCCCAGCCATTTTCGGTGATACGCAATTTGGCGAGGGCATCAGTCCGATAGGCCTTAAAGCCACAAAAGGCATCCGTTATATTTATTTTCAGCGTGGCGTTCAGGTTGTCTGTTATCTTATGGTTCACACGCTGGCGATCGGGTGGTGCCAAATTGTTTTCCGGGAAATCAGCCAAATATCTGCTGGCAGAAACAATATCAGCCGCACCCAAATGTTTGGCCACCAAGTCAATTCTTTCAGGCTCGTGCTGACCATCACAATCAAGAGTGATTAGCCCATCAAACGGGCCCATGCCTGGAGGGGGATTGACACAATAATTGAAAGCAGCAATCAGCGCGGCACCGTACCCCCGATTTCTGGGGTGTGTAACAATGTGAAGTCCCGGGTGAGTTCTGAGGCGACTTGGCGTGTCATCGGTTGATCCATCGTCAATGACCAAAACATCCTTGGCAAAACTTAAGATTTTTCCAAGGACTGCATCTACCGTTTTGCCCTCGTTAAAGATTGGCACCGCCACCAAAAGGCGGGGCGCTAATTGATTGGAAATAGGCCAACCTTGGGGAAAGGCTTGGCTACCGGAATGCAACATTCCCAATCTCCGCCTGAAACCCAAATGCACAAAATTTCCCACATACACAGTATAAGCCACGAATTGAAATTTAGTTTAAGAAAAAGTGTGCCAAATTGGCGGTCATTTTTTGAGTAAATCATAGAGCACTACTGGGTGCCAATTTGGCAACGGGGATTGTTTTTTATCATTCCACTAGGATTGCCAAGGGTCGGTGAAGGCAAACCTATATATCTCGAATTTTATTGTTGATTTATCAATCAGAAGCACTACTGAGCTATCTATTTTACTTTTGCCATCTCAGGCAAAGTCGTGTTTCTGGGAAAAATTAATTGATATTAATTTTATACTTCCTTGCAATGTACTAGTTGGCGTTCTTGATTTAGCATGCCGATTGGAGTGCCAGTTGAGAGTATTTACGGCCAGATCTTTGATCTCGTAGTCATGGCAAAAATCAGCGAGGGCATCCAATGCCCGGTAAGTTTTTAGTGCTTTAAAGGGTCATCTGCCCAAAATAAAACAGATGTAAGAATTAGGCGGAGTTGTAGGCTAGTAATTGGTGGCAAACAAACCATGGGTTTTAAGTAAAGCCTCAGGAGGCTAATTCAATCAAGCTGCTCGAATGCCGGATTGGGAAGGTGGCCTTGGCTTAGACTTGCCCCGTGCCATGCCAATAGTAAGGGCCCATTCTCCGGCACCCACCAAAAGTACTGTTAAGAGCAAACAATAGAAGAGCCATGGGGCCTCAAGCCGAGATTTAGGCTGTGCCAATGGGTTGGCGCTGTAATCTAGCCAAATGCTTAAACCGGTTAACAGTATCAGTACCCCACAAGCTATGCGGCAATGCATTCCCAAAATTACAAAAAGTCCTGCGAATAATTCAGCCCAGCAATATAATAGCTGAGCTGTTGGAGGCATCGAAAAATGCCAAGCTGATCCACCGCCATGGGTAATTCTTCCGTAGGCGTGGTAAACCACAACCAAGCCCAAACCAACTCGGGCCAAAAGCGGGCCCAGCCTATCCTTGGCCATTTTGTCCATGTCGGCCATATGCATTCCTCCTGTTGGAAGCATGCAACACGGCTGAAAATTAAACCCTCGGGGCTTTAGAGAAAGAATCAATTTCGGTCAAAACGATCCGGCACAACCAAGCAGGAAACTATAGGCGGCCCAAGGCACCTATTTTTACAGTTTTATTTATGACTCAAGGCGTTGCCATTCATCTAAGCGTTTGGCCAAACTTTCCATGGGTAAACCAATCACATTGGAAATGCTGCCTTCAATTACTTGAATGAGAGGGTCTTGCGGGCCGTCTACCGCGTAAGAACCGGAACACCCCCGCCATATCCGGGTTTCTAGGTATTGGGAAATCTCATCTTGCGTCATTGAAGCTACCCGAACCAGACTTCGCTCCTGCCAATGGATTTGCCAATTTCCTGGCAAGTCCCAAAGGCAAACCCCTGTCCAGAGTTCATGAGTTTTTCCAGCCATGCTTGTCAGCATGCTGCGAGCATGATTTTCATCATCCGGTTTTAGTAGAGGGCGATTGTCCAACCAACCAATCGTGTCGGCAGCAATCACGAGGGTGCGCCTCCCTACGGTCATACTTTGCGCCACAGCCCTGGCCTTGGACCAAGCAACGCTTTGGACGAAACTGGCTGGGTCTGGGTAACCGTCCAAGGGTTCCTCCACCTGGGAAACAAGAACCTCAAATTCATATCCGGCTTGGCTCATCAGCCAACGACGTCCCGAACTGCCACTGGCAAGAACCAAACGGCTCGAGTTCATTCGGGGCTTCCTTTATATGGCATTTTGGCAAATATCAATTCTGCCACCTGGTGCACCTTTGACCAATTCAATTCGGCAAAACATTCCATTGATGTGGGGCAAAGCCTTACCAAGCTGCCACGGCAGGCCCTTGGGGTCCAAATCGTTCCATCCTCATGGCCATATGGGCCAGTCAGCACTGGCTTTGTGCAGAAAAACGGGGAGACCACCTTGCGCCCCAAGGCCACAGCAACATGGAGTGGGCCAGAATCGTTTGCAAGAACCAGATCGGCTTTACCTAAAATACCCGCCATTTCCAGGAGGCTAGTTTTGCCCACCAAATTGGCAAAAGGCACCGAGAGCGCTGCGGCAAGTTGATCACCTAATTCGGCCTCATCGGGTGCTCCAACAATGCAGGCGCTACCTCCATGATTATTGACAAGTTCGTTAACCACGCAAGCAAAACCCCCTGGGGGCCAGCGCTTGGTGACCCAGCGGGCGCCTGGAGCGACTACAAACCAAGGGCGAGGCAACCGGGCTAGGGCAATTTCAGCCTTTGTGACGGCCTCTTTTGGCAAAACCAAATTGGGAATCTCAGACTTTTCGGAAGCTCCAAGGGCCCGGGCAAATTGCCAATAGCGTTCCACGGCATGATTTTCGCCGGGTTGAACCTGAACCCGTCGTGTATAGGCCAGCCAACTTCCCTCCCGGCAATCGGAAAGGCCCCATCGCCTTTTGGAAGGTGTTAGCCTGGTCATCAATCCGCTTCGAGCCAGCCCTTGCAGGTCGAGAACCAAATCCCAAGGCTTGGAGCGTAGTGAACGGGAAAGCTCGCTCCAAGATTTTAATCCTGCCCAAATGCCTTTAGAAAAGGCACCCCTGTCGAAGGCAATAATCTCATCGAGGGATTCAAGGCCGGAAAGCAATGAAGCAAATGAACGATTGACTAGCCAACAGATATAAGCTTTGGGAAACTTTGACCGTAAAAAGGCTAAAACAGGCAAGGCATGACAAATATCGCCAAGCGCACTCGGCTTGATTATGAGAATTCTCGGGTTTTCAGGAAGCCTAGTTTCAGTCATCGCAAGCCAAATGAGGACCTAGTCCGTGAAAAGGCCGGGCCGACCAATGACCCGGGCCGGGGTAGCCAATCAGGGGCTAGGCATTGGGGTGGGAATTAACACCTTCACGGCAACTTTTTGGTCCTTGCGCATGAGGGTTATTTCTATGGTGGTGCCGGGCTTTACGGTTCCCATCAGTTGCATGTAACCTTCAATATTCTGTACAGGTTTACCGGCCATTTCCACAATACGGTCTCCCTGTTTAATGCCGGCTTTTTCGGCGGCCTCACCGGGACTTACCCCCTCAACGATTACCCCTTGCTCACCTTCGTTATAGCCGGGTCTTATACCAAGCCGCGGGCGGTTGCCCATAGGGCGGCCCTGCCCCGCCGCACGCGCAACCTCAACAAATGAAGGCTTTTCGGAAGCCTTTGCTAATTCCCCAACCACCGATTGGACAAAACCAATAATTTTGGCCATGCCTTCATAATTGATCCTCTCGGGCAAATCAGATGGGCGATGATAGTCTTCATGTACATCAGTCCAGAAGAATAAAACCGGTTTCTTCTTCGAGCAAAAAGAGTTGTGGTCTGACGGGCCGAAACCGCTTTGCTGTTTCACAAAATTGAAATCACGGCCTTTGTTCATTTTCTCAATCAAATCATCAAAACCTGTGGCGGTTCCGACACCTTGGACCAGTAATCGATCTTTGCCGGAAGTTTTGTCCGGGCGAAGGCGGCCAACCATATCCAAATTGACCATGGCGGCTGTTTTTTCAAGAAGGAACAAGGGGTTGGCGCAATAAGCGACCGAGCCATACAGGCCAAGCTCTTCACCACTGAAGGCGATGAAAACCAATCGGCGCCCTTCGCGATCCTTCATTGCACCAAACAGATGGGCCAGTTCCAAGAGGGCTGTGGTTCCCGAGGCATTATCATCGGCACCGGGGTGCAATGTTGGCATTTTTACTTGAGCTAGGCTGCTAAAACCACCATACCCGACATGGTCATAATGGGCACCGATAACTATAGTTTCATCCGCAAGTGGCCCCTTCCCTTCCAAAACACCAACCACATTGCGCAAGGGGACCTCGTTCGCACCACGCTTGACTCCGCAGGAAACTTCGGCCTCGCATCCTGGAAGTTCAATCGAAGCTGGCTTGCCTGATTCACTAATCTTCTTTTCGAGTTCAGCAATCGCAGGCTTGCCGGAAGCTACCAATAGCTGATCGAGAAGGGCCCTGCGAAGGTGCAAGACGGGTATTTTGGAGGCGCGCCCGGCTGGAGAAAATGAGGTAAAATCAAACGGGACCAACGGATCATTTTCACCCGCCAAATCCTTGCTGCTAACCACCAGAACCGCTGCGGCCTTACGAGCGGTTGCCCGGGCGACTTTCTCCGTGATGGAACCAAGTGTCCGAACTTTCCCACCTTCGGCGAATGGTGTGCCGTCTGATCGCTTAGCTGGGCTTTCCCTCAGTACCACCACGATTTTCCCTTCGACAGGTACACCAGCGAAATCGTCATAAACAAAAGCTTTTTCGCCTTCTCCGTCTTTGGTCTCGATACCATAGCCGCAAAATACAATCCCGCCTTTGGCTTTTCCTGAACCGGAAAGCCCATAAACAGTGAAGTCAGTCCCTTCCAAAGCTGCAATTTTTTTGTTGTTAGTCGCAAAATTTAAAAGTCCGGGGCCATCTTGGTTGGCCCCCTGAATACGAAATGGCTGAAAATAGCCGTTTTGAACTCCACCCGGTTTGAGGCCTGCTAGGGCAAAGCGGTCGGCGATATATTCCCCTGCCCGTTCACTACCGGCTGTTTTAGGAGCGCGGCCCTCGCAATAGGGAGAAGCAAGGTAGAAGAGGTTTTTTTTAAGCCGGGCAATTGTGGCCGTTTTATCCTCTGTCAAAAAAGAGTCGGCCTGGAGGCGGGCCGGCTGAAAGAGATAAGACAGGCACATAGCCAACGCCATTCCAGTCATTCGTCGCATAGCCATTCCCCCCTTGGTCCAAACTGAAACTATGGAACATTTTAAATACTAGCCCACCACAACTCGGGGCTGAAGTTTTTCATCTGCCTGATTGCGGCGAATGATTTCCCGTACCAGCCAAGGTATGTTTCCTTCGCCAAAAAACACAAACTTCAGGTTAGCGATAAGAGGAGACTCATCAGACCACCCGAAGTGGATTTCCAAAGGCTTGGAGGACCGTTTTGCCATTTCCATGGTCAACCCTGCAATAACATGCGGGATGGATGCGCAGCCGGTAACACTCAGGATCCAGCGGTTGTCTTCGTGCACCACTTTCATCATGGGTTTCACCAAGAAATCGCTGGCATCACCCACTGACAGTTCGAGGAAAACGATTTCATCCTCGCGGTCCTCTAGATGATGTTCTCGCCGGATGGTTTCCTCTTTTGCCGATAATTCCCTGCGGCCGGGCCTATGGGGGACAACTAAATGGAAATCGCTTTCTAGGAGCGATTCAAAAAGGAATTGCGAATTTTCGTCGACATATTGAAAGCCTTCGAAGCGCAGTTCGGTAGTCCGCAGGATGCGCGACAGGAAAGAGACTGCCAAGATTGAGAAAATAAATCCTGTGGCGATCTTAAGACCTTCCGGCTTCTCAATGAGAATGTCCAACAGGGTGTAAGCGAACACTGCGGTAACCAAACCAAAATACCATGGAAATCTTTTTAACCATGGAGTATTGGGTTTTTCCCGCATCAATTGGATTACCGAGGCAGTGCAAGCACTCAGAATAAGTACCAGAACGCCTGTAGCATAGGCATTGCCCTGTTTATCCACCCGGGCATCAAAGACCCAGGTCACAAACAGGTTGATGAGGGTGAACAAAATAACCAGCTTTCGCAGCTCTTTTGTCCATTGTGGGGCCATTCCGTATCTAGGCAAATAATGTGGCACCAGATTCAGCAGGGCCGCCATGGCTGAGGCGCCAGCAAACCAAAGAATGATAATGGTTGAGGCATCGTAAACGGTTCCAAATGTACTGCCAAAGAACGGGTGACTGCCTGCCTTCAGGCCTTTCAATGGACTTTCACCATGGGCCAGATAGGCAAGGGCCCGATCCTTTGCCTTGCTTTCGAATTCTTCGCCCAGTGGATTGACCAATTCAGCCGCAGGAATCAGCGTGGTCACTACCAGTGACGATCCTAAAAGTAAGACCGACATAATCACCGCTGCGGTCAGTAACAATTTGCGGGCGGATCGAATGCGACCTTCGATCGTGTCATTTTTTCCACCTTTGATCAAAGGCATAATGGCGACGCCGGTTTCAAAGCCGCTCAAACCCAAAGCCAGTTTGGGAAATAACAGCAGGCATGTGAGTGCCAGTCCAAAAAAGCCTGGTAATTTGCCAAACGACGGCATATGGGCCCGCTGCCATTCGGTAGGAAACCAAAGCGCCGGATCTTTGAGTTTTTCAAGCCAATTTTCAAAATATTGAGGGTGGTTGGCCAAGAATTGCAGGCTTGACCCAATTACCAACACATTCAAAAGCAGGTAGAAAATTACAATCACCACCGCCAAGCCGATCACTTCCTTGAAACCGCGCAAAAACATTCCCCCTAGCAGGACCAAAAGACCCATGGCGAGAGCCATTTGCTGAGGGTAACGGCGGCTTGTCTCTCTTTCCGAAATTTTGCGAAGAACTTCGCGAACCGATTCCTGACGAGCGGTTCCAACCAATTTAGAGAAATCCGGATTATTTTTCTCTAACTCCGAATCCATAAATTTTTTGTCATCGGTGCTAATGGGGGCGTTACCACCACCGAGCAATTCTCTCTCCAAAAGTGTCACGAGTTTTTCATCTTCCGGGGAAGATGTGTGGTATGGCCAGAGGGGATTACTCAGGACATGCGATGCTGCATCTGCAGCTGATAGGGTTTTAGTTATGACAAAGTCTGTGGCAGCAAAACCGAGCAGCACTAAAACCAGGATTTTGCCGGGCCACCCGTGAAGTAATTTTTCCAACATGCCAATGCTGCCAAGCCCTGAAAATGAACTCTTGGCCACATAGGAATAAACAGGCAATGCTCCAAACAAGGTCACTGCAACCACAACTACTGTCGCAATGGGACACAGAAATCCGGTAGCCGTAAAGGCAATGGATGGCTGGTAACCCAAGGTGCTAAAGTAATCCACACCTGTCAGGCACATTGCCCAAAGCCAAAATGTTTTTGGACCATTGTGGCCAGACGGAGAGTCTTGGCCCGAATTTGCCGAAGGTTCGGCACTCATAAAAAAACGTCCATTGGACCGGGCGGGATACTAACCGGTGCCCGCAATCATCCGGGACCTGGCAATGCCAAGGCTTGAATCAATCTATCAAAAAACCAATTCCCGGGTGATCTTGTTGTTTCTAGTTCAAAAACCCGAACCCGATTCTTCTAACGACAAAACAATTCCCTGGCAAATTGCAATAGTTTGATATCGGATAGGTATTTTCCTACCATTTGGACGCCTTTGCCGTAGGCGGCTTCTTGGCAATCCCCGCAAGGCAACCCAATAGCCGGCCAACCTAATAGGCTGGCCAAACCTTGGTATCGATAATCCCCAGTGTTATTTCGCATTGGGATTTCTCCTTGTGTGGATGGCAGGCAAAGTACCTCGCCATCTGCAAGCAATTCAGTCATTTCCTTTTTTGCCTGGTGCCGTAATGCAACGGTGTCTGCTATTTCCTGACCTGACAGGGACGCCCCAAACTGCAAAAGGCTGGCCACTTTGGGTGGATATTTTTCCCTCCAGCAGGGCTCCATTTGGTCATGCCAATTAAAAGCCTCAAAAGCCATGATTTTGTGATGTGCTGACAGCCACAGCGGAAGATTTGGTGGTGTGGAGGTAGTGCGCCATGCTTGGCACTTTTTTCCCAGATCATTCATGATGAGTTGATAGTCAACTCCCGCTTTCCCCAAATAATTTTCAACATCGGCCCAAAAAACCAGCTTGGCGGAATTTACCTCTTTTAGTGTGCGACATTCTGGCCAGACGGGTGCTGCGATAGCACGGAGCACTACCTGAGTATCGCTTGGGGAATTGGCCAAGAAACCAATGTGATCCAGAGTTGGCGCAAGAGGGACCGCACCTTTGACCGAAACCAAGCCATGGCTTGGCTTGAAGCCAACCACGCCACAGTAGGCCGCTGGTCTAAGGATGGAGCCTCCGGTTTGGGTACCAAGTGCTACCGGGCAATGCCCTGCAGCCACAGCCACCGCTGAACCAGCCGAAGAGCCGCCCGGGGTTTTATCGTCAAAGACAGGATGCACCGTGGATGCCGGGTCAAAGCTGGCGAATGTACAAGTAGCTGTTTTGCCTAAAATAGTGGCACCATGTGACCTTAACCTAGCCACAACCTCCGCATCTTCCCGGGCAATCGCTCCGGACCATGGAGAGTAGCCTGCCGAAGTTGGTAATCCTTGAACATCGATAATGTCTTTTATGCCTATTGGAATACCGTGAAGATCACCTAACCAGACACCGGTATCTGCCAGCCTGTCGAGCTCGGCAGCATGGGCCAAAACTCTTGGCACATCGATAAACGCCCAAGCCTTGAGGTGTTGATCCGTTTCGGCGATTCGATCCAGGCACAGCTTGGCGACATCCTGACAGGAGATTGTCCGGTTGCGCAATTTTGCAGCCACAGGCCTAATGCCTTCCACCCACAGCGAACAATTCATGGTTCGTAGCCCCCCACCAAAACCGATGCTCTTATGATTTTCTCAAGGTTATCGGGCCAATTCATCCCGGTTGCTTAAAATTTCACCTAAGATTCGATCAGCAGTTTTGAAAGAAAAGTGAGAACTTCCGTGAAAAAGCATAAAGTTGTGGTACTTGGGGCCACAGGTTACACCGCACTGGAAGTGTTGGAAATCCTTCTCCGTCATCCCCATGCCGAAGTGGTCGCCGCGACAAGTCGCAATGAGGATCCGACCTCACTTGCCAATCTCCACCCCAGATTAATGGGCCGGATTGACCTACAAACAGAAGTCTTTGATGTGGCGGGGTTGAAAGCAAAGGGCATTGAAAGCGCTTTCAGCTGCCTGCCTCATGGCGCTAGTGCCTCGAGTGTGTCAGCCCTCCTCAAAGCTGGGATCAAGGTGATTGACCTCAGCGCTGATTATCGCCTTAAAACCAAAGAGGATCAGCAAAAGTGGTACGGGCATGCCCATGCAGACCCAGAGAATCTTCCATTGGCGGTTTACGGTTTGCCTGAATTTCATGCTGACAAGATTTCTCGATCCAAACTTGTTGCCAATCCTGGCTGCTACCCGCAAACGGTCATTTTGGGTTTGGCCCCACTGGTTCGAAACAAATTAATCAAAACGGGGACCATCATTGCTGACTGCAAAAGTGGTGTTTCGGGTGCGGGGCGAACTCCCAGCCTAAAAACCCATTTCCCGGAATGCAACGAAAGTGTTTCCGCTTACCAATTGGGAGTCCATCGGCACACGGCCGAAATGGAACAAGAGCTGGGTGGACTTGTTGGAGAATCAGTCCCCGTCCTTTTTCTTCCCCACCTAATTCCCATGGAACGCGGAATTCTTTCCACCATTAGTGCCGAGCTGGTTTCTGAAATTAATGACCATGAGTTGATAGACCTTTACAGGAAGGAATTCGAGGGGCAGCCATTCGTACGCATTTGCCATAGCCCCCCATCTACCAGCCAAACCCGACACACTAATTTTTTGGATATTCACCCACTTCGCATTGGCCATCGGGTGGTTGTAGTGGCCAGCCTAGATAACCTTATTCGAGGGGCTAGCGGGGTGGCGGTGCAAAATTTTAACCTAATGAACGGTTGGCCACAAACCACGGCACTCCTTCCCTGAACCTTCACATATCAGCAAGCCATTACTCAATGGGCCAAAAGCAGGTTTGGCAATACAATGAGAAAAATTCCTTTAAGGAGCGAACTCTCAAATGGCCAACGCCGTCCGGGAAAGACTGCACACCCGCGTATTTCATGCAGTTCACCGCAACAACTTGCTTTACAACACCTGTTGGGAAGATCCCGCGCTTGATCGCATTGCCCTCAAGTTGACTTCCACCGATCGGCTTTTGGTGATCACCAGCGCAGGTTGCAACGCGTTGGACTATCTTTTGGCCGGTTGTGGCGAAGTCCATGCGGTCGACATGAACCCCATCCAGAATTCGCTGATAGAACTCAAGCGCGCTGCCGCCCTGAGCCTGGATTATGACGATTTTTTTGCTTTTTTTGGCAATGGCCGTTTGGCAAACGCCAGGCAACTCTACCAATCCGCCATTCGACATAATTTGCCCATTTTTGCAAAAGAATACTGGGACAAACACATGACTTTTTTTGCCGGCAAAGGCTGGCGTGACAGCTTCTATTTTCGCGGAACCTCTGGCTTGATTGCAAAGCTTTTGTCTTTCAACATTTTGAAGCTTGCACGTCTGCGGAGGAGCGTTGAAAAACTGGTGGAGGCCAAGTCGATCCACGAGCAGGAAGAGATTTACCGCAAAGAGGTTTCCCACAAGCTGTGGACCCCCATGATGCGTTGGTTCCTTAAAAGGCGGTTGACCATGACCATGGTTGGCGTGCCAGGGCCCCAACTCGACCAGATAACGCGGCAATATCCAGGCGGCCTTTTCCAATTTATCAAGGATCGGGTGGAACAAGTCCTTGTGCAGCTTCCTTTTCGCGAGAATTATTTCTGGCGGGTTTATCTGGAGGGGCGCTACACCAAGAAGTGTTGTCCAGAGTATCTTCGTGAGGAAAATTTTGGCCGATTGAAGGAGGCCATGAGCCGACTGCATGTCCACACCGGCAAGGTAACCGATGTGGTTAAGGCAAGTGACAAGCCTTTCTCCCGCTTTGTTTTGTTGGATCACATGGACTGGATGAGTCACCATGATCCAAAGGGTTTGGTCGAGGAATGGAACGCCATTCTTGAAAAGTCTGCACCTAAGGCGCGAGTTCTATTCCGAAGCGCTGGCCTTCGCGAGGATTTCCTTGACACCCTTTTGGTTCGATACCAAGGGGCCAATCAGCGTTTGGGTGGCCTGCTGAACCGCCAAACCGCCCTAGCCGAAGAACTTCATTTGAAAGATCGGGTTAACACTTATGGCAGCTTCCACATCGTGGACCTGCCCTGATCCTGAGCTGGCCCCAAGTTCCTCTAGGTGGTTTTAACCATGGGTTTTCGCTCCGATATGGGCGTTCTCTGGCATTTGCTAAGTGCCAAGGCCAAGAGTGGCGCTGACCATCAAGAACGGCTTGAGGCCTTCTATTCTGGCCAAAGGGAGGCTTACGATTCCTTCCGGAAAAGGCTTCTCCACGGTCGAGAAAGGTTAATGGAACTGCTGCCACTCCCGTCAGGCGGGGGCACCCTCATTGACATGGGTGGCGGAACAGGCAGTAACCTCGAGGCTCTTGGAGATAAAATTAACCACCTCGAAAGGGCCTCGGTTCTTGACCTTTGTCCCAGCCTGTTGCATGTTGCGCGCGAAAGGATTACCCAGCGCGGTTGGACAAATGTCGATGCCATTCATGGCGACGCGACCCAATATCAACCCCCCGAACTGGTTGACGCCATTACTTTTAGCTATTCACTGACCATGATTCCCGATTGGTTTGAATCGATTCTGCACGCTTACAAAATCCTTAAGCCGGGTGGGATTATTGGGGTGGTTGATTTTTATGTGCCACGCAAATGGCCAGATAAAGACCGGAAATCAGGTTCCGGATTCACTCGGACTTTCTGGCCGACTTGGTTTGGCTATGACAATGTTTTCCTATCTTCCGATCACTTGCCATTTCTTTCCAGAAGGTTTGACCCGATCACGGTTGAGGAAAATCGAGGCAAGGTGCCTTACATGCTTGGCATGAAGGCACCTTACTATATTTTTATAGGCAAAAAGCCCTTGCAGGCTTAGTGATATCAGGAAATGGCGTCGAGAAATCCGCCGATTTCGGAATAGGCATGGTGGTTGCCAGCTTTTTTGGCGGCCTCCATACCTAAAGAATAAATCTTTTTGGCTTTTTCCTCTTCTCCCAAACGGACAAGTACCTGACCCAACTGAAGGTGGGTTGCAACATGTCCTGAATCAACCGCTAGGATTTTTTCCAGGTCCAGCGCAGCTTGGGGATCGTTGCCCTCTGCCACGCTTTCCATGGCCAAGAAATACAGCAACTCGCTGTCGGTTGGAGTTTCGGCCAGTAACTCCAACAATTGTTCGCGCCTGCCACTCATTTTTTGTCCTCACCTTGCATCGTCGTAACCTACCCTTCAACTGGAATAACCCGCAGAATCGCAGTGATACAAACCTTCGATCCAGATGGCATCACCTCACCCTAAATTGCCAAATCTTGCCCTTTGATCACTTGCCTTTCTGTGTGAGTGATCCTCGCACTGCCGATTGGAAGGTTTGGACAGCAGTCCTACAACCTGAGGCTCATCCCTATGCGTTTTCCAATCACCTTGTTCCGCGCCGCAGCCATGGCCGCTTGTGGAGCATTCACGGGATTAGCCAGCGCCCAAACTCAGGATAACACTCCAACCAAGGCAAATCTGCCAGCCAGCTCAAGCCAACCGGCCAACAAAGTCAATTCTTTGGTGCCTCGCACTTGGAGCCCAAGACATAGCCCTGTGGTTCAGGTGGTGCAAAAAGTCAGGGGTTCGGTTGTCAACATCCACAGCGAGCGCCCGGGGGCCGCATCGGATTCCAATGGCAAGGTCAACGGAATGGGTACAGGGCTTGTGATCGACCCGCGCGGATACATTGTCACCAATCACCATGTGATCGATGAAGTGAACTCCTTGCGGGTTCGATTGGCAGATGGAACAAGCCATGGGGCGCGCGTGATTGCTCGTGACCAGGAAACCGACTTGGCACTAATAAAGATAGAGGTGCAACAACCTTTGCCAGTTGTTGCAATAGGCACATCGAGCGACCTAATGGTTGGAGAAACCGTTATCGCTATTGGTAATGCCTTTGGTTACGAGCACACAGTGACAACTGGCATCATCAGCGCCATTAACCGGGATGTGGCTTTAAATAAGGACATGTCCTACAAGGCCCTCATTCAAACCGATGCCAGTATCAATCCGGGAAATTCTGGTGGGCCGCTTTTAAATGTAATGGGTGAGGTGATCGGACTTAATGTGGCGATTCGAGCCGGAGCACAAGGGATCGGGTTTGCCATTCCCGCTGACACCTTAGTGAAAATTACGGCTTCGATGATGGCTTCCCGGCGCAGGCATATTCAACCGGGCCTTGTTCTTCGCGAGGAGCCCATATCGCCCAATCATGAATCAACTTGCGCCCGCAATTTAATTGTTGAACGGGTGGATTCAATGGGGCCGGCCGGAAAATTGGGCCTTCGACCAGGAGATGTGCTAATCCGATCTGGTGAGCAGGGGTTCAATAACCTTCTTGATTGGGAACGTTGCCTGTGCGAGCACACCCAAAATGACAAGATTCCGCTGCAATACCAACGCCAAGGATCTATCCTGCAAGGGGAACTGGCCCTCGAGGGCCCAGGAAACCGCCTTGCTCCTGATGAATTGGCATGGGAACGCATAGGGCTTAGGCTTCAGCCGGCCCAAGCGGAAGTTGTCACCAAGATTAATCCGCAACTGCGGGGCGGGCTTACAATTTTAGCTGTCCGTCCAGGCTCAGCAGCCAATCGTGCGGGATTGCAGCGGGGTGACATTTTGATTGGATTGCATCAATGGGAAATGGTGGAACCGGCGAATTTGGCTTTTGTTCTAAACCATGAAGACTTAGCTTCCATGAACCCGGTTCGATTTTATGTTTTGCGGGGAAGCCAACTCCACAAAGGATTGATAAACCTACTCGACAACTAATTCGTTCTAGATATATGTTGGCTGCTAGATAAGTAATTTTATTTAAAATTGTTTTACGAGTGAGGCATGAACGACCTTGTCTCCAAGTCCCTTATCGGTAAAAATTACAGCTAGGCAGGCTTAGCCAAATTACTGTTATTGGGTTAGTCAAAGCGAATCAGGAGCAAGGCATGGGTAATCGGAGAGGGAATGGCCGTAGGAAAATGGGTCGCAAGAAGCGCCGTATGCGTGCCAAGATTCGCCACCGCAAGTAGGACTCCCCCGGGCATTTTCTAAGAAGGCAAAATTTCTTCGTTGCCTTTCATTGATGCCCAATCTCGTGGTTTCAAATACTCCAACAAGGCCGCTTCCGGACTACCGGTGGCGGCCTTGAAGTCGTACCACCAGCGTGCTTTTTCAGGTAGGGACATGAGGATGGATTCAATCCGGCCGCCGGTTTTCAAACCGAAAATGGTTCCGCGATCGTAAATAAGGTTGAATTCCACATATCTCCCCCGACGGTATTCCTGAAATTCTTTTTCATCTTGGGTAAAAGGCGCATCCAGTCTTTTGAGTACTATCGGCTCGTAGGCTGGAATGAAGTTCTCTCCAGCCTCTTTGACGAATTCCCAAGCCGCTGATTTTGCATGCAGATAATCAAAGAAAATCCCTCCGACGCCTCGAGCCTCTTGACGATGGGGCAAATAGAAATATTCATCGCACCATTTTTTCATGTGTTTGTGGTCTGCCACATCTGGATGCTTTTCACAAACCGCTTTCCAAACCTTGTGGAAATGAACGACATCTTCAGTGAACGGATAATACGGGGTCAGATCTCCACCGCCCCCAAACCAGGATTTGTCACCTTTATGCAGGTAACGAAAATTGGCATGAACTGTGGGGATTTTGGGGTTTCGAGGATGCAGGACTAAAGAAATGCCAGTTGCCTGAAATTCAACCCCTTCTCCAGGTACCTGCTGGGCAAACTCGGGTGCCATTTGCCCGTGAACGAGGGAAAAATTTACTCCGGCTTTTTCAAAAACACTACCGTTATGCAGAATTCTGGTTCTACCTCCGCCACCCCCTGCCCTTTCCCAAACATCCTCATGAAATTGCTTTCCGTCCACCGCCTCAAGCGCACTGACGATGCGATCTTGAAGACCCATGAAAAAACCCGAAACCTCGCTAATGTTGATATTTGCCAAAGTTGAAACTCCAAGAGGGAGCGGGTGGTTTTTGTCAAATCAATGCGGCTTGCAAACAAATTAAAACGGATGATGGGTTGTGGATTGGGAGCCGTCAAATTTACAGTTTTTAAGCCACAAATTCACCTAATTGAGCATAGCTCAGCAACCCAAGTGTAAACGAAAAAGCCGGGCAATTTGCTGGCAAACCTATTGGCAAAAAAGTAGTGGTGTTACAAACCAAGTTGGGGGATGTAATACCACTGCTTGTATATGAAGCCGATGCGGCCCGGCCAACTTCTTCCATATAGATTCGGGGTTTTTATTAAGATCAAGCACCCAACACTGATTTGAAGTATCTGATCCAGCATTATTTCGAGGGAATCCAAGGAGCTAATTCGCTATTTTTCTACCCGCCCGTTGTCAATTTCGGTGTTCACTTTTTCGGTTGCCACCCCTTTATCATCCATCACCACTGTCCATTTTTCCCCTGAACGAACTACCAGGCTTTTCTCTTGGGAGATCTGGCGGCCATCAAACTCCCACACTGCCTTTAACTTATATGCATAGGGCAGGCTTGCCTCCAATGGGGGAGTCACAAAAAAGCGCTGTTTTCCTTGCTGTTTTGTCTTCACATCCTCAAGCCATAGGATTGCCTCGAGGGGAACATCGATTCGAATCATCGCAATCCCAGTGGATGGTCCTTTTCCATCATTCTGTTTGTCCCCCGACTTGGGCAACACTGGTGCCGCGCTTCCTGTGGTATTACCTGCGAAATCTGTTGGGCGGCCTGAAGGACGACCGGGGGGAGTGCTGCTGCCATAGCGATTTAGATTTGGGTTTTCCCCTGGATAAATTGGCCCGGTTGGCCAATCCCCATCGGTGTTATAAAAGTGTGGCATTTGATCAAGGTAAGGAGTGCGGCGAGGATCGTTTGTCCACACCTTGCCTGGCAGACTATCTGGAAAATCGCCCAAGCTTGGCGTGCCACGGCTGTAAGCGTAGTAGCGAGTGTAATTTGATCCACCATAATAGCCGGCGCCCACATCTCCGAAGTCGTAACCGTAAAACCACGGATTATAAACGCCGTAGGGTAAACCACGGTGCCAATTGTTAAAACCAAAAACCCTAGCCTTCCTTGGTGGACTCATTGGTCCACTTTCATAGGTTTTTACATCGGGTTGGGCAGCCGGAATGGCAGAGGAATCATCGGCCGAAGGTCCTTGGCAATAAGCAGCAGGGGCGGTTGCAGAACAGCAAGCCATCACCCCCCACAAATGTAATTTGCGTGTGTGTAAGAGTAATAAAGCCGCAAACGAAATGGCTTTGCAACCCAATTTGTCAACCATGGTGCGAATTCCCGGTGTCTGCTCCGGAAACCAAAGGCTTTTGCCCCCTATTCCCGGTATCTTCTTCATCAGCCAACGGGTATCCGGTTCTTTTCCCTAAACCGGGCGAATAGGCTATGAATTTCCGTAAAGGAATCGATAATTCCAATGGTGTGACGGATGCGCTTGGGGGGGCAACATGGTACTTTGCCAATTGGAAGATATGGGCATAATTTGACGATCATTTTTGCCATTTTTTTAATTAAGGGGATTAATGGAATGTCTGCGATTCAAGATTTGAGCAAGGCCCACCATCTTGTTGGAAATATGCTGAAGGGCCGTCAGGATTCAGGTGATTTGAGCCGTTATTGTATTGAAGATCACCAACTCGATTTTTTTAAGGAAAACGGCTACCTCAGTGGCGTGAAGGTGTTAGAGCCTGACCAAGCTGACCAACTTCTTGAAGAATTGGGCGGCCTATTCGACCCCAAGCACCCGGGGAACAGCCTGTTTTATGAATACAATTCCAATGAATCCAAAGACCCGTCCAAGGTTCTTTTTCATGCTTTGGGAGCTTGGCGAATCACTCCCGCTTTTCATGACAGCCTTTGGAATCCGGCATTTACCGTTCCTGCGTCTCAAATCTTAGGTGGTCCAGTTCGGTTTTGGCATGATCAACTTTTCTGTAAACCCGCAAAGCATGGCGGTGTTGTCGCCTGGCACCAAGATTATTCCTATTGGACTCGCACCGTCCCGATGAATCACCTAACTTGTTGGATCGCTCTCGAAGACGCATCGGTTGATAATGGTTGCCTGCAATATTTGCCTGGTAGCCACAAGTGGGATTTACTGCCCATCACTGGATTAGCCGGTAACATGGAGTCCATTCGGGAAGTTCTGTCACCTGAACAGGCAGAAACCTTTGAGAAACCTATTCCAATTGAGCTGAAAAAAGGTTTCGCAACCTTTCACCATCCCCTTCTGGTCCATGGTTCCTTTGAAAATCGAACCGACCGTCAACGGCGGGCTTTGGTCCTCAATGCGTTCAGGGACGGCACCCGTTCCGATTCCGATCAGGAACTGCTGCACGGTGTGCCACCCATTCAGGCTGGTAGCAAGATGGAAGGGCAATTTTTCCCCCTGCTGTATGATCCAAAAATTGGAATGATTCAGGCCTGAAAAAAGAATATCCCAAGGTTTAACAACCAACTAGAGCGTTAAATCTCAAGCAGACCTATGCAAATGCCAGGACGGAGACTACCGGTTGATCGTCGCGGGTTTTTCGCCCAATGGGTTGCTACGGGCATTTTTGCCGGATCCACTTGTAGCGGATCATCGGAAATCAAAGGAGCTCCAGCTCAAGGGGTGAGCAATTTTCCGGGATGGAACAGGGCAAAGAGGGTACTTTTCCTTTTCGCCTCTGGCGGCCCAAGCCATATCGACACTCTGGATATGAAACCGGATGCGCCCAAGGAGGTTCGCGGAGCATTTAGTTCCATTCAAACTAGCATTGCAGGTTATCGAGTCTGTGAGCACTTGCCGTTATTTTCCAAGTTGGCTGATAAATTCTGCATTTTTCGCTCCATGAGCCACGACGACGCTGATCATGGAACTGCTTGTTTTCTAACTTTGACAGGGCGGTTTCACCCGCAAAAATCAGGCAATCCACCTCCTCGCCCTGATGACCCTCCGACCCTATCGGCTGTTTATTCCAGGGTAAAAACCAATTCCACACCCCTCCCTTTTTCTGCCGCCCATGTGAATGGACCGCTTCTCACTCCCATTGAACCGGGGCCCGGGCAGGGCATAGCGCAGCTTCCCGGTTGGACAAGGCCGGCAGATTTGGGAAACCCTTTTGAGAGCGCCCAAAAATTCCACATCAACTCGCCCATCCCCTCGGTGCGGGTGGATGGCCGAAGGATTTTGCTTAGCCAAATCGACCAACTTAGGCGCCGATATGACGATCCTGGTGTCCTTACTTTTGATCAGCAGCAAAGCCGCGCGTACCAGTTGCTAGATCAGCCGGGTTTCCGTAGCGCCCTGGATTGCCAAACCGAGGATGCAGCAACACTTTCCCGATTTGGCAACCACCGGATGGGCCGGGGTTGCCTTCTCGGACGGCGACTTCTTGAGGCAGGAGTTCCATGGGTGACGGTGTTCCTCAATCACTCGGTCCGTGGCCAAGATGACCATCCAAACGAGCCTGAATGGTATGGATGGGATACCCATAACGATATTTTCCAGTCGATGCGGGATGTTTTGTTACCCCGTTTTGATCAGGCGATTTCGGCACTGATGGAAGACTTAGGACAAAGGGGGCTGCTAAAAGACACATTGGTCATTTGCGCTGGTGAATTTGGCAGGGCACCTCTTGTTGCCGCCGAGCGCACCTTTGCGGGAACCTCACCGGGGCGAAAACATTGGCCGGCCGCCTACACAATTCTTGCGGCGGGGGCTGGAATCTCCCAAGGATCGGTCATTGGCCAAACTGACAGGCATGGTGGGCAGGTGCTTTCCAACCGGGCCAATCCAAAGGACCTGATGGCAACAGTATTTTCCAGCCTTGGTGTCAACCCGGAAACTCGCATCACCGACACCCTTGGCAAGGAATTTTCAGCGATTGAGGGTATGCCGATTGGATCCTGGTGGAGCGGAGCATGACCGCTAGGCCTTTCCTTTGGCGGTTAATCGGAATTTTAGGTTGGATCGCCCCGGTTTCCATACTCATTGGCCTTCGCGCATTTGTTCCATGGGATGAATGGCTAGCCCCCCTGCTGTCTTGGCTGGGCCAGACTGGGTGGATTGGCATGGTCTGCGCCATCGCACTTTATGTGCCTTTGGGTTTGTTGCTGGTACCAGCTTCGGCACTTACAGTTCTTATTGGGGTAGCCCACGGGTTCTGGTCTGGAATGTTATGCGCAACCTTGGGCGCAAACTTGGCCGCATGGGCGGGATTTGCGCTGGCGAGAGCTTGGAAGCTGGGAGCTGGACATACATCGCTCCAGCAACTAAACCTTATATTAAGAGTAATCCAAGGCTTTAAGTATCACGAATTCTGGCTGGTTTTGCTTGCACGGCTATCCATTTTTGTGCCATTCGGCCCGCTTAATTATGGAATGGGATTATCAAAAGTGGGTATCAAGAATTATATGGCAGGGACTTTTTTGGGCATGCTGCCTGGAACTGCCCTGTATCTTTGGGCGGGAACATCACTTGCTTCCAACCCAGCAGAAGCTGGGAACGCCCGCAATATCTTGTTGGCCCTGGGCCTTGTTTCCATCACGCTTTTATTGGCATTATTGGGAAAACTAGCCCACAGGGCCCTTGCTGGGAATGGGTCGGGGACTGGTAAGGCCCAGAATCAGGCAATTGAGACCTGTCATTCAGGCGCAGGTGCTGTTTCCAATTCAGACATCACAACCTCCTGAACCAGCTCCGTTCGGGCCATTCCCTTGGTTTCGCGCATCACAAATCCCTTGATGGAATCGGCCGCTTTCACTTTGCCTTTTTTGAAATCAGCCACGGCTTTGGGGTTGGCGGCAATGGCACGGCGCACGATTTCCACAATTTGGGCGGGATCTCCCATGACTACAAAGCCCAAGGTTTTGCAGGCCTCCGGTGCGGTCGAACCATGCTCCAGCATGTGCGCAAACACCTCTCGGGCACGCTGCATGTTCAGGCCGGTTTTTTGAATTTCCCGAATCAACCCAGCCAACCGGTCGGGACGGATGGGAAACGCATCAATTTCCGCATGATTCTCATTCAGCCAAGCCATTACCGCATTGGTAGTCCAGTTACTGGCCGCTTTTGAATCACCCGAATCTTTTGCCAAATCCTCGAAATAGCGAATGAACGGACGGCCTTGGGCGGTGATTACTTTGGCATCGTAGGCTGACAGGGCGAACCCTTCCTGCAGGCGTATCCGGGCCGCTGCGGGAAGCTCCCCCATGGCCAAACGGGCCTGGTCTTGTTGTTTTTTGTCTACCATCACTTCGCCCAGGTCGGGCTCGGGAAAGTAACGATAATCAGCAGCTTCTTCTTTGCGGCGCTGGATCATGGTAACGCCGCGCTCATCATCCCAGCCTGCGGTGGCCTTGCTCACTTCGCCGAATTTCTTGCCATCTTTCTGGAATTGCTCAAACTGCCTTTGAGCCTCGTATCTGCACGAACGCTCCACCGATCTGAAGCTATTGAGATTTTTGATTTCAACAATTGGAGTAGCGGCATGCCCTCCACCGGGAAGGGGAATGTGGATATTCACATTCGCATCGCAACGCAAGCTCCCCTCTTGCATTTCGCAGTCTGAGGCAGCAATGGTTCTCAAAAGAAGACGCAACTCTTCCAAATAGGCGCGCGCCTCCTCGGGGCTGGTGATATCGGGTTTTGACACTATTTCCAGAAGAGGGGTGCCCGCACGGTTGAGATCAACTCGGGTATCTCCGCCGCGCCCTGTTTCATCGTGCATTGATTTGCCCGCATCCTCTTCAAGGTGGGCCCTGATAATGCCAATCCGTTTTTTATTTTCTCCAACTTCTACCTCAAGCCAACCGTCTTGGCTGAGTGGCATGTCGTATTGGCTGATTTGATAGCCTTTGGGCAAATCGGGGTAATAATAGTTCTTGCGGTCCCACTTGGTTCGGGCCGGAATTTCGCAATTCAGGGCCAGTGCAGCCATAACGCCTAGGTCGACTGCCTTGCGATTCATTACGGGCAATACACCTGGCATTCCAAGGCAAACAGGGCAGGTTGCACTGTTCACAGGCTGGCCAAACTTTGTGGAGCAACCACAAAATAATTTGGTGTCCGTTAGAAGTTGCACATGCACTTCCAAACCAATAACAATTCGAAAAGGTTGTTCCATTACCTGGCTCATTATCTTGCTCCAATCCATTTGAATTATTTGCGAAAACTCAATCTTTGTCCTTGCTTTTGGCTGATTTTTGCAAATCTTCCAAGCGGGCGATTTGGTCCGGGCCCAAAATTCCCAGCAATTCCTTCTTCATGGAACTTTTTGCTACCGCTAGTTTTTCGGTTAGCTCCTTCATTTCCGCCTGATATTTTGCTTGAATTTCAAGAATTGATTTAATTTGGTCTGCACTCAAGCCAATTTTTGAGAAATGGGTTGGCAGCTTGGATTTGCCTTTAGCCCCTTCAACGCTGCCACGGTTGCCCTTTTCAGGTTCCTGAAGGCTTGGCGGAAAAACCAGGCTAACCAAAGGTAAAAAACCAGCCAAGGACAAGGCTAAGCTGTGCCCGCCATAAATTGCCATTCTCAAAAACCCCAAGGGCAAATTTTGGCTCAATCCATCCTAATCTAGGCCAATTGAAAAGATACACCCAGCCCACCACTCCAACCAACCCGGGATTTCATCTCCAAGTCCTGATTAAATCGCCGAGATAGCCTGAAATATCTGTACTTAAAAAGCGGTTGGTATGGGTAATTAAGTCGTATTCCCTTGATTCGACGCTAAATGGGCACTAAGATTAATACAGTACCAAATAAGTGCTATTTAACTTTTCGTGAATTCTACCAGAGAGAAAAGGAGGCAAGCCATGACATTCCTCAGCCGCAAAGCTGATTATGCGTTGCTCATCCTTTACTTCCTTTCAAAGCGCCTATCCGGTGCTTCTAGCCGCGAAATTTCGGATTCATTTAAATTGGGAAGGCCGTTTTTGGCCAATATTTTAAAAAGTCTGTGCCATGCTGGTTTAGTTATTAGCCAGCGCGGGGTGAACGGTGGCTACACCCTTGCTCGTAGCCCTGACAAAATTCGCTTGACCGAGGTTCTTGATGCCCTCACCGAGAGTTTCAAGTTTAATGAATGTAATCGAGCATTAAATGAAACCTCTCACGCATCTGAACAGCAAAATTGTGCTGTTATATCCTTGTGCCCAATCCGTCATGGGATGGAAAGTTTGCACGGGCGTATCCTGACTTTGTTAAGCGGTGTGTACCTCAGCGAGATGTTTGATCCTTCCGAAGGCCTGCGCCTTATTGATCTCAATATCAACTCAATGCTCAGTCATCATGAAGCAGATTCCAGGCGCGGCGGAAAAAATACCCAGGTTCCAGAACCTCTAGAGATTGGTTAGCAGGTAATAAACTTTGACCCAATGGCCCCAGGATGGGCTTTTTTAGGAGTGATTCGATCCCATGGCTCTTCGCTTGCCGGTTTATATGGACAACAATTCAACCAGCCCCTGCGACCCAAGGGTTGTTGATGCCATGTTGCCTTATTTCACCGAAAAATTTGGCAATGCAGCGAGTCGCAATCATGCCTTTGGGTGGCAGGCTGAGGAAGCTGTTGAGAATGCCCGGGAGCAGGTGGCTGAATTGATTGGGGCCTCCCCCAAGGAAATTATATTCACTTCAGGTGCCACCGAGAGCAACAACCTTGCCATAAAAGGTGTTGCGTCTATGTATCGTAAAAAGGGCAATCACATCATCACTTGCGTCACCGAGCACAAAGCGGTGATCGACCCGTGCATGCGTCTGGAACGCGATGGCTGGAAAGTCACATGGCTTCCGGTTGATCCCTTGGGCCGGATAGATCTTCAGCAACTGCGCGACGCTTTTACCGACCAAACAATTTTGGTCTCGATTATGGCAGCTAATAATGAGGTTGGAACAGTCCAGCCAATTGCCGAAATTGGCGCAATTTGCAAGGAAAAGGGAGTTCTGTTCCATACCGATGCCGTTCAGGCTGCTGGAAAGATCCCTCTCGATGTGCAAAAAATGGGTATCGATTTGCTTAGTATTAGCGCCCACAAGATGTATGGCCCCAAAGGTGTGGGAGCCTTGTATGTTAGGCGAAAAGATCCCCGTGTTCGTCTGGATGCTGCAATGGATGGCGGTGGCCACGAAAGAGGTATGCGTTCGGGTACCTTGGCAGTTACCGGAATTGTCGGTCTGGGTGCGGCTGCTGAGATCGCCCGCAAGGAAATGCCAACTGAGTCTGTACGGCTTAAGACCATGCGCGAGCGTTTGCGTGTTGGAATCTCTAGCCAACTTGATTACGTGGAGGTCAACGGTCATCCCACCGAACGCCTACCTGGCAACCTCAACCTCAGCTTTGGCTTTGTTGAGGGCGAAGGGCTGATGATGGGCATTAAGGATATCGCTGTTTCTTCGGGCTCAGCCTGCACTTCGGCTAGCCTTGAACCTAGCTATGTCCTTAAGGCTTTGGGTGCAGATGATGAGCGTGCCCACAGCTCCATCCGTTTCGGCATTGGCCGTTTCAACACAGATGAAGAAATTGATTTTGTCATTCAGGATGTGGTTCGTGCCGTGAATCATTTGCGAGATATGAGTCCGCTCTATGAAATGCACAAGGCAGGTATTGATCTTAAAACTGTTCAGTGGGCCGCTCACTAATTTTTTTTGCGATTCATTTTCAAGGAGGACGAGGTAACCAACCATGGCATACAGCACTAAGGTTCTTGACCATTACAACAACCCCCGCAATGTCGGTAGCTTTGATCGCGAAGATCCGGTGATCGGTACCGGCGTGGTCGGTGCTCCTGAATGTGGCGATGTGATGAAGCTGCAGATCAAAGTCAACAAGTCCACTGGCCTAATTGAGGAGGCCCGGTTCAAGACTTTCGGTTGTGGTTCGGCCATTGCATCGAGCAGTCTTGCTACCGAATGGCTCAAAGGTAAGTCCCTGAATGAGGCTTTGGAAATCAGAAATACCTCCATCGTGGAGGAACTAGCCCTTCCCCCCGTAAAGGTTCACTGTTCAGTCCTCGCGGAAGATGCCATTAAAGCCGCAGTTCGTGACTATCAGCAAAAGCAAGGCTCGGACGAGCCAGCAGCCGTTGCAGTTATAGGTTGAATTTTAACCACCCACTCTGGTAACTAGTCTTTTCTCAATGGTATAATAGTGTTCTCAAACCAAGGAGTCTGCGATGTCTAGCTGTGCGACCAATGCGACTGAATCCACTTGCTCCACCGGAGCAGGCACTGCCACTGCGACACTGGCCTGCCCCCTGACCGTTAGCAAAAAGGCAACGGACAAGGTAAAAGCCATCATCGCTGAGAACGATTTCAAGGACCGTGTTTATTTGCGCGTCCGCGTACAGGGCGGCGGATGTAGCGGTTTCCAAAACAAGCTCGACCTCGACCCGAATTTTAACGAAAAGCTTGACCAGCTTTTTGAGTTTGACGGCGTGGGTCTCGTGGTTGACAAGCGTAGCCTGCTTTACCTTCAGGGTGCGAGTGTCGATTTCCATGACGACCTCAATAAAAGCGGTTTCAGCGTGACCAACCCGACTGCCAAGAGCACCTGTGGTTGCGGTAGCAGCTACTCTGTCTAACCAAGATTATTTTTTCTTGTTCAATCAGGCCGGGTTCCCTTTAGGAATACCGGCCTTTTTCTTTTACCTATAACATTTCGCCGAACTCCAATGCCTGAAGCAGTCGATTACTTTGCAGTTTTAGGTTTGCCCAGATCGATTGAAATCGACTTGGCCGATCTGGAAGATAATTATTTGCGACTTTGTGCGGCGGTTCATCCGGATTCTCATAACAATGCCGGTAGTGCTTTTCTCGAGGCTAGTGAAGAAAAAGCCAGCTTGATCAACCAGGCTTATCAGTTTTTGAAAGATGATCTCAGCCGGGCAGAACACCTTCTTGGCCTGTGCGGCGGCCCGGACTCTGCCAGCCATCGAGCCATGGCACCGGAAATTCTGGAACAGCAATTGGAATGGCGAGAATTCCTTGAGGAATCGCCCGAACTTGACACAATAGGGCTTGAAAAGCATTTGGCTCGCGCCAAGAAGGATTGGCGCGAGTTGTGGGCGATAATCAAATCGATATTTCCAACCGATTCCGACCTAGCAGCCCTTCCCGCAAAAGCGAATTTAAATGAAATTCCGGCCCCTTGGCTCAAAACAGCACGGGAACATCTGAACCACGGTCGATTTTTTAAAGGATTAATCCGTGAATTGACCGAGCGTATTCATAAAAATATGATAATATGAAGTTAGGGCGCTTAGCTCAGTTGGTAGAGCGGCATGCTTACACCGTGCGGGTCAGGGGTTCGAGTCCCTTAGCGCCCAATTTTTCAAACCGCACCTTTGCATTAAATCTTTAAGGATTCGGCTTCTGCCGACCTGGTGTTTTAACTAAATACTAAGGGAAAAATGTCGCATGAAAGCGACCACATCAACCTCAGGATCTCAGGTGGTGGGCATTGACCTTGGAACAACTTTTAGCCTTGCCGCCCACATGGTTGATGGAGAGCCCCAAATTATTTCGGGCCCAAATGGCCAGGTCTGTGTTCCCAGTGTCATTCACATCTCCGCCGATGGGCTAGTGACAGTTGGTAAAGCGGCTCGCGAACTTGGGAAGACTGACCCTGCCAATACACTCCATAGCATCAAAAGATTGATGGGGCGATCAGTCGAAGAAACGCGTGAAGAAGCTCAAAATCTCCCTTACCCTGTTGAAGAAAGAAAAACTGAAGACGGGCGTTCCCTAATTGCCATTCGCGCCGCTGGACGACAATTCACCCCCGAAGAACTTTCAGCCCGCATTCTTTCCGAGGTTAGAAAAAGGGCTGGCAATCCAACCCGTGCGGTTATCACCGTTCCCGCTTATTTTGATGACTCCCAGCGCCAAGCAACTCGTGATGCCGCCCGAATTGCTGGCCTTGAGGTGCTTCGCATCGTCAATGAGCCCACAGCCGCCGCGCTAGCTTATGGATTGGACCGCCGCCGCCAAGGAACTGTTGCAGTTTACGACTTGGGAGGTGGCACTTTTGATTGTTCCATTCTCTCGATTCGTGACGGCGTGTTTAAAGTCCTTAGTACCCGAGGGGATACACGACTTGGAGGCGACGATTTTGACCGGGTTTTAATTGATTCGCTGCTCTCAGCCTTGCCCAGGGAAGCTATCACTCCTGCCCTATTAAGTACCGCCCGGGATGCCGCCGAGGCTGGTAAGATCGCCCTAAGCACATTTGAAGTAACACTTCTTTCAATTGCCGGGCCGGACGGAAACCTTATCCAGAAGGAGTGGACCCGGGAACAATTTGAAGAGGCTTGTCATCATCTGGTCCGCCGGTCGCTCGAAAAATGTCAGGCAGCCTTGAGAGATGCGGACCTTGAGCCCGGAGCGATCCATGAGGTGGTAATGGTGGGAGGGTCGACCCGAATCCCCCTTGTGCGCGCCGAGGTTGAGAAATTTTTTGGCCGAAAACCTCATGTCGAACTGAATCCAGATGAAGTGGTTGCCTTGGGAGCTGCGGTTCAGGCAGATCTTCTGACGGGCGGCAAACGCAAAATGCTGCTATTGGATGTGGTGCCTTTATCGCTTGGCATTGAAACGCTGGGTGGGGCCGTCACAAAACTTATTCACCGCAACACCACGATTCCTACCCGTGCCACTGATCGGTTTACCACCGGGGTGGACAACCAAACATCCATTGTTGTCACCATCTGCCAAGGTGAACGCGAACTAGTGAAGGATTGCCGGGAGCTAGGCAAATTCAAACTTTCAGGCATCCCGCCTATGCCAGCGCAAATGGCTCAGGTGGATGTCACCTTTCTAATTGATGCTAATGGACTATTAACCGTCACAGCCAAGGAATTGCGTTCGGGTCAAAAGGCAGAGGTGACAGTCACACCTAGCCACGGTCTGACTCAAAATGAAGTAGAAGACCTGGTGCTTGATAGCTTTGAGCATGCCCGGGAAGACCATAATGCGCGCCGTTTTATTGAGCTGGTACAAAAATCAACATCATTGGCCAGCCATACCCTCAGGGTGATGGATTCAGCTGATGTTATGGTTACGCCCGAGGAAAGGGCATCAATTCTCCTGGCTTTGACCGACATAGACTTGGCAAAAGAATCTGGTGATGGCGACAGACTGAATGAGGCTATAAACAGTTTAAACGAAGCCACACAAACATTGGCCGCCCGACTGATGGACGCTGCAGCTACCCAGGCCTTGCGCGACAAGCGAATGGTTGAAATTTCAGCCTCGAACTTGCGTTGAAATTCATTTGTAAAGGTATCCCACGCCATGGCGCTAAACTGGACTGACAGCCGGGAAATAGGCGAGTTGCTATTTGAAAAATACGACACCCTTAATCCCCTCACTGTCCGCTTCACCGATATGCATCGCTGGGTTCTCGATTTGGAAGATTTCGAGGGGCCCCCCGACAAATCGAACGAAAAAATTCTCGAATCCATTCAGATGGCTTGGTACCAGGAATGGAATGACGAGTACGGCGAGGAAGCCTAGAGCATCCGAGGTGGAGCCATTTCCATGCGCCTGATTTGTAACGGTTGTGGCGCACCCCTCGAACCCATTCCTGGCAAACTGAAACGGTGCTGTCCCGCCTGCGGGGTTTGGACCGATTACCGCCACCTTGTTCCGATTGGCGAACAAGAGCAACATTTGGAAAAAAAGCCTGACCAAATAAAGAATCAATCAGGCACGAAAACAGAGAGTGAGGTGCCTTCCAAGGACCATTCTCCTGGCAGTGATGCAGTTTTTGATCAGGTGATGGGTTGGGGGGCCCAAGCGGAACCGGCAACTCTCGACAGCAAGAAATTAAATAAATTTAACATTATATCTGAAGTGGCCGAAGAGGTTCCCGGAGATTTTCCCGGCCGTTCCATACGGCCCAAATTGGCAATTGAACAATTCGCAAACTCGACCAACCCTGAAGATAGCCTGCCATACGGGATCACAGGCAGCACCGACATTCTTTGCCCGCAATGCGAGAAGGCTTTACCCGAAGAAGCAGTACTTTGTGTCCACTGTGGATTTGACTTTCAAACTGGTGAACAACTAAAACGCGTTCATAAACCTTTGAAAATGGAGTGGGTTGAGGGAATGTCTTCCACCAACCGCAAATTGGTAGGTATTCTCTGGGCTGGGGCAATTTTGGTCACCCTATTGGCACTATATCAATTTGGTGAAATCTCCTTGGTTGCATGTTTGATATGGGTATTCTTTGCAATTCCTCAGATCGCCTTGTTGGTAGGCAGTTTTGGTGAATTAAAATTAACTCGAAATAAAAAAGGTCAAATCCGGCTAACCCGTGTATTTAGGCTGGGCTTTTACCCACTTGGAGAAAACCATTTTCAACCTGAGGGGCATGATGGAATTAAGTGTGCAATTCGTAATAGTACAGGGATTTTTGAGTGGGCGATCATGGCGATCTTGATGATTCCCACCCTCATCCCTGGAATCGTTTTTTATATTTTAGTCATGCACAAACCATATGTACTTGTTGCCATGACTCGTCACTCTGGCAGGCAGGAGAGCCTACTCTTTCGCACAAGAAACGAGGAGCAAGGGCGCGAGATTGCCCACACCCTTGAAAAGCTAACCGGCAAGAACCTTGATTTTGGCGCTTGATCCTGTTTGCCAACCAAATCTTGCCTTTTTTAGGCAAGGGCTAGCCTATACGACTTCTCTACTTCTGTTGAAAGGAGATCAAGCTAATTTTGCTGGTTCTCCTTTCGGAAAAATGGGTCGATGGTTGTTGGCGGGCAATTTGGGATTGGAGTCAAAATTTATGATTGGGACCGCAGGGATTCGAACCCTGAACCAAGGGATTATGAGTCCCCTGCTCTAACCGTTGAGCTACGGTCCCGAATTTTCCCAGTAAGGGCACCCGGACTACCGATCAGTATAGCCTTTGGATTCAATTGTAGAAAACCGAAACCGGACAGGTTTTTAGTTAGTCTTGAAAGGTTGCCCCCGGCGAATTGGTTCCCGGCCTAAAATTTCGCAAAATCATGAAAATCTTGGACCCTCAATGCGAAGTTAAGGGATGGAGGTCTCAATCATGCCGCTGCAAATATGCCTTTCCCGTTTAGCCTGCTTTTCTTTCCACCAAGACCAAGCAGTTGGGCAGGAGAATCTACCACCTGAATCACCAGAAATTGACTTCACAATCGCCATGTGGCGCGCTGAATTGCAAAATGCAGGCCATCGCGCTTGGATTGTGGCGCCAACAGCACGAAGGCGTCGTGTGCTGCAGCAACCTATGCCCGAAGGTTCAGAAGGGGCCCGCTTGCTACCGAGGTTATTGTCGCTGGCCGAACTGACAACTCACTTGACTGGATTTTGCCAAAATCAGTGTAGGTTGATCAGCAGTGCAGAGCAATCACTTCGGATGGCCAGGGCTCTTCAAGATACCGGACATCATTCTTCAATTGGCATGGTAGGCCATGCGCTCAAGGCTTGGAGCCAGCTGCATACTCAGCAAGCTCCGGGGGAAGAGTTTTCCGACCAAGAAGGTGATATCACCCCAAGGCTGCGGGTTCGTCCTCTTCAGGCAACACTTACCCGATTCCGGGATGCCCTTGAAAATGAAAAATCTTGGGACAACCATCTGGCAACCGAAAACCTGATTGCGGAATTGGATAATTTTCTCTCACCGGTTTCGCGTTGGGTGGAACGCACAGTTCCCGTGATCTTGCTGGACGGCTTTCACCACCTTGACCAGCAGGCGTTAAGGTTGATCGAAAAACTTGCTGAACGCACAGAGGTGCGATGGTGGATACCGGCCACCAAAGGCCAATGGTGGCACACCGATGTCGAACGCTTGCTGCAGCGCCTTTTACTACCCACAGGGCGAACAATACACGATAAAACTATTCCCTCAATACCTCTAATCGAGGTTGCCGAGCAGATTGCAGGGGATAAAACCAAACCATCTGATTCATTTGATTTAGGACATGATCCAAACATCTTTGACTTTTCCAAAGAAGAACAAGCTGGCCAGGCGGATCACGAAATCGCTGTTCAGGATCATGTCCCGGCAAATGAATTGAAAGCTGGCACCTTGCGATTGGTTTTGGTTGCCCAGCGAAGGGATGAATCTCTTTGGGTGACAGGAGAAATTCGCAAATTGCTGAATGAAAATGAGTACCTATGCAAGAACCCACACCTTATTGCAATTGTGGTTCCCAACAGTGCGGAAGCCACCCGCTACCGTTTGGCCTGCCAGCGAGCAGGAATTCCTTGCTCTGCGCAAGCAGAAACGATCCCTCTGGCCAAAAGCCGGATTGCAAGACTAATTCAGGTGGCATTAGCGGCTCAAGATGGCACTTTTTCACATGAAGAATTACATACACTGCTCGGCAGTAGCCTATTCGCTCGCAATCTGGATTTGCCTTGGTTGCTACCACAACTCCGGCGGTTAGGTTTGGGCCTGCGTAAATCTCGCACCCCTGAAGGTTGGTTGCAGTTCTGGACTGGTGCAATTAAATCAACTTGTCAGCCACAAGAAGGCGAAACTCAAGAGCCATCGGAATTAGAACGGCTGATAAAACGCGCAGAAACACTTAATACTCTCGCCAAATCTGCGGCAAATTGCATGGAAAAACTTGTTCAGGTTTTTGCCGGGGTTCACCCGGACAAGGAACCAGGCTCCACCTTAGTGATGCGTTTGGCTAATTTTATGGCCGGATTGCAACTGGAAAAAAATCTAGGCGGAAGGAACAAGCCTAAAGACCTCCCCGAAAGGGAACTGGAGGAGGATCAACTGGCATGGAACAACTTGTTAGACATTTTAGAAGGAATCGCCTCCACACCCCGTAACGAGTTTCCTACTTTTAGCGACCGATTTGATTTGATCGGGGCACTGAACCTGGCACTTGGAGCAGAACAATTTCGTTTGCGAGCTCAGGACACGGCATGTGTACAAATTATTTCGCCTGAAGCATTGCGAGGAGGCGATTTTCACACACAGATTTGGGTGAATTTTCGCCAAGACGCTTTTCCCCCTCGGGCGCGCGGAGAGGATCATCTTGACCCGTCGGAACCGGGGAGAATAGATCGCGAAGCAAGGCTTTTCCTGTACCAAGGACTACTTGCAACTAATCAGGCGATTTTTGTCCGCCCAGGACAGGATGGTGAGGAACGCCTGCAACCTAGTCCGTTTTGGAATGAACTGCAAAAAATCAGCCAGGTGGAAGAGGAAAAGGTTTTATCCATCAACCCTGGCGAGGAAGATGGACTATGGCAGGGGCTTGGTCATTGGCAGGACCTTGAATGTTTACCAGAAAAAACTGACATCCTCAGTTGGGTGGGGAATCAACCCACAATTGATCCCCATGTAAAGGGTGGGATCGCGAACCAGCCTGCCCTAGAGGATTGGGCCAGAACCCTGATGAAGACGATTTGGCATGTAGGGCGAGGATTTTCCCCCACGGCACTGGAACGCTTTGCCGGATGCCCTTTCAGGTTTCTGGTGGAGCACACACTCGGTCTGAAAGAGGATGATGAAAACCGCATAGGTATGCATTGGGGAAATCTGGTTCATCAGGCAATCCAGAACACACTTAGCCCCGATGCATCCTTCCCTACAGATTGGGAAAGTCTCACAGCCCAATTGCGTGAAAAATTCAACAATTTCGAAGAATTCCTTGATGACTTTCATAAACATCAGGCCGAACGCATGGCCCTTCAAGCCGGAACTGGCATACGCATTGATCACCTGCATGGATACACGGTTTTGGCAGCGGAAAAAGAATTCAGGACCGAAATTGCAAATCAGGATTTGGGTCAAATATTGGTACAAGGTCGCATTGATCTGGTTTTGAAACGCACCGCGCCTAACTTCCCGGATCGTGTGGTGGTTGACCACAAAACTGGAAAAATGTCGGGCATCAAGGAAAAAGTGGAAGCGGGCAGACTGTTGCAACCCTCCCTTTATGGTTGGGCGCTGCAGAAAGGTGAACGCAAACCAGATTTGAAGGTGGAAGCCGCCTATCTTCTCCTGCGGCCTGACCAAGTAGAACTTAAGGGTTCAGCCGGTTTGCCAAACAAAGAAGGGAAGCCCATAGATGGTCGTACCCGGCCCTTCTCCATGAAACTTGAATCCATTGAAGAAACGGTAGTGAACCATGTGGGGGAAATTCGTGGCGGGAAGATTAGCCTCACACCCTTCGGGCCAAACACCGACAAGCCAGAATGCATTTATTGCCCACTGAAGAATTCATGTCGTCACCCTTTAAATGGCTGATTGGAAAAAGGAAAAACAAACATGAGGGACACACTCGCTTTTGCCAGGCTCACTTCAGGCCAACGCCACGCCCTTTGTACAAATGGTTTTAGCTTGATTAATGCTGTTGCTGGAAGTGGGAAAACAACTCAGCTAGTGGCCCTTACGCTAAAAATGCTGCTTGAAAACCCAGAAATCCATCTGGATCGTTTGGCAATTATCACCTTCACGCGCAAAGCGGGTGCAGAGTTGCGGGAACGCCTCCACAGGGCGATGACTGCAGAGTATGAACAGGACCGGATTTCAAATCCTGAGCGCGCCAAATTGTGGCAGAAGTGGCTAGGCCAATTGCCGGGTGCGCCCATTGGCACGATCGACGCGTTAGTACAGCAGATTTTGCGACGACTTTCGCTTGAACAGGTGCAAGGTCTTGAACTAGACCCAGGGTTCACCGTTCATGACGAAACCCGTACTGCTTTGCTTATTTGTAGGGCATTGCATCAGATACTGGAAAAACCCGAAAGCGAACCAGGTTTGCAACCGGAACTAATCCATTTGCATCGTCAGCATGACCGCCGAAGTTTGGAAAGTATCTGTGTGCAGTTTCTAAGCAGTGGGGGCGATGGAGCCAAGGCCAGGGTTGCCATCCATGCACTGCATGGTCAGCTTTTAACAAATGCAACACCGGAAATTTTCGACCTACTGACAGCACCAACCTACGAAAGATGGCAAGCGGCTTGGGACTTGGTGGAGCCTGCGGTATGGCCATCCCTTCAAAATGCAATTGCGGAATTGGCAAACAAAAATAACAGAGCTGTCCAGAAAATCGTCGAATGCGCAGGGGCCTACCGGAACCCTGAAAATACATCCAGGCAAAAATTCCAACTGGTTAGAACGGCTTTGTTCAACCCGGACGGAGACCCATTCACAAACGGCTTGGGCGGAAATCAACCCTATTCCAAGGCCGTTTTAAGCTTGCAAGAATTGCTACAACCTATCGTTAAACTGTTTAAGGGCCTGCCGAACTTTGATCGGGAACTTCCCTGCTACGATGCGGCCTTGGTGCGACAGTGGCGAAACGCTTGGGGGTTGTTGTTGGAAGCGGTGGATAGACGGTTTGCCAGCTTGTGCGCCCGTGATAGCAGCTATCCATTCTTCCTCTTGGGCCGCGTGTTGCTCAATCAGTTGCGTGGTAAAAATGAGGGACAATTGAAGGAATTGGGCATTCAGTACCTGCGGGTGATGGTGGACGAATTTCAAGACAATACACAGCAGCAGTGGGAAATTTCTTGCCACCTTGCCGGTGGTAGCCCTGATGATCCCTCCACTTGGAAATGCCTCACCCTTGTTGGTGACCCCGAGCAGGCGATCTATCACTGGCGGGGAAGCAACCCACGCCTGATGATGCAAGTTCGTACCCAGTACGAGCAACAAAACCCAGCCCAGATCAAAACCTGGTACGACTCGATCCGAGAGGATTATTCTGACCGCGAATCAACTGATCTGGAGAAAATTGGCCTGGGGCAATTGAATCAAAATTATCGCACTGCCCCGCAAACTCTTGAAAAAATTGACCAAGCTAGCTCATTTGGCATGGAGCATCTGGTGTTGGACCATGTGAAACTGGAACCCGGCCAACCAGACATGAGCAACATCAAAATTTGTGATTATATTACCCAACGGAATGCCCAAGCCGAAGTGAAATTATTGCTTCCACCGGAAAGCATAGAAACAGGAGATACCGCAGATCAGGAATCAGAAGAGCAAGACACAGCAACAATTGCATCGAGTAAGGCTGACAAATTCAATGCCTCCGCTTTGAGTATGCTGGCCGCAAACTTGAAGCGCATGCACACCCAGCATGGTGTCGCCTGGAAAGACATGATGGTGTTGGCCCATAGCTTCAAAGCCCTTCTTGATCCGCTGCAGGATGCGCTTTCTGCAGAGGGTGTACCCTGCCGGGCCTTGGTTCGCGATGCTCTTTGGCAACGGCAGGAAGTGGCCGACATCATCCATTTAATTCGTTTTCTTTCAGATAGTTCCGACAACTCTGCCATGGTTGGCGTGTTAATTGGGCCCATTGGCCGATTGACGCATTCCGAATTGCTTCTGGTGGGAATGCTCGGTGCCGGCGGTGATGGACGCAGGCCCAATGTGGAATCGGGCCTGCGTTGGCTTGCTGAGCTATTCGGCGCTATCGACCCTGGCATTAACCAAGGGATCTTGGAAGCAACACTGCAAATTTGGACGTGTTTACCAGAGAACCGCCATAAGCATTTGAAAGCCTTGGCGTGGCAATTAACGCATAAAAATGGTTGGCGAAATCTGGTGGACAGAATGCCACATCACCAATTGGTGAGGCTGGTGCTTTCTCAAAGTATGGCTTGGGAAGCGATGGCAGCCAACCATTCACGGGATGGCTCCTCCAAGGAGTCGTTCGACCGTGTAGCCCGAGGATTGGACCACGCACTTAGCCGTATGGAGGAAATAGAATCTGACGGCCCCCTTACTTTGCGGGAGATGGCCGCAACACTCACCGGCCTGATGGATGGCCAAATACCCGAAAAGGTTGATGCCGAATTGGGGCCAGGTGAAGACTTGGTACGAATCATGACAGTCCATGTCAGCAAAGGTCTGGAGGCCAGGGTGGTGGGACTGCTCGTCCCAATGGTTGGAAATAAAGGCAATCGAATCCCGCTAGGGTCCAATTTGATTATTCTAGAACAGCAGTATTTTCGGAATTACACTCCAGCGGTTCATGGAAAACTATTGGGACTACCTCTTTTCAAATATCCGAACCTGTTGGTTGAAGGCGAATGTGTTTTCAAAACCACTAGTGATGAGAACCAAACCTCGCTAGCTCTTGCCCGACATGCCGATCAATTACTGCAAATGCAGGAATCAGTCCGCCTTTTCCATGTTGCTATTACCCGAACCGAAGCAGCACTTTTTGTTGTTGGTTCTTGCCCGACTGCAAATTGTGATAAATACCGGCTTTGGCCCCAATGGTTTTGCGAGATGGCTTGGCCGGAAGAGGTAAAAGACACGGCTATTCCGCCTGCTCCCAGGCAAACTGCCAATGAAGCCCCCCGAAGCACTGCCGGTCCCACTCCAAGGCTACCGCGCCTTGAAAGACCAGCCAGCTTGGGTGTGAAAAAGGCCGAGGAATTTTTAGAAGGCAATGCGGACAACAGGGTCAACCTGGAATTGGCGCATCTGGGCTTGCAGCCTGTTGTTCGTGGAATTCCAAAAGATTGGCTGGATGGGAATGTGCTGCGTGCCAAGCGTGATCTGCCTGGAACAATTGTAGGAACCCTGGTCCACCGGGGTTTTGAACTGGGAGAAGACTTACCTGACGAACGCGAGGAGCGCCAACTCTTCATGGCCAATATGGCCAGGGCACTTTTAAAAGAACGCAAGAGCGACGACGACATAGAACCCTCCCGCGAGCAGGGCGAGTTAATGGCTGAAAATTTGGCCCAGACCGCTACCAAAATTCTGGATTTACTTCATACTCCCCAAGGAAAACGCTTTCAGGAACTGGTCGGTTCTCCAGGAGCTGCAGAGGTGGACTTCTCGCTACGTTTGGATAATTGGCTAGTCAAAGGCCGTCTGGACAGGTTGCTAGACAACGGCAACATTATTGATTGGAAAACTGATGATGCACCAATCGCAACAATTATCGATCGTTACACCCTACAAATGAAAATCTATTCGCTTGCCCTTTGGATAGCTGAGGGCCGGCCAGAAATTATCAAGACAGTGCAATTGGCCATGACGCACCATGAGGAGGTTATGGATCTCCAGTTCACCCCCACCAACTTGATTGAATTTGAAGCTGAAGTTCGTTTCAAACTCAATCAGGCCACCGAATCAATGAGTGTGTAGTCTGAACTTTTGGAGGATTTTGCCGTGATCGAAGTTTTGGGCCTGGGGGAATGGTTATGGGATATGTTGCCTGATGGTCCTCGCCCTGGCGGGGCACCCTATAACCTTGCTTTTCAATCCAACGCCATGGGCCATAAATCAGGGATAGCTAGCCGGGTTGGGGATGATCATTGGGGTCGCGACTTGGCCAACCTGGCAGCAAATGCAAATATTGACCTTTTTTGCGCGCAAGTGGACCCGCGTTTCCCAACGGGCAGGGTTTTGGTTGAAATTCAGCCGAATAACGAGCCTTCTTACAATATCTTAGCCCCTTCTGCTTGGGATTTCTTCCAATTTGATGGGGAAATCGCCAGCGTGGCAAGTCAAGCCAAGGTTATCGTTTTTGGCACCCTGGCTAGCCGCAACCGTGTGATGCGCACATCCGTTCAAAAGGTTCTGGAAGCAGCACCTCAAGCCACGCGAATTTTTGATGTCAACTTGCGTCAAGCTTTTCATAGTTCCGAGCTTATTTTAGATTTGCTGGGCCGTTCCACTTGGCTCAAGGTGAATGCCGATGAACTGACCCACATGACCCGGGTTTCGGACATCGATTGCCCCAATTCTGTTGAATCAGCAAAAGCCCTTTTGGAAAAACACCAACTGGAACTGGTGGCAGTGACTGATTCCAACAAGGGGGCCATGCTGGTTACCCCTGATGGGGCTTGGCGGATCGACGGACACAATATAAGCGGGGGCGATCCGGTGGGTGCCGGTGACGCATTCACGGCCGGCCTTTTGTCGCGTTATCTCGAAGGAGCCAAGCCACAGGAGATGCTTGCCTTCGCCAACGCCTTAGCCGCCTTAGTGGCCAAGGAAATTGGCGGAACTCCCCTAATAAATCGAGAGAATGTAAATCATTTATCTAAATTACTGCCAATCCACACGCTTTCCTGAAAGTTAAATCGCAGCAGGGAGTGAAGAGAATTTGATTCTCCCGACCCCCTTCCCTCCACTGCACTTGTTGCCTACCTATTCCTTTGGTTCGACGAAGTCTGCCATCCAGACCTGGCTAGGTTGGCGACCATCACGGTTAGAAGTCCAAACCATTTTCTTGCCATCCGGGCTGAACACAGGCAAAACATCAGCCCCTGGGGCGTGGGTAATTCGTGTTTTTTTACCGGTTTCCACATCCATCCAGTAAATGTCATAGTTGGGCCTTCCCGCAACATTATGATTGGCACCTGCATAGACAATATGTTTGTTGTCGGAATACCAATAGGGGCCCCAGCAAACCCAATCAAGATCGTTGGTCAATGGTCGTTCCCCGGTACCGTCAGTGTTGATCACATAAAGCTGCAGGTGATCCTTCTTGGATCGATCCGAGCGAAATATGACCCGCTTGCCATCAGGCGAGAAAAACGGGCCTCCGTTGTAGCACCCGGGTGCTTTGGTCAGTTGACGCACATTTTTGCCATCGCTGTCCATGATGAATAGTTCGAGATTCTCCGAACCAGAGCGGTTGCTGCAAAACACGATTTGTTTGCCATCGGGCGAGTAGCTACCCTCAGCGTCATAACCTGGAGTTTCGGTCAATCTTTTCAACTCGGTGCCATCTGGGTTGGCCTCAAAAATATCCATATTCCCGTCAAAATCCCACTGGTATCGCCTGCGAATTCCTTTTGCTTTTTCCTCTGCCCGGGCTGTAATTTCAGGGCCATATTTGTCTTTCGCCTTCGGGTCGAGATGCGTGGAGGCGAAAATAACCTTCTTGCCTGTAGGGTGAAAAAAGGCACACGTGGTTTTTCCAACCCCAGGGCTGACCCGCCGCGTGGCCCCATTTCCAAGATCCAAGGTATAAATCTGGTAAAACGGGTTGGCACCATCACCTTTAGGCAGTTCTTCGGCTTGAAAAATCAATTTTTCTCCATCTGGAGAAAAATACGATTCTCCCGCACGGGCGAAATCCCTTGTCAGTTGTTTGACGTTTTTCAGATACACAGACTCTGGCTCATTCCAAGGCTGATCAGCCACTGGAGACTGTGCCAGACTAAAACCCAAAGCGATAATCCAAGAAAAAGCAAGCAGATTCATCTCAAAAAACTCCATCTAGGTTAAAAAAACCAACCAGTTTCAGGCCTTCTTTACACAAAGTATTAGCCATTCCATTCCCGCCGTTCCCGGCTGGAGGGAATGTTTAGCATTTTGCGATATTTGGTAATGGTTCGTCTGGCGATTGGGACCCCGTTTTTCCCCATTTGGTCCACCAAGTCCTCATCGGATAGTGGATTGTTCTTGTCTTCCGAACCGACGAGTTCCAGCAATTTTCTCTTGATGTTTTCCCAAGCTATGTCCACTCCTGAGGCGGTGGTTGTGCCACCCCCAAAAAAGCGCTTTAACGGAAAAATTCCGCGAGGGGTTTGCGCCCATTTGTCCGCAACAGCCCGGCTGACCGTGCTCACATCAACCCCAACCATTTCGGCCACATCTTGCATCTTAAGTGGCTCGATAAAGTCTGGGCCCTGATCCAAAAATGACTTCTGTCGGTCTACGATAGCCCTGGTGACCCTTTCCAGAGTGCGCTTTCGCTGTTCGATGGCATCGCGCAACCACTGGGCCGAACTAATTTTCCCCCGCAAGTAAACCCTTGTCTGCTTGTCTGTTTGCCGGTCCCGAGCCATTTGGGCATAGGAAGGGTCAATTCGCAAGCCTGGAATGGCATCTTCGGCCAAACGCACAACATACTCGCCACCATCAAGGCGATCCACAATCACATCCGGTTTGATTGCCGCTCCGGTGGTGCCAGCAAAAGGGGCCCCCGGCCTTGGGTTGAGGGTTCGCAGGTTTTCAATCGCTTCGCGAATCTCGCCAAGGTCGCGACCGGTTTTCCTGCAAATGGCTGGAAGACGGTTGTGCTGAATATCCTCCAGATGGTGCAAAATCAGCGAACGAACCAAATCAGCGTGGGGCAATTCAGGAGAGACTTGCAACAACAGGCATTCCCTCAAATCGCGTCCACCAATTCCTGGAGGGTCGAAACTTTGCAACGATGCCAGTGGTGCTATCAGCTCATCCGGTGAAATGGGCGGCTCATGGGCCTGTGCCAATTCCTCAAGGGTTCCGCTAACCAATCCTTGCTCGTTCACTGCATCAATCAAATATCGAACTAATCCAACCTGAATGTCGGGCAAACGCAAAAAAACCAGTTGCTCCAACAGATGGTCCCTCAGGTTGGGCGGACGCGAGGCTATGTTTGCCATCATGTCCATATGTCGGTCGCCCATTTCTTCCAGGCGCGACCGAGAGGGGCGGGACTCATCATCAAAATCCCGATAGTCTTTGCTCATCAGGTCAAGGCGCTGAAAGTCAGCTTCGCCCTTGATCGGATCCATTCGCAAAACGCCCAATTCCGGGTCCTTGGTGCGCCTCTCGGCAGGTTCGCCTTCAAACAGCTCCTGCTCCCCTCTAGGAATCAATTCCAATACCGGATTCTGCTCCATTTCCCGCTCAATGCGTTCCTCCAGAGCCTGCAGTGGCATCTGCAGGATCTCCATGGACTGAATCATCCGGGGACCAATTGTGGTCTCGGTCGTCAGTCGCTGGGAGAGAGAGGTCTCAAGGCGCATCGTCTTTCAGAACTCCTTATTTTGCCCGTATCAAAAAAAATCAAAAAGTGTTTCGTCCGTCCATTGCGTCAGCAAGCATTTGGCTATTTGCAAATTCCAAAACAGATCCGGCAGGAATTCCGCGCGCCAGGCGGGTGATCCGCACATTCATGTGTCCTAGAAGGCCAGCGATATAGAGCGATGTACCGTCCCCTTCGAGTGTCGGGTTGGTGGCCAAAATAACTTCGCGAACTTCTCCGCCCCGAACCCGGGTAATCAGTTGATCTATCGTCAGCTTGTCAGGGCCAACCCCCTCAAGGGGCGACAGGCGCCCATGAAGTATGTGATAAAGACCACGGTAGGCCCCCATCCTTTCAAACGCAGCTTGGTCCCTGGGCTGCTCAACCACACACAAAAGTCCAGAATCCCGTCGTGTATCAAGGCAAGTGAAACAGGTTTCGGCCTCGGTTGGAACACAGCAGCGGGAGCATCTTTTCAGCTTCTCCTTCACCGCCCTTAGCGCATCGGCAAGTTCAAACACCTCTTCCCTGGAAGCAGCCAAAAGATGATGGGCAATCCGCTCGGCACTTTTAGGGCCAATTCCTGGCAAGGCTCCCAGCATTTCCTGCAAGCGTTCCAAAAGGGGCTTGGATTCTTCCTGGCCCCGCCTGTCACTGCTCCAACTCCGGTCACCCGCCATATGACGCTGCCCCATCGTCATGCCGCCCTCCCGGCGCTCTTCCTTCCAACATCCCTGTCTAAAGCCTCAAGCCTCTAATTACCCTGGCAAGCCCGGGAAACCGGGCATCATCCCAGGCAGGTTCATTCCACCGGTTATTTCCTGCATTTCAGCGGCAATTTGCGCTCGCACCTTGACCAAGGCGATATTAGTGGCAGATTGGACCATTTCCCCCAACCGACCACCCCCTAACATCAGAGCCTGATCAGGAATCCGGCATGAAGTGGTTTCCATCTGCCCGTTCACAAATACTGTTATCTGTGCCGGAAAATCGCCAGCAGATCCCTCAGCGATTATTTGGGGTAATCGCTTCTGAAAACGCTCCATCTTTTCTTTTAGTGCAGGCATCGACCGCATCATCGAGGCAAATTGGCCTATTTCCTTAAACATCCTGTTCCATGCCCCCAAAATCTAAAAACGTCCGGTCAAAGCTTGGCAAAATAGACCAACATACCTTCCATTGTATGCATTGGATTTGCATAGTTATGGCATTTGGCCCGAATTTTGCTTATTAGAAAAAACTTCGACACACTATGTTAGCCACAAGTTATTCATAAATATTAACTTAAGACAAGTCCGACTGAGGCGCAGGCTTGCCAAAATCCTTGTCAAAACTAGCTATTTCTGCATGAAATATTTCAATTGCCCGGGTGATTAATGGAATTTTCTCAATATCGCTTCTAGCCTGAACCAGATTGGCAGCACTGGCCTGTTGTTGAGCCAAAATGCCCGGGCGAGCGGCTGGCGTTTGGCCAACATTTACATCACCGACGCCCTTGGCTTCAAGTTCCAGTTTGAAGACCCAGCTTTGACCAGTCAAATCCCTAGTCAGGTCCGTCAGCCGGGCAATGCGGGACAAAACAAAATCATGGTCTTTCGCAGCCGAAGCAGGAAATTTCAACACCGCATTCCCCGGGCTGGTCACCATGGGAACATCGGCCTTGAGCAGGCCCGCCGAAAGGGTCATCCCGGCCGAATTCAATAGGTCGTCCCACACATCACTTAAAGATCGACCAATGCCAGCATTTGGCTGAACTGCGCCCTGCACCGCCTGAACCTGCTTCGCAGCCAAGCCCGGTGAGCCTCCTCGAATAGGGCTAGCCGGGGTTACCAGGCCATCAGCCCGGCCCCCGGCCAAGGCTTTTTTTGGATCAGGCTCCGGGTCGCGATGCAGGGGTGCTGAAGTGAGAACTTTAGGGGGAGTTCCGGCGCTTGTTGTCCCACCACCGCGTAGGTCCAGCATGGCAATTGCCAATTGCCCGACCGGAATCAATTCGCCAAGGCGCGCCATGCGAACCATTGTCAGCTCAACCAGCAAACGCTGATGGGGGCTGTCCTTCAACCGCATCAAGGCGTTATCGAGCAGGTCAAGCCCGGCCAATGTAGCTTCCATTCCCAGTTTGGCAGCCAGTTCGCGCACATCTTCCAAAAACTTGGGACTTACATTCAATGAAGTGGCATCTTTTCCCGCAGCCTGCAAAAGCATGCAATCCCGCCACCAGGAAGCCAACTGCAAAAGGAGCTGTTTGTAGCTGACAGCCAGTGCTTCCGGGCTGGCCAATACCCCCAACACCCCTGCAGGGTTGCCCTCTGAAACACACCTTGCCAGAAGCGCCACCAAATCCTCATTGGCTGAGCCCAATAGCTCATGAATAGCTTGTGCAGTCAGCGTCCCGTCGGCATAGGCGAGGGCTTGGTCCAAAAGTGACTGTGCATCCCGCATCGACCCGCCCGATTGGCGGCATACTAAGTCAATTGCCTCTTGTTCGGCCTCGCGTCCTTCTTTTTGGATAATTTCCTTTAAAAGCGTTTTCATCACCGGTGCGGGAATTGCCGAAAAATCGAACCGCTGGCACCGAGACAAAATGGTTGCAGGTAAATCCTGCGGGTCGGTGGTGGCGAAAATAAACTTTATATGCGGCGGGGGCTCTTCCAAGGTCTTCAAAAGGGCGTTGAAAGCCTCCGTGGTGAGCATATGCACTTCGTCAATGATGTATATCTTGAATCGGCAGTGCACCGGCTGATAGCCAACTGTAGAGCGCAATTCGCGAATATGTTCGATCTTGCGGTTGCTGGCACCATCAATCTCAAGAACATCCACCTCATCACCACGGGTGATTGCCTGGCAAATACCGCACTCACCGCAAGGCGTAGGAGTGGGGCCTTTTTCACAATTTAGGCACCGCGCCAAAATGCGGGCAGTAGAAGTTTTTCCCACCCCGCGCGGACCGGTGAACAGGTAAGCATGGGCAATGCGTCCGGAGCGGATGGCATTACCCAATGCCCGTGAAACCGAATCTTGGCCAACCAGCGTCGTGAAATCCTGCGGGCGGTACCGCCGGGCCATGACCGTATAACCAACAGAACTGATTGCAGTTGGTTTGCCCGAATCAACTACTTGTTCGGGGGCGGCTGATTTGTCTTTGGTGCGGGCCTTGGCCACCTGAGCCTCCTGCGGCACCACAATTTAACGGACACTAAAGCTTCCAGTTCCGCGGCGTGGCGCCGGAAGAGGATAATCCACTGCACAAAGGCTTGCTGCTTATGGCTGCTCCTTCCGGCCTGACCAGATTCACAACTGCCCTTTGCGTGGGTCCCCTCCCGGCGCCTCGACGCGTCTTGGAATGAAAGGTTGCCCAGGGCAAACCTCTAACTCACTACTTCGCTTTTACTTTATCAGCCAAGGAAGGACTGCCAAGGCGACCGTTCATCGGGCAGAATAAGTGCATGGAAAACAATGCCTCTCAAAACACCTCATGGGCCCAACGATTGCCCAAAACCATCGTTTGCCCCCAAAGGTTCGCCTTTGCCTCGGCTGTTGCCTACATTTTTTGGCACATCCTCTACCGCGTAGCCACAGCCGGAAACGCCCTTTATCCGTTCGACGGCCCCTTCAACGATGGCCCATTCCAGCTGCATAACCCAATGCGCCGCATGGACTTCGGTCAAACTTTAGGGGCCGATTTCTCCTTTTTCCACGGGCCCCTCATCCCGGCCCTGCATTATCCAATTCATTGGCTGGCAGGAAAAACCATCCATGCCTCAGAAATGGCTCGGCAGGTTGTGAGCATTTTTGCTTTCCATGCAGCCTGGCTGGCCATTTTTTGGGCATGGACCGGCAAATTCCTGAAATCCATCATCCCATGGGCCCTAGCGGTTATGGCAGCCGATGCCTGGGATATGTGGCAACTGGCGGAATGCGATAACAGTCTTTATGGCTTGCGAGGTGTTTGCCCGCTTTTTGCCACTGCTGCAGCAATAGCGCCTTGGAAGCTTGCAACTCGCTCCATGGTGACCGGCTTATTTTTGGGTTTGGGCCTGTTGGTTGGCACCGAACTTGGTTTAGCGGCATTAGTGGCCACCTCTTTGATTTTGATGGTCTGCCTTGTAATCAAAACTACGCGAAATAATTCCTGGCGATCCCTCATTTGGGGCCTCCCAACGACTTTGTTTGCCTTACTGGTCCCCCTCCTGTTGCTAGGAGGCACAGAGGCCATAACAGACTTTTTCCGTTTCAACCTGGGAATCGTTCCCAAAGACCAGTTTTGGTACTTCGGTGTCCCACCAAACCCATTCCCTCGCAACTTCAAAACCCTTTTCATGGTCGAACCGGTCAGGGTAACTTTTTTGGCCGCAACCATCTCGCTTGGCTTATTCTTTCTTTGGGCAAAGTTGGCCCTCAACCCATACCGATTGTTGCCACTATTTGCCTTATTTCTGTCTGGTATTATTTCATCGTATGCACTTATGGGTTTGCTCAACCCGGTTTATTTGGGAACTATTCGGCGCGACATGATTGCTATCGCGCTAATGGCCGCCTTCAATGCCTCCATCGTTGTTTGCCAAAAGGGAGCGGCTTCCAAATCGTTGATTCAACAATCGGTCGCCATCATCCTGATTTGTTCTTTGGTTATTTGGCCGAGCTTCTTCCGTTACGAAGGCATTTTTAAGGCTTCCCAAGTTGCCAGCGGCTTGGGAAATTTTGCCAAAGCGGCGGTGGCGCTGCCACAAGGAACTATCAGCCCACGCCTGCAAACTGATCTTGAAAAAGTATTGGCAGAAATTGACCAAAAGCTGCCAGACCCGTCATCTCGTCAGGGGCAATTTTGGTCCACCTTCTCAGGATTACCAGAAGATCGTTTGGATGTTTTAAATCCATACTGCGATTACATTATCCACGCGTTGGGTTCACGCAGGAATGAATATTTAGATAGATTCGCAAGCCTGAAACCGATGCTCGTTTTGGTACCCGGCCTGAGCCAGTTTTCCTACGAGAACTGGGTCCGCGACACCAACTGGCCTTTTTATGAACTTCTTTATCTCAATTACAGAACTATTTTAACCACCTCGGGCCACATTCTTATGGAAAAATCCAAATCTTGGCTTTCCCCTGGAAATTGGGAAGGGGAGGTCGTTGCCAACGACAGGGGTGAAATTCTGTTACCACCTGCCCAGCCTGACAAAATCCTCAGTATTGAGGTGGAATATTCCACTAAGAGCCGTTGGGGTTGGCTACCTATGGTAGGCCAGCTACCTCGCTGGCTGCTGTTTCGAACAGGTGGTTTGGAAACAGCTCCTGTCAGCCTTCCCCCCAACGAAACCACCTGGCGTTTCGGCTCCCGGGCCAAACCAGGTGAAACAGTGACCCTAACACCTCTTGCCGTTTCCCCATGGGGTGGAAAGCTCACCCTAAACAAAGCGAGGTGGCGGAGGATTGATAGCACGGGCCTAAAAGACTAAATGCCAATAGCCCCATTAAACCGATTTTGAAAAATTACCACCCCTAACTTAAGGTATTAATATAAAGTAATTTAGGATCGGTGGATCAAATCCAACAAAATCATTTCCCTTGGGACTTAGGTTCTTAAATCAAATGGTCGATCCCGAAAAAACCTTAGCCGGTAACAACCAGTCATGTGGAATGGAATTGGAAAAGCCCAACCTTTGTCCTGATGAAACTTCTTTGCTGACA
>Ga0255132_1000021_pt1 | contig 64850 bp, 42 predicted proteins | sample Law_Law_RepA_8d_FD_188551 | JGI IMG/M metagenome (GOLD analysis project Ga0255132, IMG submission 188551) | Freshwater microbial communities from St. Lawrence River, New York, United States - Law_Law_RepA_8d | ecosystem: Environmental > Aquatic > Freshwater > River | place: USA: New York...
GCATGGGAATGGGCGGGATGATGAGGGTCGAACCCGATCGTCCTCGCAAGTTTGCTGTTGCGACGTTGTGCCTCGAGCATGGCAAGCCTGATCCGAACCCACGGATGAAGTACAAAGTCGTGCGACTTTCCGAAGTGAACTCGAACCCTGAAATTGCAGAGTTATGCAAGGCGTTGGCGAAGGGGCAAGTCCCACAGAACACAGCCCAAGCGGCAGCGTGGCACATTGCCAACGGGCTCAGCTGGGAAGAGTTAGCAAGCAAACCTCGAAAGATTTGTGACTACACGGGAGTAGAGATGTATTTCTCCGGATTGGAGATTCAGAATGCGTTGCGAGTGACTTCGTTGGTTCGCAGTGCATCGGAATCGGCACCAGAGACATCGAGTCCGGGAGTTGTGGGTGGATCGACAGGTGAGTCCGGATTGTATGTTTCGCCGGGCGAAGCGAAGTAAGTTTAGTGCTTTGTTAAGTCGGGTTGAAGCCGATCGCATTGATGGTCGCGAGGCTTGCAAGGACTCTTGAAAACGTTGCGATTGAAGAAGAGATAATTCGCGAAAAGATGAAGGTGTGGGAGCGAAAGCTTCCGCACCTTTTTTTTGCTGCACATCCGCAGTTGCAAAAGCAACCCTATAATTTTGCTTGCATTTCTCTAAAATTTCCCGCAGGTTCAGGGACTGTCCCCGGTCGAGCACGCAAAATAATGCTTGCATTTCTCAAGCATGCCATTGCGCTGCTGCCACTTTGCAGGCTTGCAGCTGGGTTTTGACAGCATTGCAAATGCCATGACCGCCGGTTGCTGATCGCTCTATGTGCCCACCCAACTCCGGCACTGAGCGCCACCGATTCGCTGCCTTACTGGCTCCGAAGCACCTCAACCAATTTGCTAGCATAACCCGCTAAAACGCTGCAGGTTCAGGGACTGTCCCCGGTCGAGCACGCAAAATAATGCTGGCATTTCTCAGGCGGGGATACTTGGTAGCTGTCATCTTACAAGCTAGCAAATGGTTTCGTTGGCATCGCTGCCGCCTTCATGTTCGTTCATTCTTTAACAAACAACCAAAACGACCGACCACCACCCGGTCCTGAAACCCGAAAAAGAATTACAGAGGTTTTGACTGCATTGCAACCAGGAGCAACTCAAGACGCCCCATTGCCGCCCCTTCACTTCACTTCACAGTACACCTTCGCCACAGATGCACAATCAAAGCAGCAACTCTTCTTCGATCCAAAAGCCTAAGCTTTGCACTCCCCGTTCCCACAACACGCCGACTCTTGAAGCCGACGACGCATGTTCAACCCATGCGCGCAAATTAACAACGCCCCTCCCAACGGGGTCATCCAAGGCTGTATCCCCGCTACCCCCGCCATCAAGGTCGGTCTCTCCTCAGCACTTCCCCCTACTTCATGCTCGTGACCTGAATGGTCATGGGAAGCATGATCATGCCCCGCATGGCTATTACCAGCATGGCTATGACTAGCATGATTATGACCTGAATGATCATCGATAGCGTGATCATGGCCAGCGTGTTCGTCTTGGCACCCGCCACCCGCTTCGCAACAAGCCGATGCACTGGCTACCGATATCAATTTCGCTCCCGTGAAACCCGCCAAAGATACGTCGCCACCCACTACTTGCTGCTGACAACACCGATCCGGCAACACAAATGCAGCCAAAACAATCAATCCTAATCCTGCACTGGAAAGCGACAGAATTCGGTAATCGCGGAACCGAAGAAATGCCGGCCAAATAGCCATCGCAACCAACGCACAACAACCAACCGCCGCAATCTGATGAAATAACGGACTAGCCATCCACTCGGTGAACTTCAACGCTGGTAATGTCGCTAGCAACACGGGTGTCGCGGCGCAGTGAACGGCGCACGCTGCCGATGCGAATATACCTAATCGATCCTTCCACGGTTCCATCTTCAATGGTCCAATTGCCTGAGGTGCATCTGTGAAGTACTTCTTGTAACTCGTGTCATCCTTCGACATTTCATTCTAAACAAAACAATTCTATTTGCAATCCAATTGCGAAAACATTCCATGAACCCAGAGGATCCCTCAAAAATCAACCCTTCCCTAGATTTCCCCTTGGCCCGCCTCTCGGAAAACTTGAATTCCGTCCGCGACTCAATCGCAAAGGCTTGCTCCAACTCCGGCCGCCAAACCCAATCTGTTACCCTCGTAGCGGTCACCAAAAACGTCCCACCTGAAGTCTGTAACTCGCTTATATCCCTCGGCTGCCACGACCTGGCGGAAAACCGCCCCCAAGTCCTGTGGGACAAAACATCCCGCGTTCCTGAAAAAAACAACGATCGCGTCCGCTGGCATTTCATTGGCCACCTACAACGAAACAAATCCGCTCGCACCCTCCCCCTACTCTCCACCCTCCACTCCCTGGACTCGATCAGACTCGCTGAGCAAATCGCAAAGGACTTGTCTCCCCAAACCCAAACCCCATCCCCAGCAAACCCAAGACCTGAAAACCAGGCGAATGACTCCGATTCCAAAATAAACGAGGAAAAACTAAGGGTGCTCCTCGAAGTCAACGTAACCTCCGACACCTCAAAAACCGGCTTGCTTCCAAACGACGCGATCGAAGTTCTCAAACGCTACGCCTCTAACCCCGACTGGCATCACCGATGGGACCTGTGCGGTCTGATGGGAATGAGCTCGCTCGAAGGCACCTCAGATCTGCGACGATCAGAATTCGCTGCCCTACGCTCCCTAAGAGACCTCTGGCAAAATGAGTTCGGTCTGAACTTACCGGAATTGTCGATGGGAATGAGCGACGATTTTGAAATAGCGATCGAAGAAGGTGCAACTATGGTCCGAATCGGATCGTTGCTCTACCGCTAATCTAAACACTTGTCCAAGACTTGTTTCTCCTACAAGCTCAAGCGGGCTATACTGTAGCGGCTTGAAGGGACGATCAATGAATCCGCCCGGCAAGCCCTCTACTTTCCAAAACAATCACTAAACTCCACACGATTTAGAAATACGAAGACTATGAAACGACTCAAGGCGGGCGGGGGCTGGCAAGCCGTACGCTACACGTTTCGCAAAGGATTTGAAGCGGGCGGCATTTGGAAGATGTACAAAGCCCTCCGATCGCGGAACGCTTGTAAAACCTGCGCCTTAGGGATGGGTGGCCAACACGGTGGCATGGTCAACGAACACGGTAGATTCCCGGAGGTCTGCAAGAAGTCGCTCCAAGCCATGGCAGCCGACATGCAGCCAGCAATCACCGCTGACTTCTGGACGAAATACTCAGTTCCGCAAATGAGCCGCTGGACCCCACGCCAGCTTGAAACAAGCGGTCGACTCATCCAACCAGTTCTCTACGAACAGGGCAAGTCGAACTACAAAACCATCACGTGGTCGGAAGCCTTCACCAAGATCGCTGACAAACTGCGGGCACTCAAACCCGAAGAAACCTTCTGGTACTTCTCGGGACGATCAAGCAACGAAGCAGGATTTCTCTTGCAACTCTTTGCTCGAGTCTACGGAACCAATAACGTCAACAACTGCAGCTACTACTGCCACCAAGCAAGTGGCGTCGGCCTTCAAACCACGCTTGGCACCGGTACGGCTACCATCGTGCTCGAAGATCTCGACAAGTGCGACACGATCTTCATTATCGGGGGCAACCCCCCGAGCAACCATCCTCGATTGATGACATCCTTGATGCATATGCGACGTCGAGGTGGAAAAATCGTCGTAATCAACCCCGTGAAAGAACTTGGACTCGTGAAGTTCAAGGTTCCCAGCGATCCGATCAGCATGCTTTTCGGAACCAAAATTGCAACGCACTACGTGCAACCGCACATCGGCGGCGATTTGGCTTTGATTACCGGTATCGCCAAAGCCACGGTGGAATCCGGTGCGCATGACCCAGAATACCTAAAACAACACACGAACGGCTCGGAAGCTTATCTCGCTGATCTCGCCGCCCGACCTTGGGCTGAAATCGTAGAGAAAAGTGGTGTCGACGAAGCAACCATCAGGGAACTTGCCAAAGTCTATGAGACGAGCGATGGATCCGTCTTCGCTTGGACCATGGGAATCACTCACCACACTCACGGAGTTGAGAACGTTCAATCGATCGTCAACTTAGCTCTGCTGCGCGGCATGATCGGTCGAGAAGGAGCAGGGGTAATGCCCATTCGAGGCCACTCGAATGTTCAAGGCATCGGCTCCGTTGGAGTAACACCAAAACTCAAAGATGAAATCTTTGAAAATCTTGAAAAGAACTTTGGCGTTCAATTACCAACTACCCCTGGACGCGACACACTCGACTGCATGGAAGCTGCCCACCGAGGTGACCTCAAGTTCGGTCTGTGCTTGGGCGGAAACCTTTATGGATCCAATCCCGATGCACAGTTTGCTGACGAAGCACTCCGAAAACTCGACATGCTTGTCATGCTCAACACAACACTCAACACCGGACACGCAAATGGACTTGCCAAAGAAACAATCGTCCTGCCAGTTCTAGCGCGAGACGAAGAACCCGAACCGACGACTCAGGAATCGATGTTCAACTATGTGCGGTTGAGCGATGGTGGGCCAAAGCGATTGCCGGGGCCACGCAGCGAAGTACACGTCATCGCGCAAATCGCCCGAGGGACTCTCGGCAAGTCTGCTGCGATCGACTGGGAACAAATGGAACAAACGAATACCATCCGACACTGGATTTCCAAAGTCGTTCCCGGCTACGAAGCGATCGATTCGATCGCCCAAACCAAACAGGAATTTCAGGTCACCGGCCGCACATTCCACAAAGCGCGTTTCAACACAAAGGACGGCCGAGCACAATTGGTGGTCCACGAACTGCCTGAAATCACTCCACTCGCTCAAAACCAAGTGCGACTGATGACCGTACGAAGCGAAGGCCAATTCAATACCGTCGTGTACGAAGACTACGATTTGTACCGCCATCAAGAACGCCGCGATGTAATTTTGATGCATCCCGATGACTTAGTACGACTTGGACTCGAACACGATACGCTTGTGACCGTTACAAGCTCAGCGGGCCAAATGCACGACATCCTTGCTCGCGGTTACGAAGACATCCGCGCAGGCAATGCACTGATGTACTACCCCGAATCCAACGTGCTCGTTCCGCGTGTGGTGGACCCGAAATCCCGAACGCCGATGTTCAAAAACATCATCGTTACCATCACGAAGAAACCGGTCAGCTAAGAGGCTTCGCCAAAGCCTACTCAGCATCCGACGTTTTGCACAAAGCGACAACGTTCTGCCCAAAGCACTGCACGGGCAGTTTCCAGCTTGGACCAGCATTGACCAGCAAGGCCCAACGCTGACCAGCAAATGGATCAACAGACCGGTAGTGGCTGCGCAGTGCTGAGAGAACGGACCAAGGGGGCAATTACGAAGTAGAATCAAGGATTCGGTGGCGAATCCTCCGGTGGCGTTTCAGGTCCTCCACTACGCTCCTTCCAAATCGGCTTTCGACGCCGAGCCTTGGGATGGTGCGCAGGGTTGAATTGATCAATGCTCTCTTCTTCCAACCGAAAGCTCAATGGCTTTCTAGGCTCCTGGACAATCGTCGCTTCGAGTTTCTGTTGATTAATTCGAAGCAATTCATCGATTTCAAATTCCACATCCTGACCAATTCGGATCCATTTCGGATTGATGTTTGTCAGCGAGGAGAAATGAAAGAAGACATCTTCGCGAAAGTGTTCGCTTCGGATGAAACCAAATTTCCTGTCTGTGACGACCTTGACTATTTGACCAATACGCATGGGGATCCGATCACGGACAGCTTACGAGGATCTGGGATTCGATTGGATACGTCCAACACTGCTTTGAAATATTTTTCTACGTCTTGCCAACGCTTCTGCGGCCCGAGTATCAGCGGCTGACTCTTCGGTTGCCTTAGCCTTGGCCTTCAAGTCTTCCAAGTTTGCTTGGCAGTATCTACATCCAAGGGTTTCGATATGGAACTGAATGTATTGTGCGGTCTGATCAAGCATTGCACCGAGGAGAAAGCTACCTAAAGCTTCTCGGGTTGGACAACTGAGCCGGTTTCGTCGCCAAATATCCCCGATGGAATGGACTCCGACATCGCGTTGGGCAATCAGTTGGGAGAGCCTTTGGCGCAATTGAGGTTCATTGCGAATCGCAAGTTCCACTTCGACCATCTTTTCGTTGGCCAGTGATTCATCGAGATAGGCAAGGAGAACCGGGTCGGAGATCATGGTCTATCCGCTATTGCGAAGTGATCCGACGGCGAGCGTCACGTTTTGACCACCAAAGCCGAAGCTATTGTTGAGCGCGACACGAATCTTCGACTGCCGAGCGACATTCGGGATGTAATCCAGATCGCAGTCTGGATCAGGGTTCTCTTGGTTAATCGTTGGGGGCAAAATACCATCGCGGATGGCCAGCAAGCAAACAATCATCTCGGTTGCGCCTGCCGCAGCAATCAAGTGTCCCATCATGCTCTTGGTACTCGATACCGGTGTAATTTTCGCGCGTTCACCGAAGACACCTTTACAAGCGAGGGTCTCGGTTCGATCGTTGACCGTAGTGCTCGTCCCGTGTGCGTTGACGTATCCGATTTCTTCCAAGCTTAGTTTTGCATCCGCAATGGCTTGCTTCATACATCCGATCGCACCACGGCCTTCGGGGTGAATGTCTGTAATACGATATGCATCGGCGGTACTACCGTAGCCGAGGACTTCTCCAAAAATCGGTGCACCACGGCGTCGGGCGTGCTCATATTCTTCGAGGATGACGATTGCCGCCCCTTCCCCAAGCACAAATCCATCGCGATCGCGATCAAAAGGCCGAGATGCTCGGGTCGGATCATCGTTTCGTTGAGAGAGAGTTGTCAGTAGACTAAACCCGGTGAGTCCAAAGGGATGGATCATCGAGTGACATCCCCCGGCGATCATCGCATCGGCATCTCCGGCTCGGATCAACTCAGTGGCTTCGCCAACCGCTTGGCTACTCGCAGCGCAAGCCGTCAAGCAATTCGAATTGGGGCCTTGAGCATCGAAGAGAGCCGCGAGGTGCGCGGCGGGCATATTTGGTTCTTGTTCCATCTCTTCGCGTGGGTTCATCAACTCAAACCCACATCGTAGGAAGTTTGCCATGTTGAAGCTTGGCTCCCCAACAGCGGCAGCGACCATCTCGGTGAAGTTCTTGAAGTTTTGGTTTCCTTCGCCTGCACCCAAGTAGACACCGATACGGGTCGGATCGATCTTGCTGTCGAAGATCCCCGATTGTGCGATGGCTTGTTTTGCGGCACCGACGGCAAACTTTGTGTGCCGTCCGCAGTGCAGCCAATCATCGGGTGACTCACCAGCCTTCGACACATCCCAGTTTTTCACTTCGGCAGCGATGGTGGTCGGATATCCAGATACGTCGAAGACCGTAATTGGGCCAACTCCGCTTCGGCTCTCTTGGAGAGCTTTCCACATCGTCTCGACGTCATTCCCGAGGGGATTGATCACACCTAAACCGGAGACGACAACACGTCGACGCATGAATCGAAACCCTTCGAGTAAAATCGTTTATTGTGCATTCCTGTGGTTGCAATCAGCTTCGTGCAGCTTGGCGCAGTACCTGCGCCGCCTTGCGTTCGGCTTCGAGCATGTGCGGAGGGGGATTTATTTTATTCCCATCCTTATCGACCGCAACTTCGTAAAACCTAAGTATACGCAGGGTCCTGAGAAGATCTTCCGGGGGGAAGAGTGCGGAGCTACCGAAACTCTCGTCGAGGAATGCGAACGAGAGTTCCAAATCAGCTACGGGGTCCCCATCAACGGTGATGGTTCCGAAGACAATCGCGCCGCTGGGCTGTTTGTCCTGCAAGACAGCTTTGAGTTCAATGCGATCGCCCGGTCCGACAGTTCGATAGAACGTCGCCTTGGACACTTTCGCCAAAACCGTTTTACGTACGAATCCTTCGGGTTCTGAGACGAGCAGTCCACCTGTTTGAGCCATTCCCTCGATCATCAACGAATGAGGGAAGTGAGGCAAACTATGGGAATACTCGTCGAGGGGTTCCTCGCCGAAGCAGACGTTCTTGATGGTTCGTGCGTGCGAATCGCGTACGAACTCGACAAATCGATCGATCCAAAACCAACGCACCGAGAACGCCTCTACACTGTCTGGAGAAAATTCGTCCTTAGGACAACTTGGCTTGCACGTAGCGGCACAAGTCGCTGACGGTTAGCACATCGCCAAAGTCTTGAACGCGTGGGTTCGACTCGAACTTGGTCAAGTCAGCCCAAGGCATTCGCTTCTTCAATTCGGCCAAGCCATTCGCGTTAACTTTACCATCATTCACGTAGCTACCCTCGGTGAGGATATCCTTCGGAAAGAGGTCTTCTGTCTGGATCTTAATCCCGAACGCCTTCTCAAGCTTGAAGACGATATCGAGGAAATCGATCGACTCAGCACCAAGGTTACCGACCATAGTTGCCGAATGAGTCACATCTTCTTCGTCTACTCCGAGAGCATCGACGAGTGCGGATTGGACTTTGGAAAACACTTCTTCATTCACTGTCATTTCGACGTTCCTCGATCAAAAACGAACCTTCGTTTCCTGGTCTTGAAGGGGAATAGGCGGGGCAGGTCAAGCCCGTTCCATGGGCCCATTTCTTACCCGCAACCGGAATATTTTACCAGCCCCCAACGGGGCAACCTAGGCGATTCTATCGGGAACCGGGCCTCCGGGCAGAGAGCAGTTTCGGGGGTATTTCAACTCTTTTCACAGTAATTTTGTCCACCCGAAGGGCCCGATAAAGCTTGTTCCCTTCGTTTTCAAGGGGATTGCTTCGCGGCCCCCCCAGCCTCTCCTGCCGGGATTTGCAACCAATCCTTCCACAGTCCCTCCTGCTTGTCCGTCGGGGATTCGACGCGAATAAGGTTCCAGGAAGGAGTCTCCCCGGCGGATTGCCCACCCGCACCCCCGGTTTCTTGGGCGTCCTTGTCTCGCGATTCCTGATCTCTGAAGTCCAACTCCCTTTCGAGAATTTTCCCACGCCGGGCAACAAGCAATTTCACGCGATCCCCCTGTCGCAGCGTTCCGACCAGATCACTCCACTGTTCTTGCGATGCACGGAATTCTCCAAGTCCAAGAATTTCGTCCCCGACTTGGACCCCCGAGCGGCTTGCTACCCCGGAACGCAAGACTTTCTCGACCATTGTCTTGCCGGCATTGGTGCTCAGCTCCAATCCTACCTGTGCAACCGTAACGGTATTGGGCTGCGAAGCGGCGGCGTCGGTTGTTTCTTTCGGTTTCCATTTCAAACCAAAAGTCTCTAACAACGGACTGTAATCGAGCTCTTGCGTCGATTCCAATTCCCGTTCCAACCAACGCGATACTTCCTCGCCTGCAACTTCCGAGACGATTCGCAAGAAATCCGCATTTTCATATCCGCTTTGGTGATGCCTCTCCCAAAGCAATCGCATGCAATCATCCAGCGATTTCTTGCCCTCGCTTTGCGAGCGAATCTTCGCATCGAGCAACATCCCGATCAATGCACCTTTAATGTAGTAACTGATCCGGCTATTCGTTGCATTCTCATCCGGACGATAGAATTTGATCCAAGAATCAAAGCTGCTGTCGAGTACGTTTTGGACGAGACGACCAGGGGAGTTTTGGTAGCCTTGAATCGTCTTGCTCAGCCGCTCCAAGTACTCTTTTGGAGTACACAAACCTGCCCGAATTACGAACAAGTCATCGTAATAACTCGTAAGTCCTTCGGCGATCCACAACTCATGAAAGTACTGTTCCTGGTTGTAGTCGTACTTCTTCAATACCTTCGGTCGCAGGCGACGGACGTTCCAAGTATGAAAGAACTCGTGCGAGACCAATCCCAACCAATCGACATACTTCGCTCGCTGCCGAGGAGCCCAACGACTGGTCATCAAGACGGTGCTATTGTCATGCTCAAGCCCCCCACCCGACTCGGTGATCAAATTCAAAAACCAATAGCGAGTGTACGGGACGTCTCCCCAAAACTTTTGCTCTACTTCCACGAGTTTCACTACGTCGGCCATCGCTTTTTCAGTATCCCACCAAGCTTCTGAACGGTTTGTGGCAAGTCCCGACGCTTGTGGTGTTGCTGGATCAAATGGTGCGGTTGCTAGGTAATGCTCAACGCCACCTATGGAGCGACTGCGAATATCAATGGTCCCTAGAACCAAAGGACTATCGATTAACTCATCGAAATTCTCGGCCCGACGCACCCAAGGGTCTTGGCTGTTGATCGGCGTCAGCGAAGTTGCAATCTGCCCCCAACCTTCCCGCGGCTTGCAGCGCACTAAGTGAGGACGTTCAAGCATATTCTCTGGGGTAATAAACGTTGCCGCTCCTGTAATAAACGCGAAGGCTTCTTCGATCCAATTCGTTCGAACTCCCATCTCGCGACCGTAAAGCTGGTACTCGACGAGCACTCGCTCAGCTCCTTTGCTCTCTACGGTCCAGTGATTCTTGTCGATCTTCTTCACCGCGCGCGGAGAACCTTTCGCATCCCTGGCTTCGATTTTCTCAACTTGTCTTGCATACTCACGAACCATGTATGAACCCGGAGTCCACACTGGCATCATCAGTCGCACGGAATCAAGCCCTTCAGCAGGCAGATTCAACCGGACTCGCACCACGTGCAAGTGCGCGTCTTGAAAATCTAATTCGTATTCAACAGGTGATGACTCTACCTCTCTGGTTTGTGCTTGCACGAACTTCTCCGAACCGAATAACATCAGAAATAAAACCAACGAGCGAAACAATCCAAACGATCTACAACGCTGCTTGAAACGCATCCACGTTTTGATCCAAGGGCGAGTCGAGGGAGTTGGTAGTTGTTGCATTCCTATACCTTGAAACTTTCTTGCATGCGATTCGATCTGCTCATCTGTTGGGGTATCTCGATCGTGGTCGATCACCGCACCGACGAACTCCCCTTTGGCTCGCTCGATTGGAAATGGGCGGCAGAATTCCCCTGCGTAAGAGTATAAATCGCTGTGGACGATCAAGTCATTTCTAAAACGAGGATAGATCACTTCTCTCAAAAATACTTGATCGACACCTTTGCGCTCCCATACCCCCCAGCGATCAATCAACGTTTCCATGTCAGGAATGGCACCACCAAGGCACCCCCACATACCCGCCATAATGATCACACGGTGTTCGGGATGATCCCTCATAATATGGATCGACTTACCGCTTGCCAACCATTCTTCAACCGCACTGAATTCACGCCGACTCGGCCTCGAATCCGTATCGCGAAATACAACCGCTTGGACATCGTTATCCCCAGCAGCCAAGAAACGCCAAAACGTCCCGTCGAAAGATCCTCGGCGTCTGGCTTGGCGGACCTCCGCACCTGCATTTTCTAGACGCTGAACAACGCTTTGATTGATTTCATCCGAAACGTAGAATCGAACTACCCAGCCTTGGTAAACCTTGGGCACCAAGTCCGCGTTCCGCAATGCTCCCTCGATGTACAAAGGATTGCTTCCATACAACGAAAAGGAAACGATTTTCTTAGACATGATTCTCTTCGACCTCCGTTTCACAACTGCGAATTCGATGGTAGGAACACGCACCGTGAATAACCGTAGGTACGTGAATCATTAACCGGCTGCCAATCGACCTGCCGCGTAATCGATTTGATTCCAAGCCAACTGCGTCGCTGCCCCCAAAGGCCTGTCTGGATAGCGGAAATTGTGATAGTAAAGCTTCGTAAGATTGATATCGAGCGATTCGATCATGCATCGGATGGAGCTTTCCATGCAATGCACCTCACTGGCTCGCTCAAGCAACAATCCGAGATGAAAGATGCTCTCGGTGATATCATTGCGAACAATAGGATATCGAATGGAACTTGTTTCAATCCGAAAGCCACGCGAAGCGTCGTCGTGAACGAATGCATACGCACCTTTCGGAGCAAGCTTTGCAAAGACTCGCTCTTCTTGCTCGTAATCGCGCTCCCAATAGCAATGCGAGTAACGTAGCGAGTAAGGCAACCCAACTTGCATATAAAACAATTCATCAAAGAAACGTGTGGGGTAGCGTTTCTCTAAAGCTCTTAACGCACGATGCCCTACCGAGAGAAAGTTCCAACTATTTCGCTCGCGAAGCACTCGCTGAACCTCCGGGGCTTCACGCTCCCCCGTAGGGATCGCTTCAAGCACAATACGAGCCTCGTCCCGATACATCCACTGCGTCATCTCTAAATTGCGTTCTTTGCAGAAAACGTGAACGCAACAGTCCGGGTCAAGCTTGTTCAATAAAAACCGAACCATCCCGTTCAAGTGGATCATGTCTCCAAGACCCAGATGATGGTAGATGTACAAATCGCTCCCAAGATCAATCTCTTCGATGTCTTTCGAAGGAATCGGGAACATGATTGAGATCGGCAAGACCATGAACGAGCCTCCAACAACTTATTGAATTCGTAGCGGTATTACTCGTCTAGTAATTACTCAAAACGGTACAGACAAAGTCCAACCGAATCGAAACGACCTTTGGTCCACCAAGCGTTCTTGCGGTGTCCCTCAAGCCTTGCGAGAAGCTTCCATCGCGAAGATTGCTCGAAATAAGGACGCACTTTCTGCGCTTTGATCGAGACGATCTTTTTATTCACTCCCCCTACCTGCTCCCAATCATGCATGGCGAAAAGACAGCCTGGTTGAATCCAACTCTCCAAGCTTTGGATGTCTTCCAATGCCAAGTCCGGAATCTCCGGCCCATCGAAAAAGACGAAATCGGGTACCACGCCATCTCGTCGCATCTGAGAAATCAATTCATCAGAGCGAACCGGATGGTAATGAAGCGTATTGCGAAAGCGATTTAAGAATTCCTCTGGGGGCCGTCGCAGTGGATCGCAAGTGTGCAACACTCCACCATGTTTTTTCAAGGCTTCCGACATATAGAACGTCGAACCGCCAACCCCAGTCCCAACTTCCAAGACGACCTTTGGATGATGCTCGGTCATCCATTGATAAAGCCGCAATCGCTCGACCGGCAACATCTCACCCGGATAAGGATTCTTCGGCAAATGCTTGGCAATAACATACTTGGTCAATAATTTTCGAATCATGGCGTCCTCCTTGAACCTCCATCGCGATGCTTGTACTCCTTTGCATCTCGAAGAAATCTTGTAGCAAATAGCCTCGGCAAAAATCAAGCCGGATTTAACTTGGGGGGACTAGGTAGCCGCGGATCAGATGAATCATTGAGTATTTACCCTCGCCTGCAAACCTTCTTTTCGCTTGTGCCCAGTGGGTTCTTTCGGGCACTCTGAGTTTATCTCCGGAACTCTGAGTTTAACTGGGGCACGCTGAGTTTAACTGGGGCACGGGCATCCCAAAACGCTATAGACATCAACGAATCACTTTTGTTAAACCCGATACTGATCGGCACAAGCCCTGCATCGCACGCATCCCTTTAAGGAATAGCGACATCATTTCGTGACGACTCATTTCGCAGCAAACACAACGCGCTTTGAACCAGCGCCACGCAATCCCCAGCCATCCATGAAACAGACTCGGCGCCGAAGCAGAAAACCAAGATTCTATTGGGCCGAACTCGGTTTCCTTTTGCTTGGACTCATCGGGCTCAGACCCGAGATCATCACGGAATTGTTGCCCACTCGTCGCCCTGCCTACCAGACGTATCAAACGAATACCGGTTATCAAACTGGTGGTGGATACCCAACCGGTACCGCGTATCCAACAGGTACCGTGTATCCGACTAGCTCCGTTCAGCATGCCGCGAACCCGTCTCAGTACCACTACGCTTCCGCTCCGCTATATTCCCCTACTGCTCCGCACTACTCCCCTTCCGCGCCGCTCTACGCATCAACTTCCTATCCAACAGCCAACTACCCTGCTGCGACTTATCAACTAGCGAATAATCCTCTGCAGCAAACTTACGGTACTCCTCAGCCTCGCATCGCCAATCTGCCGACCAATCAAACCTACAACGCTCCGTCCTCGGTTTACCCTGCGTCAACGGCTTACCCTGCGTCAACGGCTTACCCTGCATCCACAGCTTATTCTGGGAACACCGCCCAACCGGCCACATTTGCACAAACAACGACATCCCTACAGCCCACCGGATCTGGGCATCCTCCCGTAGTGTGGCCCGAAGGCTATCAGCCAAACGCCTTGAGACAGGCCAGTTATCCTGCCAACACGGCTTATCCACAAGTAAATCCTCAAAGCTACCAGCCAGGTTATCCACAAGGTTACTCGCAAACTTCTCTGCAATCATATCCGCAGACATATCCGCAGAGTTATCCCCAAGGTTACTCAACAGGCTACCCGGCAGCCAATGCAGTCAGCTACCCTCTGGGGCGATACTAAAGGAGCTTGCAGGATGACTAACCCCTGCTTGTCCACCGCGCCGATCGCAAATCTCCGCAAGCGCGCTGAGCTTACGCGAGCCTTGCGAGAATTCTTCGACACTCGCGGATTCATCGAAGTCCACACACCGATCCTATCGCGTTACTGTGTGATCGATCGTCACCTTGATCCGATACGCGTTACATCCCAAAGCGTTGGGTTATCGTTACACGACAGTTCCAACACAAGTAGAGAGTCCGATCCACGAAAAAGCTCCAACGCCTCCGAGGAGTTCTGGTACCTTCAAACGTCCCCAGAACAATCGATGAAACGCTTGCTGGCCTCCGGACTTGGAAGCTGTTATCAGCTCGGTCCAGTGTTTCGCTCAGCCGAGTTCGGACAAGTTCACAATCCTGAATTCTCAATGGCCGAATGGTACGACTTGAACGCAGACTTCGAACATGGCCTGAGTCTACTTGACGATCTCTTACAGGTACTTCTGAATACGCAACCGGCAAAACGTATACGCTTTGCCGATGCCTTCCACGATGCGACGCAACTACCCCTTTTCGATACGTCCGTCGAAGATCTTGCCGATTGGTCCTTGCGGCGAGGACTCGTCGATAAACAGACTTGGTCGGACGACTGGGATGATTGGGTGAACTTGATTTTCTCACTGGAGGTTCAGCCGACCTTGGGGTTTCTGGCATCTGATCAATCATCCTCGCAGCAGATTGCTAAGAGTCCGCCTGTAAATGAACTTAGCCGCCCTGTCTTGGTCACCCATTTCCCGGCGTCCCAAGCCGCCTTGGCAAAACTCGATCCAATCGATCCTCGCACCGCCGAACGCTATGAAATCTTCTACCGAGGGGTAGAACTCGCCAACGGCTATCACGAATTGCTCAATCCAGACGAGCTTGCGAAACGAGCCCGAATAGCAAACGAGCAGCGGATCGCCGACGGCAAGTTTCCTTTGTCGGAAGAGAATCCGTTGATCGAAGCGATGCGGATTGGGTTTCCTTCCTGCTGCGGCTGCGCTCTAGGTTTCGATCGCGTGGTAATGCTCGCTTGCAACGCCACAAGTCTGCGGGAAGTTATCCCCTTCCCCGCCGACCTCGCCTGACCGACAATCCCGCACTTGCTTGCTTTTTTAAGTCTGCTATATCTCTTTTCAAGCCGAGCCTTGCGAGTAGCATCGAAACACAAAAAGGACTCGGCATCTAATGCGGCGATGCGCAGACGATTGTTTACGTCGCATGGAATTATGTTGCATTTATTTTTTCGATTGGAATACCTTCGATGTCCAAACATCCAGAACTTGAACTTACCAACTTCGTTCGCGCAATTCCTGATTTTCCAAAGCCGGGCATTCTCTTTCGCGACATCACCCCCTTGCTCGGTGATCCGAAAGCGTTCGCGGAGACCATTGAGCGAATGGCGGATTTGATCCGTGGCGAGAAAATTGATGCACTCGTGGCTGCCGAAGCTCGCGGTTTTATCTTCGCAGCGCCCTTGGCTCTCGAGCTCGGAGCTGCTTTTGTTCCGGTCCGAAAACCAGGTAAGCTTCCTTATGAAACCCATTCGTACTCCTACGACTTGGAGTACGGCAGCGACACGCTTCAAATGCATACAGACGCGTTAAAGCCCGGATCGAAGGTGTGGATCGTAGATGATCTTCTCGCAACCGGAGGAACCGTTGAAGCTTGTGTTAAGCTCCTGGAGAACTTCCGTGCAGAAGTCGTCGGCGCGCTCTTCTGCATCGAATTGGAGTTCCTCGATGGTCGCAGCCGACTTGCCCCTCATCGGGTCGAAGCCCTCTTGAAGTACTAACCTAACGTCCACCTTTGCGTGGTCGCTTCCAAGTCGATCGTTTTCCAGTAACTCGCCGGGCGTCCGAGACTCCGAACTCGGCGTTCGGCTCCCCTTGGCTTTGCTGACTTGCATCCTGGCCGTCGCTACCGAAAGTCCCCTGCGAGAAGCCTACAGTTTCTTGAGAATCTTTCAAAGGTTCAAAATCAACCGCTTTGCGTTTGAACAAGTCTGGATTGAGTTCCCGTTTCATCTCTAAATTGATGTCTCGGTTCGAAACCGGTGCGGTGGTAGCTCTGCTCGAACGCTTCTGCGGCGCTTCCGACAACGGGTCTTTGATCAACAAACGGTTGATACGTTGCTCGATGTCGGTCAATCGATCGCCTTGGTCCTTCGTAACAAAGGAAAAAGCGATCCCGGAACGTCCCATCCGTCCAGTTCGTCCGACTCGGTGTACGTAGTCGTCAACTTCGTCCGGCAAATCGAAGTTAATGATGTGGGAAATAGTCGACACGTCGATCCCTCGGCCGACGACATCGGTAGCCACCAAGATATCGAGTTTCTGTTCGCGCAAGGCTCGAAAGACCGTATCTCGCTGCGGTTGGCTCATGTCGCCATGGATGGTTCCGAGTCGCAGTTTACTCTCAGGCTTGCTTGCGAAGTAATTCTCGAGACGTCGATGCAACTTCGCCGTACCGATTTTGGTGCGGCAAAAAATGATTGTTTGAGGTGGTTTTTCACGTTCTAGGAGTTCAAGCAACGTGTCCATTTTCTTTTCGGTTGCGACGCTGATGAAACGCTGTTCGATCGTCTCGACAGCGACATCTTTATCGGAGCAATCGATCACTACCGGTTCGAACAAGTAACGGTTTGCAAGTTCGCGGATCCGTTCGTCGAGGGTGGCGCTGAGCAACAATGTTTGGCGATTCTCGGGACAGCGACGCAAAATCTTCTCGATGCTCGGACGAAATCCGATATCGAGCATCCGGTCAGCCTCGTCGAGAACCACACACCACAATCCGTGAAGACGCAACGTGCCGCGCTCGATGTGGTCGATCACACGCCCTGGGGTTCCAACCACCACCTGCACACCCTTCTCAAGGGCCGCCAATTGGCGTCGCATGTGCTTGCCACCGGAAATCTCAAGGACTTCTGTTGGGCAACCCACTGCAAGCCGTTCGAATTCCCCGTGGACTTGAGCGGCTAGCTCTCTAGTTGGAACAAGAACCAAAGCTTGCGGTAATGGTGCTTCGCGCAAAGGATCGAGTTGTTCTAAGATCGGGATCGCAAAAGATCCCGTTTTTCCCGTTCCCGTTCGGGCTTGACCCAAAACGTCATAACCTTCCAATGCGTACGGTATCACTCGGGCTTGAATCGGGCTCGGTTGGGTCCATCCTAGTTTCCCTAGGGCCCTCAGCATCACTGGCGAGAGGGACATCTCGGAGAAACTCTCCGGCATAGCTGGCGTCATAAACTGTACTTTCCTTACAAATTCTCTACGTCTACCATACCTTGTAATTACCCTTTTGACAAACCAAAGAATCGCAATTGTGATGGAATTCCCACCTATTGACTTCTCTCCAGAACACAAACTCTGGACAGATCACTGTCTCGCAAGGCTCGAACTTGCCCTTGAGAACCCTCAAGAGAAAGCCGCAAATCTACGTTGGCAAGAACCGGACGAATGGCTACCGGCACTGCTACTCGCCGAAAGACTGGTGGAGTTCGAACGCAACCACCGAGCAGAACTTCTAGCCCTAGTCACACAAGCCCCAGCTTCTGCATCGCAAGCCCCTCCCTCCGCATCTCCGGGCCAAGCGATCCTTCAAGAGTCACTCAGCACCCTCGGACGATGGCTTTACCAACTTGTGCGAACCAGCACCGCTACATTTGACGACGACACCGCGCGATTTATCCAACTCCTCGCCGCACAAAAAGCTTCCGAGTGCTACGTCGTCTTCCGAAAGTACAATACCGAGAAGTGCCTGGGCTTATTTCTGCAATCGATGTTTCTATCCGGACACTCCATCACAGTCCGACTTGCAGTCGATTTGCTCGTCGAACAACCTCCGGAACATTGGACTGACGTTGCCCAAGCTCTCTCGGTACTGATGCAGTCGACCAATTGGAAAGTCATCGACGTATTCCCGAAAATCTTAGAGACGACACGACCAAGCGTCCTTGCTCCGGCGTTCGATCTTGCGAACATGTTGGTGCGCAAACAAGGTCTAACGCCACACCCAGCCGCCGATAAAATCGACACCTTCCTCTCCCTCTTCGGTAACGTCACACAACAACTGCTTTCCCTCGAAGAGAACCCAAGGAAATTTTCAGATAGCGTTCAAGTCGTACAACGTATTCTCTTCGATAGCGTTTCGCTTCTGGTCTCCATGTGCGATGCGTTTGCTCTCATCGGCGACCCGAAAGCCATCGGCAAACTCAATCAAGCTATCGAACTCAAGCACCGTCGCATCAAACTCGAGGCCGCATTCGCGCTTGCGAAACTAGGTGAAGCTCGCGCTGTTGACTTGATCGTCGAATTGCTCGCCGATGACTCTTCTCGCAACCGCGCCGTAGCTTACCTACAGGAACTCGGCTCCGAAGAAAAAATCAAACCGGAATGGACAAGCTCACTCGCGAAAGCCAAGTCGGACCTCGCACTGTGGCTGAGCCAACCGGAACAGTTTGCTATCCCGCCAACCCGAATCGAACTTCTCGAACAACGCTCCCTACCCTGGCCTGGCTTCGATGGCCCCCAAGAATGTTTCTTGCTCCAATTCGAATACGGCCTTGGAGAGAACAGTTACTCCAACGTCGGCTTCTCAGGGCCATTTCCATACGCCCTGTCACTCGATCTCAAAGCCCTCAACAACGATACAGCCTTCGCTATCTTCCTGGGCAACGACGTCGATGATCCTACCGAATCTCGGATCGCTTGGGAGTCTCTTACCGATGCACATAAACATGCCCTCCGGCCATGCTTCGATGCCCTCGCAGAAAAAGGCTTTCTCAATATCGAACCCATCGCAAAAATCCTTTCTCTCGGCCACGAAGCAGTCTTGTGCAGAGCACAAAGCGACGAAACAACCCACTGGGGGGTGATCTCCGACGGTCAGTCCGTGATCCGTTGCCCCTCCGGGCAGCAAACTTTCGAAACCCTTTTCCTTCAATGGAAAGGAATGCTTGCATTGGAAATTCTTGGCGAAGCCTAGATTTCGTTGTTTGTTGTTCGGTGGATTCACTCAATCGACTCACTCAAGCGGCTCGCGGCAGAGATTCACGGCAGAGATTCACGGAAGTGATTTGCAGCAGAGATTTACAAAAGATATTCACAGAGGGGATTTCTTGGGATGAACCCTCGAAACGGGTTTGCCCGTCACGATCCTCAAAGTTTCCCTCAAGGGCACATCGAGAAAATCCGATAAGCCAGAAAGATTCGGTCGAATCGATCGCTTCGGAACCAGCTCTAGTCCAACGACGGAAACATGACAATGAAAAAAGCATTCTCCTCGAACCTGGATCGCACTCGACTCGGATGGGTCGCCCTGATCGCTCTTTGCACCTTTGCAAATACGGGTTGCCAAGTCCATGTTGCAGGTCAAACGCTTCCTAGCGGCTACTACTTGATGGACGACATCCAGTACTTCCCAGCCGGTTCTGAGAACAAGCTTGCGAATGAAACCGCCGCACTCAAAGCGGATCGCGAAGCTGCACGCACACGTCGTTAATACGGCTTATGCTCATCGCACGAGTACCTTCGTCAGACAGCCCTGTATCAGACTGCTCTACGGCGGAGAATTCTACGGTGGAGAGTTCTTCAGTGGAGAACCCTGCGTTGAAGGGTTCTGCGGTAGTGATCACTGCATAGTAAACTGCAACGTGAACTGCATGGTAAACTGCACAGTGAACTGCATAGTGATTAGGGCGATTGAAAGATTGCGAAGCCCTTCGAAGAGCTACGAAGCTACGTAGCCGGGAATTCCATACGGACGCTTGTCCCAATTCCCGCTTCGCTCGACCAGTAGATCTTGCCGGCATTCTCTTCTACGAAGCGGCGCACGGCGGCAAGCGAAACTCCCAGCCCTCGCCCTGCTTCTCGGCCACTGTAGTAAAGGTCGAAAGCTCTCCTGGCAGCTTGAGGACTAACTCCGGGTCCGGTATCGCTGATCGTGATCCTCACGATGTCTCCTTCGCGCTCTACGCTCCAGCGAATCGAATCGCGTCTGCGGGTTGCTTCGATGGCATTTTGTGCCACCAGCCGTATCGCTTCTTGCACACCCTGACCGCACACGTTGCTGTGATATCGAATCTCTACTTGCTTCGATTTAGGATGTCTCGATGTGTTATGTTTCGCGTTGGTTTGTGCTTCAGTTGCCGACTGTAGGCTTGGGGGTTCGACCCATTCCCAACGAAGTTTCTTTTCTTCGGCTAAGCCGGCCATTTGGTCGAATTGCGATTTTGCCAACACTTTCAGGTCAGTCGCTGTACGCTCGACGAGACGAGGCTGCACCACTCGCATCATTTCTGCGAGCAGTTCATGGGCTCGCATCGATTGGTCGAGAATCGTCGCTAAAGCTTTACGATCCATCGGATCGCTCGCTTTCGATAGTAACAACTGAGCGCGGGCAGCGATGTTACCCAAAGGGTTGTTGATTTCATGCGTCAAGCCGTAAGCCAACTCATAAACTTGACGCCTTGCGGAATCTTCGATCGCTTGCGAGAGAGAACCACACGTGCTCAAGAGCGAAATGGCACGATGCAGGCTTTCGCGCAGCACAGAAAACTCCTTTGCATCACGAATGTCGGATACATCACGAGTGTCGGACTCGAACTTGGAGCGAAAAGCAATTTCGAGACCCAATCGAGGATCGGAGAGCTGACGGTAGATTGTCGTCAGTCCTTCAAGTAGCCCAGAGGTTTCGGCTGGCTCCACGGGTAACTCTCCGGCTGGCCACACCGGCATTAACCTCTTCAAGTCACCGAGGAACTCTTCAAGCTTTTGAGTTTCCCAGACGGCAAGATCTTGATCAGACGCTTCGGAGCAAAACGAACCAGCAGTGCTTGCGCGTCGATTCCAAAGATCGATTGCGGCGGCAAGGATTCGGTTCGAGAGACTCTCGATGGTCGGTTCACTCATTGGAGAATTTCTAGAGAACGCAGCGTTGAACTTCGATGATGCAGGGGATTAGTATACAAGACTTTCACAAAAATCCCATGGTTTTCAAGCGTTTGCTTTGGGCAAGCCGTGAATGGAAGTTCGATAAAACATTGACTTTTGTTCATAATTCAGGTTAAATGAAGGGGTAAGGGACGCACAGCCTCCGGACCTTACATCACACACACTGGCAAATCGAAATCGGCCGAATTTGACAATTCCTCTCGTTGCGCTCCAACATTTGGAATCGCGATGCGGTTCGGATCGTTGAGTTCGACGTTCGATTTGTTCTTCCTTTTCTTTTCTCGGTTCCTGTTCGCTTCCTACTCCTCCTTGAAGCTCAAAGGCGATTCCATGATGAGGCTCTCAATGCGCTCCGTCCGTGATGTGAAGATATTCCACACCAAGCGATCAGGGATGACGTTGATCGAAGTCCTCATCGCAACCGCGTTGACGATGCTGATCATGCTCGCGCTCGCTCAAGGCTTTAAGTCGCTGAGCCAAGGTGTTACCGCCGGCCGCTCTCGCTTGACCGGTAGCGATCAACTTCGCTCTATTCTCTCGCTGTTGCGATCCGATCTCCAAGGTCTGACCGTATCGACCAAGACCCATCCGCAGAGTATTCAGTCTTCTACCGGTTACTTCGGTTACTACGATGGTCCGCTGTCTGACTCGACCGCTATGCTCTTTAACTACAAGCCAGGGGCGACAGAAGTCGAAGAGAAGCTATCGGCAAGCCGATGGTCGGACATCGATGACGCGATGATGTTCACCGCGAAAGCCCGAGACGGCCAATGGTTCTACGGTCGCGTGCCACTCGCACTGATGAAGATCCATGCGGCCAATCGCGGCACCGGATTGCCACTAACACTGACCTTCGATGATTGGCTTACCGATGTGACGATCGCTTCGGAATACGCCGAAATCGCTTGGTTCATGCGACCACTGAACGAAGTCGGTATGCTCAATGGCCCCGAGGTTCAAGTAACCAATACTCGGTATTCATATACTCCAGTCTCCACTCCGGTCAACGATGTTGCTCCGGTGGTAGATCTCAATGGCGATGCGATTCCGGATCCCGATGGTATGCCCGATCGAGTTGCACTGTGCCGACGCGTGCTGCTGATCCGCCCCGACTTGATGATCTCCCGTGCCGATGTCGATGGGTCGAGCGATCCGCAGTTGTACGCAACTCCGATGCCGGTCGATACAGGTGACATCAACTCCTTCCGCTACCAGATGCGATTCGCCTACCAACGCTCCGATCTCTCGGTCCGCAAAGACTGGATCGGAAATCGCTTCGTGCTGAAAACCAATTCGCTCTCCGATCTGCAACGCCCCGAAAATCGCTTCGCACATTTCTGTATTCCGACCCAAGATACAAACCTCGGGCTCGTCTCATCACTTCCGATTTTGGCGCTGACCTCCGAAGCAGACGCCAACGGCAATTACTTGACCATGACAAACTTGGCTTACGGAAACTTTCAGCCAAGTAGCGATCGCGGTTTCGTCCCAGCTGCCTTCTGCCGCACGAACTTGGTCAAGTCCGGGACAGACACTTACACATCCAGCCATACCATGGAAGAAGTCGTTGCTTCCAACGTCGTTGGCTTTGACCTGCGAGGCTACGACACTTCCGCTGTTCAGTTGTACACCCCCGGTGTCGATGGCAACTGGGGCAATAAAGGTACTAACGGAAAGGTTACCGATGCTGGTGATCCCGGATCAGATGATTTGATCGTCGGCCCAAGCGACCCTGGGTATGCTTTTGTAATGAGAAATGGCCCGATTGTTCAAGCGAACGCGGGAACGTTTGTTGATCTCTCTTGGGGATTCCGAGTCTTCAATCAGTTGCGTGACTCGACGCAGGCTCGGCATGGCCTGACGGTTGGAACGAACAATCCCACGATTTGGGGAAGTTCTCTTTCCGGATTCGAACCACTTTCCTCAAATGGAGTTCCTTCCATCGTCGACTCCCTGAACCGATCAGGGCGATTCAATGCAAACTTGGCGATCCATCAACCCTATTTCGATTCGTTTACCGACTACTACGAATCGGATGGAAATCTTCAATCCCTTGGACTCTCGGCCAACGGCATGATTCCTTATGGATTGAACGGGTCGACCAGCAATCCAAACCCCGATCGCGGTATCGATGGAATCGACAACAATGCTAACAACGTGATCGACGAAGACGCGGAGCGCGATACATCTCCACCCTATCGCTATGCGATGCCAGCGATCCAAATTAAGATACGGGTCCAAGACATCCCGGCGGGGACACTACAAGAACTCTCGCTGGTTCATAATCTTCAAGGAAGCTGAGTTTGGATGACCGATTATCTGAAACTCCAAGGCCGCCGCGTGGTGGTCTTCGGCGTAGCGAACAAAAAAAGCGTGGCAGCTTTTATCGCCAAAACATTGCTTGAAGTCGGAGCCGACCTCGTCCTTGTCGTCCGCTCCGAGAAACGACGCGACGAAGTCAAAAAGCTCTTTCCCGAGACGAAAATCCTCGTCTGCGATGTTGAGCATCAAGACCAGATCGATCGTATGGGAGCCGAACTAGCAGCAGATCAAATTCCGATCGCTGGTATCTGCCATTCCATCGCCTTTGCCGACTACAGCGATGGTATCAAACCGTTTCATGAAACCACTCGCAAACAGTTTCTTCAAGCGATCGATATCTCCTGCTTCTCCTTCATCGCAATCAGCAACGCACTGCGCCCTTGCTTGACTCCAGACGCATCGGTGGTGACCATCAGCATCTCGACTACCAAGATGGCCAGCGAAAGCTACGGATTTATGGCACCCGTCAAAGCCGCCCTTGATTCCTCACTCGCCTTCCTCGCGAAATCCTTCAGCAACTTCTCCCAAGTTCGCTTTAACGCCGTCGGTGCCGGATTGCTAAAAACAAGTGCGTCGGCAGGTATTCCTGGATACGTCGATGCCTACCTGTTCGCCGAGAAAGCGATCCCACGCAAAGAAGGGCTACGGACACAAGAAGTTGCCGATACCGCTGTCTTCCTACTCTCTCCACGCTCCGCAGGGATCAACGCGCAGACCCTCATCGTCGATGCTGGTATGGCAATCAATTACTTCGACCGCGAGATCATCTCCCGACAGGCCGAGTGAACATCACAGCGGAACTGGTGCAAGCAACTGCGCCATCGCCTGTGCGTGGGACGTCTCCGACCAGTCCAATACGCCGAGCGCCGATCGGACTTGCGCTAACTGCTCCGGAACCGACAACGACTCGTCAACAAACAAGTAGGGTTGTTCGCCAACCCGTACAAGCCCTCCGCGCACCCCAGATAGCCATTCACTTCGCACCTGAATGCCTTCTTCTTTGGCAATTGCTAGCATCAATTCGAGGGATTCCACAGAATTCAAAGGGGCTTCCTCCATTATTGCTACTTTTTTCCATGCGAGCGTTACACCGAAACAACCGATGAACAGGGTTGTAACAAGGAAACGCAAGCGGGGGCAAGTCGACTGCCTTTCGATCGCCACAAGTTGGTGCTTGCTCTCCCAGGAACGCCATCCACTAATGATCATCCGGATTCATGGAAACGCCGAAGACTGCTGAAATTACTGCTGAGAGTACCCCAAGTTTTATCGGGAATGCGACAGCACACAGCGATTGGATTGCCCAGCTTGAACGGCGATTGGATCAATGCGAACGGCTTGCGAGTGTCGGCGAACTCGCCAGCACGACAACGCATGAATTCAACAATCTCTTGATGACGATTTTGAACTATGCCAAGTTAGGATTGCGTCACAAAGACGAAGCGACGCGAGACAAGGCGTTGCAAAGGATCCTTGATGCCGCAAATCGCGGCGCAAAGATCACCAACCTTGTCCTCGGTCTAGCACGCTCGGGCGCGACGGAATTCGAACCTACGAACTTGATCCAAGTCGTCGACGATACCCTTGTACTGCTCGAAAAAGAACTTCAAAAATACCGAATCGATATCGAACGGGAATTCACTCAAGCCCCATTGATTGAAGGTTCACCCTCTCAATTGCAGCGATTGCTATTGAACTTGATCACCAATGCTCGTCAAGCGATCCGGGAGAATGGAACGATTCGTATCGGCATCAAATACGAAGCGAAAACGTCGACCGTTGCTTTGGTTGTTCGAGACAACGGACCGGGGATTCCAAAGGATATCTTACCGAAGATCTTCGATCGATTTTTCACGACCAAGACAGGGCCTGATCACTCCGGAAAAGGGGGTACAGGCCTCGGCTTATCAGCTTGTAAAGAAATCATCGATCAGCATCGCGGACGCATTCGCGTTGAGAGTACGGTTGGAAAAGGGACAGCATTTACCATTCGCTTCCCGGTTTCAAAGCCATCTGAATCAACAGCCAACGAAACCGGATCTGCTCAACTACAATCTGTACCGCCCCAGAGCAATCGCTCAAATCAAATCTCAACACCAACCTAGGCAACCGCCACGTTCTCGATCGCACTTGGTCGTTGAATTCTACCTCGACACAAAATTCTACTTCGAGATAGGGTAGCCAACCCGCTTAGCTGTTGCTCTGGAGTATCGCAACAAACTCAGCCACACCTGGTTGATCCATATAAAGCGTTGACTTTCCCTGCGGAGAGGTAATCGTCACTTGTGTCTTCTTACCTTGCTTTGTTGAAATCACTTGATCGGTAATCTCCAAGGAACTTAGTGCTGAGGAGAACAGGTGCTTGACTGAAGGAATGAATCCATTGCTCACGTGGGAGTTGATGAAATGAACCGTTCGATTCGTGGCGTCGTATATGATCGCCCCATCCGTCCCTAATGCTGCATGCGTGGTTTGCAGTACCGTGATCTCTTTGCTGTCTTGCGGAAGATTCGCAAGCGTAAGAAAGTCGCTTGGATGCTCGACGCTATAGCGACTGCCGGAAATGAGAATCCATCCATACCAAAACGGAGCGAGAAGGAAAGGTGACAGGAACACAAAGAATACTAATAACGTACCCAATCCGTTGAAAAAGTCACGCCAACCGAACGAGGGTGGAGAGCCAGTAACAAAAATATACGCCAACCCGGCTGATAACAAGAAACTGAGCAATAGCAGCAGTCCTCCATAGGATTGCAGACGCTTTCGGGGACCAAGAGAATTGATGAAGCGGAAGAGCAACAGCAGGCCGGCAGCGATGATCGCCATGTATGAAAAGAGTCTCTCAAAATCATATCGATTCCCGATGATAATCCGTGAGATGTTCGGAGAGGACTTCAAGTACTCGATAAGCACGTCCGCATCCTTTTCAGGCTCGAGTCCTGACTGACTCGATGGTTTATGCCTCCAAGTCTTGACACCGTCCTCGCCAACGATCTTCTTACCTGCTTCAACTTCGAAATGGTAATCGATGATGTTCGTTGTCCGAACCGTGACGCGGTTAGATCCCCTTGACGATGACCTTGTAACCTCCGTTCTAAAGTTATCGATCTTGGCGGTAGCCGTTGCACCGTCCAATAGATATCGTACGTCTTGATAGAACCACCATCCATAAGACACCACCCCACCGATGATCAGCAGGATCGCATTCATTAGGTACTGCCCAGCGATCTTGCTATTCGCGGCTTGGCGTATCTCCCGATAATTCGGTGGCAAGAGTGTAAAGATCGCTTGCTTCGTTGAATCTGAACTATGGAATGTCATGTCGGTTCAAATGCTCCAAATGGTTGTAAATGAAATTCAGGGCTTACTGCCGATAAGCCTTGCACCTTTCTTCGAAACACTGAGCACTTAGGTTCTCTGCGCTCTGTGCGTACTCTCTCAGCCTTCCCTCTGTGTCTCTGTGTCTCTGTATTTCAAACGATTCTCGACCGCGCATCCCCCTCGAGCTCATTGAGCGTCATCAGACTACGCGTGCTGCAACGCTTACTGGATATCAACTTGTAATCACCACACAGCATTCAAGATAACTCGGAACAGAATGTATGAGTAAAGCAGGCCGAAACTGTATCCACCAACGAGTCCAATTACCCAGGCAAGTATAGGAGGAATACCAACATTGAAACGCTTCATAACTACCGGATGAGTGAGTTGCCGCATCATCCAAATCGCAACGCACGAGACCAGAACCCCATATAATCCCCAAGCGATCGAAGAGAACGGAATTGATGAATCCATCCCGAATCGAATGGCCAGGTTTGCGAGGAACCAAAGTGAACGGATCAATGGGAACAAAGTACCAGCAGTCAATCCTAAAACAACTATTGCGACCCACCACCCCCAAGTTTTCCTCAAAAGTAATCCAACCCCAGCAACCACTTTGCATAATATTGGTACAAGCGAAATCAAAGTGGTAAGCAACATCAATCGGACGGAAATGTCAGATCCGGCAACTTGAAAGTAGGAATAAACTAGCCAGCCAACATCAACGACAGCCAGAGCGAAGAACACCGTATAGATCGCATCGATGTTATCCCAACGCTCGGTATCAGAAACCGCTCGTCGACCCGGCTTACCCTCAGACTTCATATAAGGAGCCAACGCATCGCTGCTCTTCTTCTGATGCGTATCCGTTTTGACTTCCTTAGGCGCATCGCGTCGCTCCAAGTCCCTGCTGGTTAGCTGGTCGAAAAAATTCGGCGTCGATGCCGATTTTGTTGGGGCCGGTTTCGCAGGGGACGATTTCGAAGGTGCCGTCGTTACTGCTTGCTCAGCAGTTGTTGCAGCAGGTACGGAAACGACTTCTCCACATCGGCATTTCACTTTCTTCCCAATCGCTGTCTCCGGAACTTTCAACGATACACCACAGCTTGAGCATTTCACGATGGGCATTGATGTATCATCCTTTTGTAGACAGAAAACGTACCACGCAATGCGCACGCACATACGCAAGCATCAAAAGCTCAACCAATGAAGAACAGATCAGTGAATCAGAACGAGTCGACTCTTATTCTTCTCTTAACACCGGTGCCGGTAGGCCAGGTACCCGTTGGAACGTAGGTATCAGCTCAGTCGCATCCCAGGCTAAGACCCGCGATTGCCCAACGAAATAAGTGTGATCGTCATCGATCACAAGATTAAAAGTCTCAATCGCTTCTCGGTCCGCGATGTCATTGATAGAAGTAAAATCGGCAGGTGTTCTCAAGGCCATCCCTTTCTTCAAGTCTTTCGTTTTGACCCACCCCTGCCCTATAACCCACCAAGGGTGCCCCAGAGTTGCGCGAATCTTTTCTCCAGATGCTAGCTGAATATCTTGCGTGGCAGCCGCTGGCCTTAAAGTAGTCCGCAGCACTGGTTTCAATCGCAATTCACCCGATTGAATGTTTTGGGTAACGACCATATCGCCAACCCGGATGGATTCAATCGGCTTTAAACCTCTCTCGGTCTGAATCAACGTTCCGAAGACCAAGCATTCGTGTCGTCGGGGAACTACCGGAGGAGAGTAGCTGGTCGATTCCACTTTCCGGGTATCGTAAACCAACGATGAACGATCTTCGCTGTAACTGGATTCAACAACTTTCTCCCCGGCGTTGTAGCTTTCTTCATGTCGATCCCACCAATCCCACCAAGCTTTCGGGCTATCGTCCAGCTTGACTCCAGTGGTTCCCCGTAAGACCGTTGCGATACTACTTTGAAGCATGCGAACTGACTCGTTGGCCTTGATGACCTCCGCCTGCGCATCCTCCGCGTTCCGCTTAGCTTCCTCTGCTGCGATCGACGCGGCTACCTCATTTTTCACTCCGTTCTTGGTCGACTTTACGGTTTGAATTTGCACTAGCCTTCGACCGATCCGTTCCACAGCTAGACCACTGTAGACCACCTGCTTACCCGTGTTTCCAACCGTCATGAGCTTGTCGACTTGGGCCGATTGGTACTTATCTCGTAATTCGCGCATCTGAACCAGCTGCAAAACCAACTCCCCGTTGGAGCGCGTTACAAGCTGGTTCTTCAGCTCAAATTCGGTACACATCAAGTCAAGCAAATCTGGAACATAGCATTCCAGTGGATACTTCTTGAGCGACTCAATGGCGGCAGTCCCCACCTCGGTAGAAGTATTTGCAATCGCAATTCCAGCAAGCGACAAACTCGCTTCGCGCGTCTGAAATTTTCCTATCGCATTGATGAAATGCTTCGCTGTAATTGGGCTAACTTGACCAACGGCAACATCCAACGCAACGATCGCTTCGGGTGCCGTCAATTCGCGCAGTTGTTCAATGGCCTTGAGTCTCTTCTTATTATCGGTCCCTTCGATCGCAGCGCTCCAATCCCTGACACGCGGCATCCATTTCTTCAATGCTTCATGGATACTCTTCGAAGTCGCTGTCGCTTTAGCAATCTCTTGAGGACTGACCCAGCGATTGAATACAAAAACGAATCCAAGTCCTTTTCGGGCTTCGATGTCTGAAGGGTCTGCATCTAAAACCCCAAACCAGTGAGAGCGTGCCCGCTGAGAAAGTCCTTTGGATTCACACCAGCGAGCCATCTCACGGTGCCGGTCGATATCGAGATTCTCATCCCCTCGAAGTTTTAAATACTCGAGCAGCGACTCATCCGCTGTCGCTTCATCAATTTCCGTTACACTTTTCCATTCGTTTCCGATCTTTAGGTCCCCGGATTGCCAACGGATAGCCAACCGTTCATCAAGTCCCTTTTCATCAAGCGACCCTTTACGATCAGTTACTTTGGGTCGCTCGATTTCCTCAGGCAATTCAGCAAGTTGTAATTGTGAAGCCAACGCGGCTTTACGATCTATCGCTTGCCCCTTCGCCTCGGGAATCAAAATATTCCGCAATTGCTCCTTCGGTGGTTCCTCACCGAAGACAGGGGCAGCAAATAGAAAGCAAAGAATCAGATATTTGGAATTCATCGTTCGACCTCTTGGACTTGCTACAAATGCGCCTAAGAAAGCTTGGCCAAAAGTGTCCCCTGGACGAGGCGCGCTTTGGCGAAAAATCTTTCTTTTTCGCCATCTTAGCCGAATAACATCGGTTTTCTCGAATTTCCTTGACGCCGAACTTCCCCAAACGTCTAAATCATAACCAAATCTCACACGGACTGCCCCTCTGTGTCTCTGTGTCTCTGTGTCTCTGTGTTTCAAAAGTGTCTCAAAAAAGAACCCTAGAAAAACAAGTTCCCTTCCGGTACTACAATAAGCTTATCGAACTTAGACACATCAGATCGGAGACGCCCCGTGCCCACGATTCCCTACTCCCCCAACCAATCACGAAACCTACCTCGAAGATTTCTACTGCGAAATGTTCAGTATGCTTTGTTGGCACTCATGGTACTGACAAGTCTTATTGATGGTCACTCCATCTGTGTCGGCCAAGCCCCCCCCACGGAATCGACCGGCGAAGTTGACTTGCCACTGCTTGCTCTTGAGAAAATCCAAGTCGAGTATGCGGAGTATCTTGCCAAGCGGAAGCGTATTCATGAAGAGTACGGCCGCTTAGTCGAGACACTCAAACAGACCGACGAAGACTTTCAGAAGATCAATAACGAATCGATTCGCAATCAACTTCTTGCGATGCAAGCATCCTTGCAGTCGAGCCAAATGAGCACGATGTTACAACAATTGAGAACTCAAGACCGTGTGCTGCCGAATCCGAGAGCCAATAAAGGGGTAACAGCGATCCAGCTTGGGCGACTACAGAACCGGATGATCCGTGAGAAAGCCACGGCAGATCTGAATACCGCCATTAAAGGTGAAGAACTACGGCAGCTTGATAGTGCAAGTCAAGCGATCGTACGACGACGCGCCGAGTGTATTCAATCGGGTTTTGCATTGGAACAAGAATGGATTCAGTGGCAGCAGCAGTGGCCGAAGTTTATGGAACTCTACTGGCCCCATTGTGACCCAGAACAAACATTCACTCGATCCGAGATCGATGCGCGTCTGACGATCCTAAAAAAGTCTGATCCTGAGGACTTTGCCGCAATGATTGTCAAAGCGTTGCTCATGGAGCGCATAGGAGAGGTCAATCGCGGAATGAAGATCCTCGATGAAGTCACGAACGGCGAATCATCGCTTGAGTCAACCGCGTGGTTTGCCAAAGCCTTATTAATGCATTCCATCGACAAAGTTAAAGACGCGAAGGGAATGCATCTTCGAGGAACGAAGATCGATAACAAATCACCAGTCAATAGTTGGCTTAAAGGACGTATTGCAGCGAGGGAAAAACAATTCAGTATTGCTGAGTCTCAGTGGAAGTCTGTTCTTGAGCATCAACCGTTCGAGATTCAAGCGCACCGCGAGTTAGCGGTTCTCCATTATGCACGTATCGCAAAGTCAGCGAATGAAAGCCGCAAATGCCTCAAAGAAGCACAAACCGCTTTTGACTTAGAACCAACCCATAATTGGTATTCACACTTCGTCTTAGCTCTAGCTCTCCATGGGGCAAATGATTCCCCCAAAGCTAGAGAGCACATTGAAGAAGCTCTGCAATTAGCGACCGAAGAGAACCAAGTCTTGTGCCAAAAGCTCAGTGCGGCGATTCAAAACAACGAATCCTACGAATGGGATTTCAAACGTAAACTCGGTGCGATAGAAAACTGAGTTCCAGCCAAGAGTATCCATCGCACATCATCACAAACCACCGCGTCACATCCTCCTCTTCGCTCCGTACTCCCTCTCTCGCCCCCCTCTTATCTCCCTCTCTCGTCTCCCCCTCTGTTCCCTCCGCTATTCACAGCACTCTCTGTGCCTCTGTGCCTCTGTGCCTCTGTGTTTCAAAAACCCCTTACTCGCGCGTCAAAGCTTCATCGAGATTCATGATCAGCAATACCACATTGGTAAGCGCAGCGCTAGCTATAGCATCGAGCTGTAGATTCGGTTTGCTTTCTCCACTTGCAATCAGACGTTGTGCACTGGTTGTATCTTGCGCATACAACTGTCGCTGTCGTTGAATCGCCATGAGCATCCGCTCCAATTCCTTTTCATTAAAACTGCGGGACAAGACCCGTTTGGCCACAAACTGCAATTGCTCGGTCTCCTGCAACGTCTCTTGCATGGCGCGTTGAGCAAGCGTGCGGGCGGCTTCGACCCACGTAGGGTCATTCAACGTAGTCAACGCATGCAACGGGGTGCTTGTCTGCGAAGCTCGTACGCGACAGGCTTGTCGATTCGATGCATCGAACATGTTGGCAGGTCCAACGGTTCGTCGCCAAAATGTATACAAACTTCGGCGGTAAAGATTGGATCCGGAAGATTTCGGGTAGCTGAAGTCACGCTCTTTGGTGATCGCTAATGAATCCCATATCCCCTCAGGCTGATAAGGATACACCGGAACCCCACCGACGCGTCTTTCGAGCAACTGACTTGCCGAGAGTGCCCAATCCCGCAAAACCATCGATGGCATCCGGAAACGGCTACCCCTCGCAAACCAACGATTCTCCGGATCCTTGGCTTTCGAATCCATCGTAAGTCGGCTGGACTGTTTGTACGTCGCGCTTGTAACTATCTGACGATGCATCCACTTGGTATTCCATCCGCTCTCTCGATACATACTGGAAAGATGGTCGAGCAAAGCCCCATGGATCGGATACTCACTCTGAACACCGAAATCCTCAGCGGTCTTGATCAAACCAATACCGAAAAAGTGCTGCCACATCCTATTAACCGCCACCCGCGCGGTCAGGGGATGCTCCTTCGAGACAAGCCATTGTGCTAGACCGAGCCGATTTCGAGTTGCATCTTGCGGTAATGGAGGTAGGAACGCGGGAGTATTGAAAGAGACTTTTTCTCCCTTCTTCAAGTACTCACCTCGTTCAAGCATGTGAGTATCGCGAGGTTGAGCATCACTCATGATCATCGGACGGGGGATCTGGTCGGCTCGATAGTTGTTGAGCTCATTGCGAACGCCTTGCTGCGCTCCGAGAGGAGCAATCTTATTGGCCAAGCCACCGAGTACTTTTTCATCAAAGTGCTTTCGCAGCACAGCTTCTAGCTCTTTCTTTTGCTCTTCACTTCTCTCTCCTTCGGGGCGTTTGAGGATGGCTTGGATCGCATCAGGCAGCCCCCCAGTCGTGTCCGCAACCGCTAATCGCCACCCATGAAATGCCACGTCGATTAATGGCTGTGCTTCTTTTTGCAACCCAGCAATGCGCGCCTCAAATTCGGCTATACGTTTGAGGTTCTCTTCGTTAGGAACTTCGATCAATGGAGGGGCTACTCGAATGCGACTTGAGAAATACTGCGGAACGCCACTTTCCGGTACACGATTGAACGCATCCATCAGGGAGTAATAATCACGCATCGTAATCGGATCGTACTTATGATCGTGACATTGAGCACAAGCCATGGTTAATCCCAACCAAGTCGTGGCGGTGGTGTCAATGCGATCGAAGAGAATGACAAAGCGTTGTTCTTCTGCAATCGCTCCACCCTCTCCATTGAGCAAATGATTGCGGTTAAATCCACTTGCAATCTTCTGATCATTTGTTGCATCAGGAAGAAGATCACCCGCAAGTTGCCAGATGGTGAATTGATCGAAGGGTAGATTCTCATTCAAGGCTCGGACCACCCAATCGCGCCAAAGCCATTGCCACGAATCTCCATCTTGCTGAAACCCGTTGCTATCTGCGTAACGGGCCGCATCGAGCCATGGCAACGACATTCGCTCCCCGTAATCAGGTTCCGCGAGCAATCGATCCACAAGTTTTTCGTAAGCCATCGGATCTGCATCCGATACGAATCGTTCTACGTCCGAAGGCTCAGGGGGAACACCAACTAAGTCGGCGTAAAGACGTTTAATAAGAGTCGTGCGATCGGCTTGTTCGGCCGGAATCAATTCCTGTTTCGCATGTCCTTGGGCGATGAATGCATCAATACTCTGAACTTCCCAAGTGGAATCACCTTTGGCGGCACCTGCTGCAACCGGTACAACTGGATCTCGGATCGGATCGAAGGCCCAATGATTGGAATACTCTGCACCTTCTGCAATCCAACGCTTGAGAAGTTCTTTTTGCTCGTCCGAAAGTCGTCGGTTGGATTTCGGCGGTGGCATTACAACCTCCGGGTCCCCGGCATAGATCCGCGAGATGATCCCGCTGTTCTCGGAGTCACCGGGCTTAATCGCACCACTTTCTTCGGCCGCTTGCCGAACATCCAGCCTCAAGTCTGCTTCCCGTTTGTTCCCGTCTTGACCGTGACAGTAGAAACAATTCTCAGAGAGAATAGGGCGTATGTCTCGGTTGAAATCCAGTCGCGTATGCTGGGTGTCTTGAGCGTAACAAGAGTTTGAAATGCTTCCAAGCAGCATGCTTGCGAGCATGCCAATAAGAGCACTTAGCCGGCTCCCCCAACCCGTGCGATGTGTGGCAGCCAAAGTAGGCTTCGCGACTTGCGTCATGCTAACTGCGTACGATCGAACCATAAGAGAGGCCGGAAGGGGTGGGAGATTAGGGAATGGGAGTGTGGGAGGGCGGGTGGAACGAGTCCTTTTCAGACACCGTCTTATGATTCATTATGGTTCTATCGGGAGCTCTCGGCAATTCCAGAGACAGAGCCCCTTCCGTAATCGCCAAAGTTTATCCACCCATACTATCCGGCAAAGTGATGAATGCTTGGACTCTCTGAGGTGTGGGGTCGATGTTCAGAGCGGTTTTCGTCCCTGAACTCAGCCCTTGCCACGTTCGTCGGAGAGCCCCTCTCGTGCCTCGTCTTTCCCTCCTCGTCCCATTCGTCCGAGATCCTCAAGCATTGGAAGCGACGTTGCTTTCCGTCTTAGAGGTACGTTCGGATGACGTCGAACTTTTGATCGTTCACCGTGGCGAGTACGATGATCCGTACGGGCTTGATGGCGACGAAGCGACCCTCGTCGAAACTTCGGCCAAAGCAACGCTTGCGCAGCAGTTAAATCTTGCCACAAAAGCAGCCTCAGGGCGGATTGTCCAAGTTCTCATGCCAGGTACGGTACTACAGCCCGAATGGGCGGATGGTGCATTAGAAGCTTTTGAAGATTCCGATGTAGATGTCGTCTCACTCGGTATTCGATCCGCAAATCAGTCCGAGCCAACTTACGGGTTTGACGCCCAAGCCCTTCCTCATCGGCGTTTTACAAGCGATCCGGTTGCGATTGCAGGGCCGATGTTAGCCGGCACGATGATTCGCCGATCTACGCTCGTTCATATGAATGGTTGGAATGAACAAATACCGAGCGACCTTATCGATTTGGAACTGTGTTTACTAGCGACTGCGCTCAAGCTCAACATCGGAGTTGTTGCAGACGTACAGTTGGTACACAACGAACCATCCGCCGCGACACTTTCGGCATACGAAGCTGGCAAAGCCATCGCCATGCTCGCTTGCGGGTACAGCGAAGCTCCCGAATCGTCGATATCCCTTGAGCCTTTGGGCAAACGTCTCGGGCAGCTCGCTACAGGTTTGCTCAATCCTAAAATTGCAGCCGAGCGACTCGGCTGGGTTCTAGGTATTCGAGATCGAACTTGGGTCCGTCCGATCGCAGAGCGGATTTCTGTAGCTCGCAGCAATCTATCTAGTGCGACTCTACAAGTACCGTACTCAAGTCCTACCACATCTCAGACCGTACGCCGCGCTGCGTAGTCTCATGCTTCGGGTTACTGTCCCACGACTACCTCGTTGACACTTCGAGTTGTTGCATCGCTGATGCATCAGGCTACTGTGTATTCCTCAAGGGCATCTCGCAATGGATCGATTGCTTGAGCAGAGTACCCTAAGTGCAAGTGCCGACGCCAACCTTCTGCATACTTGTACGCCGCTGAGCGATTGCTCACATCGGTTCCTGAGGAAATTTCTACAACTTCACGCCCCAGATCCAACATAGTCTGAACGTACGAATTCATCCCCTGGGAATCCTGCAACCAAGCTTGCTGCGATCGATGCTCGGATAACATCGCTTGCTTGACTTCAATCACCGAGTCGATCCCGATGGCAAGCTCGGGTCGGACCATCTCACCCAATGGGGTGCGATTGCCGTGCGGCTGCGCATGATAGATGGCTAAATCCTCATAGTACGCTGGTACATACCGAGAGTCCTTAGGATCAGGGTAGTTCGGCACCCCCTTTGCAAATGCTGCTGACACCGCCAAACGGCACGTCTGCATGTGATCTTCCATGTAATCCAACGGTGCATGAGTAAGCACAATTGTCGGTTTTGCACGCCGAAGAATCCCAACCAAGTGGATCAGGGCCAACTGAGAATAATCCACTTCCAGATCGTTAAAGATCGGGTCGTAATGGGTCGCTTGCAAATGCCCAGCCGCCCCTCGGCTCTCTTCAAGCCGAATGCGGGCTGTCTCCTCTCTCGACGTTGTGGTTGAACCGCAACAACCGTTGGCGAGATTCATCATGTGAATCTCCCAACCCTTGCGTTTGAGCAACGCAAGGGTTCCTGCTGCTACGAATTCAATATCGTCTGGATGGGCGAATAAGGCAAAGACCGATGGCATACTACAACAGGTCGTCGAGAACTTCACCAAGGATGCTTACCAACTCGCGATCCGCACTGGCTTCCGAAGAATCAGTCTGCTTATCGCTGCCGAGTTCATCGGATGTCAAATCGATCACGTCGAAGGCAAGCTCGGAATCCTCACCGAACATCTTTGCAAACGTTCGGTCCGTACTGCTATTCGAGCCAACTGCAATCCGAACGTCTGGCCGATCGAAGTGCATCGATGAACCCGCCGACGAATTGGTAGAACCATTTCCGAAAGGTGTAGCCGACGGTGCGGACTGAGGTACAGACCGTGCCGAAATCCACGAATTGCCCAGACTTGAGCCTTCGCCTTCTCCACTACCCGTTCCGCCATTGATGTTGGAATTGATGAAGTCGATCACGGCCAGCACGTCGAGGGCATTGATGAACCCATCGCCGTTGACGTCCAGATACGGTGGAACCGCAGCCGGTGGCAACGTCGGACGGCTTGGGAAGCCCGCATTGATGTAGTTGACGATTTGCAAGACGTCGATCGGCGAGACGAATCCATCACCTGTCACATCGTACTTGTTGTTCGGATTCGTGTACGGATTCTTGCCAATCGTCACCATCCAATCTTCGACTTCACCATCGATTGCCTCACCCAAAGGCGAACCAATCGCTGCTTGATCACTACTTAGACGGAACCGGGCTGCTACAGGACGATCGGTCACTGCATCAGCAGGCACACCGAAGACCACTGCGGTATTCAATCCGTTGACGATTCGACCAGGGATGTTGATCTTCTCGCTCGAATCGAAAGCACCGTTACCGTTAAAGTCGATCCAAGCGCCGACGTAGGCTGGGCGAGCCAAGGTAACTCCCTGGACGCTGAATTGGAACGAACCGGTAAACCCGCTGACAATCGATTGGAATACCAATCCATCGTCAATATCTTCATCGGGCACACGTGCATCAGGATCGGCCGTATTGGTCGAGCCAAACGAGAAGCCTTCGGCAACCTTGTGGCGAGGACCGTTGTTATCCCTTCGGCTTGCGTAGTTCGGATCCGGTGCATCACCGTAGTCGAACCCTTCACCTAGGAAAATGGTGACCAAGGTATCCCCGTTGAGCTCGGTAGCTCGCATCGGATTACCTGCTTTGTCGCGAATACCTGAAACCACTTGTGTTCCAAGTCCACCAATTCCGAGAGAACCTTCGATAAAGACTTGGTCGCCCAAGACCGTATTGGTTACTCCCGGCATGTTCGCAGCCGTGAGAACTTGTCCGATGATCGTCGCAACTTGGGATGGTGCTTTGACTTGCTCAAGATCGAATACGATCGGAGTCGTAATGGTTCGACCAGGTGCACCAACAACGACCAAACCTCCGCTAGTGACGATTCGCAAGTCGGTTTGTGATCCAACAGCGATCATACCACCTGCGGTGAAGGTGCTGTTGAGCCCCAATCCGGAAGCATTGATCGCAGCCACGATCAACGCGGATTGCGCGTCTACCGACCCGGTATTCAATGGGACAGGAATACTGTTCGGACGAACCGTACCGTTGCTATCGAGTTCGAAGACCAATGTGCGATCCCCACGTTGGATGGAGAACGTTTGACCGTCAAACAACCCTACTGGCAACCCGTTATTCGTTGGGATTTGCAAACCGTAGATTGGAGTCACACCCGTCTTACCGGAGGCAGTCATCTGACTTGTTTCCGGTAGGAATTGAATCAGGTTACTTCCAAGGATTTGCAGTTGTCCATTTCCAATCGACTTGATGGTCAATTGCAGATTCACTGCACTAACTGCTGCAGCGACATTCTGAGCAAGGATAGATGGTGGATCCGAACTGAGGAACTTGATCGGAATGTTTCCGGTTCCTGTCGCATCATTGCTATCGAATTCAAATGTCACTCGGTTGAACCCATCATCGATTCGGAAGATGGTTCCGTCGATTACGGTGTTCGAGAAGTTATCTGCACTCGATGGTACTCGGAGCAAAATTCCGGTTTCGACTTCGAAGTAGTGCGAAGTCATTTGTGCATCGATGATCGTGTAGGTCGTTCCGTCGATCAACGATCGAGGCTCGATAGCTTGGATCAAGTTCTCGTTGGTGTTGATGAACCGGATTTGGTAAGCAGCACCGCTTTCCCAAAGTCCCGAGAGCGGGGTCAATCGAATGATGTTGCTTGTCGAATCGAATCCGAATCGATAATCGCGGCCTTCGATCAACGTCCTACCATTCTTCGTTACGATCAACGAGTTTCTCGAAACGGTTGAACTATCGACCCCGGTTCCTTCAGCATTGAAATCCAATGCTGAAGTATCAAGGACTTGAAGATCAAAGTACTCGAGCGATTCGCTTACCAACTCGACAACACCTGGGGTTGGGTTCGAATCGGCGCCCAACGTATCGTTGTCGCGAGGGCTGATCGCCAAGACGGATGGACCGACGAAGTCGGAACGGTCGGCAGCACCGCGGTCTTTAAAGACCGACTCACCAAGACCAGGAGGTGCAACAACGTTCGGATCATCTGTTCGCAGAGCACCGGTAATATCGGTCGCTGGAGCGATGATCGGGGATGGTGCCAATCCAAGCGGTTGTTTAACCGCCAGCAAGGCAGCGCGATCCACCAACGAATCGATCGACGAATCGATAGCGAGTGAACCAGGAACAGGATAAAGGTTTCCGCTAACCACATCTGTAAACAGTGGAACAGTCGCACCGACTTGGATTGGGAATTGCCCAACCGTCGCACCTGTTGCATTGACACCGTTGCGTTGATACAGAGTTCCACCGATCACTGTCGACGTGCTCGTTGGAGCAATCGAGATTCCGGTCGCGTTATTTGAAACGATGTTGTTGAGCAACGTTGGGCTTGCATTCGCCCCGACACGGATGCCGGTTCCGGAAGCACCATAACGAAGACCAGGACGGCTGGAGAGGGCACCCACTGCGTCGATATCCGCACCTACGGAATCTCCACTAGCAGGGCCTTCGCCTGGCTCATCGGTCAAACGAACATATTGCAATTGGCTCAAGGAGTTGAATCCGTACTGATCCAAATCGATATAGCGATTATTGAACGAAGCAGTACCTACCGAGGTGTAGTTTAAACCATCGGAACTGACTTCCACACGTACAAGTTCTGGGATACCAACTTCGTAGATCGCCAAGTCAGGTCGAGCATCATCCGAAGCGGTGAGGAAGTTATCGGTGAATTGAACCACCAACACACCACCGCGTCCAAGCGATACCACACCTTGACCAGCAAGCGGTTCACCAACTCCGGTGTAGTCCGGAGCTCCGACAGCGTTACCTGGGACTTGGAGTCCAGCGATTGGCACTGGGCCACCACCGGCACGTGGGTTGTACAAGTTAGCTGGTGCCACGTCCGCAAAGGATAGAGCACCATCTGCGTAGTAGTCACCGAGGATGGAAATCGCAGGTTGCGACTCAACGCGGGATACCGAACCACCAAGAATCGTGTTGTTCACAATTCGTGCGAACGGAACAGCAGCGGGAACATCGGTTGGACCGTTGAGTGTGTCACCAGCAAGGTTGATACCCCCAGCAGCGTTCCCGATCAACTCGTTGTTATAGACCACCGCACCTGGGATCAAACGTTGGTTGTTGATCGTCAAAGTGTTACGAACCGCACCAGGATTTGGAGCACCTGATACAGGATCGCGAACATCGGCTGTGATCGAAATACCGAATCCGCTCGAGTAAGAAATTCTCGAATTCTCGATGATCACTTGGCCTTGCTCGCGTGGCGTGTTGCGATCTCCTTCGAGAACCTTGATCAAGACGCTACCGATGCTTGCAGGGACCGATACTCCGGTAGCTCCCGAAATCAGAATCGCATCCGATGGTTGACCACCGAGTCCGCTTACAGGGAAAGCTGCAACGCGTAGAACCGATTGAACCGCAGTCGAGTTGATCACGCTGATAACCAAAGCGGCTACATCGACGCTGGACAACGCAACTGTCGAATCATAAGGAATCTCTACACTACCCAACTGCACACCAAACCCTGGGTTCGGTGCAACAATGGTCGTGTCGTTGAACTCTAGCCGAAGGGTATTGAATCCATCGCTAATCGTGAACGATTGACCATCGGAGATGCTCGACGAACCATTGAATCGAACACGTGGGCTTCGAGTCGCTACGTAGCCTGCGGTCGAACCGATCGATACCGTTACAGAGGATCCGAGCAGGAACAAATCTCGGGTGTTTGTACCAGACAAGCTACCATCGACTCCGAGTGCACTCGTCTTGAGTGTGCTTTGAACACCCGCCGAATTGATCGCATCGCGAACTCGTGCTGCGATCACAAAAGCAGATTCACCAGCAACAGGATCAAATGGAATCGGGTAATTACCGGCCGTGATTCCACTGCCCGGCTGTCCGGCTGGGATCGAAATATCATCGAACTCAAATGTGATCGAGTTCACCCCATCATCAACGGTAATCGTTTCTCCATCTGCGATTTGGTTCGCAGGATTGAAACGAATCTCGACCGCGTCGCTCAATGCTTGATTTGGATCAAAGGCTTGGTTGAGCAGAATGCCGCTATTGGTGCTGACGTTGCTGGTATTGTTTCCACCGTTGCTTGGAGGAGCTGTTCCAACATTCAACGGTTGGCCGTACTCACTACCACCACGAATTTCGACTTGGTAAGGACCGATCAAAATCGAACTTCCGGAACCAGCTACTGTGGTAAAGGAAGTATCGGCAGGAGCATTGGTAACGGCTTCGCCACGCTCAGCGAGTCCAATCACAAAGTCATCGAGGTACAGACCTTCGAAGTTATTGTTCCGCGAGCGATAAGCATCATGGAAACCAGGCTGGTTAAACTCTGATACATCATCTCCTTCGCGTAGTCCCACAATGGTGAAAGGTCCTTCATCCGTTGCGGTCACACCAGTCAAATCAACCGCTCCGAGCTTGCTCGGGAACGTCTTGTAAGTATCGATACCGCCAGAAAGATTAGCTTCAAAGACCTTCGAGATCTCGGTTGCCACTTCGGTCGCTGTCATCGTCTGCAAGACGTTCACGGTCACATTCGATGTGCTTGCCAGACCATAAGCACCATCGACACGGATGTTTGAACCCGTTGTAACCGACGCATCGCTTACGCCATCGAGTTGCAGGCGATTGCCGATCGTGCTGAGGTTCAACCGTGGAGTGATATCAACGGTGAGCTGATACAAACCGGTGGTACCTGAAGAAGTGCGTCCAGCAGCAATCAGTGGGTTGTACTCATTGATGCTCGAGTTCGAAATACCTAGGTAGTAGGTTCCCGAAGTGCTGATGGTGTAGCTAAGGTTTACATCGAGCAAAGTAGCGGTCGATGCACGAGCCAATTCATTACCAAGCGAATCGAACAAACGAATCCTTGGGTTTAGCCCCGAAGCAACAGCGCTTGCGGATACTTCGACATCGAATTGCGTTCCCGCATCGAGACGGAATTGAATCATGTCCACATCGGCACGAACTGCATCAGCAACTTCTCCCGGTTGCAGCACAATATCACCGATTGCACCAACGGCACTTACTCGCGTCAATTCACCAGGCCGGACTTGGGGGCGAATCGCGGTGCGGAACACTTCGTTTCGAGTGCTTGGTTCCGAGAGATCTGGGGTCACATCTTTCGGTGTGTAAGTTGCGCTCTCGAGGGCCGCGAGAACACGTGATGCGATCATCGCTGGTGAATCACCGGTGCTGTATGTGATCACATTACCGGCAGGAGCGGTTCCCGTTCCATTCCAGAATACGAACGTCGACCCCCGTACCGAAATGGTTTCGCCATTATTGATAGCGATACCGGTCGGGAAGATCATTGTCGGTCCCATCTCGATTTCAAAAGTCTTGCCGCCGACGGTGAAGGTCTGACCGTCTCGCAATTCGCTACCCGCAATGGTTCGCAATTCTGCGCCGCGACTTCCGAAACTGTTGAAACCTAGACCGCCGCCTGTAGCAAACTCAAATCGCAGTTGCACGTTCTTGTTACCCGCGAACTGCGCAAGAGACACGCGTGCTTGACGCCACGAAGTTCCCGGAGGAGCAATGGCTTGACCTGGAGTGGAGTTCGAACCCACTGGGCTTGGCACGTTATCCACGAGTGCTTCAATCGACGTCTCAGTCGCATTATTGGTTGCAAGTTGCACCCAAGAATTATCATCGCCCGCTCCGTATACACGGAATGAGTCACGCATCGGATCGAACGCGTTATTGATAAAGCCTGACCTAGCATCCTCAGTGGCCAAGAAATAATTGAAGTACAACGTTGGTAGATCGGCAGCGTTCAAGTTCTCCAGCGAGAAGACTTTGCTTTCCAAAACACCGGTTGCTCCACCAGGGAAGTTATAGGTGTTATCCAACGGCGTTCCCGTTGCTCGCGGTGCAGCCAGCGGATCGGTAACGTTGGTGAAGTTGGTGTTATCGTGGGCTAGATTCTCGTAACCGAAGTACCAGCTGGTTCCACCTTGGGTCGCTGTGTTTCCTTCGATGTCTGCACCGATTCCATGACCGATGTTCGACCCGCGACGAGATGAAGTATGCCACAGGTTGAAGTCGAGGTTGGAGAATGTAACGCCGTTAAGCCCACCGACCCCTGTATCGATAAACGATGCTCCGTTGGCAAATACAGGTTGTAGCACACCATTGGTATCGAATGCGTAGATTCGGCCGCTCGATGTCGAACCGAAGAGCAAATCTGCGTAGCGCCCGTTATCAAGGTTCTTTGGAGCAGCAGTCAATCCCGTGAAATTGATACCAGTCAATTCATAAGACGATGCTACGTAAGAACCGATCGCTCCGGGGCGATTGTTTTCAAGTTCCGACGAGGAGACCCGGTACAAGCCACCGTTCTCAGTTACCGCGTAAAGGGCGTTGCCGATACCCGCGATACCTTGAACAAAGCCACCAGGTGCAATACCAATGCGGCGCGAACTGCCAGTCGTCGACTGGACCGTTCCACCGATGATGTTGACTTCGTTGCCATTAATGCCACCCGCCACAGCCGAGAGCCCTGGGAACCCAGAAGCATTGATCGCTTGGACAACCCGTGCTGCGATCGTCTCAGCGGTATCGCTGGCCAGGAAATTCACTCCGACGCGACCACTGCCAACATTGCCAGTTGCCAGAGTATCCGTTGCAACTCCCCGAGCGAGCAACGTCGTGAAGTTACCTACCAAAGCACCGGAGAAGTTCAATCGATTGCCTTCGAATCCGACTTCGATCGAAATCGGAACCGCATCCGACAATGCTTGTGCGAACTCCGCATTGCTCATGCTTGTTCGGTAATAAACCGTGCGAGCGCCTGGAGTAGTTACAGGTGTCGTCCCGGTGGTGATCTCATAGGTAAGACCGTCGATCACGAACTGGTCACCGTTGCGCAACACTCTGTTAGGAGCGTTCACAGGATCAAGGTTCAAAATCAACTCAGGACCCGAGTTGAACTCGATGGTAACGTTGGTGTTCGTTTGCAACCGCAACGTAACCGTATCTCCATCGTTGATTAAAGAGGTAACGTTATTGGCCAAGCTCTCCGTCGCTTCAGTTACCGCAAAGGAGGTCGAAGTCGCTCCGGCTGCAGGAGCCGTTTGAATGAATCCACGTTCCGTGATGTCCGTACCAGCACCAAGAATAATGTCTGGTGCATTGGCTACCGCGATGTTGAACTCGTTGTCCGATGCTGGGAAACTTACACCCGCACCGGTATTCGGATTGAAGCGATAGAGGATGTTATTGAAGTACCGAACCCCAATGTTGTCAGCCGAGAAGAACGCAGACGAGCTGCGGTTCAAGACCACAAACCCAGCTTCCGAGCCATTCAAAGGCATCGTTGTCGAAGCATCGGTATCAAGAATGGCTCCGGTGTTCGCCAACTCTCCAGCGACCAAACCGCGTACCGTAAAGTCAAAAGCGCCTTGAACACTCGCAGCAGCTGTTCCCGGATCGACCAACAAGTAATTGAAACGATCATTGCTTGGGGTTTCAAAAGCTCGCAAGTCGCCGTTTGGACGAATGAACGAGTCACCGGTGATTCTTCCTAGAATCCCCACGTCATTGGGAACCTCACCCGTGAACGGGTTCGCGATATAGAACTGCGTACCGAGAGCTGATGACCTGCTCATGTAGAACGGAACATCGCCGAGGGTGTATTCAATTCTCGACTGTACATCGAGGAACGTAGTCGTGATCGGTGGAACCGTCGAGACCAACGGATCTCCTACTCGATCTTCCACGATGAACCGACCGCTAGAGACAGGGCCGATTCTCAAATTCGATGCACCAATCGCTGTATTCAAACGATTAGCCAGAACCGTTGGAACCTGAGTTCGGTTGGTAACTGCCAAGTAATAGCGGCCCGCTGGAAGTTCCACTGGTCCGATGTACGGATCCAAAGTACCAGTCGATCCTCGGCTCAAATCCGCATTGGTCGCTTGCGAGACCGCTGCATGACGGTCATCGAGAATATTGCTGTTCTGCCCGACCCGTACCAACGATGCACTCGAACCATCTGCCGTCGGTGCAAACAAGTACATCGACAAATCCCCTCGACCAATGCCGTCGGCATAATCAAGGTCGAAGATCGTTGAGAGGTATTCAGCAAGCGGCGTAATCAACTGCGTGTAGTCGATGGTGAAAGTAAACCAATCGACATCAGTCGCAGAGGCAATATTGCCTGCGATCGAAATCGTTCGACGATCGGTCGTCAGGATGTTGCCAAGCTCTTGAGCGGTTACGAACGTATCATTGTTCCCGCTGTTGATCTCTGCTGTCTCGCCGACGAGTGGAGAATGTCGAGGTACTCCTCGCAAATCCAAACCGGTCGCGGCAAAACGGATATCCGCAAAGTTAACGCTTGTGCCAGGAAACTCTTGATCTTCGCTCAAACGAACTTGGAGTTGATACGATCCACGCGAGAGGCCTTGTCCGACCGACGCAGGATTGGTCAACGCAGGCGATGTCGCAGTCTGCTGCGAAACTTGGTTGCTGCTGCGTACTCGAACGTGGTACAGCGATGCTTGGCCAGCTTGGCCAGGCAACACAACGCGCATCCCTGCATCCTTTGGATTCGTGCTGTAGTCGTCGCGAGGCTCTCCTCGCGATGATTGCGGATAACTGTTCGGCGAACTCTTGCGCAATCCATGCACACTGTTCCCGCTCAACGTCGAATACAACGGATTGTTCGCGCTATCGACTTCTTCCAAATAAGAGTCATCCGACAAGGCCAGGATCTCTCCGTCGGCGGAAATCAATTCCACCACCGTATCGAGCGACATGTCGGTGCGGTCGATGTCAAGCCAAACCTCCGTTCCACCGAAAGCGGTGAAACTGTACACATCAACGTCCGATGGCTTGTTGATCACACCTTGGATCTCAAAACCAAGCCGCGTGTTTTCGTCGCCGCTGTTGAAGGATCCAGCAAGTTGCCCAAGGTACTGCGCCTTGCTCGCAATGTCATTTGCTCCTGGAGCACTCGCCAAGGACGATTCGCGTTCGGGCGAAGCCCCTACGTTGCGATCGTTCGAATACGTTTGCAAGGACACACCTGCCCACGATCCGGGCGAAGCAGCTACTTGAATCGAGGTCGGAACCAACTCCAAGAAGCTCGTCATGCGTGCGGTGTTGGCTGTGGCACTTGTTTGCCATGCCAACGCCGTGGTGACGTCCGCAAGCCCGTAAACGAGACCAAGAACAGGGTCGTTGATCGCTGGCAAGTTCGCTTGGTTGATGTTACCAGCGATGTTATACGTCGTACCAGGTCCTTCGATCGCTAATTGCAGATCGGAATATTCGTCTGCGGCAAAACCCAAGTAGGTTGCGTTGACCAAGTCAACGCCGGGGTTATAGAAACCGCCGTGGGAGAATCCAATTCGTTCGCGATTATCGATCGTGTAAGCTCGGAAATCAGGGTTGCCTGGCGTACCGGTCAAATACAAGAAGTCATCGCTTGGAGCTTGAATGTCTTCATCAAGGTAGTTGATGAACTGAATATTACCCAAAGGAGAATCGCTCTCGAGGGTGAGGGTGTTGAACAACTTCGCTACACCGTTCTTGAACCTCGTTTCAACGGTCCAGCGAACTTCTGCGCTGTTATTGCCAGTGAAGCTTCCTCGGCTGATGACAACGTCTGGAGCAACCAAGGTTGGTGGTTGCGTGATCGTCGTGGCGCTCAACTGAATCGCACCACCGTCTCCACCCACGTCGATGTAGTTATTGAACGCGAAGATAACGTTCTCATTGACGAACAACTGTGTCGAACCTTGAGCGGTGATGCCACCAAGGTTGAAGAAATCGCCTTCGCCACCCGCATTCGGTTCGAACGAGAAGAAGCCTGGGCGGTTGATATCCACATCGTTGTCAATCAATAGTCCGCGATCGACTTCTGGCCCGGTTGGAAGAATGATTTCGCCACCAGTGGTGTTTTCGCCGTTGTTATCGGTGTCGAAATTCGGACGACCATCAACCCCAAACCCTGCGCCGACGGTATCGTCTCCGATAGCGGTCAAGATCACAGGGAATCCGGGTTGACCGAGAATCTGAATGCTACCGCCAACTCGATTGGAATGATCCAATGGAGTTCCCGTTGCATTCAATCCAGCGATGCTCGTACCACCACCAAACTTCACCACCAAGCTTTGGTTTGGATCGCTCTTGAGTTGCAATCCACCATAGGTGTGGAAATTATCCGAGGTGATTGTGTTTTGAACGACGTGAACGATGTCCGTGTCATCGAATACGCTTTGGGTTGTTAGCTCTTGACCACGAACCAGCATCCCGTTGATGGCGTTGCGTGATAGGCGGTTGCCACGCACCAACGCACCTTGATTCGAAAGGTACTCACCGGACGTCGCCAGTTCACCCGTCTGACGTCCGTAGTCATCAAGCTTGTTCACATTGAGCGAATTGACGTCAATGCTGATCGCCGCACCGTTGGTGTCAACGATTCTGTTGTTGACAATCACCGGTTGCGAACCGCGAACAAAAAGGGCCGATGCGTCATTCGTGCCTCGACCTAAACGATCAGGGTCAGCACTGTTTGATTCCGTTCCGGATTCATTGAGTTCCAAAAGCGAGTTTGCCAAACGGAAATCCGCTTGATGGACTTCGATCGCATTAAACGACGCGAAACCACCTTCGATACGCGTGGTACCACCAGCGTAGGATAGGCGGTTGAAATCCATAGATGCTTCAGCACTGTGACCAATGAATATGCCACCCCAATCACCAGGGGCTGCTGCTGTCGCACCCTTGTTGCCCGCCGTATCGAACGTGCCACCGAAGCCGTATCGAGTATCGTTGATACTGGTCATGATGACCGGCAATCCCACGGTACCTTCGGCAATCATGTTCGCACTGTCTCTGACTTCGATACGCGATCCACGATTCTTGATAATCGCACCTGGATCTACGACCAAGCTACCATCGAGCCGAGGCCGAATTTTGGCCGACAACTCTACTAATGCGTTACCACTAACGGTGCCGTTATCTACAAAGCTCGTAGCGATCGCATTGATCTGAGCTACGAATCGGTACGTTCCACCGCCGTTTGCGTCGCTTCGATAAATCCGACGGCCGACATACGGTAACGTATTGTTGATTGGAGGCAGATTTCCAAGGCTGATCGAACCGCCGTTCGATACCGTCGCCGACGAAGTCGGGATCGATGCCAAACTTTCGTTGCCTGCTGCATCGACATAAACCAATCGGTAATTGTAAGTACCGGCCGTTAGCGACCCGCTCGTTCCGCCACGAACCGTAACAACGGTTGTCGGAGGAGAAGCCACATCGAGAATGCCACCACCTGCCGTTCCGCTGACGATCAAGTTTTCGCCGAGAACGTAAGGGATATCGATATCGTCGAAGCGGGCCGAAGTCGTAATCGTCTCTAAGGTTTGAGCAGCACCGGTGCGAGTCTTGACAAACAACCCGTTAACCGTGTTGTTTACAACGCGATTGCCATAGATGTTTGGACCAACGCGGTCGTAGTCCGGAATGAACAATCCAGCTGCCTGACTCTTTGGATCCCGGAAATCATCTTCGCGGAAACTGTTAGGCGTTGCGCTCATCGCTGCATCAGCACTGCGGATGATAGTGCTGTTTGCAATCGTTGGTCTCGAGTCGATGATATTGATCGGCGTGATGACTTGTGACACGCCATCGACGATGACTTGTCCACCACCGAATCGAACATCTGCATGGTACAGAGCGTTGAGGAACAAACCTGCCCGCTCTTTATCTGTTCGCGTTTCGTCAGATCCGTCGATGCGATTGCGGAAATCGATTCCACCCCAATCTCCGGCTGCTGCGGCGGGTGGAGTTCGATCAGGGTTTACACCGATTCCAGTCGTATCGTGGATCGAAGTTACGATCACTTTGCTATCTGGAGTTCCGAGCAACTGCAATGTTCCCCCGCTTCGGTTCACCGAAACGGTCGATGAACCAACGCTAACGCGCGAACGGCCCATCTTGATAATTGCACCCGCATCGATCATGACGTTCACGTTGCGAGGAACATCAAACGAAGTTCCATCGGCAAGCGCTTGGCCGAGCCGATTGAAACCGATTTCGTAAGCTCGACTTTGGCTGTTACCCAAAATACGGATCGTCACCGCGCGTTGCCCGGTCGGATCTGCTGCGGCCACCGAAGTCGCTTCGGTGATCGCTCGGGCGATCGTGTTGTATGGAAGTGCCAACGTTCCGTTCCCGTTAGCAACAGCCGTCTTATCAACCCAAATCGTATAAGCGCTTGTATCGCTCGAAGCAGTCGCGGTTCGATCTGGTCGTGTCGGCACAAACCAATAATTAAACACACCACCCGGAACTCCATCCCCATCACCATCGAGTGATGTTGGACTGCCGTCTGCATCTGTCAAAGTCGATGCTGCAGGAGGAGCGAAGTCCAGACGCAAGTCGTACTTGCCTTCCGAACGTCCACCTAGCCCCGAATCATCGATGGTTGGATCGTAGTTCGTGTTCCCCTTGGCACTGACCCCGACGACGTACTCGCCAGGTTTTACGAAGTCCAAGCTAATGCGTGGATCATCGCTGAAATAGTCTTCGTTGGCTGCAATTTGAACCCAAACAGGTTCCGACGAGCTACCTTCATTGCGGTACAGCTTCAAGCTTGCATCGAGCAGGCTCGAATTGTTTTGTCGTTCCGCCATGACTTGCAACGACAGCGATCCGCCACTTGCAGGAACGACGAACTTATAAAGATCGATATCCTTACCTTCGGGTCGGAAAATGTACTGACCGTGAATGATGTCAGCTTCGCCCGGGAATACGTTTTCGACGTTCGGATCGGTGATTGGGGTGTTATTTTGAACGGTCGATTGAGGCAACTCATCCGCATTGCCTAGACCGATCAACACGCCAATGCCGCGCATAAACGATCGGAACAGCTCCGAACCAAAAATATTGTCGTCGGCGGTATTGAACTCTTGGCTGTCGATGACCACAGCAGACTGACTTCCGTTCGCCAACAATGGACCAGCAGCATACGTAATGTTGTCGCCAGGTCGGTTCGAAGCTACCGGAGTCAGAGCCGTCGCAGGATTAATAACCTGCATGTCACCAACAGCGATGGTGAAGCCTTGATTATCGCTTTCGACGAATCGCACCCCGAGATACTTCTCGTAGAGGGTGACGACTTGGCGAGCCATCGTCTTCTGAATTTCAGTGATCACATTGAGCTGAACGCTCGAGTTTTCGGTGCCGAGTTGCGAAGCGAAGTTGTAGTAGATAACTTCGATCCCATCGGAATCCGTTCGAGTCACGTGATGCTGATATCGATTGTCCCGATTGCCTTGCTCATCATTCGAGCCGGGGAAATCTAGCGTATAAGCAACCGTATTTTTGATTTCTGAACTGATGATAGCGGCTTTCGCACCCACACCAGCCATCCAGCCGCCACCAAGATCCATAGCGCCGCCAAACTGGCTTCCTGGATCCGCCGACGGAGTCATTGTCGTGACGTTCGTGTTGCTCGCAGAGTTGTCGTTTCCGACTCGCAAACGCAATGCAGCCAACGGCAAAGGACCTGCATTCGGATTTGCTGGATCGACCAACGCATCGAGATTGCGATCAAAGGTCAATGCGGCTCGATTCAACGTTGCATCGTAATTAACCCCAATAGGTAGCAACGAGATATCATCACCACCATTGAGCGTGTTACGCGTGTGAACCAATTGGTAATAAATCGGCTTGATCGCTTCTGCCGAATTGAGCTTATCACCATTGAAGTATACGTAGATCACGTTGCGCAATTGCTGACGAGTCGCACCCGTCGTAACAATTGGCTGCGGTACGACCGCTTGAACGGTCGGTCCGAGATCCAAATCGAATCGGACGCTCCGCGAGATGCCACCGTTGAATGCGAAGCCGTCGATATTGCGAAGCGCAAATGGGCCTGTGCCGAAGATATCGATCAAATACAGATCGTCAGGAAGAGTCTCAGCGAAGCGAATAATCACTTCTCGCTTCGTCTCACCAAGAGCGATGTATGCCGGGGTGATCAATTGATCATCACCACCAACAAGAGTCATCGGCGAATAGTTGATTGGATTGCTACCAATGCGAGTCAATCGATCACCGCTGACCAATCGAGCCACAACCAACGCTTGAGCTTCCTTCGAAGCGTTAACCGCATCGATGACTTCGCCGACTGTCGTCAGCGCTCGTGGGTTACTGTTGAGCTCAATGCGGATCGTCGTGCCGCTGACAATCACGTTCGGAGGAGCTGGAGATACGAATTCACGTGAAGTGAACTCGATACGTACTCCCGCTGCACTCGCGGCGGACCCCGTCGAAACAAACTCTGCTTGAAGAGTCGTCAACCCCGAGTTGAAATTCGTTGAAGCCCTTGCTGAGTCAGCACCCAACAATGGGAATGCTTGATTCGCTACTACCGAATCCGCAATAACCGTATTACCAAAACCGCGCAAGAACGTCGTGACGATCAACGATGAGACCGCTGGGTCTTGATTCATCGCGTTGACCAAGTCGTTCGCAGTGGTCTTGAAACCAGGAGCAATGTTCACATCGATGTTGATGCGCTGTCCCTGCACACTCAAAATCGGATAACTAGCCGGTTTGCCCGCAGGACCCACCGTACGAGAAGACTTCGTAAAGAAGACCTCCGTTCCGTTCCCTTGCTGACCAGGAAGCGATGCGCTGAAATCCACGACCGCTTGGCCATTGGTTCCCAAGTCAGTTGTTAGATAAGCGGAGCTTAACACTCCGTCGGAACCCGCACGCTTGATCTGAATTCCACTGAGGGTTGTCGGATCAAGTTCCGCACCATCATCGAAACGAAGGACCAACTCTCGCGGGCTTGTCTGAAGCACCGTTGGCGTGGAACTCGCTCCGAGGGCAATGAGCGAGCCCTCGTTCGGTTGCACCCCAATTAATTGTGGCCCTGTCGTCATCAATTGACGTGTTTCGAGCGATTCCAAGACCGAACGTCGCAAAACTTGCTTTCTGCGAAGCATGTTACGGTCGGATCGGTTGCGGTTGCTGGAGGAAGACCCACTCCCAAAACCAAAGGTGGTCATCGAGAAACCTCTTACAGAGCCTATTCTTAAGGAAAAAACAAAAATTCGGCAAAATGGACCGATGCTGAGTCTAATTCAGGGACCTAGCTTTGCAATCATTCCCAATGGGAACCATCGGAAGGCTTAACCCCCTAAATCAAGACAGTCGTTGGACTTACTCGATTTTTGGAGGCCAAATCCAGACCGGATGCTACAATTGCAGGCGATCCTTTGGAGCACTCAACCGCTTCGAAAGTTCCACATGAACCCCCCAGCGGGTGAATCCCCCCCGGAATTTAGCGAAAATCACTTCTCGATCGGAAGCCCTAACGCTAGATTCCGTATCATTCCTAATTCGGGTGATTACCCGGTCAAAGCGATCCTTTTTCTTTCATTAAAGTACGGAATTTCGATGTTCCAGTCCCTACAAGATGGCCTGTTGTCCGCCTTTAAGTCTCTCCAGGGTAAAGGTAAGCTGACGGAAGCGAATATGCGGGATGGGATAGCTATGGTCGAGCGATCCCTCATCGAAGCCGACGTCAACATAGATGTCGTCCGCAAATTCGTTAAAGATGTTGCAGTCGCAGCCGACGGCCGTCGCGTTCTGCTAAGCCTCCGACCTCACGAAGAATTCATCAAAATCGTCTTCGAGGAACTCGTCAACCTCCTCGGACCTGTCGACAACAGCCTCCCTCTTAAGAGGGGGCAAGTGTCGACCATCATGATGTGCGGTCTGCAAGGTGCCGGTAAAACCACCACCTGCGGAAAATTAGCCATGCTAATCAAAGAGCAGAAGCTCAAACCGTTTCTCGTCGCAGCCGACCTTCAACGACCCGCCGCAATCGAACAATTACACGTCCTCGGACGACAACTTAATGTCGGTGTGTTCAGCAAGCCTGGGGAAGCCGATCCCGTTGTTGTCTGCCGCGAGGGACAAGCCGCGGCCCGAGCCGCCGGTGCCGATGTCGTGATTCTCGACACCGCCGGACGATTGGCTATCGATGCGGAATTGATGGAACAGCTCAAACAAATCGATAAACAAATCGAGCCCAACCAAGTCTTGCTCGTCGTCGACGGGATGACTGGTCAAGACGCGGTCAACAGCGCGAAAGCCTTTAATGACGCACTGAACCTCGATGGGGTCATCATGACCAAACTCGATGGTGATGCTCGCGGCGGGGCTCTGCTTAGCGTCAAAGCCATCACTTCGGTCCCCATCAAATTCATCGGAACCGGGGAGCACCTCGATGCCCTCGAACCGTTCCGTCCCGAAGGGATGGCAAGCCGAATTCTTTCGATGGGTGACATCGTCGAAGTGGCTCGCGAAGCTCACCGGATGATCGATGAAAAGGAACGCAAGAGCCTTGAAGAACGCATGTCCAAAGGAATCTTCACCCTTGGTGATTTCCGCGACATGATGCAGAAGTTGCGAAAGCCTGGACTGATGACCAAGATGCTTACCCTCATGCCAGGCATGGGCGAACTCTCGAAGGTCATGGGTAACGCTGACAATGAAAAAGAAATGAGCCGACTCGCTGGTATCGTCGATTCGATGACCCCCGAAGAACGCAGGAATCCAAAGCTCATCGATAGCTCGCGGAAAAGCCGAATCGCGAAAGGCTGCGGTGTAGCTCCGAACCAAGTCTCGGACTTGATCAAGCAATTTGAAATGATCGGCCCAATGCTACAGATCGCAACTTCTGGCTCCATGGCCGACAAAATGAAGATGCTTCAGCAAATGCAAGGCATGATGGCCAACAACCCTATGAATCCTCTCGGTGGAATGAAAGTCAAAGGCAATACCGGTAAGCGACTCTCACCTAAAGAACGAGAGAAGCTTCAAAAGGAACGAGATCGCCTTCTGCGAAAAAAGAAACGCGATTAGCAATTCGCGAGCGGCTACGTTTTCGTAGCCAGTGCATTCTTGTAGCCACTGCTGCCAAGCGGTGGGCGTTGCGAGGAAAATCTCCACCGTCTGGCGACGGGTGGCTACGGCTTAGCAACGAGTGGCTACGACTTAGCGACGGGTGGCTACTTAGCACTTGCCCTGCTTACCGCACAACTTCGCGAAGCCGAGCACGATCGGCAACCACCCCCACCTGACGAACCACATCCTCCACCAGCCCTCTTTCCCGATCCATCCTCGGATTGATCCACTTGACCACAAGTCGGACCACACCCCTCTCGAAGTCGCTTTGCAATCTGCGATTCACTGACAGTTGATTGGTACAATGCGCTAAGCGAAACTTCTAACTCACAAGCCTTCGAACTCGGTTCGCCCAAGTAATGAAAGACCACATCGTAGCCATCTAAACTTGACTCAATCTCCAACAAAGTATCCGTTGCCCCGTTCGCATCGAGATACTCTTGGCACACGGGCAAACACTGCTGGTTGAGATCAAGCAATTGCTTCCACAGCCATCGATCCTCTTGTGTAGCTTTTCTTACACAAATCACTTGAGTTCCACTTAAATCTGCTTCGACGTCCGCTTGCGAACACCAAGCGACAAAGCGACCGATGCGCAATCCGCTTTCCGTGCGGCAGACGATCCAATCGCCGCGTTGCAGTTCTTCTACACCTGCGTAGAACGAAACCAAGCTTCCTTGAAGCTCGAATCGTACGAGTCCGTAAATGCTCACTCGTCCCTCTTTCCCTGATGCTGCCCAACGGGTACTTCCGACGAAGCAGCTCTATCAACGCGCATCGAATCCAATTCCTTGAGCCAAGCAATCGCTTGTTCCATTTTGCTTCGGTCCACTTCGTGAACCGAAACGCTTTGACCTACACTTTTGAGCATCGTCAGGGTCAATCTTCCACCGAGATGTTGCCGAAATTCTTCTAAACCATCGAAAACCGATTGCGATTCGAGCGCTGAATCATAGATCGGTAGTTGCAAATCGATCAGTGCGTTGACGGCTCCGATCGCATCGCTGCGGTCGAGCCCAAACATCAGATGCGAATAGAGTGTATCAAGCGCTACGCCGATAGATACCGCTTCTCCGTGCCGAAGACGGTACTTGGTATTTTGTTCGAGTTTGTGGGCGGACCAATGCCCGTAATCCAACGGGCGGGCTTCTTGCATCTCAAAAGGATCTCCGCCATGAGTGATATGGTGCAAGTGCATCAAGACGCTCGAGCGAATCGCAGGCATAACAGCTGTCCAGTCTCTGGATGCGATGTCTTTGGCATGCTGACAAAGAAACCGGAACGCGGAGGGACTTTTGAGCAACGAAACTTTGACCGACTCGGAAAACCCTGCGCGAAAATCGCGATCCGGTAGTTTGGCAAGAAGTCGTTGATCGTTGACGACTCCCCAAGGCACGGCAAACGTTCCTTTCCAGTTCTTCTTCCCGAACGCATTAATCGCATTCTTAACCCCTACACCCGAGTCCGCTTGGGCTAGCGTCGTAGTTGGAAAGCGAACCAAGCGAATACCTCGGTGAGCAATTCCTGCGGCGTAACCGACCGCATCGAGCACCGCTCCGCCACCGACAACCACGATATAAGATCGCCGATCCAGGCCATCTCGCTCGATTGTGGAGAAAATTCGGTTTACTGCTTGCTCATCATTTTTGACTTGCTCTCCTCCTTCGACTCGGTGAATCTCGGAGACAAGTTCCAGGGAGTCGGAGCTCTCAGCGATTCGCTGTTGGATTTGATTTTCGAGACTCGGGTCGGCCGCAAGCACCGATGCATCGATCCACCATTGCAACCTAGCTTTGCTCGCTCCCCCTTGTTCTCCTGCGTTGCTTTGGAAGATCGGAAGTACATTCTCCCAGTCCGCCCCAAAGCAGTCCTTCGTAAACCGCAGCCGCATAACCTGCGGGACAGAAAAATTGACATCCAGGGAATCTTCGGAGATCGACCAGGGAATCGAGGACATGGTGGGGAAACATTCGAGGGAGGGAACGGCACGGACGCAGGAGAACTTGCGCCCTTCGATTTAGCCATGCTCTATTCTACCCACCAACCCCCATAGTTCCAAAGTGCTTGATCACACATTCGGAGAATCGTTCCATTTCTTCGAGTTGCGGACTGCACTGTAGCAGCAATAAATCCACCCCAATCTCTGCAAATTCCCCGATCCGATCCTGAACTTGTTGGGGAGATCCAACTAATCCAGCTTGCAATCCACGATTGCTTACCGAATAGTCTTCGAGGCTGACCCGTCGTTCCAACTGGGTACCCGCCAGCCATTGCTGATAATTTGCGTAACCCAACGCCGAGTGTTTCACATCGGTAATCCTTTGCAACTCGGCTTGGGCTTCCCCAATCGTCGGACGGGTGATGACATAAGCGGCAACTCCAAATCGCATTGGTGGCAGTCCAAGTGCATCGCGGCGGTTTTGCATATCTCGAATCTTCGGAGCAATGCGCTCGGGTGGATCCCCGTGCATCACATAAGCATCACATTTTCGAGCGATCAAATCTTTCGCAGCTTCCGACTCGCCACCTGCATAAATGGTCGGCCTGGGCTGCGTCAAAGGCTTCGGCTGCAACACCCCTTGCTTGATCTTGTAAAACGCTCCTTCATAATCGACCCCATCACGACTCCACAATGCGTCGACTACATCGAGCCACTCTTCTGTCCTCTCATAGCGTCGGTCATGTTGCTCGAATTGAACTCCATACTTCTCCGCTTCATCCTGCCACCAACTCGAGACAACGTTCAAACTCAACCGACCTGCTCCACCTATTCGATCGATATTCGCTGCTTGCTTAGCCAATAATGCAGGAGCATGAAACGTCGGGCGTACGGCCACCATCCATTCGATCCGTTCGGTGACGGCCATCAAAGCCGCAGCTGTTGACCAAGCATCGAGCGATGGAGCTGATTGACCTTTGATATCGTTGAGATTCAGCTCGGCAATGAGGCTTAAATCAAACCCGATCTCCTCGCTTCGCTGCGCAAGCCGTTTGACATAACTCCAGTCAGCCTGCATCCCCTCATCCTCGACGTTCCTTAACCAACCGCCAAAGACCGGTAGCCAATATCCAAAACGCATCGCTATCTCCTTGCGTTAAGCTTTCGCCCGCTGGGCTGTTGCCACCCGCATTTCCATGTAATCGACAAGTCGAGCAAAGGGATCGAGTCCCACTACGTTCGTAGCATCAGCCACAAAATTCGACAACGCGTTGATGTCGTAGTAAACCACTCTTCCGTCCCGATCGTCGACCATAAACTCAATCCCACCAACGTCGATCTTCGCTCGCTGCATGATGGCTTCACAAGCTTTGATCACTTCGGTAGAAGGACTCGCCGCTTGAACCTTCAAACCGGACTTCGGCGCATCGATAGGACATGCCGCCCGCTGCAATTCAACCCCATCGGAGCGTTGACAAATATCGGCTGGACACAGGTTGAATGTATCCCCTGTTAAATGAACATCGATCGCATAGAGGAACTTCCCTCCAAGCAACTCAACACGGGTGATTTTACTACCTCGAGCAGGCGTGTACTCCTGCAACAACGCGGTATGATCCACACCGAAATCTAGCGAACCCTGCTGTGCTGCTCGCTCGAGCCCCTCAAGCGAATCGTATCGGACAATACCTGCCCCCGATCCACCAATGTTCGCTTTGAACACCACGGGAAATCGCAATCCAACGGACGCTTCGGAAACTTGGGTTGCATGATTCAAGACCCTTGAACGCGGATACCCTAACCCCAATTCCTCCAACAAGGTTAACTGCTTGGATTTGCTCGTCTCAATCGTAAACGCATCGAGTCCATTGATCACCGGCACACCAAGCCGCCCGAGATGCGCCAGCCAATCGAGCGTAAAGAACATCCCCTGAATCCCACCCCGCAAATATGCAGATGGACTCATCCGATTAAAAACCAAACCATACGGACTGCTCGACTCACTCGGATCAAACCAGTGACCGCGAGGATCAAGTCGCACCCAGGGGATTCCTCGGCTTTCAAGCTCCGCGAACAACGGTTTGAACCAGTGCTCATGCTCGTGATAAATCGCCCAAGGCTTCCCGCCGCTTACCTGATTTAAAGTCATTGCATTCAACGTCATTGCTTAGCCTACCTCTGTCGCTGCTGTGTACTTTCAACACAGAAAACAATAATGCTAGCCCAGTTGCCTAGATCCGACGAGGGTGGCATTGACGCAAGGCTCGATTTCCCCCTACAAACCGCAAGTGGCTAAGAAAACGCAACCACCTGAAAAACATACCGTAAAACCTTTTGATCCAAGTCCGCTCGTCGAAGGAATCTCTGGAATGAGCCGCCTGAACAGCTTCTTGCTAGAAAACCAAACAAAACGCTTGGATCACGGGTTTTCAAACGCCGCAGACGCGATGGATTTCTCGGGAGAACACGGAACCGATTCGGGTTCGCGAAGCCCCCTGAAAGCCCCACCTTCTATAAGCTTCCCACATCGGATCTTCGTCCCTGAACACTACGAATCGGGTTATCAGTACCCGTTGGTCATCTGGTTGCATTCTCAGCACAGCAGCGAATGCGAACTCGATGAAATCATGCCCGATCTGAGCATGCGCAATTACGTCGGCTTGTCCGTACGCGCCACCCGCCCATCTCGCAAATCACCACGCCTGTTCCAATGGGGTAACACCTTAACGGAATACATCCTCGCGGAAGAATGTGTCTTTCAAGCGATCGAACAACTCAGTGAGTCCCTGTCGATCAATACGGACAACGTCTTTATCGCTGGATTCGGCAGCGGAGCTACCTTGGCCCAATGGATCGGCTTGCGAAACCCAAACGCGTTCGCGGGCGTTGTCGCTTGCAACGGCCCCTTTCCAAACCATAAGCGGGCACTTGCTGACTGGAAGTCGGCGAGAAATCTTCCCGTTCTCGCGATGCAAAACTCCGATTCGAATACCTGCGGAGTCGATCAAGTCATCGACATGATGCGAATGGCCCATCGCGCACACTTGAACTACCAGTTCATGCAATTTCAAGTCAACTCCACCACCCTTTCGAACCGCGAATCGAAATACACATCGACACAGCAAATGGCCCAAGAAGGAAGTCTCGATTCTCAAATGCTTCAAGTCGCCAATCGATTCATGATGGGAATCGTTACACGTACCCCCATCACCCTCCAATCCAACGAAAACTTAAGCCGCGCCGCTGCATCCACCGAGTCCCGTTTCGCATCGGATTTCAACTGCCGTCGCCCTACAACTGGCAACTAGGCGATGTCAAAGCTACTCGAAATCCATTCTGCTCCCACCGAAGTATCCAGCGAGAATCAAGAATCTCCTTCGGTATGCACCACCCTCGCATTCTGCAAAGCCGGCGATAGATTCACTCACTTCATGGCTATCGATGAAACATCATCTGCAGCCTTGAAGCGATCTACCTTCCTGGAGTCGATCACCACCGATGCGCAATTGGCTTGGCCCAGCGATCCGCCATTGCAACAAGTCGTCCTCGAACCACTCGGCCCTGACCTACAACACGTCGCGCTCGGAGTCGGATTGTCAGGACACGGACACTGGTCCCTCGCCGCCCGTTGTCTCGATGACAACCAATCCTTAGAACTCGATTTCGCCTGCCGTATCACCCGCCCTGCCCTGTTTCTCGGAAGCACCTACCGAATCGTCGATGCAGATGGCAATTCAAACCACCATTGGCACGAAGCCCATATCGACGGGAATTCTTGGACCGGAACATGGACTCGACCTGGAAACGAGTTATTGAAAATCCAACTTGAAGTCACTCTCGGCAAGCTTCTCTGGAACCCTGAACTACGGCAACTTCAAATCCTACCGCTAGGTTCACTCGATAATCCTTCTACACTTCGTTGGTGCTATCGATTCCGTCAGCTACCATAATGGAATGAGCGTTCCACGCCGTCCACTCTTTGAAGCCAAACAACTAAGCAAGTCCTATCCAATGGGGGATTCCGTAGTTCATGCGCTTCGCGGAATCGATTTGCAATTGTTCGAAGGCGAGTTTGTCGTGATCCTCGGTGCCTCAGGCTCCGGTAAATCGACACTGCTAAACATTCTCGGGGGACTCGACACTCCCACGGCCGGTACACTCGTGTTTCGCGACCAAGATCTCTCGGCTTGCGATGAGCACGCATTGACCGAATATCGCCGAGAACACGTGGGGTTCGTGTTCCAATTCTACAATCTCATCTCCGGCTTAACTTCGCTCGATAACGTGCGATTGGTGACGGAAATCGCGAATGCACCGATGGAGCCAATCGATGCCCTGCGACTCGTCGGCCTCGAGAACCGCGCAACGCACTACCCAGCACAACTCTCCGGTGGTGAACAACAACGCGTAGCCATCGCACGCGCAATCGGAAAAAATCCGGCAGTCTTACTCTGCGACGAACCAACCGGCGCTCTTGACGTGAAAACAGGTGCAATCGTTTTGGATGCAATTGCTCGCATCCACCGAGAGCTCGGTACGCTCGTTGTCATAATCACCCACAACGCAGCAATCGCCAATATGGCTAACCGCGTAATCCGTCTTTCTGATGGACAAATCGCTCGTATCGATGAAAACCTAAACCCTCAGCCAGCAAGTTCTCTGCAATGGTAATTTTTCATCGACAAGCACCATTTCGATTTAGAGCGGCGACTCCTCGATGAATGCTCGCAAGCGACTACTCATCTCCGATATCCTGCGGTTGTGGAAACAAGGGGTTGCCATCGTCGGCTTACTCGCCTGCGGTATAGCTACCTTCATCATGTCCACGAGCACCATCCGATCGATGGAGGCAAGCCGAGATCAGTACTATGCTCACTACCACTTCGCTCACGCTTGGGCTTCGCTCGTCCGCGCCCCGACCTCTCTGTTGGATCGCATTCTTGAGATTCCAGGTGTCACTCGAGTATCGGGCCGCATCGTACGCCAAGCTATCTTGGACTTCCCCAACCTCTCGGAACCAGTCACTGCACGACTCGTCTCCATTGAAACCAAATCCCTAGACGCTCTGTACCTTCGCAAAGGTCGCTTGCCAAAACTTGGGGCCGAAACCGAAGTCGTCGTCAGCGAACTGTTTGCCGAAGCGCATAGCCTAAAGCTCGGCGATACGCTTCAAGCCAACTTAGGGGGGAAAAGAGATCTGTTGCATATAGTCGGTATCGGACTCTCCCCCGACTCGATCTACGTTGTACAACCTGGACTACTCCTTTCCGACAACCGCCTTTATGGAATCGTATGGGCACCCAGGGAGAAACTCGAAGCCGTATGGAATATGGATGGTGCGTTTAATCATCTAGCCGTGGAGCTTGAGAATCCCACCGATGGTCGCAAGATACAAACGCAGATCGACGAACTACTCTCCGATTATGGTGGGACTGGTTCGATCCTTCGGGAAGACCAAGAATCTCACGCTAGGATACGCGATGAGTTAAACGAATTGCGAACCATGGCTTTTCTCGCTCCTGCAATCTTCTTGAGCGTTACGATATTCTTGCTCCATATGGTCTTCAGCCGTTGGATCGGTCAACAACGCGAACGGATCGCAACCCTGCGCGCCTTCGGGTATCGTGTCCACGAAATCGCTTGGCATGTACTGCAAGTCATTTCGATTTGGATCGGAGCCGGCGTACTGCTCGGGGTCTTCGTCGGATTGCGATTCGCAAACGCATTAAGCGGTATTTACAAAGAGTTTTTCCGTTTTCCGGAAATCATCCAAGTACCCTTCGGATGGGAGTGGATCGGAGCCGTAATGCTCGGGGCCGCCGTCGCAGCCTTGGGGGCTTGGTCTGGGCTCATGCAAGTAGTCAAACTACCTCCGGCTCTGGCAATGCAAACCGGGAACCTTCAGCCAAACGCAGCTCGCTTCCTAGCCCTCTGGTCTCAGCGCTCTACTTCAATAGCGAGAATGTCTCCGATCCTACGCTTGGTACTCCTGCGTATGCTGGCGAATCCAAAACTGACTCTGCTCTCTATCCTTGGCTTATCTCTCGGTGTATCTCTTTTGATTCTCAGCTCGTTTTTTCAGTCCACGATCGAGCGTGTCTTAGAACACCAATTTTCTCAGTGCCAACGCCACGACTTTCAACTCACATTTGACGAATCAAAGAACGAATCGTCGATGCATGAAATAAGCCAATGGCCAGGGGTTACACGGGTAGAAGGTTTTCGAGCGGTACCAGTGCAACTGCACAACGGGAACCAACGTGAGCGGCTAACAATCTTGGGTCTCGATCCGAATGCCAAACTTTTTCGCATCCTCGATGCCTCCAACCACACTTCTAAACCGCAGCCTAACGGAGGAATTGTTATCAACAAAAAACTCGCCGAGAAACTAGGGGTAGGCCAAGGTGATTTCGTCGAAGTCGAAGTCCTCGAAGGAGCACACCGCCGGCGACGCTTACCCATCGATCGCATCTTTGCAAACTACACTGGCCCAAGCGCCTATATCGATCGAGCGACCTTGCACGAATGGATGCGTGAAGGTGATCGACTCTCGGGAGTATTCCTTACCTTAGATTCAAACTATCGAGATGATATCTATCAGCGAATCAAGAAGACGCCGGTAGTATGCGGTGTACTAAATCGACAAGCAACGCTGGCGAACTTCCGCGAACTACTCTCGAGAAGCACCAGCGTCATGAGATTCATAAACGCTATCTTTGCAGCCTTAATAACCCTAGGAGTCACTTACAACTCAGCTCTGATTACCTTCAGCGAACGCGCTCGCGATCTGGCTACGCTGCGCGTCTTGGGATACCGTCAAAAGGAAATCCTCTGGATCCTCTTGCTCGAACTTATTCTCATCACACTTCTTGCTATCCCGATAGGTATCCCATTAGGTTATGCTTTTGCATACGGGATGATCACCGCTTTGGATACAGATAGCCACCGACTTCCTATGGTCTTCGCCCCAAGCACCATCGCCTATACCCTCAGTGTCATTGCAGCAGCCACCGCATTGTGCTGCCTCATGGTAGCTCACATGGCATCCAAGCTTGAAATAATCAACGTTTTAAAAGTCAGGGAATAGCCAAGTGCCTCCCGTTCACCCCTCTGCAAATACTTGGTCTCCGAGAAATATCGGGTTTGCTGCCCTGCTGATATTGGGTCTTTGCGCATTGGCTTGGTTTGGATTCTCAGAATCTCCTATCCCCGTAGAACTCGGTCGAGTCGATATTGGATCTATCGAACAGTCCATCGAAGATGACGGCGAGACGAGAATCCGCGAACGCTACACCATAACCTCTCCAATCACAGGCAAACTAGCTCGTATCGAGCTTCACCCAGGGGACCCTATCGAGAAAGATCGCACGCGACTTGCCCTGCTCGAACCCGCCGATCCATCTCTTCTCGATGCTCGGGAGAGACTTCAAGGCGAAGGCCGATTGCGGGCATCACAAGCTGCTATCGAACGAGCCGATGAACTGATCAAAGTCGCGAATGAATCGCTAGAGCTTGCCGACCACAATTATTCTAGAGGTAAAAAGCTCTTGGCGACGAATGCCATCGCTCAAGCTGAGTTCGATCAGATCGAACATAGTTTCCGATCCGCAAATGCCGGACTCCGCGCAGCGAACTTCTTCCGATCAATCGCCCAACATGAATACAGTGTCGCCGAAGCAGCTTTGGCTATCGATACTCAGCAACCAAATACACCATTCGAAATCAAATCGCCCATCAACGGGACCGTCTTGCGAGTCCTCCGCGAAGATGCAGGTGTAATCACACCAGGCTCGCCAATGCTTGAAGTCGGTGACCCTCGCGAGATGGAAGTACAAATCGATGTGCTGTCCACCGCTGCTGTAAGTATTCGACCAAGCAACAAAGTTTGGATCGAAAGATGGGGGAGCGATCAAGCCCTCTCAGGCCGAGTTCGACGTATTGAACCTGCCGCTTTTCTGAAAGTCTCCGCCCTCGGCGTCGAAGAAAAACGCGTTCGCGTCCTGGTCGACCTCGATCAGCCTTGGGAAGAACGACCAACACTTGGAGACGGTTACCGAATCGAAGCGAGGATCGTGGTCGACTCAAGTCCCGCAGAGGGGATGTTTGTCCCAACCGGCGCTCTGGAATCAAACGCTCAATCTTGGTTCGTCTACCGCTATCGCTCAAACTCCTTCGGATACCCAAGCGTCGAACGGGTCGAAGTCAGCGTTGGAATCAAGAACCGCGACTTCGCACAAATCACAAGCGGACTAAACGTAGGGGACTCTGTCGTGCTCTACCCACCAGAGAAACTCAAAGATGGTAGCAGAGTTTCGGTTTACGTACCGAATGCAACCACCCCCTAAACCCGTACAGCTATCCACTCTCAACTGTCGGTTCTTCTGGAATTTTATTAGCTGTTATTGCTATCTGTTTTGCAGCGCCGTACTCGTGGTCAGTGAAACAGTACTCGTGGTCAGTGAAACAGTACTCGTGGTCAGTGAAACGGTGCTCGTGCTCGTAATCGAAAGCAGCCTAAAGTGGTGTTATGTTCGTTCAACACACGAACTACTTCGGAATGCAACTAAACTGTTCCCTGTATCCGAGCTAGAGCAAGATCAAGAGCACGGGCTCGGGCACAGGTACAGGCACAGGCACGGAACTGGGCCCGAATCGCAAACATATTGGCCACTATTCTTCCTCAGCAGCCCCACTATCAACTATTCACTATCAACTATCAACTACGATCTACTATCGATCCGGATGTCCAGTGAACTTACTACCGACGCGA
>Ga0255132_1000022_pt1 | contig 61205 bp, 44 predicted proteins | sample Law_Law_RepA_8d_FD_188551 | JGI IMG/M metagenome (GOLD analysis project Ga0255132, IMG submission 188551) | Freshwater microbial communities from St. Lawrence River, New York, United States - Law_Law_RepA_8d | ecosystem: Environmental > Aquatic > Freshwater > River | place: USA: New York...
ACCATGATCAGCCCTGTCAGCAACCCGTTTTTCTTTGAGGATCCTCGAGCACTCACAGAGGTTCGTCCGCTTTTGCTTTACCAAGCACTGCCTGGAGGGCAACCGATCACTGGCAATATGTGGTGGTATGGAACGCAGCTCAGGCTTGCGATCACCGAGAAATTAAGTGTCACCATCCACAAGTTAGGCGGAATTGGGTTCGATGGGAATTTGAATGCCGCAGGTATCAGCGAGGCGGAATCCTCAAGCAGCTTCAGTGAATTTTGGATTTCGCCAAAATGGACTTTTTACAGAAACGAAAAAAGCGGCACCGTGGCGGCGGCCGGCGTTCAAATCGAAACCGCAACTGGCAGTTCGCTTTACCAAGGCACAGGGGGCCTAGGTATCGCTCCGTATGCCTCTGTGGGCCAAAATTTTTGGCGCACCTCCTACGGAAGCATGAACACCATGGGTGTATTCGCCTACAGCTTGGCTGCTGGCGGAGACCGATCGAGTTTTTTCAATTTTGGTGCCCATCTTGATTATGATGTGGCCAACTGGCACAAATTTTATCCATTCATAGACCTCAACTGGTTTAGCATCACGGGAGGCGGGTCCAGTCTCCCCGATGTTAAAGTACAAGGGGCAGACCTAATAAATTTTGGTTCGGGCCCCTCCAATGGAATGAACCAAGTCAACATTGCCCCTGGAATGAGGTACAAGTTCAGTGAGCCCATGCAGGTCGGTGTGGCCTTTGAATTCCCACTCACTTCAGTAGACAACTCAATCGAGAATTTCAGGCTCAATCTAGATTTTATTTACCGTTATTAGGCATTTAAATGAACAATCTTTTGCCCCGGCCCCCCATCAACACCCTGTGCATGGACGCAGAATCGCCTTTATTCAAAAGTCTGCAGATTTTGGCAAAAACCAAAAACCTTTCTTTAATACAGGTTGCCGACTTTGGCCTCCCTGCCTCTTATAACCCTACATCCCCTAATCAGCCCCAAGGTGTAATTCACTTGGATTCCGCCTTACTTTTGGCACAAAAACGCGACAATGTTTTCCAGGATTTATCTGAATGGGTCAGGCTTCAAGCCCGTCATGTTTTCAACTTGTCGTTGGAAATCATGAAGCTGAACGAGGATGTCCAGGACAAATTAGGCAAGGATTTGGCAATGCTAGCCAGTTGCCGGGAATCTGATTCCCTTATTCTGGGGCCAATAGAACTTGAGAGCAGTCTTTTTTTGGAAAGCTTGCGAATGTGGCTAACACCAAAAGTGAAAATATGCCTGTTTGAATCGCATAGAAAAACCACTCCAATAGGGAACTATTTGGAGAATTCCATATTGGAATGGTTTGAAAATGGCCATTAAACCAAACTAAAATACTATTTTTTGGCTGCAGGCGATGCGGCAGGTGCAGCAGCACCTGATTTGTGTTCGCCAATCCAATCTGTACCTTCCTTGATACCAGCTTTGATATCGTTTTCCGTCTTTGCCTTATTAACCTGAATTGTCAGGTTCCCATCGCTGTTGGCTAAAGTGAACCAACCACGGGAGTAGCCAAAACCGGCAAAAGCAACTACAGCAAGACCTACTAAAGCCAAAAGATTACGCATCTCAAACTCCCCGCAATGAATCATAAAGAAACGTAAATCTTGCAATACGGCAAAACGAATTGAAAAATCCACCCCACTTCTTGACTTCCAACAATTACTCTGGCTCAAATTCAAGCTGCACACTTGATTCATTTCCCGCAAAAAGCTAGATAATTCCAATTGAATGTTTGGTGAATATCATCTTTTCAGGGGCCATGCCTTGCAGGATATCAGTCAGCCAGCTTCAGGGCTCACCAAATCGAATGACGCTGACAGCAGGTGGGACCGCTATTCAGCGGCCTTGATTTTACTCTCGGCGATTATCCACTTAGCCTATTTATGGTTCAGATGCCCCATCGAAATCTCAACCGATGAAGCCCACTATTGGGATTGGTCGCGGCACCTTGACTGGAGCTACTATAGCAAGGGCCCACTAGTTGCCTGGCTGATCTGGTTAGATTGCGAGATACTTGGAAAAGCATCCGAATATTTTACTGGGTCTCTCATGCCCGGATTGCGGACATCCGCAGTGATATTTGGAGCGGGACTCCTACTGGCCTTACACCAATTGGCACGAATGAGTTTTTTATCTGCGAAAATTGGGTTTGTGGTTGTCGCAATTGCGCTAACTCTTCCCCCGGTCCATGTGCTTTCACTTCTCCTCACCATTGACTCACCCTATTGCTGTATTTGGGCATGGGCACTGGTAACTGCCCGCATGGGACTATTTTCCCAAGCTGGACAGGGCAACCACTGGTGGATTGCCACCGGCATGCTGGTTGGCTTTGGAATTCTTGCCAAGTACACCATGGTTATATTTGCCGGCAGCCTTTTTCTAGCACTACTTACCAATCCAGCATGGCGACCCAAGCTTAAGGAAATTGGCCCCTGGGTTGGGGCATTCACCGCTCTATTGTTTTGTTTGCCTATTCTTTTTTGGAATATCGCAAATGACTGGGTAACCATTCGGCATGTCGGAAATTTAGCGGGGGTTGCCAAAGAAACACCTGGGATTCATTGGTTAGGGCCCTTAAATTTCCTGGGTGGGCAGGCAGGCCTACTCCTGGTTTTCTGGTTTAGCCTTTGGGTGGCAACCCTTTGGAATATAAAAAACCGCAAAACCGCTGATTCGAACACCTACTACCTTTGGATCATGTCTTGGCCGGTTTTCGGAGTTTTTCTAGCATTTAGCCCAAAAACCGGTGGCGGAGAAATCAACTGGCCGATTACCGCTTACCTTTCAGGCCTACCTTTGGTGGCAGCCATGGTTACGGGTTGGTGGACCATATTTAATGAAACAAGTAAACGCTTGAGAATGGCAACTTATGGAATGGGAATTTTAGGAATCTCCCTCACTATTTTCTTGTTTTTCAGCAGTTTTACTTATCCTCTGCTTGCCCAACTCGCTGGAACACCCACCAACAGTAACCCCACCCCTTTACGCAAGTTGGACCCGACTTGCCGTCTTAAAGGCTGGAAAAGTCTTGCAGCAAAAATAGATCAGGTGAGGAAGTCGCTTTCACTCGGCGAAATGGAAACTGTTCTTTGCGGCAACCGCTGGAGCAGCACCGGGATTTTGGGATTTTATTGTCAGGGCCATCCACAGGCATATTGTCTGGGCCCCATATTGGGTGACCGGCATAGCCAATATGATTTTTGGCTCAACCCATTTGACCAACCAGAACCTTTTCATGGCAAAACTTTTATCGTCGTAGACGGTGTGGAGAAAGTTCTTGGCCCCGCTTTCGAGTCCATTGATTCCCCAATTGAATTTATTCATTTGGAGAACGGCAATCCAATTGCGCGTTGGAACATCCTGATTTGCCGCGGTTTCAAAGGTTTTCCAAAAGAAAGGGCCACCAGCCGAGGCTGGTGACCCTAAAAAGCAAGCCTTTATTAGCCTACTAACCACCCATTAAATGGCTGAGAATATAGGCCTCCAAACCCTCGTAGTCGCGATCATCGCGGAAGGCCTGAACCTTTACCTCGTCGACAGTTCGTGCCACTTTGACCAGCTTGTGGAAGATTTCCTTGCTGTTAATCAAATGCTTGAGCTGGTGCTCCGGCTTTGTAGTGCGCATCGGCTTGACGTCCAAGCCAATGTAACCGTCATACCCACCCCGCTCCAAAACCCAAATCGTGTTAAAGGCACGGCGAATATCAACGGCTCCAAAAGTTTTATCTTGATCATATTTCAAGCCATTTTGGTCATTGAGGTGAACTCCCCAAAGCTTGCCATGCCAGATTGCATTCGCCATATCGTCCGACGGATCAAGCCCAGCCAGAATGGAGTGGGCACTCTCGATAAGAACACCACAGCGGGAAGGATCGATGGTTTTGTAGCAGAGCGCAAGGAAATGACCGGGAGTGGGAAGGTAGGCCATATCCATAGGCTCATTGGGCTTCATTTCGCCCAAAATTCTTATTTTTGAATCCTGTTTTAACAGAGCATCAACAGCGTCCAAGATCCGTTGAACACTACCTATTGGACACTTAGCCTCACGGATGTATGTTCCCTCACGCGCCAACCAAAGGACGATGTCATTAGTGTCCATGATTTTGGCAATATCGACTGCCTTTTTGGAACGATCAAGGGCGTAGGCACGATCAGATGCACTATTGCTTGTATAACCACCATCGACCGTCCGCGGATCCTCCCAAAGTCTGGGGGCGACGAACTCACAAACCAAGCCATGATCGTCGAGAATTTTTTTTACCGATTTCGCTCCCCGCTCGGTTTCCTGCCAAGTCAATCCAGCGGGAACAATATCGTCGTCGTGCATTTGAACGCCGTCAAAGCCCAGTTCTTTATAAATTTTAATTTTGTGAGCAAAATCCAATTCCTGACGCACGGCGGGGCCAAAAGGGTCTGAACCGGTGGAAATATTCCAAGGGCCAAAAGTAAATTTGTAATTGTTCACAGGTTTCTTGGCGGACATTACAGAAATCTCCCATCAAATGACGATTAAAGGAAAATCAGATCCAGAGCATGGAAGCATCTGGATTGTTGAAAAAGTCACCCGCAGGGATGCATTAGCCGTGGAATGCCATCAACTTCAGTGCATCAATTGTCAGGCGCAGTGGCCAGCTTTCTCTGAGTCAGTTTACGAAATTGTCCGTGCGGAGTCTTCTCCTTGCCCAAATTGTGGGAGCCTTACCCTAGAACACAAAAAAATGAAGATCAAACGGGCCACGGTGTCTTTCAGCCGAGGAAAAAAACTATATCCAAAGGCTTACCATTTCGCGGAAGCGGCTTGATTGGTTGAATTTGAAGCAGTACTGACTAGCCCAAATCCCGCCCCATTGCCTTTGCAATCACCGCGGTTGATTCCATGGTTTGAAGGAACTGGGCTGGATTAAGGGCCTGGTAACCATCACTCCAAGCAGCTTCTGGATTTTGATGAATTTCTAGCATCAAGGCATCGGCACCTGCAGCCACTGCTGCTCGCGTCATTGATGGTACTAAAGAGGTTTTGCCAGTTCCGTGGCTTGGGTCAACAACCACGGGCAGATGGGTCTTTTGCTTGAGATAAGGAACCGATGCCAATGGCAATGTGAAGCGCGTGTGATCCTCAAATGTTCGAATCCCTCTTTCACACAGCATCACCTGACTATTACCAGTTTTCAAAACATATTCCGCAGCCAGCAGAAACTCATCTATGGTAGCCGAAGGGCCACGCTTTAACAAAACAGGCAAACCTGATTCACCTGCAGCTTCCAAAAGCGGGTAATTCTGCATATTACGAGCACCTATTTGCAAAATATCGGCATATTTAGCAACCAAACCAACCAATTCTGGGGCCATAACTTCGGTGACGATTGCCAATCCGGTTTCCTGCCTGGCCTCAGCAAGAATTTCCAAACCCTTCTCTTTCAAACCCTGAAAACTATACGGGCTAGTTCGGGGCTTAAAGGCACCTCCACGCAGTGCCGTCGCACCGACTTTTCGAACCAATCTCGCCAAATCGAGCAACTGCTCACGGGATTCAACAGAGCAGGGCCCCGCCATTACCCCTATTCGGTCACCACCAGCCTGAAAATCACGAACCTTAATGACTGTGGGGCTGGGAGAAGATTCCAAACTTGCCATTTTGTAGGGAGCCACAACAGGGAGAACTTTTTCAACACCCTCCAAAATCTCCAAATGCACCATCAAGCCAGGCTTTTCTTTACCCACCCCGGCAACAATGGTTCGCTCCGCTCCGACAATCAAATGCGGTTCGAGTCCGAATTCCCTCATTCGGTCCTGGGCATAGCTGATTTGAGTTTGTGTAGCGGTAGGCGACATGACAACAATCATCGAATTTCCCCGAAATAATTAGCCAAAACCTTTTAAATCCTTTGTACCCCATGTTATTACAAAAAGGCTGGCGATGGCATGGGCCAATCGACAACCTTTTTGGGGTTTCCTTAATGGGTAGGTCGAGCTGCCCATAGGAATGGGAATTCCTTATTTATTTACGCCCGGCAAGCATCTTTTGAACAGTTATTCCAAGATCAGCGGGGCTTTTTGCAACTGCAACCCCGTTCTCCTCCAATGACCTGATTTTATCCCCTGCAGACCCGGTTCCACCGCTAATAATTGCTCCTGCATGCCCCATTCGCTTGCCTGGAGGCGCTGTTTGCCCAGCAATAAAGGCAGCAACGGGTTTTGTGACATGCTTTTTGATGTAGGCGGCTGCTTCCTCTTCGGCCGTCCCACCGATTTCCCCCATCATGAGAATGGCCTCTGTTCCCGGATCCTCCTGAAACATTTTTAATGCATCGATTTGGTTAGTCCCAATGATGGGATCGCCACCAATCCCAATGCAGGTTGACTGACCCAAGCCCAAAGCTGAGAGTTGGAAAACAGCTTCGTAGGTAAGGGTTCCTGACCGTGAAATTATCCCAATAGGACCAGGCTTGTGAATGTAGCCAGGCATGATTCCAATCTTGCATTGTCCTGGAGTGATAATTCCCGGGCAATTTGGTCCTATAAGTTTTATTCCGGGCTTTTTAGCTAATTCGCGCTTGACCCTTGCCATATCCAGAACTGGAATTCCCTCCGTGATCGCAACGATCAGGGCAATTCCCGCATCAGCCGCCTCAAGTATGGCATCCGCCGCACCGGGGGGTGGCACAAAAACCATGGTCGCATTGGCACCTGTTTTTCTCACCGCCTCATAGACAGTATTGAAAAGTGGTATACCTTCTTTTTCAGTACCGCCTTTTCCGGGTGTAACCCCACCCACTATCTGAGTTCCATAATCCCGACATCCCAAGGCATGAAAAGTTCCAGCTTTGCCCATTCCTTGACAAAGGACCCGCGTATTTTTGTCGACCAGAATACTCATCGCAAACGGAACCCCCAACCCTTAAAGTTACACTTAATTGATGGCAAATTGATTTAAATAGGTCGAATCAGTTTTTTTTTCGTGCCGCATCGACTACTTTTTGCGCAGCATCAGCCATGCCGGAGGCTGTCACGATATCCAATCCACTATCTGCAAGAAGTTTCCGCCCTGCCTCGACATTGGTCCCTTCTAGACGAACAACCAAGGGCACATGGAAGCCAACCTCTTTGAAAGCGGCAAGGATTGCCTGGGCAATGGTGTCGCATTTCATGATTCCTCCGAAAATATTCACGAGGACCGCCTTCACCCTGGAATCAGAAAGCAAAATTCTAAATGCTTCCGTTACTTGGTCCTTACTTGCCCCTCCCCCAACATCCAAGAAGTTGGCAGGCTCACCACCGTGATACTTAATGATATCCATTGTGCTCATTGCCAAGCCGGCGCCATTCACAAGGCAGCCGATGCTACCATCCATGCGGACAAAACTTAGCCCGGACCTTGCGGCCCGCAATTCGGCAGGATCTTCTTCGGTTTCATCGCGAAGCACAGCAATTTCCGGATGCCGGAACAGTGCGTTTTCATCAAAAACCATCTTGGCATCGAGGGCTTCAACGCACCCTTCTTTGGTAACTACTAAGGGGTTAATTTCAGCAATACTGCAATCCTTGGCAAGAAAAACTTTGGATAAAGCCCGCATGATTCCTTCAGCTTGCGTGACCTGGTCCCCTTTGAAACCAAGTTCAAATGCCAGTTTGCGCGCCTGGAAGGGTGCAAGGCCAAGCTCAGGGCTTACAGGTTCTTTAAGAATCTTTTCGGGGGAATGGGCCGCCACCTCTTCTATGTCCACACCCCCCTCTGAACTAGCCATCATCACTGGTAGCCCTGAAGCCCGGTCAAGGACCATGCCCAAATAATACTCCTTCGCGATATCTGCAGCTTTTTGAACTAGGAGTGTGGAAACTTTTTGACCTTCGGGCCCGGTTTGCTTGGTTTGAAGGGGAAAAGCCAGCATTGTTTTTGCCACAGAACCAACCTTTTCCCGGCTGGTCAGGTATTTCACACCACCAAAATCTGCTCCGGAACCAATAAAAGTACCCTTGCCACGGCCACCTGCATGCACTTGTGCCTTAAGCACAACAGCACTTCCGCCAAATGAATCAAAAGCCGCCAAGGCTTCTTCCACACTTTTAACAACCTTTCCGGGAGGCACCGCAGCACCTTCAGCAGCAAGTAACTCTTTGGCTTGGTATTCATGGATCTTCATGGCATCGACCGCCTGTACATGTAAACTCAGTAATAACACTACTCTAGTAGACTTGGGCCTCTAAAACCATCTGTGCCCTAATCGTTAAATAATTCGAGGGCTTCCCATGAAATTTACGTCCGCCCAGAGATGGTTAGAAGAGTTGGTACGCCTTCCCAGTATCAATCCTGGTGGAGCAGGTAAGGTAGATCCCCAACTGCATGGGGAAAAACGCGTAACAGACTGGCTTGAGAATTGGGCTAAATCAAAAAAAATCCAGTATTTCAGGCAAAATGTACTACCGGATCGGGACAACCTCGTAATGGTTGTCGGTCCCGATGATCCTCACGCCAAGGCCCAGCTTTGGGAAGTTCATCAGGATACTGTAGATATCGCGGGCATGACCGTTCCGCCTTTTGAAGCCCGTGTTCAAGACGGCAAACTATTTGGCAGGGGGGCCTGCGATGTTAAAGGGAGCATGGCATCCATGCTTGCCGCCTTGGAAAGGCTCCATTATGAGCGCCCGCAAAAAGCGTGGAAAATCGTCCTTGCATGCACGGTCGATGAAGAACACACTTTTCAGGGTGTTCAGGCCCTAAGAGGCAATGAAAGGGGCTTCATTCGGGTCAATGACTCCCACCAATTAAAACCGGAATTCGCAGTAGTGGCCGAACCATCCCAATTGGGCCTCATAACGGCCCACAAAGGGGTTATTCGCTGGTATATCCGGGTCGAAGGATCGGCCTGCCACAGTTCAACTCCACATCTTGGTTCAAATGCGATTTACGGCGCAGCAAAAATAGCCTCCCGCATCGCTGTGCTCCACTCGGAAATTCAACAAAAATCACCTGACGCAATATCCGCAGGCAGTATTTCCCTTACCCAAATATCCGGCGGATCTGCACCTAACATTGTCCCATCGGAATGTACCCTTTTGTTGGACAGGCGGATTGGGTTTAAAGAATGCACCGAGGAGGCAGAAAACCAGCTGAAGACTATCCTTGCGCAAATCGATTTGGGGGAAGGGCTTCGGTGTGAACTTTCCACCCCAATCATCCGATGCCCGGCTTTGCAAACCCAAGGCAATGAGGCTGCGGAAAACCATGTTTCCAAAGCGGTCAGGCAAATTCTAGGTAACTGCACCTCAACTGCAGTCGCCTTCGGAACCGATGCGTCAACACTTGCAGAGCACGGAATACCATCTGTTGTTTTCGGCCCGGGCGATATCCGTCAGGCACACACCCGAGATGAATGGATTAACTTGTCAGAAGTGGAGAGTGCTGCAGAAATACTGTTTCAATTAGGGTCGGGATGAATTGCAACTGGTCTGGCGCAAAAGGAACCAAAAAGCAACCATGGCCTTATCATCATGAATGCTTGGGCAATTTTTGTCTGAGTAGTTTGTTTCTTCAGGAGGATCGATTTGTGAGCATAGTTCGCGTGGGTCTGGCGGAAACCAAAAACTTCGCAACCGGCTATGATGCCATCTTCGGCAGCAAGCCGTCGGCCAAGAAAAAAACTGCTACTGCCTCAAAAAAACCAGCCGTCAAGCCTAAGGTAGTGAAAACAAAGTCCAAAAAGAAAAAGTAAGCTTTCTTAAAAGGGGCGGGTGCATCCAAATTAATTTAGGGTGTATCTGCCACTTTTATAACCAAAGTTCAGGGGCTCTTTTCGCGTGCGGGATTTGAATTTGGAGCACCTGTAGCAGAACCGTCTGCCCCAAAAATTTTTGTACTAGTCAGCGTGGCCCACTCCTCCCTTTTTGGTGAGGCCGGCAACTCCATTGTTGCCCAGTCTCCTGCGGACTCTCCAAGATATTCCTGCCACTGATCAATGGACAAAAGCATTTTGGATTGAAGATCCGTATCCAGAACCTCCAATCCACCGTTCCAGTTCCGGTATTGTGAGTCGCTGCCCCTCCACCAATCCTTGATTTTTTCCTTTCGAATCAGAACGCCTTCCATTCGAACTAGGCAATTTTTTGAATCGCTCCAGCTGATCCATTTTGTTTGTTGAGTTCGAAGCAACCAATCGGGTGCCTGATACTCCAAGGGGCAATCGACCAAAACAGCGCATTCCCCTAAAACCATTACCGATTTCGATACCCCTACAGAAAGGACAGTGGACTGCGATTGCGAACTAGGAAGGGCGGAAGCATCTAACCGGGCCATATTCTTGGCAAGAAAAATGTTTGATTCGGTGATATCCAGCTCCATAGGCTTGGCTGAATTCATACGAACCAACCCACCAAATCCCCTCACAAGGCATCGTTCTATACCAAGCCTGGATGGCTGGGCGGCCTGAAACATTTCACTTGGCTTAACAACCGAACTAGCTCCGTAAACTGTCCCTAGAAATGGGTAATTTGAATCTTGACCACCTAACAATGCCACAGAACAGTCGCGAAGCTGGCAACTCGCTTGGCCAGACAAAGCAACCAACGACAATGGTTTATCCTGAGCGCCTTGATCTACCAAAATCGTCAAATCTTCAAGCGTTACAAGACTTCGATCCAAAACGATCCAAACGGGATTCCCCCGGGATCCTTCAAAAACAAGCACCGGCTTATTATCGCCATCCGGGCGAATGGTTACTTCAAAACCAACCTTTTGAATCTTTATTGGATCGACTTTCAGTGTCCCGGAATGGCGAATTGCAATCACATCGCCCGATTTGGCGAATTCGACCGCTTTTTCCAAGTTTGGATAAATATTGCGGGCCATGTCGGTTTGCCCGGGCACCACCAAATGCCTGCCAACTTGAGACGCTTTTACTTCTTTTCCAAGGGGATAAAACATCACCCCGGCAAATTTCTCGGCCCCGGCAAACCTGTTGCCGGAAGGTTCTTTCCACTGCAATTCAGGTAAGGGGGCTGGCTGAAACGCTCCTAATATTCCGGCACCCAAATTACCTGGAGACGCGCGCCTGTCACTAACAACCACCTCAACCTCGTCCAAAAACCCCAACGGTTTTGGAAATGCCCAAACAGATTTAGCCAATTCCAGACTTTCCTCGTCCGATCCCAAGCCATCTGATGCCAAACGGACTTTAAAAGCTTCAAGGGAGTTGATTTTAGGTTCTGTGCCAGTGTCCAAGTATTTGGTAATTCCGTGAATCCGGTTACTTCTACCAACAAACCACAACCTGGCGGCAGGGACTGGAAGGCTGATTAAAACCCTTTCGCCAGTTTTTCTACCATTATTTGAAGAATCCACCAAACACCGGCGCATAGTCAAAGCTGCCGATGTTCCCGGCAATATTGATGCAATAGTCCCTGTTTCGCCAATCAGGAAACTGGAATTCAACAAACTGATACTTCCATCACCATTGATTGGGGGACCAGCCTCAACCAAGCTCGGTGGAGGCATTCCAGGAATCATTGTCATTCCGGGAATCATTGCCCCCGGAACTGGCATGCCACCGGTTGGGCTTGCTCCGTTTTTTTCTGAATTAGGCCGCGGATTTTCGCCCGGCCCACGCATCATTCCCTCAAGCCTAAAACAATTAACATGGGGCCCGAAAAGACAGTTTTCACAACGAATCTCGCGGTAATAGCCCCGCGCTAAAATCGCATCTTGTCCGCCGTATGCCCCACCAAATAGCCTTACTAAATCAGGGCGGATATCTCCGACTGGAGAGCTTTCCTTAAATCCCAAAAAAACCGAGTCTCGAATGAGGACTGCCGGGGCGATTCCTTGGCAGTTGATTGCCAAGGAGGACATTCTTCTTCTTTCATCCTTGACAGAACCGGACTGAAGAAACTCGCACCTTTCGACAGTAAGACCCGACAATTTGGAACCACGCAATTCCAAGGCTCTGAATTCGTTGGCCGATTCACGGGCATCAAGCATGAACCGAATACCATTCAATTGAACGGTTTCGGAATCCAGAGCCAACATAGCCCAGGCATCTGAAACAACCCTGCCGTCAAATTGATAACGAATGGTGGCACGACGACCTGGATGGGCCGAGCGAATCACCACATCCTTTGCGTTCACAACCAATCCTGCGTCGGACCTATCCCGAATATCACTCAAATCCAAATCACCATGAAGAACTATCTCAAGCTTTTCCTTTCCCGAATTTGAAATAAGCCATTCAGCCAATTCAGAGGCACCGGCATCCTTGTTATCGAAAAGGGCCACTTGTTCTTGTTGGGGAAGTGGGCCAGTTGTTGGCAACTGACCTCCATATCCAGCGGTACTTTTCCGCGAACCAGGGGATTTGTTTGATTGTAAATCGGGACCGGTTTCCTTTTGGCGAGAGGCGAATAGCAACAACAATGAAGTAACCAATGTAAGCAAAAGAATTCCAGTCAGGGCCGTTAAACGAATTTTTCCGCTTAAAATCTGGGGAGAGGAAGTCTTTGACAGCCTTACTTTCAAATCTTGGGCCACTGTTTCAACCGCACTAATCAACTCTGCTGGAGTTGCAAAACGGTTTTCCGGTTTTTTTTCAACCATCTTCTCGAAAAGCCCCACTACAGCTTGGGGAATTTCGGGGCAGAATCTACGCGGATCCACTGGTTTGGATTGCTGGTGGAATGCTAACTTGACCGCAGCAGTACCATCCGGAACTGGTGACTTACCTGTCAACATGTGGTAAAAAGTACATCCCAATGAATAAATATCACTTCTAGAATCTGCCTTCCTTGGATCCAATGCCTGCTCAGGTGAAAGGTAATCAAATGTGCCAAGGGTGGCACCGTACCGGGTCAACGCCTCTTCCGCTGGAGCATCGAGGCTGCGTGCCAAGCCTAAGTCCACCAGTTTCAACTTGGCTTGGCGAGTGACCAGCAAGTTGGAAGGTTTTATGTCCCGGTGCACAACACCTTTAGCGGCAGCGTGATCTAAGCCGAGGGCAGCCTGATAAAGGTAAGGAAGCGCTTCTAGAACAGAAAGCTTGCCCTTGCAATCTATCAGCGTTTTTAAAGTATCTCCCTCTATGTATTCTAACGCCAAAAAATGTAGGCCCTGATCCTCCCCGGATGAATAAACTCTGGCAATATTTTCATGATCCAGCTTAGCCCCGCTCTTTGCTTCCTGATGGAATCTGTCCAAAGTATCGCGGTCTAAGGCACTTGCAGGCGGTAAAACTTTCAAGGCCACCAGCCGGTCTAATTGAGTATCTCTTGCCAACAATACGGCGGCCATTCCCCCTACACCCAACTGGCGAATCAATTCGTAGTGGCCAAGCTTCAGCCCACATACATCTTCGGGCAAATTGAAAGGGGATTGAATCGATTTGTCGCCTACAACTGTCACAGGGCTATTGGCATCATCGGGAAAACGGCTCGGAGTAGGCGCATTAGTACTTTCACCAGCCTGAAAAAGCTGGTGTGGAAAAGCTCCGGATTTGGAATCCTCAGGCAATCCCATGCCTTGACCTTGCAAGTAATGCAAACACATTAGTCATCGCTTAGGCATCCTTGCCACCATTCGTTAAGAAAGGATTAAACATTTATATCAACACTTGTAGTGTTGAGTCAATAATCCCAATTTAGTTTTCACCTTTTTTGCCCCCATCTTCCAGATCATGATCATGCCTCAACCCACTCCCGCACCATTTCGGCGTGTTTTTCCAGAAATGGTCTGACTTTTTCCTGGGCAAAATCGGAAGCCGCGGAAAATGCAATTTGAACTATATTCGTCCCAGAGGCCCCCATTTTGATGCTTCTTGTCAAACCCAAGCCAGCCAAATGGGACAAGTTCACACCCCCGGCTGGGCCTTGCATGCGCAATACCAATGTATCTGCATCCTTTGTCCTTAAAACCGCCCAAATTCTACCCCCCTCGGTAAGGCGAACATTTATGACATCTCGCTTGTCAAGTTCCCAGATTGCTGTTGGCATCACTTTTCGGATAATACCTAACAACTCGGGCAACAATGCAGCGTCCCAGCGCCTTCCCTTACCCGGAGTGAACCCCTTATCGGACAAGTGCCATTTTTCCCTCAAAAGCTGCCAGGGCATGAATTCTCCTGAGGAATCACTCATTTTCTGAATTTGAGATTGATAGGACGCCCCTGCTTGGGACAAAAATTCCCTAAAACTAGCTGTTTTCACCTCCTCAAGATAATGAGCTAAAATAGTTACCACTTGCCAATGCTGTTTTTTCAAATTAGCGACCCGAACCCGCGGTTCTGAACCATAAACCTGAAGGCCTTCAGTTTGGTCCAAAGGCTTAATTCCCAATAGCTTCTCAATTTCATCCTGATCGAATGTTCCTTTAGCAACACGAAAAACCAACCGCACTAGCCATTCCGTCCCAGTCATTCCATGAAAAAACCATGTGGCAGGTTTTTTGACCAATCCGGAGGAACATTCTACAACAGACCTGTCATTCCAATCAAAGGATTTGAAGCCACCTAGCTTTTTAACTTCTGCATCAATCCAGACCAAGATTTGACCATCCCACCTACATGGTTTGCCATCTGTTGTGATCCGGGTTTGGGAATGCCATTTTTTGCCATCCTCCTCCCACGGCAATTTGCCAGCATGAATGATTTGGTCGATATCATCTCCACAATCAACTACCTCTAAATCATAACTTAAATCTGGCCTAGTCCTTATTTGTCTGGGGCTTTCTTTCAATGTGCGGTTAAGATAAACAGCTGTTGGTCCAGGTTTGCCTCCCTCCAACTGGGTTGATCCATCAAAAGACTCCCAAACTCCCAATGCGACTGCCTCCGGACGGCCCTGACTGACCAGTTGGCCACCCTCGATACCCGCTTCTGGGCCTAATTCGATAATCCAATCGGCATTTTTGATGATTTCCAAGTTATGCTCGACAACTACCACCGTATTACCGCCATCCACCAATCTATGAAGCACCTCAACCAACTTGGCAACATCGTCAAAATGGAGCCCTGTAGTGGGCTCATCCAATATGTAAAGAGTTCTTCCTGTAGAGGGCCTGGCTAGCTCTGTCGCCAGCTTGACACGCTGGGCCTCACCCCCGGACAGTGTAGGGGCAGCTTGCCCAAGCCTCATATAACTCAAACCCACATCATTCAGTGTGGAAAGCAAATGACGAATTTTGGGCAATTTTTCAAAAAATTCCAAGCTCTCTGCTACCCTCATTTCAAGGACATCAGAAATGCTTTTACCTTTAAATCGCACATCAAGAGTTTCAAGGTTATAGCGCTTGCCTTTACAAAACTCACAAGTTATCCAAACATCGGGTAGGAAGTGCATTTCAATCTTGCGCTGACCGTTACCTTGACAGGATTCGCAGCGACCGCCTTGCCGATTGAAACTAAACCTGCCAGGCTGCCAACCCCTGATTTTTGAATCGGGCAAGCGGGCGAAGAGTTCGCGAATAAGATCAAACAAACCCGTATATGTTGCCGGGTTGGAAAGCGGGGAGGTGCCAATTGGTTCTTGCCCAATATCGATCACCTTGTCGATCAAGCCCATGCCATCGATCCCATCCAAGGCTACGGACGGGGTAGGGGACCCATGCAAATTCCTTGCAAGAGTGTTCCTAAGCACTTCATTTACCAAGGAGCTTTTACCTGACCCACTTACCCCTGTAACAGCCACAAAACAGGAAAGAGGAAAAGAAACAGTCAAATTGGCAAGATTGTTTTGCCTTGCACCGCGAATAACCAAACTTGGAATTTCAGCAGCACTAATCACCTTTCCTAATGGCGAGTCGGTAAAAATCCTTCGTTTTTCAGGCATCGGAATAGCCTTTTTGCCACCCAAATAATTTCCTGTTAGAGATCGCGGATCTTTGCAGATTTTGTTTAAAACACCACTTGAAGTAACCCTGCCTCCCAAATCACCAGCACCCGGTCCAAAATCGACCAAATGGTCGGCCCATTCAAGGACTTCACGCTCATGTTCGACCATCAGCAATGTGTTTCCCAAGTCTCGCAATCGGGTGAGCGCAGCCAGCAAGCGCTTATTATCCCTGGGATGTAGCCCGATTGTCGGTTCATCCAAAACATATAAAACACCGGTCAAACCACTACCTATTTGGCTGGCGAGGCGAATTCTTTGGGCTTCCCCACCCGATAAAGTTGGTGTTGGCCTATCTAGGGAAAGGTACCCAAGTCCCACCTCGACCAAAAATGTAAGCCTGTCCCTAATTTCACGAACCAATTCTGCGGCCACAGAACGCCTATTACCCTGGAAATCAAAATCAGTGATTTTCTGCAGCGCCTCCACTAGAGAAAGCGACTGAAACTGGGCTAATTGAATGGACTTTGAATTACCATCAAAATCCAACCTTACAGCCGATGATTCCGCCATCAAACGACTTCCATCACATCCACTGCAGGCTACTTCGCCAACCAAAGACTCCATTCGATCTCGCAATTCAGAACTTGATTTTGCAGCTTCCCGTAAGGCTGGAAAAACTCCCTTGTAGGAAACCTCGTACCCAATCCTCCCATCAGATTCCTGGATAGAAACCAATTGGCCATCAGAAAAACCATGGAGAATCGATTTTCTCACAAGCGGAGACAGATCCACCCAAGGATCATCCAAACCAGCTTTAAGGTGGGCACACATCGCCGCAGCAAAATCGGCAAACGGGTTTCCAACTGCCAAGGCTGGCCACCCTGCCAAGGCGCCGCCACGCAAACTCTCTGTGACATCCCTGACTACGATATTTTCCTGGGTTCCTTTTTGGAAACCCAACCCCTCGCAACTGGAACACCATCCCAAAGGACTGTTAAAGGAGAAATGGTGCGGCTCCAATGGGGCATAACCTTTTCCACAATCCTGGCAAGAAAGCAGCCTGCTGAATGTTTCAACCTGCCATTCTTTTTCCGGTTTAGACAGATCAACCTGGGCGATTTTTAAAATGCCTTTGCCAATAGAGAGGGCTTTTTCAACCCCATCCGCAAGCCTTGTCCGTTGGCCTTGCTTTACAACCAAGCGATCAACCACTACTTCAATTGAATGCTTGCGCCTGTGATCGATTTCGGGTGCTTTGTCGATTTCATACGAAATCCCGTCGATACGGACCCGTGCAAAGCCATCCCGCCTCATTCCATCCAGCATTTCACCGATTGTTTCCTGCCCCCGCCTTTGTACCGGCGCCAAAAGGTAGAAACGGGTTCCATCTTGCATCAACTGAATACGCCCTATGATTTCGTCTGCAGACTGGGACCCCACCGGCGATTTGCAATGAACACAATGAGGAGTCCCTAAACGAGCATAGAGCACTCGCAAATAATCATGAATTTCGGTAACCGTGCCAACTGTTGAACGAGGCGATTTGCTTGCTGTTTTTTGTTCGATACAAATCGCAGGACTAAGCCCAGTGATCTGCTCCACCTTGGGCTTCTCCACTTGGCCCAAAAACTGCCTTGCGTAAGACGATAAAGATTCAACATATCTGCGCTGCCCCTCAGCGTAGATGGTATCGATAGCCAGACTGGTTTTGCCCGAACCACTTGGGCCACAAAAAACAGTTGTCTTAGCCCTGGGAATTTCAAGAGAAACATTTTTAAGGTTATGTTGAAATGCCCCTTTCACTTGAATATCCAGAATTTTTCCTTGCGGTTTTTTATTAGGCAGGGCAGGGCGCTTTTGCGATTTATTGTCTTTTGGGGCAATTCCCTTTTTTTTGCGGCCCAACAGCCTTGCCAAAGCCACACCGGTATGGGACTTAAGTGACTTGGCAACCGTTTCAGGAGTACCAACGACAATCAGCTCGCCACCACGACTCCCCCCATCAGGGCCCAAATCTATCACCCAATCTGCCGTTTTGATTACATCCAAATTGTGTTCGATCACCAGAACCGAGTTACCCCTGTCTACAAACCCATGAAGGACTTCCAAAAGTCTGCGAACATCCTCAAAATGGAGGCCAGTTGTCGGTTCATCCAAGATATATAGTGTCCCACCATCACTTCTTTTGCATAGTTCACGGGCCAACTTCACTCTTTGAGCTTCACCACCGGACAAAGTGGGTGCCGACTGTCCTAGCTTAAGATAGTCCAAACCAACCGCATGCAAGGTTTCCAGCATCAACTTAATTCGCGGAATGGCTTCAAAATGCTGTAGTGCTGCGGCGACATCCATATCCAAGATTTCTTGAATATTTTTACCCCTATGCCTGACCTGCAATGTTTCATGGTTAAATCTTCTACCATCGCAAACTGGACATTTCACCCAAACATCGGCAAGAAAATCCATTTCCAATTTGGTTGAGCCATTTCCCTCGCAGGCCTCGCACCTTCCGCCAGGCCGATTGAAGCTAAATCGCCCTGGCCCATATCCCCTGGCTTTCGCCTCCGCCATCATTGAAAAAAGAAGCCTGATTTCGTCAAAAAGCTTGATGTAGGTGGCTGGATTGGACCGGGGAGTCCGACCAATTGGTGCCTGATCAATACTGATTACTCGGGAGACATTCTCTACCCCATCAATCCGATCATGGTCCCCCACCCCATCGGAGGCAACATCTTCAACCTCATCGGAATCAGTGCGCGGTCCCGTTTTCATCAAGGCTGCGAGGCCGGGACGGAGGATATCGTTGATTAGGGAACTTTTTCCGGAGCCGCTTGCCCCGGTAACACAAATCAATTTACCAAGCTGGAAATCAACATCGATACCACGTAAATTATGGTGCCTGGCCCCTAAAACATTGATCGAAAAACCCGAACCCTTCCGACGCTTCGCCGGAATCGGGATATCCCTTGCCCCTGTCAGGTAATTTCCTGTAAGGCTATCGGGCACTGATTTGATTGTTTCCAAATCACCACTGGCCACCACATGTCCACCCAACACACCAGGCCCTGGCCCGAAATCGACAATCCAATCTGCCGCTAGCATTGTGTCTTCATCATGTTCAACAACGATCACGGTGTTTCCAATGTCCCTTAGCCTTTGCAAACTTCGGATCAATCGATCATTGTCACGAGGATGCAGACCAATACTAGGCTCATCTAGTATGTAAAGGACCCCTACCAAACCACAGCCAATTTGACCGGCCAAGCGTATGCGTTGGGCTTCTCCCCCTGAAAGTGTGGGGGCTTGCCTTTCTAGCGTAAGGTAATCGAGCCCCACATCCAGCAGGAACTTGACCCTGCCTCGAATTTCCTTTAACACCTCTGAAGCAATAATGAATTGGGTTGAATCGAGGCCCTTTTCCAAGGCCCCCTCCGCGGGTGCAAGCCATTGGGCAAGCTCCTCAATTGGCAACCTTTCCGCTTCAACCAGAGTCAAGCCCGAGACACGAACAGCCCTAGCCTGCGAATTTAGACGCCCACCTCCGCAGGAGGGGCATCGCATGGTTCGCATATATTTTTCCAGTTGAAGCCTTCTGGGCCCTGAAGCGGCTTTACGAAAACTAGCCATCAGTTGGGGAACAACTCCCTCCCATTTTCCCCCGTGCTTCCAAACACCTCCGCCCCTTTGTTTCCATTCAAAAGTTATGTGTTTATCGCCTGAACCATCTAAAAGCCATGAACGATGGTCGGGGGGCAAACTCTTCCAAGGTTTTTTCAAATCAATTCCGAGTGTCTTGCCAACCCCTTCAAAGATGTGTTTCCGCCAGCGCCCCATTCCGGTGAGTTTGCCTACCAGAGGAATCGCCCCACCATGGAAGCTAAGAGAATCGTCTGGAATCAGTAATTCCGGATCAAAAGTATGCATTGCCCCCAAACCATCGCAGTTCTTGCACATCCCAAGAGGACTGTTGAAGCTGAAAAGCTGCGGCGTTGCCTCGGTAAAACTCAGATCACATTTGGCACAGGCATAACGGGAATTAAACAAGCGGTCGGAAAACGAGTGGCTTGAATCATCGCGGGAAGAAGAAGGGGAAGGGGAGCTCGATATCGAAAGTATCAGCTCCCCGTTCGCCAAATTCAAAGCCGTTTCAATTGCCTCAGAAACCCGGCCCCGCGCATCGGGGCCTACTTTTAGCCTGTCAATAACCACTTCAATATTGTGTTTAATTTTTCGATCAAGGTTTAAATCGGAATCAAGTTGAACAATGTCACCGTCCACGCGGGCCCGCAGGAAACCCTTTCTCCTAAAGCCTTCAAGTAGATCCTTAAATTCCCCCTTTTGGCCCTTTACCACGGGCGCCAGAACATAAACCGGTGTTCCGGAATCAAGTGCCAAGGCACTTTCAAGAATTTGATCCCTTCCTTGAGCCTGGATCACCCCTTGACATTGTGGGCAGTGGCCAACCCCCACCCTTGCATACAAGACCCTTAGAAAATCATGAATTTCTGTGATAGTTCCAACTGTTGATCTTGGATTTCTACCTGCCGTTTTCTGCTGAATGCTGATTGAAGGACTTAGTCCTCCAAGGTACTCGACATCGGGCTTCGGGAGCTGACCGAGGAACTGCCGAGCGTAACTGGAAAGGGATTCGACATACCTTCGCTGGCCTTCAGCAAACAAGGTATCAAAAGCTAGCGAAGATTTTCCGGAACCTGAAACACCCGAAAACACAATTAGCTGGTTCTTAGGTATTTCCAAGTTGACGGCTTGAAGATTATGCTCTCGAGCTCCACGCACGATTATTTTTTCAAAATTTGTTTGATCCATAACTTTGCCAGTCAAATCTAGCTCACTCTTTTTCCTTGCCATACTGCCCCTAATACTTTTCATTTTGCGGCCTTGCTAATTTCTTCTGTGATTATGCTAGGGTTTCTTTTGTTTTTAAAGCGTGCCCAAAAAACTTAGAACCTAATAAATTTAGCGTTTTAATTTGTAAATTAGTTGTCAAACATACACCCCACCTAGTAATCTAATGATATGAAAAGCACTAGGCGGAACTTTGCTTAACCTAGGTGTGTCAGAGATATGATTAGGTGAGGAGGATCGGTGCATGGTGCAAGATTTCTCCCCCAAATTGACTGAAGGCTTAAGCTCTGAATCAGGTTCAGAAATGGACTTGGTAAGCAGGTCATTAGCCGGAGATCAGGACGCCTTTGGCATTCTTATCGCCCAAAACCAAGCCCGCCTGTTCCATGTCCTATTTCGCCTCCTCAGGGACACCGAAGATGCCCAAGACATACTTCAGGAGGCATTTTTAAACGCCTTTCTCAATCTTGGAAAATTTCAGGGACATTCAAAGTTTTCAACTTGGATTTACAGAATTGCGGTCAATGCCGCCATTAGCCACAAGAGGAAAAGAAAACCGGTTGGGGGCCAGTGGGATGGGGGAGGAAAAGATAACTTGCATGAAGTATTGGCCTCCAAGTGCAAGCCTTCAGATGCCCCACATTTCCAAATGGAAACGGCGGAAAAGCGAAATGAGGTCCTAACAACGCTTAACACCTTAAGCATTGAACATAGAAGCGTTTTAATTCTGAAAGACTTGGACAACTTGAAATATGAAACCATTGCTGAAATTCTAAACGTCCCAATCGGCACGGTTCGCAGCAGATTAAACAGGGCTCGGGCGGAATTAAGGCAAAGGCTTTCAAATTCAGAAGACTTAGGAAAAGGATTGGAGGCAAAACAATGAGCCAGCTTCCTGAATGGCACAGCCTAATTACTTCTGCGGTTGACGGGGAATTGCACCCTAATGACCGAAAGAGGCTCAAACTACTGCTAAAAAGCAATCCAGAAGCACGAAAAACCCTGCGCCACTATCGATTCCAAGCCAAGACCTTAGGCTGCCTGCCGCCTCCCCCACTGCCTTGTGATTTTGCGGCTGAATTTAAAAAGGAAAATACACTCAAGGGCCCACTGGTAATTGCAGTTAACTCGCAAAATGATTCGCCAAAGAAATTTAGTGGCTCAAGCTCTTTTCTTGCCGCCAGTTGGGTGGCAATAGCCCTTTCAGCTTTGTTATTGGTGGGAATTAGCGGTGCCTTGCTCCTCCAAGGCCTTAATAAAAAACCGACTACCCAACAAGCCTCCAATAGCTTGGCAAACAAACTCACTGCAAAAGACAACAATTTGAACCAACTCCCAAGTACCGTAGCCGAAGCATTCACTCCAGCCAAAACCAAAGTCTTTGGTTTTGGCCCTAATTCTTTAAATGAAGATTCAGAAAGAAATTTCGCCGCATCAGAGGCGATAGAGAAGGGGGGGGCCATTGAAAAGACACTTCAAGATAAAACTCTGGTAAAAAGCCCAGCCCCAGAAATGCGACCAAACCACGATTCCGGGAACAAAGGAGAAGAGGAGCAATTACTTACAGCACCCTATGCAAATCGAGGTACTCTTTTAGAGTCTAGCCTTCAATTGCCGGTTTGGATTTCTTGGGGAGAAAAGGACATTTCGGGCAAATTCCAAAAGGCCTTCGAGGGCAAAATTAACCGCCAGCCAGCCCTAAACCTCGAATTGCCCTGCAATGACTCGATTGCGGTAACCACTGCAATGGTTGAAGCGGGCAAAGCCCTCAAAATGGGAATACTTATTGACAAGCTAGCCCAAGATCGTCTGGTTAAAAAAAATATCCGCAGTCACATTGGCATTTGCCTTGAAAGCAGCACCCCGATGGAGCTAGAAGCCCTCTTTTCAGCCACCATCAAACAACTTGAAAAAACTTCCAATAAATCAGCCTTGGCGGCGTTAGGAAAGGGCGTAGCAGTTTTACCATCCAATGCTGAATTTGCTTCTGTATTTCAATGCATTTTTTCAAACGCCAACCCACCCAAATTTTCAATTAAGCTTTCTGATTTGGAAAAAGAACCGCCATTAACAGGCAAATCCCCGTTAAAAAATCCAGCCGGCCAAAAGCTTTTAATGCCCACCCTGAATGCCAAAGGGGAAGTTGATTGTTTGGTATTGGCCCAAAGCCCTTATTATCCTGAAGTTAGAACCCCCAGCTCAAGCCTGGAGGTCGCCCTTTTTCGACAAAAGAAGTCACCAGAAATTCCAGGTAGGACTAGAGTTATTATTTTCTTGAGACAGCTTCTAATATAAATATAAAGTAAATTAAATCCCCCAGTAGCATGCCAAGGTCCAAAAGTACCCTGGAACATGAGTTTGGGGTAGGCCTTAAAGGCGTTAAACTCTTACAATTTGATACCTGATGAACATGGTTGTGACTCTCGGTGGAGTCACAACTTGGATTGTTTTGATTTTGGAAGGCTCAAACAATGGAATCTGTTGATATTGCCAAGTTGCGGAACGAAAAATACAACGCAACGGTTCACCACATTCATAAATCCCATTCGGATTTGATGGTAATCCGGGTGCGCCCTGATAAAAAACCTATTGAACACAAATCTGGCCAATACACACTTCTTGGCCTTGGAAACTGGGAACCTCGTTTCCCTGGAACCACCGAAGAAAACCTTCCGGAAACCGAAAGAAGCAAGTTGGTCCGTCGGTCTTATTCGATAAGTGCTTCGGTTTTGGACAACAATGGCCAATTGGCTGACAATTCCAAAGAACCATGGGTTGAGTTCTACATCGTCCTTGTGAGGGAAACGGCCTCGGGCAAAGCTCCAGCCCTGACTCCGCGCCTTTTCATGTTAAAAGAGGGGGACCGTTTATTCTGTGGCGAGAAAATCACGGGCGCCTACACCCTTGATCTGGTAAAGCCCACTGATTCGGTCATCTTCCTGGGCACTGGTACCGGCGAAGCACCGCACAACTACATGCTGCAGCAATTGCTTAACCGCAAGCATGAGGGGAAAATTGTCTCCGGCTCATGCGTCCGTTTGAAAAAAGACTTTGGCTATCTTTCAATGCATGAGGAATTGATGCGGCGCTACCCGCAATACCTCTACCTCCCCCTGGCAACCCGTGAGCCGGAAAATGCCGGAAAGAAGGTATACATTCAAGATTTAATCCGAAGTGGGGAACTCGAATCCAAGCTGGGATCCAAACTGGATCCGGCATCCACCCATGTTTTCTTGTGTGGAAATCCTGCCATGATTGGCGTGCCTGAGAAAAACCGGGAAACCGGTGAATATTCTTACCCCAAGCCTGAGGGTGTTATTGAAGTTTTGGAGCAAAAAGGATTCAAGGCGGATAAGGGCCACCACGATCGTGGAAATATCCACTTCGAAGAGTATTGGAGCTAACAAAACAACTGCGTTCATCAGCAAATGAGAACGCAGTTGCTCCTTCGATGAACATTCATGCTGGAAAGGATTGGCAGGCCAACCGATGCTAAACGAGATGGTTGGCAACTATCGGCTGCTGAAACACCTCGCCACAGGGCAAACCAGCCAAGTATATGAGGTTGTCGAAAGCGGCAGCAGCAGGCACTTGGCTATGAAACTGCTTTTGCCAGAAAAGCTCGGTAGCTCCCAAGCCTGTAGTTTCCTTCTTCACGAGGCCGAAGTCGGGCTAAAACTGGCCCATCCCAACATCATTCGAATCTTCCATGTCAACAAGTCGAAAGAGAATCCATTTTTTGTGATGGAGTACTTCCAAGCAGGAAGCATCCGATTGCGGTTACAAAGAAAAGAGAAGGCTTATTTTGCCGAAAAAGGGCAAGAGCTCCTAAGGCAAACCGCAACCGGCTTAGCTTTTATGAATTCCGAAGGCTGGGTCCACCGGGATATTAAGCCAGACAATATCCTTGTGAACAATGCAGGAGAAGTCAAACTCATTGACTTTGCAATCGCCTGCCGAGTCCCTTCAGGTTTTTCGAAATTTTTTGGAAGGTTCCCCAAGGCGGCAGGCACACGAAGCTACATGGCCCCCGAACAAATACGCGGTCAGTTTATTGACGGGCGAGCCGACATCTACAGCTTCGGATGCATGTGCTACGAAATTGCAACCCAAGGAAAAATGCCTTTCACAGGTTCTAGCCATCAGGACTTGTTAACCCGCCACCTTCGGGACAAGCCCGCCTCCCCAGACCTTTACAACACAGAAATAACCAAGGAATTCAACTCCTTGGTGCTGCGGATGCTTGAGAAGAAACCCGAAAATCGTCCCAAGGATTTCCATGAGGTTTTAATTGCACTTAGATCGCTGCAAATTTGGAAATCTCCCCCCCAAGCAACCAAGTGAACCCTCTTCAAGGATGAGTTGAGCTGCCATGGCAAAAACAATTAGCCTGCCGTTTGAAAATGATATTTGCGAGATGGAAAACTTACTTTCCAATCTCGAAACACGCTCCGGAAAAAATCATCCGGCAGAGGAGGAAATACGCAGGATACGCAAGGAACTGGTCGCCTTAAAACGGCTCCGCTATGGCAATCTTTCCGCCTGGGAAACTGTAATGGTGAGCCGGCATTCAGACCGCCCCCAATTCATGGACTACTCACGGCTAGCCTTCGAAGATTTTACCGAACTTCATGGTGACCGGGCGTTTGGAGATGACCGGGCTTTACGCTGCGGGTTGGTACGCATAGGGGAGACCAAGCTGATGCTGATGGGGCATCAAAAAGGCAAAACCTTAGCGGAACGAAGGGAATGCATGTATGGCTGCGCTCACCCTGAGGGCTACAGAAAAGCAATCCGGTGCATGAAATTCGCTGAAAAATTCAAGTTACCGGTAGTTTGCCTGATTGATACGCCAGGGGCATTTCCTGGCATTGGATCCGAAGAAAGGGGAATCGCCCAACTTATTGCCGACGCCCTCAAGGAAATGGCTCTTCTGGACACGCCCATCATTTGTGTGGTTATTGGAGAGGGTGGATCGGGAGGAGCTTTAGGCATTGGAATTGGTGACAGGATCGCCATGCTAGAGCATTCGTACTATTCGGTGATCTCCCCGGAAGGCTGCGCGGGGATCTTATGGAAAACCGCCAATGAGGAAACAAAACCCAAAGCGGCTGAAGCCCTTCGCTTAACAAGCAAACACTGCATGAAGCTGCGGGTCATTGATGAGGTGTTGCCAGAACCACTTGGCGGAGCACATAGGGATCACAAGGAAATGGCTGGAACCATGAAAGCATTTATCCTTCGATCAATCCGGGAATTAAAGCAGTTGAAGGGAGGCCTGTTGGTTGAGAAGCGTTACGAAAAATTCCGCAGGATGGGAGAGTTTTTGGAAACAACGGTTTGATTGGTTTTGTTTGGAAAATGGCTAGTAAAGCATTGTTTTCAAGCCATTTTAGGGTCTAATGTCTTATGCAACATAAGACATATTATCGGACACTGGAAGCCCACCTCAGGGGCTGCAGGGTGGCTTTGGGGGACAGGTATTTATGTCCGATAATCATCATTATGTTGCATTAACCCCCAGAAACTAGGGAGCTCGTGGGTTCAGCTACAGCCTGTTGGTGGCATTTTTAATTGATCCCTGTTAGATTCCTGCCTACGAACACCTTGGCTTAAGGTTCGTTTAACTGAGGCTCTATTGTGGAAAATATCAAATCACTCCGAATCGGAATGGCCGGCCTAGGAATGATTTTTGATGAAACCTATCTGCCTGTATTTCTTGAAACTATTCGGCATCCACTTTGGTTTCCTGAAACTGGCCCTGTAATCCCAAAACTGCACGCCCTTTACAGCCGCACAGGAACCCGCGGCAAGGACCTACTTAACAGGCACGGTGACTCTCTGGGAAAGCCCTCCAATCACCTTGTATCGATGACTCCCCTTCCCGACCTCGACCAACTGGACGCTTTGCTTGTTGCCACCCCTGACGACCGTCATTTCTCTCTGGCCAGGGAGGCATTAAATGCTGGCAAACATGTTCTTATTGAAAAACCGTCTGTCCTTTCCCTTCATGAATTGGACGTTCTGAACGATATTGCAAGACAAAACAACTGCCTTGCACGCGTTGTTTACCATAAGCTTCTCGACCCGGATCACAAACGACTGAGAACATTGGTACATGACGGCGTGATGCGATCAGTCCGCAGTGGGTATGCGACCTTATTGGAACCAAAACAGATTTGTTCGCAGCAGTTTTCGGAATGGATTACTGGTCGAAATCCGGGAAGCTATGTAGCAGTGCATTATATCAAACTGATCGACTTCACTTTTGGCCCATCTTCGGGCCAAAAATGGGCCCTCAAACGGATATCGGCAACCGGACAAAGAGGTCTAGCAGGCCCAGCACATGGCAACACTTGGGACAGTGTGCAACTACGGGTTGAATATGAATATCCGGACGGCCGTGAAGCGGCATTTGATATTCACACCAGTTGGGTAAATCCTGACTGCTTCCCGGGGTATGTTGACCAGGAAGTTCAATTCCGTTTTGAGAACGCAATCTGGCTCGCACACCAGAGGAAAAGGGGGGTAGAGTTGTCCATTGAAGGAATGACCCCCCTCTTGATCAAGGAAACACCAAATCACCACTATAATTCCGAACTTCTAGACCCTTGGAACCAAAGAAGCAGACAAGGATATGGGCTTGAAGTTATCAGGCGATTTTTCGGAGATATTGCCTTTCTGAATCATGGTGGACATGATTCAGAAAGGGATGCGCGCCTTACCATTCTGCGTAGCCAAGAATGGTGCGACCTTTCCGGAGATAGAAACACCGTGGCCATAGTGCAAGCCATGGAAGGAATTCTCCAAGCCCACGCAAACGGATCACCAGGAGGGCTTGTAACCGTAAATGGTAAGGCAGGCGGCCTGGTCCTTTGCCTCCCCGGAGATCCGGCGAAAAAAGTTCTATACGATGGGAAAGTTTAATATTATCCCTATTTCATATTTAACAATCTTGTATTCCGAACAACTTTTTAGAGAACAGCCTCGTGAAAAGCTTGACGAACCCAATTTGGCATGCAAATGAGCCAATATCCAATCTTGAAAGAATCAAACTACTCAATAGCGAAACCAAATGCCTTCGGACATTCACACCAACCCAGACTGTGATTGCAAAAAGTGCTGGCTCATTCTTGTGGACACCTGAAGGGCGACGACTTGCGGACTTCACTTCTGGGGTACTTGTCGCCAATCTTGGACATAATCCCTGCCGGTGGATGAGGCGATTTTTCGACTTGATGGGGTGGGCCGATTTCTCCCGCCAGGCCCCAGGATCTGCTTGCAAGCCGGAATGTTCGATTCATTGCAGCGGGGCCTTCAAAGCAATCCCGATGACTGCATATAACGCTATCACCCCCGTCGAGGTGATAGCTTCAAAACTCTTGCTCGAGGCTTGCTCATCCCGACCAGGCGGCATGAAGCTGGAACGAGTGTTATGGGCTGCCTCTGGATCGGAAGCTGTGGTGAAAGCGTTGTGGGCAGCCCTGGCACGCGATCGGAGTCGAGACAATATTTTGGCCAGCCGACATGGCTTTCACGGAAAAAAAGGTTTGGCTGGGGCTGTCACCGGTAGTGAGAAAGATCGGGATCGGGATCCCCGGGTTCATTTTTTTTCGTTTCCTATGCTTGAATGCAATGATATTTCCTTTCGAAACAAATCATTCGACTGCACACCCTACCGACTTGAGTTGGAAAACCTATGGAACCAACATGGGAGAAAGTTAACTGCCCTCATAACGGAGCCGTATCTGGGAGGCGGGGGTTCCTATCACCCGCCGGCATCGTATTTAAAAATGGTTCAGGAATTTTGCCGCGAGCACGACATCGTTTTCATCCTTGATGAGGTTCAATCTAATTTTGGTCGAACGGGCGATTTATTCGCATTTGAAACTTACGGTCTCGAGCCAGATTTGGTGGTTTTGGGCAAAGGGCTTGGCAATGGCATGCCAGTAGCTGCGGTGGTGGGGAGAACAGACATACTTGAATCGATGGATTACGGAGAAGGATCTGACACCTGGAGCGCAAATCCGCTTGCATCAGCAGCTGTTGTTGCCACACTTGAAGAATTTGCTCAGGCTAACCCACTAAACCTCATGAAAAAAGCTTCTACCGTTATAGAAAACGGCCTTTGCAGCCTAAGAGATCTGTGTCCGTTCATTGCCAATGTTAGGGGCGAAAACGGTGGGATGGTCTGGGGAATCGAAATGGCTGACCACTCAGGCCTGAAAGCTAACGAATGGGCCAACCTTTTTGTTTTGGAATGCTACCTTGGAGAAGGCAATGAAGGCATTCACCTACTGGGGCCATTGGCCCAAAAGGTGGTGCGAATATCACCCCCGTTGGTGATTTCCCCAGAAGAATCCCAAGAATGCATGTCCATGATGCTTCGGATCGGGAAACGAATGGCGTTTCAAAAAGAGCTTAGGTCATCGGGCCAGTAGTACAAGATTGGACACAAACTTTACTTATGGAAACGCTCCTAGACCAATCGCTTGGAAATCTTGCGGATTTGTTTCCTGAGGGAAGCTTCCTCGCCCAGTTGTTCAATTTGCGGGCGTTGATTGCATTGATTCTCGTTGGATCCATTTGCGGATTAATGGGCTCCATGGTGGTTGGAAGCCGCATGGCATTTTTCAGCGACGCCCTAGCCCACTGCGCATTTGCCGGGGTATCGATTGGGTTTCTGTTATTTGAATTTTTCATTGGCGAAAACAGCAAAGATGACAATGGATTTTGGTACTTCGTGACCCCATTGATGATTTTTTTCGGCGCTGTGGTTGGGCTTGGCATCGCCCAAGTGAGGCATCGAACCCGATTGGGAAGCGATACAGTTATTGGTGTATTTTTTGCTGGATCCTTGGGGCTTGCTGCGGCACTTAGCCAGCTTGTAAAAAACCGTCGATTTTTCAACCTAGAGGAATTCCTTTTCGGTGATCCCCTTCAGGTTCGCTCTTTTGAGCTGGTTTTACTTTTGGCAGCATTAGGGTTGGTAAGTCTTTTCCTTTTGTTTTTTTTCAACGGCTTGGTGTTGGGCAGCTTCAATTCCAGCCTTGCCAGTTCCCGAAAAATCCGCCAAGCATTCCTTCAACACGCATTTATCATCCTTTTGGCGATTGTGGTGAACTTGTCTCTGCGATTGGTTGGAGTGCTACTTATTAACGCTTTACTCATTGTGCCTGCAGCCACTGCAATGAATTGGAGTAAAAATCTTAAACAAATGTTTTGGCTAACCTTGGCTATCTGCCTCTTCTCTGCGATTGGTGGCCAAATAGCCAGCTGGGAATGCTCCACCCATGGGTATCCACTGGGAACTTCAGGCGCAATTGTTTTAATCACAGTTGCTTTATTTATTGTTTCTTTATTTTCCCTCAGGGATGGCAACACACAGCGAGTCAACTGACCAATCAAAAATCTCAGATATTAGGAAATCACTTGAAAACCTTGCTAATCATGCCAGCCAGCGATGGAATTTTTGTCCTAATTATTGGATAATGCATCTAACTGAACAGTCCAGCAATAAACGGGAAACAAAGTATGCATGACATGGATGTCCTCCTGAAGATCAAGGACTTTCTTCTGATCTTCACGAGCATCTTCTACGAAGCTTTGCCCTTCATTGTGCTTGGCGCAATAATTGCCGGGTTACTTGAGGAATTTTTACCCAGTAAGCTTTTGGGTAAAATATTCCCAAAGAAGGCGGCTATTGGTGTTTTTGCAGGCGGTTTTCTCGGATTGGTTTTTCCGATGTGTGAATGCGGAATCATTCCAATCATGCGAAGGTTGCTTCGCAAGGGTTTGCCCCTCAGCAGTTGTGTCGCATACCTTTTAGCAGGCCCTGTCATCAATCCAATTGTTTTGTTCAGCACATACATGGCCTTCAGTGGTATGGAAGATACCCTGCTGGCGGACGGCAGAAGCCAATGGGGCGCAGGTCCAATGACTTTTGCCAGGGCCATTTCCGCTTACCTTGTTGCTGTTGGCACAGGCTTAATAATTCACCTCCTTTACCCTGACCCAAAAACGGTTTTGGTTGAGGGAATTTCACAAACTTTGGACAGTGACGAGGAAAACAAACCTAAAGGATTATGGTCTAGGTTGGACAGAATAACCGGTGTGGCGGTCCATGATTTTTTAGATATTGCGTTTTTTCTAACTATCGGGGCGCTACTTTCTGCAGGAATTAGAATTTTTCTAACCCAAGAAGAAATAAGCGGTCTTTCAGACACTTGGCCAATTTTATCGATAGCCTTGATGATGTTGGTTGGGTTTGTACTTTGCCTATGCAGCGAGGCTGATGCCTTTGTAGCAGCCGCCTTTGTCAAAATGATTCCAGCAGCAAAGTTAGGGTTTCTTGTTTTTGGCCCAATGATGGACCTCAAATTACTTCTGATGTATACGAGAATATTCAAACCCAAACTAATCGCCACAATACTGACTGCGGTTGCAATTCAAGTGCTAGTTTACATGTTAATCACTCACGCATTTTGGTTAAGGAACTCAAATCCACAAGTTCAAACAGCAAATCCAACAATTTCGTTTTCCCAGGAGGTCAATCAAACACCATGAATACTCCCCAAAAACCATTCTCCCTCCCTATGGCAACTCCACCTGAGCAGGAAGCAACTACGAAAGGAAGCAGCGGAAGCAATGACCACAACCATGGCTCTCACAGCCACGGTCATGGTGGACCGACTGAAATTTTGATGCAAGCAATACTCTGCGGCTGCCTGGGACTGGTTGGAATTTTCCTTTATTTGGGTGGTAGAGTTGAAATCATTTTGGCCCCAAAATTCCATTCTTGGCTACTAGCTGGATCAATCACATTAGTCTTACTCGCCTTCATTCGGATTATCTCCGTTTGGATTTCAGCAGGAAGCAGTAAAAAAACAGAATCCATAAAAGAAGAATATTGCGATCACGATGGTAATCATTCACAACATACTCACCACCATCACGATGATTTAAAAGGATGCGAATCCCATACTTGTGACCACGATCATTCCCACGGCTATGAACCTATCAAGGCCGTAGTTCTAATGATCCCTGTTGGACTTTTCTTACTCAATCTGCCAAACAGCAGTTTTGCTGCGGTTCAAGCCCTAGATTTGAACAATGTAGACATTTCAACCAACATTGCCGACCGCGGAACAGAAAATAACGTGAGCTTCCTTCAGTTGGAAAGAGCAGCACAACGAGATGAAGCCCGGCAATTGTACGAGGGTAAAACTGTAGTTCTAGTAGGCAAATATGCAGGCAATGATGATAAGAAATTTACATTAATTCGTTTTAAAATGAATTGCTGCGCCGCCGACGCGGTACCACTAAAAGGTGCCATGTTTGTCGATTCCAAAAACCCCGCCAAACTGGACTACAAAATATGGAACGATAAATGGGTTAAAGTAAAAGGGCAGGTTCAATTCATCAAAATGAAAGACGGAAGTTATATTACGGCCCTTGTTCTGAAGCCAAAGGACGACAACGATTTGAATGGTGAATGGATTCAAGAAACGGTCCCGGATTCCATTTACCTCGTCAATTAATTAACTGCTCGACCCACGAATTTTTTATAATTCAGCAGCATTTTGATTCAAAAGGAAACGAGCCATGTCCCCTGTTTTGAAAACAAGTTCCACTTATCCATCAGTGGCTTCATTGTTGGCACTAGCCCTTGTCATTTTCCCGCTTGCAGCCCTTACCGCCTGTCCTTTTTGCACAATGCAAGGACAAACCCTTAGCGGCGATGTCAATGCAGCAGGTTTGGTTTTATTTGGCACACTCAAGAATGCAAAAATCCTACCCGGCGGTGATGGACTTCAAGGAACCACCGAAATAGAAGTAGACGATGTTATCAAGGATCACGAAATACGAGACGGGAAAAAGTTATTAACCTTGCCGCGCTATGTCCCGCCGTCCAAAGATGCCCAATATAAATATCTTGTGCTCTGTGATGTATTCAAAAATAAAATTGATCCTTATAGAGGAATCGCTTTTTTGCCAGAAAGCAAAGTAGGAAATTACCTTAATTCGGCACTCAAACTGAAAGACGCTCCTGCGAATGAAAAACTGAAATTTTTCTTTAATTGGTTGGACAATCCGGACCCGGAAATAGCCAACGACTCCTATAAAGAATTTGGAAATGCTGACTATAAAGACTTTCGGACAATGGCATCTTCCCTCCCGCCTGAAAAAATAGCTTTATGGGTTCAAGACAAGGCGACACCAGGATTCAGACTTGGCTTATACGCATCAATGCTTGGTCACTGCGGCGGCAAACAGCATGCAAAAATTCTTACGGAACTGTTGGACGACAAAGAAAAAAGACTATCTAGCAGTATTGATGGAGTTCTTGCATCTCTGGTACTTCTGGATCGGGAAGGTGGATGGAATCGGATCATTTCAATTTTAAAAAATCCAAAAGACGAATTTATGCTTCGATTTGCAGCATTAAAAGCAGCTCGCTTTTTCCATGATTTTAGACCCGATGTTATATCAGAAGAAAAAGTTGTTGAAGCATATAAACCACTACTTGACCAGGGAGATATCGCAGATTTAGGAATCGAAGATCTGCGAAAATGGAAAGCCTGGAATCAAGCTGAATACATATTTGCCATTCGCAATAAGGAAGCAGGCAAAGTGGCGATTGTACGCCGTGCAATTTTGAGATACGCCTTACGCTGTCCCGGAGAAACGGCAAAAATTTATGTTGCTAATGCCCGGACTGAAGATAAACGAGGAGTAGAAGATGCAGAGGAACTGCTCAAATTAGAGGAAACACCCCCCTCCCCTACCCGCCCAGAAAATAAACCCGCTCCTGGCAAGTGATTACCAAAGTAAAAATTCTCAGTTGCATTTTGGCAATCACACTGGTGATTGCCAAAATGACTCCTGGCTGCACCCTATGTACATCTGTCAAACTAGTTTCCACGATTCGAGAAGACCTAAATAATCCCACCACCAATTTAATTTTCGCCGGTAAACTTGGAAAAACCCAGATAAATACAGGTGGAAGTGGCACTACCGAGTTTTTTGTTAAATCAGTTCTCCGAAAACCTTCAGGTTGGGAAGGTGGTAGCACTTTGATAATCCCGAAATATTTACCCGGGGGTGAGAAAACCAACCAATCCATGACTGTTATTTTGGCAAACTGGAAAGAAAACCAAATTACACCCATTCGGGCAATCAATTTAAATGAAAATGAGAGCCTTCGGGAAATCGTTCGAATCACGAATGCACCAACAAAACAAGATATTAATTCGTTGACTGCATCTTTTGCCCTCATGGGTTCGAAAGAATTTGAGCTATCCAATGATGCCTTTATGGAATGGGCTAAAGCTGATGATTTACTAGTATCAGAAACTGCAAAACTCCTTTCCCCAAAATTGGTTCGGGATTATATTCAGTCGTCCCAATCCCCCCAAAACAGATTATCGCTTTATGCCTATTTGTTAGGTTGCTGTGGGAATCAAGAAGACGACTCCGCTTGGTTTGCTAAATGCCTGAATTCCAAGGAAGCCAAGTGGCGTTCCGCCCGGGATGGGGTTATGGCGGGCTATCTTCTACTGAACCCTAGGGAAGGTTGGGAACTCGCAGCAAAATCACTCGCCGACAGCAGTACACCTCTTCAAGACCGCTTAGCAATACTAAGATCCATCAAAACCCTACATAATTCAGAACAACCAGGGACAATCAGTAAATTTGACGATCAAATAATTCAATGCCTGAAAAATACGATCCTTCAAAAGGAATTGGCTGATATAGCAATCGATTACCTTCGGCAGTGGCATTTACCCCAAGCCGAAGAAATGGTTCTTGCAGCCTATCCCAGAAAAGGAGAATCTCCCCTTCTTGCACGTAGCGTGATTCAATATTCACTTTCATTCTGGGAACGACCAAAATGCGCCACTTTTCTTGCTGACCAAAAACTGATTAATCCAGATTTGATACGCGAAGTCGAAGATCTGCTCGGGGACCTTCCTCACCCCCCTTCTTGAACCTCAACTATTAAACATTAAAACCTTATTATGGAACAAATACAGTGACTCCACTTTGGGCTGTGCATATTGCAGATGGGCAATTGACTTCCCAAGTCTGCCTGATGGGCTGGTTGATCAGTGTGGCTTTACTTTTTTTAACACTTGCAAAAACGGATGAACTTTCCATTCCAAAAATAGCTATGCTGGCGGGTGTTTTCTTTTTGGGTTCCCTTCTGCATGTTCCAGGAATTTTTGGAACAAGAACCCATCTCCTATTAACCGGGCTGGTTGGAATAATGCTAGGAACACAGGCAATTACTGCCATCGCCTGTGGCTTGTCCCTGCAAGCAATTTTATTTTCACATGGCGGCATTAGCAGTTTTGGTATTAATCTATTAGTTATGGGAATTCCAGCAATTTTAGCCGGAATGGTATTTAAAATTTCGGCAAAAAGAATCAATCCATCCTTACCCGAAATAAATACCCAACATAAACTCCGTTTTTGGGCATTTATTTCGGGCTCCGGGTCTGTTCTGCTAGTCATTGCCTTTTATTCGGTAGCTCTTTGGATTGGAGCCACGGCTGACTGGCGCCCTCAAATACTCCTCAATGCTGGGGTCCATATTCCCTTAGCAATTATTGAAGGATTATTGTGCGCAGGCGTCATTGATTTCCAATTCCGTTTAAAAACCGGCCTTTTTGAAACTAAAAATGCACAATCGGAATTGATAATCAATAAAATAGAACCCAAATTGGTTATTCCAAGTCAGGGGCTTGAAGATCTGAAAGCTTTACCTCCCATTGGCCCAGACCAACATTAACTGTAACCACCCCTTTGTCACGATTTACTCGCGTTACAATTCCTTTTTGGCCGAATCCTGGCAACATCACCTCTAAGCCAGGACAAACTGACGATCTCCAATTTTGGGTAGCAACTTCCCTTTGTTTCTTCCTACCCTCAGCCAACAAAAGTTGTTTATCAGCATCATCCTTCAACTCGGATTGAACCACGGCCTCCAAGGTTGCACGATGAATTGATTCATCCAGACGCTTTACTTTTTCCAATTCGCGAATCCGGGCAAAGCCTGCTCTTTTTTTTCGCATATAGCGTCTTGCCCTCCCTAACAACTTTGGTGGCAATTTTAATATTTTAGCAACATGCAAGGCGCAGCTTTTGCCAGTTTTGCCAGGAATAAGTCGAAAGGTAGGCCTTAAGGTTACGGGATCAAACTCTACACCGGAATTCTGCATATTTTCTTTTCGTAGGGCATACTTTTTAATATCGCCAAGGTGGGTAGTTACCCCGGCAAGGCACCCCATGTCACTAATTTCGGCCAAAATGGCCATACCCAACGCAGCACCTTCGGCCGGGTCAGTTCCCGCCCCCAATTCATCCAGCAAAATCAAGCTTCTGTTTGAAGCAATTTTCAAGATCCGGGCCACTTGGGTCATGTGTGAGCTGAAAGTGCTTAGGGACTGCTCAAGGCTTTGCTCATCCCCAATATCTGCGTAAACAGCATCAAAAATTGGAAGAGTTGATCCTTTATCGCACGGAATTGGCATGCCACTTTGGGCCATCAGCGACAAAAGCCCTATCGTTTTAAGTGCTACGGTCTTTCCACCAGTGTTTGGGCCCGTAATAACCATGATATTTTGACCGTTTCCTAGAGCCACATCGATTGGCACGACCTCTGAAAAATTGCCCTCCCCTAAACTGCTATTTTTGTTTGCCCTTAATCGAAAAATTTGCGATAGGACCGGATGTTTGGCCGCTTTCAAAAGCATCTTGTTTTCATTTGAAAAGTGAGGAATGCTCATTCGATAATCCAGACCCAGTCTGGATTTCGCCTGAAGGAAATCAAGTTTGGCCATTTGATTAATGGCATGTCCCAATGGATTGGCAACTTTTGCAACTTCCCCGGCCAATCGACGCAAAATTTTCCGAATTTCACGCTCCTCCTCAACTTTCAGGAGGCTCCTTTCTACTCCCAAATTTGCAATAGCCAATGGTTCGATAAAAAGCGTTTCCCCGCTAGCACTGGTTCTGTGTACAACTCCTGAAATCCGATGGCGATGATTTGCTGCAACCGGCAAAACAAAACGGTCTCCCTCCATGGATGCTTTGGGGTAGCGAAGGACTTTGCGGATTTCCGGATCCTTGAGAAAGCGGGTAACCAGGTTTTTTAGACGCTCATCGAGTTCAGCAATTTTTCGCCTCACCTCCGCAAGTTCAACACTGGCCATATCCAGAACATGTGCCCTCGAATCGATACACCCCTGAATATTTCTTGCAACCGGACCTAAATCAGAAATGGTTGCAGCAAGATCATCAAGCCCATGGTGCCTTTCATTCAATTTGCTTCGCCAACGAAAGATTGCACCAGTAAGCAAAAGAACTTCGCAAATTTCCAACAATTGGCCAGCATCCATTTGGGCCCCGATTGCAGCCCTCCGGACCAATAATCGAATATCTTTCAACCGCGCGACAGGAGGACCAAGATCGGATGAAACAGCATCCATCATCTCGCCTAATAACTTCTGTTCAGCCCGGATTTCTTCAAAGGAGGACAAGGGCCGAATTGCTTGGGCCAATTCACTGCCCAAACTACTCTCGGCATAAGAACAAAGGATTTCGCGAATTTTTGGAAATTCCAAAATTTCAGCAGATCTGGGGTCCATGCAAGCGCTCTTGGATTAAAACTGCTGATAATATACCGCACCATCAGCTCGTGGAATTTTATTCCATGACGGCACGGCTTACCCAAAACCCTAGTATAAACCTCATGACAGATTCAAGCTTTGATGTTTTGATTGCTGGCGGTGGAGTCATTGGGCTCACCACAGGAATCCTATTGGCGGAGGGCGGACTCCGAGTAGCTATTTTCGATCAAAGCCTCATGGGAACTGAATCTTCCTGGGCAGGTGCGGGAATCCTTTCGCCTCCCCAATGTGGACCCGAAGCAAATGAACTTGACCAACTTCGTTCTCACTCTGTCCGTGGCTTGGCTTCATTTTCCGCCGAGTTGGACCATCTTACCGGAATAAACAACGGTTTTTCTATTTGCGGTGGCCTTGTCATTCCCGACGCAAATGAAAACCATGAAAAATGGCCTACAGAATGGAAAAAAAATGGTATTGCCTTCGTAAAGCCCGATTATCCTCATGCCTTTTTGACCAAATATGGTTTGTCCACTTTCAATTCCGAAGTTTATTGGTTGCCAGAAAAAGGCCAAATTCGCAACCCTTGGCATATGCGTGCTCTTCTAGCCCGGCTAAATCAATTAGGGGTTAGGCTCTTTGAAAAAACAGAAGTTTTAGACTGGGGCCTGTGCTCGAATGGTCAAATTAGAAGCTTTATCACCGCGGCTGGGGAATTTCACTCCAGTTGGTTTATCCTTTGCGCTGGCTCTTGGTCCGGGGATTTAGCCCGCAAGCTAGGCGTTAATGTTCCTGTTACCCCCGTTAAAGGGCAAATTATCCTTTATCAAGGACAAGTTGGAATGCTTCCTGGAATTATTGAACAAGGCAAAAGATACTTAGTTCCAAGAAGTGACGGCAGAATCCTCTGCGGAAGTACCGAAGAGCATTCGGGCTTTGACAAAACCTGTAACCCGGAATCCGTTTCACAACTCCATGAATGGGCGGCCACCATTGCCCCTATTTTGAAAAATTGCCCAATTGAGCAAAAATGGACAGGCCTCAGGCCAGGAAGTCGAGACAACGCCCCATACCTTTGTTTCATCCCAAATCAAAAACAGGCGATTCTGGCTTCAGGTCATTTTCGTTCCGGCTTGCAGTTATCTTGGGGATCAGCCGACCTGATTAGCAGGGAAATTCTTCAAAAAAAGAAACCCATTAATTTGAAAGCATTTAGTTTAGATCGGCCATGCGGGGCCCTTATGGGAATGTTTAAAAACTAGGGTGTTTACCTCAATAAAAACCGACCATGAAACATGCCTTTCACGTGGCTGAAAGCAGTTGGGCAACATCATCTGCATAGGCTTCAATCACCAAGCCTACCTGTGCCTTCCGCATGGTCCGTATATCAGCCTGTACCGTCAATTCGTACCATTTCCTGATTTGGATTTCACCGAAGCGCGCCGCAAGTCCTGCCAAAACTACCCCTCCCCCAATCGGGGCTTGAGCACCGACCATACCCTGATTCAATCGCAAAAGATCCGAAGCCAAGCAAGCAAAAAGGTAAAGGACTTTTCGAAGCGCCGGCCTTTGGAGGGCCCCAGTAGACCCCATGGAATCAACCCAGCTTTTCAATTCATCCGCCCAAGTGCATGAATTGAATCGGCCTGGAATAAGTTGCGAACTCAAGCTTGCCCAAAGTTTCCATAAATCGGGGTCAGCCAAATCGATCGCGCGACCAGGAACCCCCTCCGAAAGGCGTGCCAATTCAACTGCTTTACCTTGTTCCATGCCTGATTTTTGCTGCAAAACCTGCAAAGTATCAGCTTCGGATAGCCTACTAAAAAGAATTGGCTGGCATCTTGAACGAATAGTCTGGGGCAGACGCTCTGGGTTTTCACTCAGCATGGCCAACCACATGCCGGGCGGAGGCTCTTCTGCCGCCTTTAAAAAACTATTGGCGGACTCTTCATTTAAAAAATCAATATCCTCAATTATGGTAAATTTACGAAAACCCATGGAAGGCATTAAAGCAAACCATTGAATAACATCTTCCATAAGTGCCATTTTAAATTCTTGGTCCTCTTCGGGTTTGGAAAATTCCCGGAAATCGGGATGGGTTCCAGCCTCGAAGAGCTCACACGAACGGCATACCCCACAACCCCGAATGCCGCCGGATTCTTGGTTACGATGGCACAACAAATATTTTCCAATGCCACGGGCAAACAGCTTGCGCCCCACACCGGAAGGGCCAACAAGCAGGCTTGCGTGACCTAGCTTTCCCGCGGCAAGGGTATTTGAAATAACCCGTTTTGGGCCCGAATGCCCCACCAGTCCAACACCTAAATCATCCATGGACCAAGCCTATGGCATGGGGCCAACAAAAGAATTCAGAAGGGCGCCTACTCATTAAACGCATTGCAAATTTCCTGTCTAATCCGCGAATGAACTGTGAGCCGATCCCCTTCGGCTGGAATAATTCGAATAGTTTCAGGATTCTTGGAAGCTTCTTGCAAAAAACCATTACGAACGGAATCGAAATAGGCATTTCCCCTAGATTCCATTCGGTCTCGAATGCCGTTAAGACGCCCCATGGAAACATTCACAGCAAGGTCCAAAACCAAAATTAGTTGCGGAAGCAGGTCTCTAGCAGCAAAAAGGCCGGCCTGCCAAATTCGATCAACATCCAGTCCGGCTCCATAGCCTTGGTAGGCAATAGTTGAAAGTAGGTAACGATCCAAAACCACATCCCTACCTTCTTTCAGTGCAGGGCGGATTACCTCTTCCAGCATTTGTGCTCGGGCAGCGAAAAATAGGGCCATTTCGCATCCCGTAGCCATATTCCCTTTATATTCGAGAAGCAATCTTCTGATTTCCAATCCTAACCCGGTCGACCCCGGATCCCGGGCAAATACAACTTTTCGGCCTAATCGCTCCAGCCATGAAACCAAGAGCTCGCACTGGGTGCTTTTACCAGTTCCATCCAAGCCTTCCAGGCACAAAAATAATGGTCGAGGAGGTAAAACCATGGGTAAGTCTCAAACCACTTCCAAACGAATTTGGGTATGCGTCACAATTTTCACACGGTTAAGCAACTCATCGACCGTATCACCGGCATGGTAACTAGAGCGAACAAAAGGGCCTGAAGCGACATGGGAAAAACCCATCTTTTCAGCCAGTACCTTTAATTCGTCAAATTCCGCTGGATGGGCATATCGAGCTACTGGAATATTGTTTGCAGTAGGAGCTAAATATTGACCTAGGGTCAACATATCGCAACCAGAGGAACGCAAGTCGGCAAAAACGTCAAGCAATTCATCATTCGTTTCACCCAAACCAACCATCAACCCACTTTTTGTCAATCCTTCAGGGTAGCACCTCTTAGCATGCTTTAACACTTTCAAGCTGCGCAAATAATCTGCTTTACCCCTAGCTCTGCGATAAAGACGCGGGACGGTCTCCATGTTGTGGTTAAAAACCTCTGGTCGGGCCGACATAACCTCCTCAACTGCATTCAAGTTGCCAAGAAAATCAGGGGTCAACACTTCAACCGCGGCACCTATTTTTTCCCGGATAGCTTCAATACATCTACGAAAATGATTCGCACCACCATCTGGCAAGTCATCTCGGGTAACCGAGGTAATCACCACATGACGCAGTCCAAGGGTTTTTGCTGCTTCAGCCAAGCGATTTGGTTCATCGGCCTCTACAAGTTCGGGCTCGCCCTTGGGCACCGAGCAAAACCCGCAAGGCCTTGTGCAGTGGTTTCCCAGAACCATAAATGTTGCCGTGCGGCGAGAATAGCATTCGGGTCGATTGGGACACTTAGCACTTTCACAAACAGTTACTAGGCGCAAATCCGTAACCAAATTTTCTGTGAAAAAACCCTCATTACCTTTTGGCAATGGCCTTTTCAACCAATTGGGAAGGCGTTTATGCTCCCCACTGGCCCCCATAGGCCCAATCATTCCTAATTCCACAGTCTGGCTCATAAGATTCCCTGCCAATCTGGCCCATCACGATCCGCTATTTAATTGTAATAGAAATCCGTATCTGAGACGCTGTCTTAAGGTTCTAAAGCGGTTGATTGTAAGGAATCTCCCTGCAATCATTGGGGCTGTTCCATTTTTTAAGAATTCATTTTTAGGAGCCGTAAGGATGATGAATTTTTCAAATTTTGCGATTTGGACAGGACTAGCCGCTTGTACATTGGCAATTTCAGCTTCTAATGCACCACAAGAAAACAATCCGTTAGTAATCATGGAAACATCCATGGGACCAATCAAAATTGAACTTTATTCCGAAAAGGCCCCAGTAACCGTTAAAAATTTCATCGATTATGTCGAAGCAAAACACTATGACGGCGTGATTTTCCACAGGGTCATCCCAAATTTCATGCTACAAGGTGGCGGATTTGAACCGGGTATGAAAGAACGAAAAACAAAACCACCGATTGTCAACGAAGCAAAGAATGGATTGGAGAACAAACGGGGAACGCTTGCCATGGCAAGAACCAGCGAACCAAACTCGGCTTCCAGCCAGTTTTTTATCAATGTGGCTGACAACGCATTTCTTGACAAATCCAGATCGCGGGACGGCGTTGGCTATTGCGTATTTGGAAAGGTAATTGACGGCATGGATGTTGTTGACAAAATCAAAGCCGTCAAAACCGGCAGAGTCGGCCCCCATGGCGATGTTCCCGAGGAAGATGTGCTGATTAAATCGGCCAAGGTTGTCAAGTAGAGGTTGGGCGTTTTGATTACATAGACATTGGATATATACTTAGAAAGGCAGAGTGTTAAAATGGCAGATAAGGTTATTCTTGAAACCACATTAGGCAAAATCGAGTTGGAATTGGATTCAACCAAAGCACCCAACACAGTTGCCAATTTCCTTTCATATGTTGATGAAGGTTTTTATGATGACACTGTATTTCACAGGGTTATTTCTAATTTCATGATCCAAGGTGGTGGTTTTTCACCCGGAATGAAACAAAAAGCAACGAAAGGCAATATAAAAAACGAATCGTCCAATGGATTAAGCAACCAACAGGGAACCATCGCAATGGCGAGAACCCCTGACCCACATTCAGCCTCAAGCCAGTTTTTTATCAATATCAAAGACAACCTGTTCCTTGATAAGGCCCAAGCTGCAGATGGCCATGGATACTGCGTGTTTGGCAAAGTTGTCGCCGGGAAGGATGTGGTGGAAGCGATTAAAGCCGTTCCCACCGGGAATAAGTCAGGCCATTCCGATGTACCGACATCCGATGTAAAAATTATCAAAGCCACTAGAGCTTAATCATCAATAAACTTTTGGCACTCAGCGGTGATCGGGTTACACCGACGCCGCTCAGTTTTTAAAAAATCAAGGCTTGAAACGAACTTCTTTCAATATCAAAATCTCTCTCTCACCACGGCTAATAACACCCTCCAATACTGTTTCCAAATCAGGATCAACTTTTTTCTGATTCCAAACAGTAGCAAGCTTGTGCATTATTGAAATTGGTTTATCCATTCGAACCACACCTTCACCCTGACTATTTCGAACCAATTTCACAACGACTTCAACACAATTACTACTTCGGATATTGATTTTATTTGCAGGTCGATCGACCCAAGCAGAAAGTGCTGCTGGTTGCACGGCCTGATTCCATTTATCCCCGGTCAGTTGGGAAGATTTAGCTATTTCACCAAATCCAAGCCAATAGAAACTATCATCTGTAGGCCTCAAAGATCGATAATCATTAGCAAGCACTCCGAGCCCGCCACCATTTCCCAAGCTAGAAAAACTGTATAACCTTTTTTTAGGCCTCATCCAATCAAAGATTTGTGTGGTTTCCCCGGCGAACCATTCAACTCCCCTGCCCTTGTATTGGGACCAAATCATTGGAAAAGAGCGACTTGCCCAATTAGTAAATATTTCACGATTCTTGAGATTCAAATCTCCTGCATAATCTCCATTACACACATAAAATGGAACTTGTTGTGCGTTACGCCAATAGGCCGAAGCAAAATAAAATGCCCCACCAGACATGGGTATAACACCAGCAAAATAATCAGGATGTGAAAGGCCAACATCAAACGCTGCATTTGCCCCACCATCCAGCCCGAAAAGAAAAACTCGTTCATCATCAATCCTAAATTTGTGCTTGGCGGAATGAATGGCCCCTAAAACAGCCTCATGCTCCCTTGGACTGTAAGCATATCCGGACTTTGCCCCACCCAACTCCCAGTGTGGGGCCAGCAAAATGTACCCTTCCTCGCCTGCCTGCTTTGACCATTTGGCAAGATGTTCTTGCGGTTTTTCTCCAGAACCATGAAGCACCACAAGAATGGGCCACTTTCTGCTTGGGTGATATCCAGGCGGTAACTGATAATGATATCTTGGCTTTGATGGATTATCCGCTTCAGGTACAACCTCCTTGGCTTCCTTACTGATTTGGACCTCTCCTTGAATAGGTGGAAGATTGCCAATAATTAACGCATTTTCTTCAAACTGAGATAAAAGGCCCCCTTTTATCTCATCCGAAACGGCTTTTGATCTTGCCGCTTTACTTGCCAGTTTCAAAGTTGACAAAATGAAATTCCTATTTTTCCAAATCTGAAAGGCGCGATCAGGTTTATCTTCCGCTGAAGCTTTTCCGAGGCACCATCCTGTCACGGCCAATGCGGCCAATTTACCGACACTTTTGCCATCAGTTGCTCCCTTGGATTTCTCTAATATTTCAGCCTGACCAAGAAATCCTTCCAACCGATCAATGTTATCCACATGAAACTCCCCCAAAACAGCTTCCAGGGGCTTCACTAGGGGATCGTCTTTAGGAAGGATCGATGCTAATTTACTTAAAAGGGTTTTAACCTTATTTTCACGCTCAATACATGCGTCAGCTTCTGCAACTATATTGCGGGCTTCCTCCATCAGTCGTTCATTCGCCATGTCGCCATCTATTCCAGCCAGAACAAACTTTGCCTCACGATGTTGCTTACTAATTGAATACCTTTTTGCAGTTGAAACCAAATTGGCGGCTTTCAAGTTGGAAACCGAAAGCTTGGCTTTTTCATACGATTCATCCCCTTCGGGTCCAAAATTTCGCAGCCTCGAAAGCTCAATTTCCGCTTCGGTAACCCGATCTGCCTGGATAAAAAAGTTCAACCGTTTGTTTGCCTTGCTCAACCGGTCCTTCGATGTAGCATCTGATTTATCAGCAGTTTCCGGATTGCTATCAAGAAGCTTTCGTAAAGATAGGTCCGAAAATTCCTTAGTTAAATACATGCAGCCCCAACGGTGACGGTTCACTGCATCAACTCTTGCCCAATCAGGTGTGATTGTGCCCAAGTGCTGTCGCATTCCAACCAACCCATTTGGTCCTTTAAAAATAAAACTTCTATCCCATTTGTCATCCCATTCGTCGACTTGAACTACTTCCCAAATGCTTGGCATTGGGCGACCATGAGGAATAAACAAAACTTTTGGATAACTAATTTTTTCGCCAGATTCAGGTTGGTCTTTTTCAGCTATTCTTGCTTGCGATGGAAGAAAATATTGCCTCCTCGCCCCATCATCCACCTGAAAAAATCCTTTGGGGTAGGCTACGGCCTCTTTTGTGGCCGGGTCCAATTCAATTTGGTGATCGCGTCGGACTTTACCTTGTAGAAAGAAACCATCCTTCATGAAAACCAAATCAGCCCTGCCATTTGAAACAATAATGAAAAGAATCACCAAGAAGGCAAAAGAACTATTAATTTTCCATAACCAAATACCCCATCCCGAAAAGGATGTAGACCACTTTTCGGCGTTCATGAAATTCCCCTTACCAAATAAGCCAATTAATGAAGGGCTTTACCTTACTCAAACTTCCGACAAATCGACGCACCTGCACAGTAACGCTGGTTTGAAAAATAATGACGCTAATTGCTAAATAAAAATCACAAAAAAACCAACTCGCACGTTGTTCAATTATCACACTTAAAAAAAGTCGAGTATACCTCTGCTTCAATGCTAACCCATTCACATTTAGCCCAATTTCGGAGCTAAGGCCAACATCGGGTTTTGATCAGAAAAAAGATTGCCAGTTTAAACTAAATATGCCATTAGATATCCAAGATTAATTTATAAATACTTCTTGAAATTTGTGGAATTTTTCACCATTTCTGACCAAACTTAAGCATTTTACTTACATAATTTACTAGCAATACGTATAAGTCTTTATCTAATCAGCAAGCTATTAAATGAACAAGGATTTTTTGACCTAGCCAATGAACACTCGCAGCCTTTTACCAATGCAAAAACCGAATGAATCGGCAGATCAAATCCCCCAATCAAAATATTGGGATCGTTTATTCAAAATTTACAAAAATGGAAACCGTTTTAAACAATAGCGTATGCCATAATCACAGTATCTCGCAGCTTAAATGGAAGTTCGATCATGCAAAATAAAATTAAAAAAACGCAACATACAAAAAAAGCCATCACCCGACTATTAACCTGGGTGCTAAAACCCTCATTGCATGCGCTGCTTGCACTTATAATTTGCCCCTATTTTCAAAACTTTTCAAATGCTGATCCATTACCTCCAGACTATGTATCGAGCCTTCGACTTAAATTAGAATCTACTTCCCAAGACAGGGTTCGAACAAGCATTAGCCTAATTGAGAAAATGACCTCAACTGGCGAATTGTCTAGGTCTCTCCTACTTCCTGAATGGCAAGGACAGTACCTTGACGGTGATAATCTTGAAATTTTCAACGCCGCTTTAGACCGTTTCGTACTAACAGCATCGAAAGGACTTTCCTCTCAATCCGTTGAAATTCGAAAACAATCCGCCCGAATTATTGCCGAAACAGGCTCTGTAAATTCTGGTGCATCATCAATAGGGGGAGCTGAGCGATCAGTTGCTCGTGACTCTGGATTCAGAAGAAATTTTCAGAAGTTCCAAGACCTTCTATTTAATATATGTGAAACAGACACCTTGGTACGCGAGGATGCCTTATTTTGCCTCGGCAAAATAGATTCGAATCCTGAACGCCTAGCCAAGCTTGCCAACTCTATATTTCAGTCAAAACTAGGTGCTAAAAGCACTTTTTCTGAAAAATTGGCAACTGCGGATGCCTTGAAATCAAGGGCTAATTCAATCGCAACTCTGGTGAGGCAAAGACGGGCTCTCAACTTGGATGAATTAGCAAAAAGCCGTGCTCATTTTCTGACTGTGGTTGACGCGCTCATTCCGCCCGCTGTCACTGGGCTATCCGATCCTTCACCCAAAATCGCCGTCTTATGCTCTGATTGCATTAATGAATTAACAGAAGCTATGGTTGATAGCGACATTATCATCCAAGTCAGGGATTTAGACCCATCCATTCAGGAAGGAAACGATGTTTTTATTTCCCGAATAGCAGCAGTCCGCCAAGACCAAAAAGATTTGCTACCAATGGCTAAAACCCTGCGCTCGAATTCCGCCATGATTTTGGGCCTTGGACTTCGACCCGGGCAAGAAATTGGTTCACGGGATGAAACACTTTTGCTTTTGGAAGACTTTGCGGTCATCAGGAAAAAAATGTTTGACCAGGAAATCAGGCTTGTGCGTGCTGAGTCTTTGGCTGGTATCAAACCACCTGCCAATCGAATGCGCGATTTGGAAGTTTTCCCCATCTCGGAGGAAGGAAACAACTCAATTTTAAAAGCCCTGCTTGCTGGCCTGCAAGACAATGAATCATCCATTCGTCTCACGGCGGCCAAATCAATCGAGGCAATAATTGGTTTGCCTGATGTTTTGGCTGAATTGAGAAAAAGCGACCGCGATAAACTTTTGGATGGGCTTCTTGCCGAATTGACTGATGAAACTGATGTTTATGTCCAAACTAACCTTATTCGTGTACTGGGTATGATTGCCCCAGATAAAAGCGAGAAGATCGTCCCTATTTTGGTGAGCTATCTAGGATCGGCCGATTTGGATGTGAGAATTCAAACAGTAAACTCTTTAAAGAACTTTGAAACTAAAGCATTGGCAGCAGTTCCAGGGCTGTGCCAAGTGATCGATCAAGGCGACCCTGAATTTAGAATAATTGCAATGAAAGCTGTTGAGGCTATTGGAACAGGAGCTAACGAAGCGTTAGCCAAAATCGCCAACAACCTACGCCACAATAACCCAGAGGTACGCTCTTATGCTGCCAAGGTTCTTGGCCGATTTGGCAAAGCAGCTTCGCCACAACTGCCGGAACTTCAAAAATTGCTAAGAGATCCATCTCAAGAAGTTCGAATGAGGGCAGAAGAAGCTAGTCTTCAAATTCTATCAAAGAATTAATACCGAGAGAAATCAAGCAGCAGGTTCGATCAATGCGGTCATCGAACCTGCACATGGACGCCCCAAATATGGGTCTGGCCCATATGCATGGATCTGGTCTTGCTTCAATTCCGCATGTTCGCGAGTGGTTGTCAAAACAATAACCCTGCCACTTTCATCTACTTCACGCGCTAGTTGGTAGCCCTTCTCCGGTGGATGGCCAAACAAAGCCATTAACATCTCTATGACATATTGATAAGTATGATCATCATCATTCAATAAAATGACATGATAGGGCGGTTGCCTGCGTGTGTTTTCAACAGGCTTGGGTTTGGCTTTTTGAGGGACCACCAATGGTGTTCCCGAGTTGCATGGCCATTTCATAAAGGTTCAACCACAGTGTTGCAGGCTGAAAATCATTTGGAACGCCCTATGCACACTATTGTAATATCATCATGCGGATACTCACGGCCTGCAGCATGCTTGTCCAAAGCTTCTACCATTTTCTGCACGATTTCTGCCGGTGTTGAACCAAGGTTATCTGAAAGTACTTTTTTAATGGCAGGCATTCCAAACTGGTCACCCTTAACGCTCATCGCCTCGCTGACACCGTCACTGTAGAGCAGCAAGGTATCGCCAGGATTTATCTCAAATTCCCTTGATTCGAAAGGAACATCATCGGTCACGCCAAGAGGCAGTCCCGTGATTTCATCCGAAACGACATCGCGAATCTCAGCTCCATCGCCAGGAAGTAGCAATGGCATCATGTGCCCGGCGTTTACCACCACCATTTTATGGGAAACCGGGTCAATAACCACGATCTCAAAAGTAACAAATTTACAGAGCTTCTCCAACGTTGGGTAAAGAACCGTATTAATTTTAGAAACGGCCTCCGCCACATCTGGTTCAGTCAATAGCCAGAATCGTGTTTCGGAGGAAACTTTTCCCATAATGAGTGCCGCAGGCACACCTTTACCAGCGACATCTCCGATAGCGACTGCCAGCCTGCCACCAGACAACTCTGTGTATCCGTAATAGTCACCCCCAACTTCTTGGGCTGATTTGTAGTACGCCTTGCAGGTATAACTTCCAATGTTTGGCTCGAATTCAGGCAAGAAACTGGATTGAACCTGTTTTGCCAAATTCATATCGGCATCACGGGCGGCCCTGGCGTTAGCCTCTTGGAGGGCCCGCTGGTGCATCTTTGCATTTTCCATGGCGATCGCCGCCTGGTTTGCAACACACCACAGCAAACTAAGGTCATCACGATTGAATTTTTTGGCCCTGTCCTGAGTATCTAGCTGAACAACTCCAAAAGGTTTGCCAGACAAACCGATGAGAGGAACACACATCACTGAGCGAATTCGGAAATCGACTACGCTTTGACTCATTCCAACGGCATCGCTTCTGCTGGCATCATCTGCAGTGAATGCCTCGCCAGACTCGAGACATCGCTTCACGATGGTTCGACTAAACCGGGCATTTTGTTCGTCTTGGGGCCGGCGTGTTTTCAGAACCTTGGGAATTAATCGGGACGGATTGCCTTCGTCAGTAAGAATAATAAAGCATCGATCTGCTTGGCGGAAAACCTGAAACAAGGTATCAGCAATCTTGGGAAGTAGCGGTTCGAGTTCAAGGGTCTTGCTTAGATTGGCACTTATTTCAAGTAATCCCCTAAGTTTTTCTGCCGGTTGGGCGTCCAAAACCTGATTATTATTTGCAACCGCAGCCTCAATGCTAGGAGCATCCTCTTCGCCTGAATCCGCCTCAAGATCTTCCATTTGAGGTTGGGCTTCTGAAACCGGGGCTCCCTCTTCCAAGCCGCTCACTGTGAATTCAACATCGCAAATGCGAATTCTATCACCGTTTTTGAGCGGCACTTCGGACAACTTGGTGTCCATTCGATTATTATTTAAATATGTGCCATTCCTACTCTCATTATCGTATAAATAGAATTCGCCATCGGCATGTGTGATTTTCGCATGTTCCCGGCTGACCGATGTCACTGGAATGACAATATCGCAAGCCGCTTGCCGGCCAAGGATCATGACTTCCTTGTTCAGGTAATAAACTTTGCCCTCTTCAGGCCCTTTTGTCATAGAAAGTTTAACATCTGACATTAGGACACCATTCCATTAAAGGCCATTGCTAAAACCACTATATATTACCAACATTCTACAACCTTGTAGTTCGCACGTATGCATGACCATACCTGCCAAATTTATTTTAGTTTAACCACTAGGTCGCCCGTTTCAACTTGCGCCCCAGCACCCAATGCCACCTCGGCCACTGTTCCTGCTAATGCAGCACAAACGGTGGTTTCCATCTTCATGGCTTCCAAGGTGAACATTTTTTGCCCTGATATCACCTTATCACCTTGGCAAACCAATACCCTTGAAATCAGGCCAGGCATTGGGGCACCCAACTCCAACGGGTTGGCGGCGTTGGCTTTTATCTTTGTCACTGCTTTTCCAACTAAGGCCTTGTCCTGAATAACAACTTCGCGAGGCTGCCCATTTAGTTCAAAAAAAACCGTCCTCATTCCGTCAGAGTGTGGTTCACCTACCGTTAGAAACCTAACAATGAGAGTTTTACCTTTTTCTATTTCAATGCCAACTTCTTCCCCGGCGGAAAGGCCATGAAAAAATACCGGGGTAGGCAGAACGCTTGTATCGGAATATTTCAGACGGTGCTCGAGATATTCCTGGTGCACTTTGGGATATAAAACCCTACTCAAAATTTCCGGAAAATCGGGGGCCAGACCGGTGGTTTTGGTAATCTCTGCCCGCGGAACCTCCCAATCAACAGGGGGCAAAATGGCTCCAGCCCTTCCCTCCAATGGTTTTCTGTCCTTAAGGATCCTTTTCTGAAGCGCCGGAGGGAACCCTCCATAAGGTTCACCGAGTCGCCCTTCAAAAAATTCAACCACCGATTCTGGAAATGAAAGCTCACGGTTCCCTTCATGAATATCCTTGGGAACGAGTGAATTCCCCACCATGAATAAGGCCATATCTCCCACGACTTTGGAAGTAGGGGTAACCTTCACAATGTCCCCAAACATCGTGTTGACTTGAGCATACATTTTGCAAACTTCCCGCCACCGGTCCCCCAAGCCCAAGGAAACGGCCTGTTGGTAAAGGTTCGTTGATTGGCCACCTGGCATCTCGTTATCGTAAATATCAGCAGCAGGGGCCAATTGTCCAGTTTCGAAGGCCCAATACAAACGCCGAACGCCTTCCCAATAATCTGCCGTTGCCTGAAGATTTACCCTTTTAATCCCTGGGTCCCGTTCATGGCCACGCATCCCCTCAACCAGTGCATTTAGGTTCACTTGGCTGGTCATTCCGGAAAGCGGAGCCATTGCCGCATCCACAATATCAACGCCCTCTTCAGCAGCAAGAACCAAAGATGCAAGCTGTCCACCCGAGCAATCATGGGTGTGCAAATGAATAGGCAAGTCAACTTCTTGGCGTAAAGCCCTAACCAACAGACGGGCCGCGGAAGGCTTCAATAAGCCGGCCATGTCCTTGATTGCAATAAAGTGAGCCCCACGACGGGCCAACTCCCGGGCTAAATTGACATAATAACCAAGTGTGAACTTTGTCTTTTCCGGGTTATTTATGTCGCCGGTGTAACAGATGGCCGCCTCGCAAATCCCGGTAGTCTTGCGAACAGCATCAATTGCCAATGAAAGGTTGTCGAGCCCATTATTGGCATCAAAAACCCTGAAAAGGTCAACACCAGCTTGCGACGCTTCCTTGACAAACGAGTAAACCACATTATCAGGGTAATTGGTATAACCAACTGTACTTGCCGAGCGTAGTAACATTTGAAAAAGAATGTTCGGAATTGCCGCTCGCATACTCGCCAACCTGTCCCAGGGTGACTCCTTCAGAAAGCGCATTGAAGTATCAAATGTTGCACCACCCCACATCTCAAGCGAGAACAAGTCCGCATGGTTGTGCGCATAAAAGGAAGCGACCCGAAGCATGTCGTAGGTTCTAAGCCTTGTAGCCAAAAGGGACTGATGGGCGTCTCTGAAAGTGGTATCGGTTAAAAACAACTTCTTTTCAGACCTTACTTCGCGGGCAAAGCCCTCCGCACCTAATTTTAGGAAACGGGTCCTACTCCCGGAAGGAGGGGAAACCGAATCGCATTTGGCCAAGATCGGCGCCAGAGGACTTACAGGCTTCAGCCCCGCAGGATGTTTTTTAGTTCCTACCTCTGGGTGACCGTTCACAACGATCTCACCGATGTAGCGCAACAACTTACTGGCGCGATCATGCCGAACAGGAAACTCGAACAGTTCAGGGGTCTCATCGATAAAACGAGTTGTGCACTTGCTTTCAAGAAACGAAGGGTTGGCAATCAGATTAATCAAGAAAGGAATATTCGTTTTGACACCGCGAACCCTAAACTCTTGGAGGCTTCGCAGCATCCTTCTGGCCGCATCTTCAAATCCCAGTGCCCGAGTTGTCACTTTCACCAACAATGAGTCGAAATAAGGTGTGATTAAAGCTCCGGTATAAGCGCTTCCAGAATCAAGACGAACTCCTGTACCACCTGAGGACCGGTAGTTGGTCAAGCGGCCATAATCAGGAAGGAACTGATTGGCGGGATTCTCGGTTGTGACCCTGCATTGAATCGCATAACCGGTCAGCCTGATGTTAGACTGATCTCCCAAGCCAATCCTTGGATCAGCCAATCGAACACCGGATGAAACAAGAATTTGGCACTTGACCAAATCATGGCCTGTAACCTCTTCAGTAACGGTATGTTCCACCTGAATGCGAGGATTTACCTCAATAAAATAGTACTTCCCTGTTTCAGCATCGACCAAGTATTCCACTGTTCCCGCATTGTCCAACCCCACCTGACGGCCAATCGCCAAGGCGGAATCTAAAATTCCTTGCCGTGTTTGGGGTGCCAAGCCACTTGATGGTGCAATTTCAACTATCTTTTGGTGGCGCCTTTGAACAGAACAATCCCTCTCAAACAAATGGACCAACCCACCGTGACCGTCGCCCAAAAGTTGGACTTCGATATGCCGTGCTTTCCGAATAAATTTCTCGATGAATACATCCGCAATCCCAAACGCTGCTCCAGCTTCACGCCGAGACTGCTCCATGGCCTCGACCAGTTGGTCCGGCGCATGGGCAACCCTCATCCCTCGACCGCCGCCTCCCATGGAAGCTTTAACGATAACCGGGTAGCCCATCTCCCCGGCAATTTTTAAACCCTCGTCGTTTGACTCAATAGCTTTAGGACTGCCGGGCAAAACGGGAACACCAGCCCGGGTTGCCATTTCGCGGGCAGTTACCTTGTCACCTAGATCGCGTAGAATCTCATTTTTTGGACCGACAAAAATGATTCCAGCGTCCCGAACAGCTTTTGCAAACTGTGCATTCTCCGAGAGAAAACCATAGCCAGGGTGGATAGCATCGACTTGAGTCTCCAAGGCAATTCTGACAATTTGGGGGATATCCAAATAACCCCGAATTGGTTCCCCGGTTTTGCCTATCTGATAAGCCTCATCGGCCTTAAAACGATGAAGGGCAAATCGATCTTCATGCGTATATAGGGCAACTGTTCTAAGCCCTAACTCCGTGGCAGTTCTAAACACCCTAATCGCAATTTCGCTACGATTTGCAACCATCAACTTTTTAATCGGATGCTGCATGGCAATCCTTCGAAATTGGTAAGTTTCTTTTCATTTGTCAGTCTAGACATACTGGCAAAATTTCACAGGTTGTAGATTTGATTTGTGAGAACTGACCATTTAAAAATTTGATTAAAATCTAAGGAATAATTTCGCCACGAACAGGAATTTGCAATAAGGGAAAATCCGCAATATCTGTAAATGCTTTCACATTACCCTGAAACAATCCAATTTTCATATCTTTTAAAACTAGGGTGACAACATGTGTTGTTCTAGATTGATCACTTACAAACTTAACCTTCACTGAATCACCCAAACCCTCTATTTTCGTTAACCTGAACGGCTTTGCCCCACGAATTAGTACCCTGCGTTCCGTTTCCTGATTTTTTGAAACTTCTCCAAATTCAATGGAAGCCGGACTTGCTAACAGAGCAGAAATTATTTCCATGCGAACTGGAATTCTTATTTTAAAAGCAGAACTCTGATTAGTTTCAACCCACACATCGCTATACCATTTGCCAACCGGAGCCTGCCCGCTTAGCTCAACAGATACAGTGTATATAGTTTCAGATTGGCTCCTAACTTCTTGTTTAAATTTGGTATTCAAATATCCGCTTGCTGTTGATACTTCGTGAATTTCTGCGTCTGGTAAACCAAAAAAACGAATTTGAATGTCGAAATTGGCTCCTTCCCCCACTCTTACGGTTTTGAAATCTACAATTTCAGGGCTCAAAGCAATATCGTCGCGAGAATTGGCTTTAACCCAGATTTTAACTTCATGCGATTCTGGCCTGTCCAACTTGACATGCAAGGATACTGTTTTAGGACCTCGAAATCTTCCAGAATCCATTCGGACTTGTACGCTAGATTCTTCCCCGGGTTGAAGGTAACGCTTAGGAGTTTGAATCGTAGTGCAACCACAGGAACTGCGAACACCTAAAATGCCAACAACTTCACGGGTATTATTTTTAATTTTAAAATTATGCTGCAAAATCATTCCTCGAGGCACCGACCCAAAGTCTTTGTTCAATTCATCAAAAAGCCCATCCGCCCAGGTTCCAGAAAATGCATTATGCGTTATGAGGCCAAGTACTATGACCGAGATGAATTTCATAAAATCGTTTCGATGAGCCAGGCCTAAACTCAAACAAAAAGTGCCGAATCGAATATTGAAATAACACACCCAAATTGGGTTTATTTTACAAAATTTATCAACGCCATTTAGCTGCAATGATAGCCTCCCAAGAACACCCTTTGGCGCTCATAGGATTCAATCGGCAAACGTTCCCTACGATTCAAAAATTAGGCAAAGAATTTTCATTAGTCAGGGAGTGCGCGCCAAGACAATTGGAAACACTTCACTAACTCCCCCAGCTTTCAATACTTTCACAGCCTCAATTAAAGTGGCTCCGGTGGTCATCACATCATCTACCAGCAATACTTTTTCCGGCAGGTTCTTTCCACGAAGATTCGAACGGAACGCTCCGTGCATATTTTTTATTCTCAAAGTTTTGGGTAAAAAAGCTTGCCGGGGGCTGGACCTAGCCCTTTGCAAAATTCCAGGACTAAAGTTCCAGCCTAATTTCCATGCTAACCCGCTGGCCAAACTTTCGGCTGGATTATGCCCTCTTTTTAAACGGCGCAACCAAGGAGACGGAACCGAGCAAACTTCCATTTTACCCAATCCCATCAAAAAATCATGCTTTTCTTTCGCCAATATTACCCCCATAGCTTCCATCAATAGCTCACCAGATCTACCCTTACCTTTAAGAATCAAATCCCTAAGGCCGCCCCTGTATTCTCCAAGAACTGCAATTTTGTCAAATGGATACTTAACAAGCTGGCAGTTTGGACATTTCAATAAAGTTGGTAGACCAACAGAAACACGAAAACCACATTGAGAACAAAAAGAACACTGCTTTTCTTTTAAATATCCAAGACAACACTCACAAAAAGAAATGTTTTTTTGTGGAATTAAACCACATCCCAAACAAAGAGCCGGATGGAGCCAATCTAAAAAATCTTGCAGCAATTTTTGATACATGGTTTGAAGCTTGCAAGGCCCCCTTAAACCGTTTAGGCGTGTCCGTTAAACGAACCAGTCCCAAATGACCATTTCAGATGGTAGCTGTCCGACGGGCCGTTCGTTTCTTGTTTTTCCGCTCTTGGGCCTGGCGGTTCTCGTGGTCACGGTTGAGAAGGACCTTGTCGGGATTGGCCAGGGCCCATTGATCGGGTAGCAGCCCGTCGAGTGGTTTGCCTTCGGCCATGAGCACGGGCACTTTTTCGATGACATCGCGCAGGTACGGGTGGATGTCAAGATTGTGATTGGCTGCGTTACGGACCAAGGTGTATAGGGTGGCGGCAGTCGTGCCGGCAGTCTCCCTGCCTAGAAAAAGATAATTCTTTCGCCCAGTGGCAATTGCCTTGAAGCTCCGTTCCAGCAGTGTGTTGTCCATGGGGATGCGGCCGTCCCTGAGGAAGACATTCAGCTCCTCCCAGCGATTCAGGGTGTATTGGGCCGCCTGGCACAGCTTCGAGGCCGGGCGCAGACTGGGCATCGCCTGATCGAGATACACTTTGATTTGCGCAACCAGGGGGGCCGACTCTTTCTGTCGCAGTTCCAGGCGGGCCTCCGGCGACCAGTCACGCGCCTTGTCCTCCAGATCGTACAGTTTCTGGATCAGGACGAGGATGTCACCAATCAATGGATTCGCCGTGACTTCGTTCGCCTCGAAAAAGCCGCGGCGCACATGGGCCCAGCAGCAAGCCAGGATGATACGCCCCAGCGAGTTCCGCGCCAGCGAAGAGTAGACATCGTAGCCATCTGTCAGGATAAACCCGCAGTAATCTCCAAGGATTTCCGCTGGTCCATCTCGACCCCGCCCGGGACGGAAGTCGAAGTAGACATAGGGCTGGTCGATGCCACCATGGTATCCCCACAGATAGGCAAGCGCCGCCTTCCTCTTTTCGCGGACCAGCATCTTGATGGTCGTCTCATCGATATGGATCAGATGGTTCGACAAGATCCGGCACAGCATCAGGTCGATCAGGGGCCGCACACCTTCCGCCGTTCGGCGCAGCAGGTGGCACAGATGCGGCCTCGACACCCACTGGCGCAACGGCCCCAGCAGCATCTCCTGCTGCCGATACAGCGGCAGGTGCCGCGCGAACTTCAGCTCAGTCACCAGAGCCGCCACCGACGGGCCGAAGATGCCCTTCGATAAAGCCGAGGGCGGCTTCCGGCTTGCCACCACCGGGCTGGCCGCCCGGCAGGATCGGCAACTGTAGCTGTAGCTCCTGTCTTCCCGCACATACACCCGCGCCGGTTCGATCTCCAACTGCCGGCTCACATGCTTGCGGAAGGCTTCCCGGTCATCACCGCAACACGGGCAACGCAAGGCTTCCCCGGTCAGCTTGTGCTCAATGGTCTGGCATGGCAGGGCTTCCGAAATGATCAGGCGCTGATGACGCTTCCGGGCAGGCTTCCGCTTTTCTGCGGCGGGCTCGTGCGCATCGTTGCCCTGATCTGCCGCTTCCGGGGGTGGGCCACCACCAAGCTCCACCGTGTCAAACAGGCACTGCTGGCCGGGAGGATCAGCGATGTATCGCTCGCGGCTGGCAGAGTACAGCCGACGCTTCAACAGCTTGATGGTGTCCAGCGCTTCTGCCAGACGCTCTTCCTGCTCCTTGGCATAGGCAGAAAGCCGCACAATTTCGGCACACAATTCGGCCACCAAGCGCCTATACTCTTTTATTAATTCCATAAAAAGAGTTGCTGGATCCATGTATTTTAATATGCGGAACCAAGCCAAAAGATCAAGTCCGCAACACGGATAAATTTTGCATCTTCAACAACCCGGCCCGCACGTCAGCGATTTGGCTTCACTTGGCGGCGGTGGCGGTGGCGGCTGCCGCCACCGCTTGCGGTGACGGACACTCGACAGGTCGATGCCAGCCAACAGCAGCGACAGGTCTCCAGCCCGCATCTCCAAGCTGGTACCGGAGGTGCCATCTGGACAAGAAGGCATCTCGAAGGTCCCCCGTTCCAGACGCTTGTAGATGAGCACCATGCCATCTTCGACGGCCTGCAAGATCTTCACACGGTCCCGACGGCGGTTGAAGAACAAAAACAGGCTGCCCGTTTCCACCCGGCGCCTCATGCCCAATTCCACAACACCACACAAGCCGTCAAAGCTCTTCCGCATGTCAGTCGGTTCCAGGCAAGCAAAGACCTGGACGGCACCTGTCCAGGTCATCATGGCGTCACCTCCCGACCCAATAACAGGATTGCCGCCACTGCTGTGGACACATCCCGCGTACGCAGGCGTATCCCATTAGGAAGTTCAACCGTGATGCCACCACGAGGTGCCAAGGTCGTGGATGGAAGGCTAGGGATAACCCGCACCGGCACAAGCCCCATGGGACTGCCAACGCCTTTACCCTTCAGGGCAGCCCCAGACATCCCAAGCCGTTTCCGCCAGAGATAAAATGAGGCAACCGATACCCCGCACCGCCGACAGTACGCCTCGATGCTCAACCCGCTTCCAGAGTGCCCCGCAACAATCCGCCCCCAATATCCCGACCGCCCACCATCCCGTGAAATCATGTTCCACCCCTCAGGCTTCTTTTAAACCAGAGGTTATTCAATGAACCCGGCTAGAACGCACTTCGTTTAACGGACATCAGTGAACTGAGGACCTTGTTGTCCTTGTAGAGGCGGTTGCCATCGCGGTCATAGCCGTATTGGTAGCGGTCGACATCCGTGCTGGAGCCGTTGATCCAGCGCTGATCCACCACCCGACCGAACCGATCTAGGCCGGTGTACTGGTCGCCGGCGTCACCGACCGATTCTCCCGTGAGCTTGATGTAACTGAGATCCACGCCGGGTTGTGAATGCGCCCGTTTGACCACGGTGCCGAGGGCGAGGTAGCTGTAGGCCTCCAGAGTATTGGAGGAATCGCTCAGCGAACTCAACCGGGAGACAGTCGCATCCAGCCCGGACGCATAGTTGTAATTGACCGCATACCCCGAGGCGTAGGTGACACTCGTCAAGCGCGAGTGGTTGGCGCCGCTAGGCATCTCGCTGTAGGCGTACTGGACCCGGGGCGAGGAGCCGGTGACCGCCCCGCTGTGCGACTGCCATTCGGAGGTCAGTTGGTCCAGGCCGTTAAAGTCCCGCTTGACCTGGTTGACGATGCTGCCGCCAGAGCTGCCATCGTAAGCGGTGAACAGATAAGGATTGCCCTGGGTGTCGTAGGCCGTGTTGAGACGGCGCACCGTCCCATTCACCCCGCTGCCCAGGGTCGTGACCGCATCGGCCGTCTGCCTACCCACCACATCATACGAATAGCTATGGACCGTGCCATTACGGTCGGTCATCGTCAGCGCCTGACCCAACGCGTTGACAGTCAGCACATCCTCGACCGACGCTTTGACTAGCCCGTCCAAGTGGTTCCGGATCTCGCCCTCATCCACACGAATCACATTCCGAATGTTGCCCGTCCCGTTGTCCTCATTTACACTTGCCATCGTGACCTCCGTTTGGTCTTTGGGTATGGTTTTGTCGTTATTACCACCCCTAACCTCACGGAGGTCACTCTGCAAATGTGCGCATAATCCTGGACGTTATCCTTTTTATTTAACTCTTAAGGTTGCTCCTACTTCAAATACTATCCCATTGCTTTCAATTGCCCAAAAGGTCCTTTTTCGTATACGATCGGAAAAATTGATGATCAATGTAGTGCCTTCCATTTTTGGAGTTTGCACTCGGGTGGAGCAAATTTTGCTTTTTGTGATGGGTCGGCCCGGTTTCTTCCTTATTCCGCTGATAATTTGATTCCAGTAATGGCAACAAGATCTGGGATCAATGAGCAGCATTAAATATAATAAATATCCAATTTCCATAAAAAAATTCCACCGGGTAGTTTGAACTTCATCCTGTCCTAGCTTGAGGTGGAGCCTGAAGGAGAATCATTTCCTGGATATTGAGAAACTTCAAAACCAAAAACCAAAACCAAAGAAAGGAGGCTCTTGAAATGGTCGAGGCTTGATAGCCTCGGGCCATCCAGAAAGACCCTGACTTCACGAGATCACAAAACAAATGTGCGCAACTTGACATAGGCTGCCATGCTGTCCTAGTGTATTTAGACTTCCAGAAAGTAGAATGACCCAAATGACATGAAGTTCCTCCATCTACACCGGCGGTCTTGGCAAAGAAAAACCAGACTGTCCAGTCCGTCTCCAATCAGCCAACCCGTTATTCAAATACCACTCCACCAAGCAGGGCTACCTACGCTGCCGTGTCACCCCCACCCTGTGGCAAATTGACTATGTCATGGTGGACGATGTCACCAAACCCGGCGTCAAGGTAACCAACCGCGCTAGCTTGGTCGTCGAGGTAAGGGTTGCGGGGGTGAAGAAGGCCTAAGGCCTTTTTCTCTATCCGTTAATTCTTTATAAAACATTCAATTTGAAAAATGAAGTGTGCATCCATTCCCCACTCTCACAAATGCTTCAAATCAACCCTTTTCCCGGGGCTTGGAGGTTGTTCGCGCCATTCCAGCAGCGACAAGGTTTTCACCACCGTTTGCTCCGCTGGAAAGGTGTGAAAACAGGTGAACACCACCAAGCCAGGGCGCGCGTCAGCAGTGATGTGGGCCAAGGCGGGGGTTTGCCAGCACTCAGCAGGGAAGATGTGCAGCAAGCCACGCTTGGCACCATCGGCCACAATCTCGTCGTGCACCCGACCAAACGCCTCGGCCTCTAGCGTCTCCACGGTCCATTGCGCCTCATACCGCGCCCCGCACGGCAAATGCGTGCCCAGCGTGCGTTGCTGGTGCAACCGCAACTGGTACACCGCCTGCCCGCAGGGCAATGGCTGGCTGTTCACCGTGGCCACTTCGCTGGCCCAACCCTGCGCTCGCTTCCACGAGATCCAGTGCCCTTCGGGCAAAATGCGCACCTCCACACGCGCGCCATCAAACTCCACCACCCGCGCTGCCTGCACCTCGAACAACTCCGGGTGAAGCGGGCGGGAAAACAGATGGAATTGCAACTCACCTAATGGTGGCCTGACCGGTGGCATCGGTTCCTCCCAATATCCCCTCATTCTAACGCCAGAAAAATTTTCCTTCACAGGCCGATTTTGCCCTCCCAACGATTCTAGGCACGCTTTTAGGCTCGACAGTGGATTGGCCAATCGGGCTAATGCATTGGAGAAAAACATGACTGCTTACAACACAAACACAAGCCCGGTAACGGGTTGGCGCAACCGCGTGACCGGCCATGCCCGGGTGCGTGCGGCTGATCTGGTGCCACACCCCCTCAACCCGCGCAACCACCCTGATTTTCAGGCCCAAGCCCTGACAGCGGTCCTCAACCGACTGGGCTTCGCCCGCAGCCTGCTGGCCTATCGCCGCAAAGATGGCCGCCTGGGCCTGATCGATGGCCACCTGCGCCAAAGCCTCAACCCCCAGGCGGAAGTCGAGGTGGAAATCGTCGACCTAAGCGAAGACGAGGCAGGCGAGCTGCTGCTCTGCCTCGATCCGCTGGCTCGACTGGCCTTAACAGATCAAGAGCGGGCCGAAACCCTGCGCCAACTCCACCAGGTAGACAACCCCACACTGGCCCAACTGTTCACCACCGTGGGCCAGGCAGAAGACGAACTGCGCCAACTGCTGGGCCAATTCGACAAGCCCCTGATCGGCCCGCAAAAAACCGATATTCCAACTGCTGATATTCGCAAATGGCTGGTGGTGGCCGAATGCCCAAGCGAAGAAGACCAAGCCGAGCTGGTCTCGGAGCTACGCCTGCGTGGTTTCACCTGCCGATCCATGGCCAGTTAAAAGCAAGTTAAAAGGCGAATTAAAAACAAGTTAAAGGGCAAACCTGCATGGAAACACAACAAGAGCCTCCACCGGGCGCGCACTTGAAAAACTGGTGGC